>Ga0209511_1000652_pt1 | contig 33841 bp, 39 predicted proteins | sample SSSSmetaG_FD_184141 | JGI IMG/M metagenome (GOLD analysis project Ga0209511, IMG submission 184141) | Glacier valley bacterial and archeal communities from Borup Fiord, Nunavut, Canada, to study Microbial Dark Matter (Phase II) - ​SSSS... | ecosystem: Environmental > Aquatic > Freshwater > Ice >... | reverse complement strand
GGTAGGCGCGGGACCGTGCGCGGTCACCGGCACTGAAATCTTTAGTGTCAAGGTCGTTTGTCATGATGTCATCCTGCCCTGCGAGGAGCACGCGTGTCAAGGCTGCTTGTCACAATCCTGAGTAGGCCACGGCGATTACCAAATCCGCACCCGAGGGCCGCGCCCATCCTCCACAGTCTTGTTGGAGCTCAGAAGCTCGTTAGGGCTCAGAAGAAAGCTGATCGGCAGTGGGGTGCTTGAGTCCTGGGGTGTCGATGTCGCCGCGGAGCGCGAATGCGATGAGCGGGAACAGCAGAACAGACATTATTCCCGCGGCCACCAATGCGCTGGAGATGCCGCTCGACAGCGCCCCGGCCCGCTCGCCGATGGATGTGACAGCGACGATAATGGGAAGCCCTGTGGCACCAAAGAGAACGATTGCGATTCGATCCTTGCGCGACGATCCCGGCGGCGCGGCGAGGATCCCTGGCATCCCTCGAACGATCACGAGCAGCACGAGGAAGACCGGCACCAGCAGCAGCACATGTGGGTCGGTGAAAAGCGCCTTTGCGTCGAATTTCATGCCCGTGGTGATGAAGAAGATCGGGACGAAGAATCCGAACGCAACTGCCTCGATCTTCGAGTCGATCTGCTCCCGGTTGTGTTCGGGCGCACCCGACGAGAGCACCCGCCACATAATTCCTGCAACGAACGCGCCTAAAAGCATGTCCAGCGAGAGCGCAAGGCTCAGCGCGACGAGCGCTCCGATGAGAAAGATGATCAACCTGATGGCGAATTGCCCGCTGGTGTGCAGGGATGCCGCGAGCACTGTGTGAATTCGTGAGTTTCTGCCGCGAAAGGCGAGCCACACTCCGAAGCATGCGATGACAACGAAGACCAAGAGCACTATCGCCGAAACGCCGGGGTTCCGTCCACTCAGAAATATCGAGATAGCCAGAAGCGGTCCGAACTCGCCAACGGCTCCAATGGCGGTCACGGCGACGCCGAACGGGGTGCTCAGCTCTTTCGCGTCCCGCAACATCGGGAGGATCGTGCCGAGCGCTGTCGAACACAGCGCGATCCCGATGAACACGCCGGCGTCAGGAGTCGGGCCGAGTGCGACACCGACCAGCACAGCCACCACAAGCGAGATCACCCAACCGATAATCGCGCGAGTGATCGGCCGGCCCTTGATCGCTGTGAAGTTGATCTCCGAACCGGCGACGAAAAACAACGTAGCGAGACCGAATTGAGAGAGATAGTCGGTGAAGAGCTGCGGGTGCGCCCATCCCAGAACGCTCGGACCGACGATGATGCCGAGCACAATCTCGAAGACCACCAGTGGCACACGAGCGACCCTGCCGACAACCGATGCGAGCAATGGGGCCACGGCTGCAAGCGCAGGGAGGAGAAAGACTGTGACCGCATCCACCAGCGAGACCTCCGCGTTTTCGGCACCCCACCTTTGGCGATAGTCGCGAAGAGGTCGTTGGTGAGCCGTTGCGAAGCATCCTCCCACTAAGCGGCATCGTGAAGAGTCACGTGGTACCCGTCCGGATCGGCGAAAGTGAATGTGCGACCGAACGGGCCGTCGATCGGATCAGAAACGATCGTGTGACCGTCGGCGGCGAGGGCGTCGTGAATAGCTTGCACATCGGTCGCACGGAGCCAGATTGCGGCGCCGATACCGGGCTGAGCGACGGTTGCCAGATCGGTCCCAGGAATGATGTCTCGCAGGGCGAACGCGATCGGCGCAGTCTCGAAGACGACGGCATGCGGGGGGCCTGCCTGGGATCGGACAAGCCCGAGGTATTGCTCGTAGAACGACTGCGAAGCGGGTAGGTCGCGAACCTGGAGGGAGATAAAGTCTGGGCCGGTGGCGGGCATGGGGTGCTCCTTGCGTAAGTGTCAGTCTACTGACATCAATGAATCTATGTCAGGATGCTGACATGAGTCAAGATGAGGATGGCGTCGACCTGACAACGTCACTGGGCTATCTGCTGAAGGAGGCCTCAACCGCCCTTCGCCTAGCGATGGAGGCGGTTTTGCGGCCACTGGGGATGACGGTGACGCATTACTCGTGCCTCGAACTGCTCGCGCAGCGCCCAGGTCTGTCTAACTCCGAATTGGCCCGCGGGGCTTTTGTGACCAGGCAGTCCATGAGTGTGCTCTTGCAGGCCTTGGAACACGACGGCTATGTGACCCGGCTGGCGGAGGCTTCCGTGGGAAAGATTCTTCCGACGCGGCTCACGCCCCGAGGCCAGCGAAGCTTGGCGAAAGCAACGGTTGCCGTGAGATCTGTCGAGGTCAGGATGCTGAGCGGAATGACGGAGGCCGAACAGTCGGGTGCGTTCCTCATTCTGACGGGCTTGATCCACTCGCTGCGGGACGGTGGGGCGGCAGTAATCGAAGAGCGCACCGGCTGACACAATCGAACAATGGATGCCCGCTACTCGCGTCAACTGGCGTTGCCCGGTTTCGGCGTCGCGGGTCAAATGGCGCTGGCGAACGCGCGAGTGCTGGTTATCGGCGCGGGCGGACTCGGGAGCAGCGTCATCCCGGCGCTCGCCGCCGCGGGTGTTGGCACGATCGGAATCGTCGACGACGACGTGGTCGAACTCAGCAACCTGCACCGGCAGCAGGTGCACGACACCGCTGATGTCGGGCTGGCGAAGGTCGCATCCGCGACCGCTCGCATCGCCGCGATGAACCCGGCCACCACCGTGGCCCCCGTCGAGGAGCGGCTCACCCGAGTCAACGCGCTCGAGTTGTTCGATGGCTATGACCTCGTGCTCGACGGTAGTGACAACTTTCCTACCCGCTACCTGGCCAATGATGCGGCCGTTCTCACCGACATCCCGCTGGTGTGGGGCTCGGTCTCGCAATACGGCGGGCAGGCGGGCGTGAGCTGGGGCATCACCTACCGCGACCTCTTTCCGACCCCGCCACCGCCCGGTTCGGTTCTGTCGTGCGAGGCGGGGGGCGTCATGCCGAGCACGGTCGCCGTGATCGGCTCGATCATGACCGGTGAAGCGATCAAGATTCTCACCGGGATCGGCGAGCCCCTCATCGGGCGAGTACTCATCTTCGACGGCCTCACCGCCTCGATGCGGGAACTCCGCTACCAGCGCGATCCGACCGCCGTGCCCATCACAGGACTCATCGATTACGAGGCGTTCTGCGGGTTCGACGACGCCCACCCCGAAGAAGACAGCCTGCACGACACGAACATGATCGGACCCACCATGGATGCCTCCGCGCCCGCCCCGACCCCCAACACCGTGGATGCCTCGCAACTCGCCGCGCGCCTTGCATCCATCGCCCGCCACGAGGTCACCCTCCTCGACGTGCGCGAGCCATGGGAGGCGGAGGTGGCTCAGATCGCCGACTCCACTCTCATCCCGCTCGGCGAGTTGCCGGGGTCGCTGGACCGCATCGACAAGACGCGTCCGGTGATCGTGTACTGCCACCACGGGGTGCGTTCGCAGCGGGCGCTCGACCTGCTGCTGAGCAACGGCTTCGACGCCTCCCACCTCACCGGCGGCATCGATGCCTGGGCGGCGGAACGCGAACCGGATATGGCCCGATACTGATGGCCGAACGGACCAGCGTCGAGCAGCACGCCGCGCGAGTCGAGGCTCTGCTCGCCGGGGTGCTCTCCCTGGGATCCGAGCAGATAGCCCTGGATGGGGCCCTCGGGCGGGTCACCGCGGGGCCGATCCTCTCGCCGGTGGATCTTCCGCTCTTTCGCAATTCGCAGATGGACGGCTTCGCCGTGCGCGCCATCGACGTCTCGACGGTGCCAGCGACCCTGCCCGTCGTCGGCCAGATCCCGGCCCGGGCCTCTCAGCCGAACCCCCTGCAACCGGGGACTGCCGTCAAGATCATGACCGGAGCCCCCGTTCCTCTCGGCGCGGATGCCGTGGTGCCGGTCGAGGACACCGGGGCCGCGACCGGCGAGCCCGAGCGCGCATCCGTCACCATCGTGCGCTCGCGGGTCGCCGGTGAGTATGTCCGCGAGCGCGGAAGCGATCTGAGGGCGGGCGCGCAGCTGCTTCCCGGGGGCCTGATTCTGGCACCCCGACATCTCGCCGCGCTCGCCGCAGCGGGGCTCGCTGGCCTCGAGGTGCGCTCGCGAGTACGGGTGGCGATCGTGACGACCGGAACGGAATTGGTCGCGCCGGGCACCGCGCCGCAGCCGGGCCAGACCTTCGATTCCAATGCTGCCGCCCTTATCGCCCTCGTCACGGAGGCGGGCGCTACCGTCACCTTTCGAGCACACGTGATGGATGACGCCGCTCAGCTCGTGGCAACGCTGCACGAGGCTCGGCTCGTCGCCGACTTCACCATCACCTCCGGCGGCATCTCCATGGGCGACTACGAGGTCGTGCGGGAGGTTCTCGAAGATCGCGCTTCATCAGCACCCGCCGGCCCCATCGTCGATGCCACGGTCGGCACCATCGCCATGCAGCCGGGTGGCCCTCAGGCGACCGCGATCTTCGACGGGATGCCGCTGATCTGCTTCCCCGGCAACCCGGTGAGCACTCAGATCTCCTTCGCGGTCTTCCTAGCGCCGCTGCTGCGCCGGGCGGCGGGCCTCCATGCGCGCACCACCAGCGAGCGCACCCTCACGGTGCCGGTAACCTCCTTCGCGGGCCGGCGTCAGTTCCTGCGCGGTTGCGCGGTGGGCGACACCGAAGTCGAGCCGGTCGCCGCGCCCGGTTCGCATTTGGTGGCGGGCATGGCATCCGCCGACCTGATGATCGACATCCCGACGGCGACCACCGACCTCGAAGCGGGCGAATCCGTGGTTACGTGGGCGCTATGACATCCCTCACCCATCTCGACGCCGATGGCCGCGCCCGCATGGTCGACGTCTCGGATAAAGAGCCCACCCGGCGGGTCGCCACCGCCACGGGCCGGTTCGTGTCGACCGCCGAGGTGATCGCACTCATCGCCGCTGACGGCCTGCCGAAGGCCGACGTTCTCGCGACCGCCCGGATCGCGGGCATCGCCGGCGCCAAACGCACGAGCGAACTCATCCCGCTCTGCCATCAGGTGGCGCTCACCTCGGTCACCGTCGACTTCCGATTGGATGCCGACTCGATCGAGATCACGGCGACGGCGACCACCACCGGTCGCACCGGGGTGGAGATGGAAGCCCTGACCGCCGTCTCGATCGCCGCGCTCACTCTGCACGACATGACCAAGGCGGTGGATCCGGGTTCGGTGATCACCGACATCCGACTCATCGAGAAGACCGGCGGCAAGACCCGATCACCGGTTCGTGCGCGCACCGCGGCTGTGCTGGTCGCATCCACCGCTGGTGCCGCAGGCGAGCGGCCCGACACGACCGGCCCGGTGATCGCGGCATGGCTGCAGACGCACGATTATGCGGTCGATGCCGTCACGATCGTCGCCGATCAGGATGTCGCGGCAGAGCTTTCCCGCCTGCTTGCCACCTCCCCCGCCGTCATCATCACCACGGGCGGTACGGGCATGAGCCCGACCGATCGCACCCCGGAGGCGACCCGAGCGGTGCTCCAACGGGAGGTGCCCGGAGTGGCCGAAGAAATGCGTCGGCTCGGAGCGCGCAACATGGCCACCGCGAGCTTGAGCCGTGGCCTCGTCGGAACCGCGGGCGACACCGTGGTCGTCAACCTGCCGGGGTCGCGCGGCGGGGTGGACGACGGGCTTGCCGTGCTCGACGATGTGCTCGACCATCTCGTAGCCCAGGTCGGCGGCGGCGGAGCACATGGGTGACGCGAGCGTGGGCATCGGCGGCGGCATCGGCGGCGGCACCGGCAACGGCACCGGCGGCCCGGTGACTTCCGTGCTCGCCCTGGTCAGCCCAGAACCGCTCGTCGCCGCGCGTTTCGAGGATTTCGCGCTGTCTCAACGCGACGGGGCGCTCGTGAGTTTCCGCGGGGTCGTGCGCGACCACGACCGGGGTGCGGCCGTCACCGCGCTCGATTACGAAGCCCACCCCGACGCCGAGGAATTCTTGCGGCGGTGTTGCGAAGAAGTGTCTGCGAGCACGGGCCTGACGGTGGCCGCCGGGCACCGGGTCGGCTCCCTCGTGGTCGGTGACACCGCGCTCGTCGCGTGCGTCGCAGCATCCCATCGGGCCGAGGCGTTCGCGGCGTGCGAGCGACTCGTCGATCGGATCAAGCTCGAAGTGCCGATCTGGAAGCGTCAGCACCTATCCGGCGGCGTCACCCAGTGGGTCGGGCTGTAGGCCCCCGCAACTGCTCTCCCGAAACCCAGGAGACTACGGCGCGACCGCGGCCCCCGTCTCGTTCGAGGTCATGCCGGCGCGGTAGATGGCATGGGTGGATGCCGCCTCGGCGGGGGTGACGCATCCGAATCGGTTACCGAGCTGGCCCTCGCGCTCGGCCAGGAACACGGCCCACATCTGCAAGATGGAGTCGGAGAATCCGAACTCGAAGATGGGGCCGGTCACCGTGGGCCACACCGATTGGCTGCCGGCATCCACCTGTTGCCAGACCTGCTCCTTACCGACGCCCGGGATGTCGGCCACAGTGAAGATCTCGACGAGTTTCGGATTTTTGGTGCTGAAGCGCACGCCCCCCTTGAGACCGATGGCCTCGAACAGCCAGGTGTTCTTCTGACCCGGGGCGATGCGTTTGGTTTCGGTAGTCAGAGGGAAGCGCACGCCGTCGTGGTGTGCCCAACTGTGGAGGACGGCGTTATCCCACGTGTCGCAGTCGACGGGCGCACCGTCAGGTCCGGGGCGCTGAGTGACGATGTTCTGCAGCACCCCGTACACGGTCTCGGGTGCCCACCCGAGGCGCAGCGGAACGTGCCAGGTGTGCATCCCGAGGTCGTTGAGTACGCCCGCTTCACCGCAAAACTGGTTTTGGCGTTTCCAGCCGATCGGTTTCGTCACATCCACATCGCTGGAATGCAGAAAGCAGCTGCGCGCCTCCACAATCGTGCCGAGTGCCCCGCTTCGCACAAAGTCGATCGCCATCTGGGCGCCGGGGTAGAAGGGCATTTCACTGGAGCAGCGCACGAAACTCTCCGGGTGCGCCGCGATCACGTCGAGGATGTTCTGTGCCGCTGCGCCGTCGATACCGAACGGCTTCTCCGCAAGCAGACTCTTGCCGGCCGCGATCACGTCCGAGTAAATGCGTTCGTGCAGGTCGTGGCGCACCGCGACATAGATCACGTCGATCGTGGGGTCGGTGAGCAGGTCGTGATAGTCGGTGACCTTGGTCGTGACGGTGTCGATCTGATCGAACCAATCCAGAGCGGCCGGGTTGATGTCGCATACCGCGGTCAGCCGCGGGCGCACCGGATGATCGATCAAGGCGGGCCACCGCTGGATCGCGGCGGCGATCTCTCGCCCCATCAGGCCCGCCCCGACGATGGCGACGGTGACGGTCTTCGCGGTCGCGGCGCTCATTCGCTGGCGCCGTCAACGATTGCCAGTGCGGCATCGACACTCGCTCCGTCGTGTAGCACCGCCATGAGCGCGGCAGTGATGCCGGCGGGCTTCGGATGCTGGATGACGTTGCGTCCGTACACGATTCCGCGGGCGCCCTGTTCGAGAACCGCGATCGTGCGCTCCAGGAGCGTGCGGTCATCCACTCGCCCACCGCCTCGCACGAGAACCGGCACATCGCCGGCGACGGTGATTACTCGGCCGAAGTCGGAGATGTCATCGGTGGGGTCGGCCTTGATCAAATCGGCCCCGAGTTCCTTGGCCTGGCGCACGAGGGTCACGATCTTCTCGGTATCCCCGTCGACCAGGTACCCGCCGCCGGCCTCCGCGTTGTCCCGCATCACCAGGGGCTCGATCATCAGCGGCATCCCGTAGCGGGTCGCCTGCTCCCGCAGCGCCATGATCGAGAGGATGTTGGCCTCACGGATCTCCGGACGCCCCGGTAGGTGCATCAGATTCGCGCACACCGCGACCGCGTCGAGGCGAACCGCCTCCTCGATCGCGTTCGGCACGTGGTGGCTGAAGATGTGGTCATCGAGGGGGTTGCCGTAGACGTTGGCGACGTCCGTACGCAGAACGAGCGCCGGTTTCTGCTTACCCGGGATTCGCTGCAGAATGCGCGCCTGCCCCAGGGTCAGCTGCACCGCATCCGGATTCACGCGCACCAGGGTCGCGATAACGGCATCCATATCCTCGATACCCGTGAGAAACGAGGATTCACCGAAGAAACCGTGATCAACCGCAACATCGAGCACCCTGCCCGACGTCGCGTTGAAAAGCCTGTTGAGTCGAAACTGGGCCATCGGTGAGTTCTCCTTGGGGTTTTCGGGCTGCTCCCGAGGGGCCCCGCCTGAGTCTGAGCCAGAGTAACCGCGCGGTGCCAGAGTAACCGCGCGGGGCCAGAGCGGAGGCACAAGCCCTACTATTTGAGCCAGCCCGACGTTACCGGGCTTCACCGCGGGACAGGATGTTTCGCCCTCACCGGAGAGGATGGGTCGTGAGCTCGATCGCTGTCGCCGGCCACCTCTGTCTTGACATCACGCCCCTCCTGATCGGGACCGCGCGGCTGGACCCGGGCCAACTCGTCGAGGTCGGCCCGCTCTCGATCTCACTCGGCGGCTGCGTCGCGAACACCGGCCGAACGCTGGCGGACCTCGGGGCCTCGGTGACGCCGTTCGCAACCGTCGGCGACGACGACCTCGGCAAAGTGCTGCTCACCAAGCTCGATGCTGAAGGCTTCGCAACCCCCCGGCTCACCGTCTCACCGCAGTCGACGACCTCCTACAGCGTGGTGATCGAGGCGCCGGGCGTGGATCGCACTTTCTGGCACCACACCGGCGCGAACGATGAGTTCGACGGCACATCTGTTCAACTCGGGGGCCACGACCTGCTCCACGTCGGATATCCGACGCTGCTACCCGGGCTCGTCGCCGATGGCGGGGGTCCCCTGCGCGCCCTGCTCGCGCGTGCCCGCGACGCCGGGATCACCACCTCCCTCGACCTAGCCGTCGTCGACCGAAGTGCGGCGGTCGGGGCGCTCGACTGGCACGGCATCCTCGAGTCGGCGTTCGCACAGTGCGACATCGCGAGCCCGAGCCTCGACGACCTCACGTCCGCTCTTCGCATCGAAGAGCCCTATTCGCCCGAACTAGTCGACCGCCTCGCCGACCGGATGCTGGAGCAAGGTGTGGCCGTCGTCGTCATTTCGGCGGGGCGGCACGGGCTCCGGCTCAAGACGGGCTCCGCCGCGCGGTTGCATTCCGGCGGAGCGATACTGGCGCCCCTGGCCGATTCGTGGGCGGATCGCACGCTGACGGTGCTGCCATCCCGGGTCGACGAGGGAATCACTACGAACGGAGCTGGCGACGCCAGCACTGCCGGACTCCTCTTCGCCCTGACCCGTGGGGCGACCCCCGAGTTGGCGGCGGCTCTGGCATCCGCGAGCTCGGCAGTCATCATGGCGGGCGCGCGCCCCACCCCCGAGACCGTTGTCTCGCTCGACGCCTCCCTCAGCGCCCTGTTCCCGGCGACTCGATGGCCGGTCGCGCAGTGATCACCCCCACGGAGCCGATCCCGCTCCCCTCCAACCAGCCGCCCGCGCGCTTCTACCGGGGCGGTCAGCGAATCTCGGATTTTCGACACGAACCGCCGTCGCCGCCCAACACCCCCGAGGACTGGGTCGGGTCGACCACGAGCGTGCGCGGCCAGAGTCCCGTCGGGATGACGCGGCTCACCGACGGTCGACTGCTCGCGGATGCCATCAGCGCCGATCCGGCCGCATGGCTCGGGCCCGACCACGTCACGCGGTTCGGGGACGACGCCATGCTGCTCGTCAAACTCCTGGATGCCGGGCAGCGGTTGCCGGTGCACGCGCATCCGGGCGGCGCCTTCGCGGCAACGCACCTGTCGGCAGCGCACGGCAAGGCGGAGGCCTGGTACATCCTGTCCCCGGGTACCGTGCACCTGGCGCTCACCCGATCCCTCGCGCCGGAAGAGCTCCGGGCCCTGGTATCAGGCCAAAACTCAGCAGGGATGCTGGCGCTGATGCACGAGGTGACGGTCGAGCCGGGCGATCGGGTGTTCGTGCCCCCCGGGGTGCTGCACGCCATCGGCGAGGGCATCCTGCTGGCCGAAGTGCAGGAACCCGAGGACCTTTCGATCCTGCTGGAATGGGACGGCTTCGACCTCGATGGCGAGAAAGACGGGCACCTCGGGCTGGGCTTCGACCTGGCCCTCACGGCCGTCGAGACCCGCGGGCGCACCGAGGCCGAGGTGGATGCCCTCGTGGTGCGCGCTGGGCCGATTGACCGGATGCTTCCCACGGAGGCCGACCGCTATTTCCGCCTCGATCGCGTAGAGGCGCGTCAGGACTTTCATGCCGGATTCGGCATCGTGATCTCTCTGCACGAGAGTGTGCGGCTCACCGCTGCGGGGCAGGCACCGCGAGCCTTGCCTGCAGGCTCGACGACACTCGTGCCCTACGCCGCCGGAGACTTCAGTATCGAGGGGATGGCGCTGCTGGCCCGGCCGCCGGCACCGAGAAACCGGGATTGACTCAGCTCGGCTAGCTCGTTACATGTAACATCGAGGTATGACCTCGAGGGAACGAGTGAACGCTCACCGTGCCAGGCTTCGTGAGCAGGGTCTGCGGCCCATTCAGATTTGGGTACCCGACGTGCGCTCTGCCGACTTCGCAGCCGAAGCGCGACGGCAGTCACGGTTGGTTGGTGCAGCGGATCTGCGATCGGAGGATCAGGATTTCGTTGAGGCCCTTTCGGCACGGTGGGACGAGTGAGGCGAGGGGAGATTTGGTCGGTTGCCGGCGGGGTGTACGCCTCGAAGCCACGACCTGCTCTGATCGTGCAAGACGACCGGTTCGAAACGGACTCGGTAACGGTCTGCCCTTTCACCAGCACTGAAACCGACGCCCCGCTTCTCCGACTGTTCATACCCTCCGACCTCTCTTCAGGCGTGAGCACCCGGAGCTTCATCATGATCGACAAGATGACAACGGTGCGGCGTTCTCATGTGGCTCAGCGGGTCGGCGCGCTCACTCCTGCTCAACTCACTGAATTCGAGCGTCGGATGCTGGTTTTCCTCGGCTTCGTGAAGTAGGAATCGCCGGACCGCTTACCCGCCCGCGAACGGAGGTAGCACATCAACTTTCGCGCCCAACGGGACGGTGTCATCCCGGCTGACGATCCCGTCGACGAGGAAAGAGCCGGATGCCAGCACGCGCGCCATCGGCTCCCCGTAGCGCTCGATGAGGGTCGCCCTCAGTGCGCCGACGGTCGACTCAGCGGGCAGGGTCTCCTCGAGAACCCCGGTTACATCTGCGGCGGCCGCGAAATAACGGACCACGACGGTCGTCGGGTGAGCCGCAGCAACCGTGTCAGCCACCGATCGCCCCCATGCTGCGCACCGGACGCCGGAAGCCAGGGCGTTGCATCCCGTGCCCGGCCTGTTTGCCCCACATCGCAGCTCGCCACCGATCGGCGAGCATCGCGTCGCTCGACCCGTCTCGCAGCAGCGCGCGGAGGTCGGTTTCGTCATCGCCGAAGAGGCAGGATCGAACCGTGCCCTCGGCGGTGAGCCTCGTTCGATCGCACGCCTCGCAGAAGGATCGGGTCACCGATGCGATGATGCCAATCGATGCGGGCCCGCCATCGACGAGCCACTGTTCGGCCGGAGCGGACGGGTCGTGCCGAAACGGCGCCGTCAGCGTGAAACGGGGCGCGAGCGCATCGATGAGCTCGGCGGCATCCACCATGTTGTCGCGGGCCCAGAGCTCGTCGGCATCGAGCGGCATCTGTTCGATGAAACGCAGCTGCACCCCGTTGGCGAGCGACCACTCGAGCAGGTCGGCGGCCCCCGCGAGAGTGTCGCGCATGAGCACCGCGTTGATCTTCAGGGGAGACATTCCGGCGCGCTTCGCGGCCTCGATACCCGCGAATACCGCGGGCAGGCGGTCGCGCCGCGTGAGCCGGGCAAAATGGTCGCGATCGACGGTGTCCAACGAGATGTTGAGTCGCGTGAGCCCGGCCGCCACCAGCTCGTCGATCCGCTTGTCGAGACCGATGCCGTTCGTCGTCAGCGAGATGGATGCCCCGGCCGCAACCATCGAGCTCCACTTTACGATCTCGGCCAGATCGGGCCGCATCAGCGGCTCGCCACCGGTGAAACGGATGTCTCGCACGCCGAGATCCTGTACCGCTATGCCCACGAGGCGAGCGATCTCGGCCGCGGTCAGCAGATTCTCGCGAGCGATGGAAGGCAGGCCCTGCTCGGGCATGCAGTAAGTGCAGCGGAGCGAGCACTTCTCGGTGACCGAGATGCGCAGGTCGCGGGCAGTTCGCCCGTGTTGGTCGATGAGGTCCGTGGTCGCCGGACGGCCGAGCGACAACGTCATCCCGCCAGCCTACGGCGCTGGCTTGACCCCACCCCTCACGGCTCCGGCACCGCAAGCGCAGAAATCACAACCACCTCCCAGCGACAAGGGCGCGCGCAGATGTAGCCTAGGAAGGTCATTAGATCGTTGAAGCACACATCATGACTCACGCAGCACCATCGCCGCCAGTACGAACAGCACAATCAACAGAAGGACAGAAGGGCCCGTCAGTGAAGAGCAGCTTCATCAAATGGATTCCCGCAGTGGCGATTCCGGCAGTCGTCGTTGCGGCGGCAGTGATCATCCCGACCACGGCCGATGCCTCGCCTCAGTTGCCCCAGAAATCTGCCCAGCAGGTATTGGAATTGGTGGCGGGTAGCGTCGACACCCAGTTCTCGGGAACCGTCGAGCAGAGCTCCGACCTCGGACTACCCCAGCTCCCGTCCGTGGGGCCCCGCGCCTCGGGTTCCACTGCCACCACCGCGGTTGATGCGCTCACCGGTTCGCACACGGCGCGTGTCTTCGTCGGTGGCGATCGTGCCTCGCGCGTTCAGGTGATGGACACCCTGGCCGAGCGGGATGTCGTTCGCAACGGCAACGACCTGTGGCTGTACGACTCCAGCTCCAACGAGACCACCCACGTTAGCGTCGCAGCTGACGTGAAAGACGTGTTGAAGAATGCTGCGCTCGACCAGGAAGTGCAGACCAGGGCTCAGGAGCAGGCGACTTTGCACGGGCTCGTTCTGCCGACTGCGGGGGCGACTCCGGCGGAGTTAGCGACCGCCCTTCTCGCGGCCGTCGAGCCCTCCACCGCCATCGCGGTGGGTGACACCGCTCGTGTCGCTGGCCGCCCCGTCTACCAATTGACTCTGACGCCCAAAACCGGCTCCGATTCCACCCCCACCCTCATCGCCTCGGTGACGCTCTCGGTAGACGCGGAAACGGGCCTCCCTCTGGCGATCACCGTGATGGCGGTCGGGCAGGATGCGCCGGCCGAATCCGTCGCGTTCAGCGCTATCGATTTCACGGCACCGGATGCCTCCATTTTCCAGTTCACACCGCCAGCCGACAGCACGATCACCGAGAAGCCGATCACCGCAGCCGACGTCACCGAGTTGCTGAAGCAACGCGACAGTGCGGGCGCTGCGGGCCACTCCGAGCCGACAATCGTCGGGAAGGGCTGGGGCAGCATCCTCGTCATCCCGGCCGCCCTGGTTGCCGCCGGCCCGAACGGGGGATCCGTTGCGCCGAGCACGCTGGATGGCGCGACCGTCACCGACTTGAAGATCGACAAGTTCGCCTCGATGAACATCGATCAGGCGACAAAGGAGAAGATGGCCGCGCAGAATGAAGCCGCCATGCGACTGCTCGACCGGGTGACAACGCCCGTCGATGGCGGCCGCGTGCTGCAGACCTCACTGGCCTCGGTGTACTTCGCCGCTGACGGACGAGTGCTCGTCGGCGCCGTCGGTGCGGACGCATTGGTCGCCGCTGCGGCACAATGATGTCGTGACCGAGGCCGAGCCGACCAGTGCAGAGCCGAAGGGTGCGGAGCAGAACAGTGCTGAGCGAGACAGCGCCGAGTTCGCGATAGAGACCCGCGGCCTCACCAAGGTATTCGGCCGGCAAATCGCGGTCAACGACCTCAACCTGTCCGTGCCGTACGGGTCGGTATTCGGCTTCCTCGGACCCAACGGTTCGGGGAAGACCACCACCATCCGGATGCTGCTCGGCCTCGCCTCGGCGACGGGAGGCGAAATCCGAATGCTGGGCCAAAGCATCCCCGGCTCTGCCGGATCGGTACTGCCCCGGGTCGGAGCGCTCGTCGAGGGGCCCGCCGTGTACCCATTCCTCAGCGGCCGAGCCAACCTGAGCCGATTGGACTCGGCCGATCGATACGCCTCGGCCGCGACGCGACGCGCCCGAGTGGATAAAGCGCTCGACCGGGTCGGGCTCACGCACGCGGCATCCAAACGGGCCCACGCCTACTCCCTGGGTATGAAGCAGCGGCTCGGGATCGCCAACGCCCTCCTCACCCCGCCCGACCTGCTGATCCTCGACGAGCCGACCAACGGCCTCGACCCGCAGGGCACCCGAGAGGTACGCAATCTGATCCGCTCGCTCGCCGACGACGGCACCACCGTTTTCGTCTCGAGCCATCTGCTCGCCGAGGTCGAGCTGATGTGCAGTCACATCGCGGTCATGAGCGCCGGGCGGCTCGTGACCCAGGGCACCCTCGAGGAGTTGCGTGCCGGAGGAGTGACCCGCGTGCGCGTGATCACCCCCGACGCCCAGCACGCCCATCGTGTGCTGGCCGAGTTGGGCCTCGTGCCCTCGGATGTCCCGCGCGAGCACGCTGTCGGCGATCCGGTCGTCGAAGCCGAAGTGGCGGCGGATGCCTCCCCGGAGGCCATCACGTCAGCACTCGTGGGCGCCGGCGTTCGGGTGCGGGGTTTCGCCGTGGTGGGCGAGAGCCTCGAGCAACGCTTCGTGGCCCTGACCGGGGAGGGGTTCGACGTTGCCCAGTGACCTTGTGCGCGCTGCCGCACCGACAGCCACGTCTCGACCCTCCCTCGGGTTCTCCTTGCTGGCATCCGAACTGTGGGTACTGTTCCGTCGAGTTCGTACGTGGGCGATGCTCGTGGCCCTCGCCCTCATCCCCATCGTCATCGCGATCATCGTGCGGGTTTCCTCAGCCGGGAGCTCCCAGGGCTCCAGCCGTGCCCCGGCGTTCATCGACAGCATCACGCAGAACGGGCTCTTCGTCGCCCTGACCGGGATGACCCTGGCCATCCCCCTCTTCTTGCCGCTGACCATCGGCGTCGTGGCGGGCGATACGATCGCGGGTGAAGCCAACCTCGGCACTCTTCGATACCTGCTGGCAGCACCCGCGGGCCGGGTGCGCCTGCTTCTTGTCAAGTACGCGGGAACCGCCGTCTTCTGCATCGTCGGAACGTTCGTGGTCGTGATCTCCGGGGTGGCCATCGGCGCGGCGCTCTTCCCGATCGGGCCGGTGACCCTGCTCTCCGGCGACACGATCGGCATCGCCGACTACGCCCTGCGTTGCGTACTCCTCGCCTCTTATGTTGCCATGTCCCTGCTCGGCCTCAGTGCCGTGGGCCTCTTCATCTCGACGATGACCACCGTTCCGGTCGGCGCGATGGCGACCACGGTCGTCGTCTCGACCGTCTCGCAGATTCTGGACACGCTGCCGCAACTGGCGTGGCTGCATCCCTGGTTGCTCAGTCACTACTGGCTCGACTTCTCGGGGTTGATCACGCAACCGATCTCCTTTGACGCCTTCGGCTCGAATGCGATACTTCAGTTGGGCTACATCGCCGTTTTCGGGGCCCTCGCCTACGGGCGATTCTCTACGAAAGACATCCTGAGCTAGCAATGCCGATCGCCGTCATCACCGGAGGTGCCCGGGGCATCGGACAGCAGCTCGCCGTCGACCTGGTCGCCCGTGGCTACCGGGTCGTGATTGCGGATCTCGACGACACGGTGACGGATGCCACGGCCACCAGCCTGGGGCCAGCGGCATCCGCCGTGCACCTCGACGTCACCGACCGCGAGAACATCACCGCCGTCATCGAACACGTCGAAACCACGATCGGCCCCGTCGACCTCTGGATCAACAACGCGGGCATCATGCCGACCGGCGCGTTCGCTGCGCAGTCGATCGACGTGGCCCGAGCCATCGTGGATGTCGACTACACATCCGTGATCGAGGCGACCGGCGCCATCCTGCCCCGGATGCTCGAACGCGGTTCCGGCACCATCGTCAACATGGCAAGCGCAACCGGTATCAAACCCCTCGCCGGGGTCGCCGCCTATTCCGGGGCCAAAGCCGCGGTGATCGCCTTCAGCAGTGCGCTCCGGCGCGAGCTCCGCGGATCGGGGGTGCGGATCATCGTCGTGATGCCCAACCTCGTGCGCACCGCCCTCGGCGCGGGAATCTCCCCACCGGCGCTGACCGGTTCGCTGAGCGCGGCCGAAGTGAGCCGCGCGGTGCTGCGTGCACTCGATCGCGGCACGTTCGCCGTGGTCGTGCCCCGCCGCCTCGCACCGTTATTGCACCTGTCGGCACTCTTGCCGGTTCGCCTCTCCGATTGGATCGATGACCGAGTGGGCAGCGATCGGATCGGTCTCGGCGGCGACCCCGCTACTCGCGCCGCCTACCTCGCCGAGGTGCTGGCACGGCGTAGGCGCGAGTAGGCGCCCGAGCTACGGCGCGACTGTAGCCGCGGTCGACGGCGGAGGCCCACACTCACAGCCGCTGGATGGGCCCGTCATGCATTCCCTGGTTAGTGGCCGATCTGGAGTGCATCAGCCACGGCGCGATCGTTAAGTCGTATTTCCCCGGTGGCCAACAGATCGAACCGGCCGCTCACCATTTCCCGGTGAAGATTCATCTGAAGCTCGACTTCCGCTGTCCACGGCTGGTTATGCCAGTACGAGAGTCGGATCACGGCCTGCCAGAGGCTGTTCATGCTGCGCTGCATATGAAGCAGTCGGTCATCGACGTCGGCCAACTTTTCGATCGTGCGGCCCTTCGGCCCAGCCTTACGCTTCTTTCGGTTTGTCGACAGCTCGTGCTCGAGAATGTCTTGCAACATTCGATATTCGACTACGCCATCGGGGCCTAACTTGACGGCCCACATTCGGTGGATGAGGTCGTTTCTTCGCTCTTTAGCTTCGGTCACTCGTCCCAACAAGCTGAGCGCGTCGTCACGAATGCTGGCGAAGCGGATGTCCTCCTTGAAAGTGTTTTTGCAGTCGTCAAGGACGATGGAAATTGATTCGTATTTGGGACTTCCGACAGCGATCGTGTGGTCACCGCCGAGGGCTCGACGAACGCTATTGGTCGCGTCTTCCATCTGGGCAAAGTGGCCTGTGACAACACCCACGACATAGGCGAGCTTGTCCTCGGGCGTCTCGAGCTTCTCAGGAATTAGCATGCGCCACACCGTACCTCGCGTCACGTTCCCCAATACGCCCAGCACCGAGCCGTAGGTCAGAGCGAAACGGGAATTCCTATGAAGTTCTCCTTCGATCATTGTCAATTCCGGTCTCCGACCAACGCGGCAACTGCGTTGCCCTCGCAGCGGACGCACAAGACGGGAGCATCTCGATCATCCTGCAAGCCACCCGATCGACCCTCGAATACTCCGTGCCCGTCGACCCTGCGGACGAGCTGGGTTGCGAGGCATGCCAGTGACCAGCACCAGCGCCGCTCCCCTGGCCTACAGCAGCCCACTCGTTACCGCGATCGAAGGCGCCTGGCGGGTAATCCAAGCCGGCCACACCGACGTGCCCGACGTCGTTGTCACGCTGGCATCCGGAAGCAGCCGGCAGGGCATGACGCTCGGTCACTTCGCCGCCGACCGGTGGGTAAGCGGAGAAATGACCGTCCACGAACTGTTCATCGGCGGCGAAGGGCTCGCTCGCGGCGGTGCCGACGTACTCGGCACACTCCTCCACGAAGCAGCGCACGGAGCCGCCCAGACACGCGGAATCAAAAGCACCAGCAGAGGTGGCCGCTACCACAACCGATGGCTTGGCCTTCGTCCTTGACCATGGCCTGTTTGAGGAGGTCCTCAGCGATTGCGCGTGAGCGGGTGGTGATACGTTCAAGCTTGCGCACCGTCGCGGGTTCCATCTTGTCGAGCATGAGCCGCCCGATGGGGTCATGGGGGTTCTTCTTGAGGTTGTCGGCGTGCGTCTGGAACGCATCGAGGTAGCTTTGCGCGGAGGAAGTCTGGACGTGCCCGTTCGAGTCGGGGAGATCAACCTGCGGATCGATAGCGCCGAGCTCGGAGGAATCGGACATGATCTCGATCCCGGGCCGGCGGTAGCCCTTTACAGGGCAACCGAAAAACTCATCGGCGCCGTGCGGCGCGACTCCCGCCAAACGAACCGCGGTGCGGGTCACGAGTCACCTCAACCCTCCGTGTCGCCACCGTCGCCATTAGCTAGTCTGGTTTTCTTGAACGGTGGCAATGTATGCCTGCGCCGATGGCAACCAGACGGCCACCGTCGCTAAAATCCCGGCCGCTCCCAGAACACCGCTCGCCGGGTTTGAGAAGACAAAGAAAATCTGAAGTGCCGACCAGACACCCACCGTTGTCACGAGGGTCGGCGCAGACTTCCAGCCGTGACAGAGCGCCCACACAGCCAAAGCCGGGAAAAATGTGAAGCAAATGCCCACGACCACCGTTGACCAAATCGCCGCTGCAGCTGAAATGCCCGCCCAGTTCCCGTACCTCGTCGTCAGATCCGACCACAGGAAACTGGAAACACTCACCGCAGTGATTACCCACATGCTGGACATCACGGCCAGGACCGCATAGGGGACGGTCGCCGCGTCTCTCATTCGGGTGTGATTGATCGTCCCACCGCCTCTGACTGTTCGATAGCCCAACCAGTTCTCCTTAGCAAACTAACCGAATTTTCAGGCCCAAACACGATCCACCGCCTCTAGCATCAGCAGGTGTGCCAGCTTGGTCTTTGCGCTCAAGGGTGCTGGCCGAGCTTTGCTTCGCTGACCCTTACGCGTTGCTCCGCAGCGAAGCGCCTAGCCGAGGGCAACCAAATGCACGCCGCGCTCACAACGGCGAATGGAACCCCAACCCAGCCGACGATGTTCGGATACTGCAGTGCACCTGATAACCACCACACGTCAACAAAGGTGACGAGGATAGGTCCGACTCGCCAGCCGCGTCGCACACCGATGAAAGCCATGAACGGAAAGAAAAGCGCGATCATCAATGAGATTGTTGTCAAAATCAATGACGGGACGAGGAGCCGCTGAGGCTGTTCGAAATCCCCGACGTAACTCATCCCGAAGCTAATGATCGCCAAGACCACGATAATAAAAAGTGAGATTTCGACCACTATCAGGGCCGCTGGTCGTTTCAAGTTTTTCATCCTACGAGCCCCATCGGCCTCTTTCGCATCCATTCCGCGTCCTTCACTAGCCCAGCGGGTATTCGCTGTAAGGGTAGTAAGGCGCATCACCCAGGTGCTGGTAGTAGTTGTGTTCCGCCATTTGCCAATCTCCAGATGCGTAAAGCAGGTAGGCTAGCGCTTCGGCGTCACATTCCGTGCCCCTTGACCGATAGCACACAACGCCCGCGGCGCCGCCAAGTATTATGTCCGGCACGATTTCGCCTAACGTTCGCCATGTTTCTGCACACCAGTGATCACAGCGGAAGGTTGTCTGTTCGTAATACACATCCCGAGTTAGCAGCTGCGGGTCGACCAACCCGCTGGAGTACAACACCATCCCGGGGGTCGCGGTATGGACCGGCTGAACTGCCCCCGAACCTCTTTTCGCGACGATTGTTCCGCCAACGGCCGTCGCAGTGTAGCCACGGGCGATGTACCGCTCGGCGGAGTCCGCCGACATCTGCCCGCTTAGGTCGAACCGGTTGATGGGGTCAGCGGGGTAGTCGTATGAGTTGTTGACGCCGCCTTCGATGGGGTCGACGGATAGGAACCGTCCGAGTGCGGCGACGTACTGCCGGACTCCCATCTCGATGGTGGAGATGGTGCCTTGGTGTTCGGTGACTTTGCGGGCGCCGCCTACCCACCCGTAGTCGGCTTCTCCGGGTGAAGTGTTGGGGGTGGCGTCGTCGGCGGCAGTTGTGCCGATAATGCCGGTGAAGGGGTCGACGACTTGACCGAATGGGGACATCTCGGTGACGGTCCGAGACGCAGCACTCGGTCTCTGGGGCGAGTCCAACTCCCTCGACGAGCAGGCGCGCGAGAAGGTCAAAGAGGCCGCAGGCAAGCGGCGCGAAGCAGTACAAACTCTCATCGCCAACGGTGCGAGCCAGAGGGACGCCGCCCTAGCCTTCGGGGTCTCCGTACAACGGGTGAGCCAGCTCGCCCACTGAAACAGGTGAACCCCCCCTGACGGCAAACGGCCGCTTTACCGGTCGACTTTAGGAAAAGAAACGGACATGGGGATGAGCCGCAAGAACCTATCAGCTCAACGTAACCCGATCAAATTAGGGCGCCCGCCTGTTCCGTCCTGTGCAGCCGCCGGGCCCGGAACTCTTGACAAGTAAGCCGGTCCGGAGCGCGCTTATTGTCGGAGACTTAACGCAACTTGCTCGTGCAGCAATAAAAGCGCGCCTCCGTAGAAAGTCAACAGAAAAAGCGCGCAACTTACGATTGCTGCGCTAGCGCACCACCGCCAGAGCGGCCGAAAAGCGTTCCAGTCATACTCGCTAGTAACACGCCCGCGTTGCGCCAGATAAATTGCCGGACTCACCCAGTTCCACCAGGGCCCTGGCACTTTCACCTGCCAACGACTCAATGTGACGTGCCTGTCCGCGACCGCGAAAGCAAACCCCGCAAGATTCCCGAACAACAGGGATACCCAAATCACGCACCAGCTTGTGATCCCATTCCCCACCGCAACGTCTGCCATGACCAGGGCGAAGGTGATCAGGGGCGTGAAGCTTATGACCTTGGTAGAGCTTGTCTCCACGATGCCAGGGTACATTCGCCTCCTTCACTTCCTCATCGTGTGAGCAAGTGTTTGTTTGAAGCGAGTCGCGGTCTGAAGTAGGTCTCGAACACAAAACACCGACAGGGTAGGCGAGCTCCACAGTCGTGGGACTGAATCGCTGGCGAGGCGGCAATCGAAAACGACGGCGGTCTCAACCGATCAACGCTCCACCTTGGATACCGAGCGTACCCGTGTCAGTTCGCCGCCCGGCGCATCTCCCGATAGATGGTCTAGCGGGACGGGACGTGGGGCGTCATCAGCCGCCTGCGCCATCCCATCGCGTCGATCGGTAAAGTGAGCGCATGGTAGATCGTGACTCTGCTACCGCGGTGATTCGGCCTGCAACCATCGATGACGCGGAGAGCATCGCACGCGTGCACGCCACATCCTGGCGCGAGACATACGGTCGGTTCGTCGACGACCCAGACTCCAATCCGTGGTTCGAGGTCGATCGTCGGATCGACATGTGGCGATCGAACCTGGAGAACAAGATCTTCGCAACGGCGGTCGCCGTCGGAGAGACGGGCATGATCGGGTTCGCCGCTGTCCAGGCCACCGTTGAGCCTGATTTCGTCCGGCCCGAGGAGCTGACCATGCTGTACGTGCTCGCTCACGCGCATGGAAGTGGAGCAGGGCAAGCGCTTCTGAATGCTGTGCTTGGTGGGCGTCCAGCATCGCTGTGGGTCGCCGCTGACAACCCGCGCGCTCACTCGTTCTACCGGCGAAACGGTTTTATCGCAGACGGCGCCACTTCCAGCTTCGGCCCGATCGAAACGACGGTGCGACTCGTGCGCTGAGGGATCGCCTTGCGTGCGTTCAGGTCATGAGTGCGTCGAGGAGTCGGTCGTGGCTGGTGTCCCAGCCGAGCACCCGTCGTGGTCTGGTGTTGATCTTCTCCGCGATGCGGTCCAGGTCAGTCTGGGTGAACCGGGACAGGTCGGCCTGTTTCGGCAGGTACTGGCGGAGGAGCCGGTTGGTGTTCTCGTTCGATCCGCGCTGCCAGGGCGACCGCGGGTCGCAGAAGAACACGTCGATACCCAGCGCTTCTGCGATGCGCTCGTGCTCTGACATCTCCCGGCCGCGGTCCCACGTCAACGTGCGCAGCAACCCCGGCGGCAGGCCGCGGAGATTGTGGACCAGCGCCGCACGCACGTCCGGTCCCTTGATCCCCGGCAACCGAACGAGACGCACCGTGCGCGTCGACCGCTCAACGAGCGTCGCGACCGCGCTCGGCCGGGCTCCCATCACGAGATCACCTTCCCAATGCCCGATCTCCCGCCGATCTTCGACGTGCGCGGGCCGGTCGTGGATCGAGAGCATGTTCCGCAAGCGGCCACGCCCTTGCCCGGTCTTGCGCGCCAGACGCGACATCCGCACTGGACGTCCAGAGCGCAGATGCGAAGTGAGGTTGGACGGCAGGGTATGCCGGGAGGTGACGTATAGGTGCCGGTAGACAGCCTCGTGAGAAATCCACCACTCGGGTTCGTCGGGGAAGCTGCGCCGCAGCCACGCGGCGATCTGTTCCGGCGACCAATCATCCGTGAGCTTCAACCTCACCAGTTCACGGAGCCCCTCGTGCCGGTCCAGCTTCGATGTCTTCGGCCGTCGCGAACGCTCCCACGTCGCCGCGTCGGCATCCGTAGCACGGTAGTGCTCCCTACCGCCGTTGCGGGCGATCTCCCGCGACACCGACGACGCCGAGCGGCCGATGCGGACTGCGATCGCCCGAGCGGACTCGCGGGCCGCGATGCCGCGGGATATCTCTTCCCGCTCAGCGAGCGACAGCCGTAGGTTGGCGCGACGGCGCGGCACTGGCCGAATTCCACCCGTGAGAGCCAGGTGATGTCTTACCGCTGCGGGGCCGCAGCGGACGGCGCGAGCAATCATCCGTGCTGGATCTCCGGCCCTCCACCTGTCCCAGATCGCGTCCTGCTGCTCCAAAGTCAACGCCGAACCCATCAGCCACCTCTCCGATCATCCGCATCATTCCAGGGGTGGTGCGTTGATCGGTTGAGAGCGCCACCGATTCCGGGGCGAGATTCGCCGCGATGAAACCACTCGCGACACGCTGTGTAATCGCGCACCGAAACCGTCCACCGAAACCAGATCGGCCCGAAAAGGACTGTCCACGGTTATCGGTATGTCGAGCCGTGAGCATGGTCATCGGGTACGCGCGAGTGTCGACGCGGGAGCAAAGCGCGGAGGCGCGCTCCGAGCCCATCGACGGCACCGAATCGGGGCTCACTCCCGACTCTGACGTGCACGACCCCCACCAGATTTCTTGACACGTACGTGTCAAATCTGATCGGCCGAGGCTAAACGCGACGCCCCCGGGTGAGTTCATCGCCGAGGCCACGACGGTATGGTCGGCGCATGACCGTTCTTCTGATTGTTCTTCCCGCTGCCATGCTGCTCGTAGCACTTCTCTCTCAACTCGGTGGCAACGGACGTCTGCAGCGCAACGGAATGATCGGGTTGCGAATACCGTCCACGATGTCAAGCGATCAAGCGTGGGTTGCCGGGCACCGCGCGGCGGCAAAACCGGCGTGGGTCGGATTCATTGTCATTACTGTCGCCGCAGTAATTTTCTTCCTGTTGTCCGGATCGACCGCTACACCGGATATTGGGGTGATCGTTATCGTGGTCATCTTCGTTGCAACCTTCACCTGGTTGGTCGTTGCCGCGAGCCGGGCAGCTCGCGTCGTCGAACCCATCAGCTAGGTGATCATTACGGGGCGAGAGAGAAATACCCTTTGAGTAGCACACGTCGGGATGTCGGTCTCGTTCTCGGTATTGGCACGGGCAGCGCCCTTTTCCTGACCTTCGCGAGCGTACTTTTCTTCCCTGTTCTGGCCCTGGCCGCTCTCGGATTTATCGCCGTCGTAGTCTCGGCAGCAGTGCTACTGGCTCTTGCAACCTCGCGGTGGGCCTATGTTTGGGCCGCCGGGGTGGGTGGCGCGGTTTTGATTGCAGCGTCGTGGACCTATTGGGGGCTCTGGGGCACAGCGTTCGATTACGCAGACAGCCTCAGAGCCGTCCCCGCTGTGGTGCAGTTCTGGAGCGACACTGCCCTCATAAGCGGCGCCGTGGCCTTCGTCGTTCTGGTGGGGACGGCCGTCCCCATCCGAGTCAGCTCAGGGAAAATGCCCACTGGAAAGGTAGGTCCGACCGGCGCTTTGGCTAAGGCCTTGGACGCGGCGGGAATTCCCTGGAGCAAGGTGCCGTGAGCTCCGACCTGGGTCTGTACCAACCGTATGATCCTGAGATCGTCGGCCGGGTCAACGACCTACCCCGATCGGACGCACGTCGCGCGTTCGATCGGTGTATGAATACAAAACCATTCCGGCTTTTGACGCTGGCGCATCTACTCCTGGCCGATGATGTGATCCTAGCGAGTGACGACAAATCGGTTCAGGCGCTCAACGATTGGTTTTTGGCTCATTTAGAGGCAGATCCGGACAGGCCGGGCCAGCCGCTGCCGATTTGGTATTCGATCGTGCATGACATTGGCCTGTTTCTCGGTGATGTGATCATTGCCCGTAACATCAACCTGCGCTGGGAATTCTTCACCTGGGGTAAGTCCAACGTTGCGTTTCAGCGTCACGTGATCATGGGCTTCACCGGCGAGGATTTCAAACTTCACACAAATATAGACATTGATCGGATGGTCAACGCGTACGCCCATGGAGTAGTCGAGAAGCGCGGGTCCGCCCCGGAGTATGGAACCGTAATCGTTCGTGGTGTGGTCGTCGATGTCGATGCGGCCGCGGCTCGCTATCGCGATGTCGAGATAGAGAAGGACGCCTTCGTTCGCTGGGTAAGGGCTGCTGACCTGCGACGATCTGAATAGTGAAGATATCTCGGATCCGACGTGGTGGATGTCACGTCGTCGACGCGCCGTTGAGCGTGGTCCCGTAGCTTCACCAGCGTTGCATCGACGTTGCCCACCGCGGTTAGCGAAGCCTTTCCTCGAAGGACATTCTTTGCCCTCTCAGATCGATCGGCGGATCTGCAATGAGCTGGCGGGGAGGGACGGATCGATTCCTTGATCTGACATAAGAAAGATTATCAGCGGACAAAAGACGCTGTTCGGAAGGGGTTTAGATGCAAAGATGACTCGCGGTTCGCACCGCTAATGTCATCGCGTTTTGCCCGGGTAAGGCCCTGAACCAGAGACGACGACAAACTCTGGCACGGGCGGTCCGTACCAGCAGTACAGCGGCTGATCTTTCTCCTGTGCGATGCGAGCCCAACCCAATCGACCAAACTTGTTTCCCGTGCCGACCAGAGACCTGTGCCATTCGCCTGCCTTCAACCAAGCAGCGTCAAGTTTTTCTCGATTGGCTACAAACAGTCGGTACCCCTTGTCGCCATTCGCCTCGTCGAGATTACTCAGGCGAACTGCCTCTTCGTTTTCGCGACGCATCAGGGTCACAAACTCTTCTGAGCACCGATAAAGGGAGCCGGGGCCGCTTGTTGCTATTAGTTCTAGAGCGCTTTTGCGCTCGGAGTGAGCGCGCCCACTCGACGCCCGGCACGCCACCGGCCGTACGCGATAGCCAACGCGGCGATCCCGATGATGAATGCGCTGATCCCCACGATGTAGGCACCCACGCTGACCCATCCGGTCGCCGGCTCCAGAAACGGGTACGGATAATACGCGGTGATGGCACCGCGAACCATCGTGTACGCCAGCCACGCGAGCGGGTAGATGATCACGACACGCAAGCCCGTCCATCCCAGCGCGGGCCGACCGGATGCCAGCAGCCAGTCGAGCGCGATGTAGATCGGAATCCACACGTGGATGACCTCGTTCGGCCACTGCACGCCTTGGAACCCCTCGTAGGGGATGTTCCGCAACAACGCGTTGTACACGCCCGCCGTGACGACCGCGTAGGCGACCACCGACATCCGCATCATCGTGTACAGCACCGTGTCGCTGTCGCGGCGGAACGCCATCACGCCACCCACCGTGAGCACGACGATGTTGATCAAGCACGACTGGATGGTGAAATAGCTGAAGTATTCGGCCGGATCGAAAGCGTTGTTGACGACCCGGTCGGTAATCTGCACGACGATGGACACGAACACGACCAGACCGGCGGCGAGACTGAACGCCCCGGCCGCCCATCGCGCGGTGCCAGGTCGGGTGGATGCTTCGGCACGGGTCACATCAGACGTCACTGTCACGTCCCCATTTTAGCAGCGGCGCACCCGAGCGGCCCGCCGCACACTGCTCCCCCGGGCCGCGAATACTGCCGGGGTGCCCCGATCGTGCTCGCTCTGCGAGCATGGCCAAGTGAGTGTCGAGTCCGCGGGTCTGCCCGCCCAACCGCGCGAGCCGGTCGTGCTCGTACTGATGGGCGTTTCGGGGTGCGGCAAGTCGACGGTGGCGGCCTTGATCGCCGGCCGATTGGGCTGGGCTTTCGAGGAGGGCGACTCGTTGCATCCCCAGGCCAACGTGGACAAGATGGCGGCCGGCCACGCTCTCGACGACGAAGACCGTGCGCCCTGGCTAGAACGGGTGGCCGACAGGATCGAGGCCCGCCTCGACGCCGGGGAGAACGGTGTCATCACGTGCTCTGCGCTCAAGCGAACCTACCGGCAGATTCTGGGGCGCCGCGGGTCGGCGGTGCAGTTCGTCTACCTCGCCGGCTCGCGCGAACTGATCGCCGAACGGCTCGCGACCCGGCAGGGCCACTTCATGTCCAGTTCTCTGCTCGATAGTCAATTCGCCGACCTGGAGGAACCCGGGCGCAACGAGCGAGCCATCCGCGTGGATATCGGGCCGGCTCCGCGCGAGATCGCAGACGACATCATCCACACCCTGCACCTCTGCTGAAGGAGGATCCCATGATCGGCGCAGTCAACCCCTCACGTGAGGCGGGCGCACTGACGTAAGACGAGAAGATGCTCCTCATCTTCGGCACCCGTGCGTACGAGACGCTCATCGTGCTCGTCCAGTTCGTCTGTCCCCACTGCGCGGTCGACGCTCGGCAGCGGGTAACGAAGCTGGCCAGCCGGTTCACCCTATTTTTCATACCCGTGTTCACGGTTTCCACCCGGTACTTCGTCGAGTGCTCCAACTGTGCAATCGCGACATCCCTGACGCGGGAGCAAGCGGCCCACTCGGTGGAATGGGCCGCTTCAGCGCGCTAAGGCCACTGGCGCCAGGATCGACGCCCATGGGCAGTCAGGAGCACGTTCACGCGGGTGCCGCGCCGGCCTTCCGGCAGGGCACTTGTACAGCGATCGACTACCGGGCAGCCTCGCCGTCCACGTAGTCCTCATCCTGCTGCTTCCACGCGAAGAGGGCGCGCAGCTTCTTGCCGGTCGCCTCGATGGGATGCTCCGCGCCCTTGGCGCGCAGTGCCAGGAACTCGGGGGCACCGGCATCCTGATCCGCGATGAACCGCTCCGCGAACGCGCCGGACTGGATGTCCGCGAGTACCGCCTGCATGTTCTCCTTCACCGACGGGTCGATGATGCGCGGCCCCGAGACGTAATCACCGTATTCGGCCGTGTCGGAGACGCTCCACCGCTGCTTGGCGATGCCACCCTCCCACATCAGGTCGACGATGAGCTTCAACTCGTGCAGCACCTCGAAGTAGGCGATCTCGGGCTGGTACCCGGCCTCGATCAACGTCTCGAATCCGTATTGCACCAGTTGCGAGGTGCCGCCGCAGAGCACCGCCTGCTCGCCGAACAGGTCGGTCTCGGTCTCCTCCGTGAACGTGGTGCGGATGCCTCCGGCGCGAAGTCCCCCGATGGCCCGGGAGTACGACCACGCCAGCGGCCACGCTGAGCCCGAGGCATCCTGCTCGACCGCGACGATCACGGGTACGCCGCGCCCGGCCTCGTACTCGCGCCGCACCGTGTGGCCCGGGCCCTTCGGGGCGACCAGCAGCACGTCAACCCCGGCCGGCGCGGTGATATATCCGAATCGGATGTTGAAGCCGTGCCCGAACACGAGGGCATTGCCCTCGGAGAGGTTGGCCGCGATGTCGTCGGCGTAGAGGTGGCGCTGGTACTGATCCGGCGCGAGGATGACGACGACGTCGGCCCAGGCGGCGGCATCCGCTGCGCTCAGCACCTCGAAGCCGGCCTCCTCGGCCTTGGGCCGGGATTTGGATTCGGCTTTGAGCCCGATCTTGACCTCGACACCGGAGTCGCGCAGGTTCAACGCATGGGCGTGGCCTTGCGACCCGTACCCGATCACCGCAACCTTCTTGCCCTGGATGATGGAGAGGTCAGCGTCGGCGTCGTAGAAGATCTCGGTCATGGTGCTCCTTGGTTGGTGTCTTCGCCGCCCAGCGGGCGGGTCAATTCTTTTCGCCGCCCAGCGGGCGGGTCAATTCTTGAAGACGCGTTCGGTGATGCTCTTGGGTCCGCGCCCGATGGCGAGCAGGCCGCTCTGCGCGATCTCCTTGATACCGTACGGCTCGAGCAAGCGCAAAAATGCCTGAATCTTGGCCGGGTCGCCGGTGGTCTCGATCACGACCGCATCCGTCGCGACATCCACCACCCTGGCCCGGAAGAGGTTGACGGCCTCGAGAACCTGCGATCGGGTGGTGTTGTCGACCCGCACCTTGATGAGCAGGTGCTCGCGAAGGACGGATGCCCCCGGGTCCAATTCCACGATCTTGATCACGTTGATGAGTTTGTTCAGCTGTTTGGTGACCTGTTCGAGCGGCAGCTCCTCGACGTCCACGACCACGGTGATACGCGAAAGCCCCTCGATCTCGCTCGCACCCACGGCGAGGCTCTCGATGTTGAAACCGCGGCGGGCGAACAGGCCTGCGACCCGGGTGAGCAGGCCCGGTTTGTTCTCGACCAGCAGGCTCAGAACGTGGCTCATAGCCCAGCTCCGCAGGCGTGCGACATCAGTCCTCTTCCCACTCGGGCGCGTGCTCGCGAGCGTACTGCACCTCGGAATTACCGACGCCCTGAGGCACCATCGGCCACACCATCGCATCCCGGCTGACGACGAAGTCGATCACGACGGGCCGGTCGTTGGTGGCTAATGCCAGTTCGATCGCCGCATCCACCTCGTCTTGCTTCGTGACCCGGATGGCCAGGCATCCATACGCCTCACCGAGTTTGACGAAGTCGGGGATCATGCGGGTGCCGTGCCCGGTGTTGAGGTCGGTGAACGAGTGGCGGCCCTCGTAGAAGAGAGTCTGCCACTGGCGCACCATCCCGAGCGAGGAGTTGTTGATGATCGCTACCTTGATCGGGATGTCGTTGATCGTGCAGGTGGCCAACTCCTGGTTGGTCATCTGGAAACAACCGTCTCCGTCGATCGCCCACACCACGCGGTCGGGATTGGCCACCTTCGCGCCCATCGCCGCCGGGAGGCCGTAGCCCATCGTGCCCGCTCCCCCGGAGTTCAGCCAGGCGTTCGGCCGCTCGTACTTGATGAACTGGGCCGCCCACATCTGGTGCTGGCCGACCCCGGACGAGTAGATGGCCTCCGGGCCGCTGAGTTCACCGATGCGCTGGATGATCTGCTGCGGCGAGAGCAGCCCGTCTTCGGGCATGGTGTACCCGAGCGGGTACTCCTCGCGGAGCATGTTGAGGCGCACCCACCACGCGCTGTAGTCGGGTTTACGCTTGGCAGTCAGCGCGGCGAACGCGGCGGTGAGATCGATGATGACGTCTTTAGCGTCCCCCACGATCGGCACGTCGGCCGCGCGGATCTTGCCGATCTCCGCCGGATCGATGTCGACGTGCACGATCTTGGCCAGCGGCGCGAACTCGCTGGGCTTGCCGGTGACCCGATCGTCGAACCGGGCGCCAAGGGAGATGACGAGGTCCGCTTCCTGCAGCGAGAGCACCGCGGGCACCGTGCCGTGCATGCCCGGCATCCCGAGGTTGAGCGGGTTGGAGTCCGGTAACGCGCCCCGCGCCATGAGGGTCGTGACGATCGGTGCGCCGACCGCGGTCGCCAGCGTGAGGAGCTCGGCCGATGCGCCGGCGCGGATGACGCCACCGCCCACGTAGAAGACGGGACGTGCGGATTCCACAAGCAGCTGCGCCGCCGCCTGCACCTGTTTGCCGTGGGCCTTCATCACGGGCCGGTACCCCGGCAGGTCCACCTTCGGCGGCCAGATGAACGGCGCGCTCTTCTGCTGGCAGTCCTTCGTCACATCCACCAGCACCGGACCCGGGCGGCCCGTGGTCGCGATATGGTACGCCGCGGCGATCGTCGCCGGCACGTCCTCCGGGCGGGTGACGAGGAAGGAGTGCTTGGTGATCGGCATCGTGATGCCGACGATGTCCACCTCCTGGAACGCGTCGGTGCCCATCGAGGTGGAGAACACCTGGCCGGTTATGGCGATGAGAGGCACCGAGTCCATATGGGCATCCGCTATCGCCGTCACGAGGTTCGTCGCGCCGGGGCCACTCGTCGCGATCGCGACGCCCACTCGGCCCGAGGATGACGCGTAGCCCTCGGCGGCGTGCCCGGCACCCTGCTCGTGGCGAACGAGGATGTGCCGGATGGCGGTGGATGCCATCAGCTCGTCGTAGAACGGCATGATCGCCCCCCCGGGCAGGCCGAATACATCGGTGATGCCGAGATGTTCCAGCGAGCGGAGGATCGCGCCGGAGCCGGTGAGAATTTCGGGAGTGGAGCTTTTCGGCCGCGGGGCCGAGACCGTAGTCATGGGATGAGTCCTTCTGGAGTGCGACGGTGGTGTCTGTGAACAGGATGCGGCGGCGGCTACCCCGTGACCGCGCCGAGCGCCGCGGAGCGCACGAGTCGCGAGTACTTCGCGAGCACACCCCGGGTGTAGCGCGGCGGAAGGGGAGCCCAGCCACTGCGGCGAGCTTCGAGTTCGGCTTCATCGACGAGTAGATCGAGAGAGCGAGCTGCGATATCGACCCGTATGAGATCACCATCGCGCACAAAGGCGATGGGTCCTGCATCCACCGCTTCGGGAGCTATGTGGCCGATGCACAGCCCGGTTGTGCCGCCTGAGAATCGCCCGTCTGTCAAGAGTAATACATCGCGGCCGAGGCCGGCGCCCTTGATCCGCGCCGTGATCGAGAGCATCTCCCGCATCCCTGGACCACCCTTGGGGCCCTCGTACCGAATCACCACGATGTCACCCTTGCTGATGGTGCCCTCGGCGAGTGCGTCCATCGCTGCCCGCTCGCGCTCGAACACCCGCGCCGGCCCCTCGAACACTGCTGAGTCGAATCCAGCCGTCTTCACGACCGCGCCATCGGGTGCCAGCGACCCATGGAGGATGGTGATTCCGCCGGTGGCGTGGAACGGGTTGTCGAGCGCGCGCAGAACGGTACCGTCGAGCGGGGCGGGGTCGAGCTCCGCCAGATTCTCGGCCAGGGTCTTCCCGGTAACGGTGAGGACGTCGCCGTGCAGTAGTCCCGCGTCTAAAAGCGCCCTCATCAGCACCGGGATGCCACCGTGGCGGTCGACATCGTTCATCACGTACTTGCCGAAGGGCTTGATGTCGGCGATGTGTGGCACCTTGTCGCCGATGCGGTTGAAATCTGCGAGTGTGAGGGGAACCTCGGCCTCGTTGGCGATTGCGAGCAGGTGCAGCACGATGTTCGTGGATCCGCCCAAGGCCATTCCGACCGCGATGGCGTTCTCGAATGCTTCCATTGTGAGGATGTCGCGTGCCGTGTGCCCGCGCCTCAGCATCCCGACCACGGCTTCACCGGACCGGTGAGCGTAGTAGTCGCGACGGCGGTCGGCAGAAGGTGGGCTCGCCGAACCCGGCAGGCTCATCCCTAGCGCCTCGGCGACGCTCGCCATGGTGTTGGCGGTGTACATTCCGCCGCACGCACCCTCCCCGGGAGCGAATGCGCACTCGATACGCTTCGCATCCTCGAGCGACATCGTGCCCGCTTGGACCGCGCCGACCGCTTCGAACGAGTCGATGATCGTGACCTGCTTCTCGGTGCCGTCACTGAGCTTGACCCAGCCCGGAGCGATGGAGCCCGCGTAGAGGAAGACCGAGGCGAGATCGAGCCGCGCGGCTGCCATCAGCATGCCGGGGATGGATTTATCGCAGCCGGCCAACAGCACCGACCCGTCGAGGCGCTCCGCCTGCATGACGACTTCTACCGAATCAGCGATCACTTCTCGGCTGACGAGCGAGAAATGCATCCCCTCGTGGCCCATCGAGATCCCGTCCGACATGGAGATCGTTCCGAACTGCAACGGGTAACCGCCGCCGCTGTGCACGCCCTCCTTCGCGGCCTGGGCCAGTCGGGCGAGCGACAGGTTGCACGGGGTGATCTCGTTCCAGGAGCTCGCGATACCGATCTGGGGCTTGTCCCAGTCGTCGTCGCCCATGCCGATGGCGCGCAGCATGCCGCGAGAGGTCGTCGCCTCGATGCCGTCCGTGACGGTGCGCGAGCGCGGCTTGATATCAGGCGTTTCAGGTGCTTCGGGCACGTCGGGCATGGCCCAATTCTAGATCGTGCCGCCTGCGCCATCCTGCCCGGGCCGCTGCGGGGCCGGGGCCTCGAGCATGCCGCCCCTTTCCACCCGGCGAACCCAGGTCACCCGGAGAACCCCGAGGCACGTACCAAATGAAGGAGTGGCGCTCGAATTACGCCGCACCGTCCACCGGTCGTTGCGCTACGACCCGCCCACTCCTTCATTTGGCCCTCCGGCGGGCGGCTTCCGCGAACGTGTTGCCAGTGCAAAGTGATGTCAGTCGGAACTGGCAACACGGATTTGGACACGGTGAGTATCTCGAACGAACCAAGGCCGGAGCCGGGTCGGGCGCTCCGATCGGCATCGATAGGTGGCTACTGCTCGTGCACGTCGCCCTCGCGCAGGTCCGCCAGCAGCGCCAACGCCCGCGCAACCTGGGTCGGCCCGGGCACCCGGAAGTTCGCCAGCGTCGCACCTTCCCCGCTCTTGAGGCCAACGTCATCGGCGGTGAGGGCGGCGAAAGCGTCCTCGTCGGTCGCGTCGTCCCCCGCGAAGAAGACGCCATCGGCCCTCGTGTAGCGCCGCAGATGTTCGAGCGCCTCCCCCTTAGTGGTCGAGCGCACCGAGAACTCCAGCACGTCCTTGCCCTCGCGCACCGTGATCCCGGTCGCTTCCGCCGCGACCTCGCTCCGCGCGACGAGGTGGGCAACCCGACTGTTCCGGTCGGTTGCGAGGCGGGTGTGCAGGGCGAATCCAGCGGGCTTGGGCTCGAGCCACACGTCGTCGAGAGTCTCAGCGACACCGCCCAGCACCTCCCCGAGAACATCCACCTGCCACAGTTCGGCGGTGTTGAGAGTGAGTGGAGTCAGGGCATCCAGCCGCAGTTCGATGCCGTGCGAGCCGACGAGCAATGCGGTATCGGGCAAGTCGGCGACCGCCTCGAGACTTGCCAGCGACCGACCGGATACCAGGGCCACGCGGGTGCTCGGCATGGCGAGCATGCGCATGACCGCCGTGCGCGCCTCGGGCACAGCACGGGCCGCGCTGGGGTCGTCGACCCGCCGCGCCAGGGTGCCGTCGAAGTCGATCGCGACGAGCAGACGCTTGACTCGCGCGAGCTCCCGCAGCGCCCCGATCAGCGGCTCGGGCAGTTTCGAGTACGGGGGATCCCGGTCGACGTCGACCATCTCTCAGGTGCTCCACCGGCGGTCGACGGTCCACTCGAGTTCGCCGGGAAGCTGAACCGGAGCAAGACGATCGAAACGCCGTGCCCGGGCATCCCGCAGCGTGTGCAGGAAGTTGCTCGACCAGCGGGCGACGTCATTCTCGAGTACGCGTTTGCGAAGAGACCGCATTCGCGCGACGCGCTCGCGCTGCGGCATCTCGATGGCCTGCATCATCGCATCCTTCATTCCGTCGATGTCATGCGGGTTGATGAGCAGGGCCCTCTTCAATTCGTCGGATGCCCCGGTGAACTCGCTGAGGATGAGCACGCCGTCCTCATCGAACCGGCTGGCGATGTACTCCTTCGCGACGAGGTTCATCCCATCGCGGAGGGCCGTGACGAGC
>Ga0209511_1000650_pt1 | contig 33949 bp, 57 predicted proteins | sample SSSSmetaG_FD_184141 | JGI IMG/M metagenome (GOLD analysis project Ga0209511, IMG submission 184141) | Glacier valley bacterial and archeal communities from Borup Fiord, Nunavut, Canada, to study Microbial Dark Matter (Phase II) - ​SSSS... | ecosystem: Environmental > Aquatic > Freshwater > Ice >... | reverse complement strand
GGTGTTGCAGCTGGAACATCTGTAATATCGTGTATCTCTCTTGACGGTGGTATTATAGCCACTTGCACAGTAACAGTATCGTAAATATAAAACAAACATCAAGGAGGGCTTAAATGCCCTCTTTTAATTATTAGGGAGGAATAGTAATGCTCAAAGTTAAGCAAGCATATACAATTAGCAAAATCGTTGACAAAATGGATTTACAAATAAATGCAGGTAAATCACAACAGGAGTTAGGTGCAGATTTGATTATGCAATTACTAAAAAAAGCACATAAGGCAGAAGCTGAAATTACACAGCTTATAGCTGACTATAAAAATGTTACAACTGAGCAGGCACAGGAATTAGACCTTGTTTCTACGTTCACAGAGATATTTGCAGATGAGGGCATTACAAGTTTTTTCAAGTCTGCCGTCAAGTAAAATATCCACGCATAATAGCATTACTTGGCAAGTGTTATGACTATCAAAGTATAAGTGATTTACCTTTGCAAGAGTTTAAAAGCCTTTTTGAATATGCTCTTGAAAAGGAAGCAAATGTTGTTATTTGGGATATGTGGATAAGCAAATATCCTTATATGGAAATAGGTCAATTAGAACCTCAAAGCTATAAGGATTTTAGCAATGAAATTAAGACATTCAAACCAAAAACAATATTAACTAATGAGCAAATAGAAGCAGAATTGTTACCAATAATCCAAGCAGAAAGGAGGTAGAGTATGGAAATTTTTAAATTATTCGGTTCGATATTTATAGAAGATGATGATGCTCACAAAAAAATTGATGGTATAGATAACAAGGGTAAACAAGCAAATACCACTTTGAGTAATATGATAAACACAGCAGGTAAATGGGGTTCGGGCATTGCATCAGCCGCAGGGGTAGCAGCAAAAGCAGTAGGAATTGCTGCAGGGGCAACAGTAGCAGCAGGTACAGCAATGGTTGGATTTGCCATGAAAGCATCGGAAAATGCTGATGAAATACAACGTCTTGCAGACGTTACTGGTATGAGTGCGGAAAGAATACAAGAATTAAAGTATGCAGGCTCAAATTTAGGTGTTGAACTGGAAACAATTACAGGCGCACAAAGTAAGCTCATTAAGTCAATGACAGCAGCAGAAAAAGGAACAGGTGCGCAAGCTGATGCATTTAAGCAATTAGGTATACATATAAACGGTGCAGATGGAAAGTTTAGGGATAGCAATGTTGTTATGGGGGAAGCGTTTGATGCATTAAACAAAGTAAAAAATGAGACAGAACGCAATAGCTTATCTATGCAACTGTTTGGTAAATCTGCTATGGCATTAAATCCTATGCTAAAAGCAGGAAGTGAGGGCATGAATAAGCTATCTCAAGAGGCAAGGGATATGGGAGCAGTAATGTCTGCTGAGAAAATCGCTGCTTTAGATGCATTTGGTGATAGTATAGATGCTTTGAAATTAGCATTTAAAGGTATTAGTGGCAGTTTAGCAGCAGGAGCATTACCAGCTATGCAAAAGGTAGTTGATTTTGCTATGAATATGTCAAAACAAATAACAGAAGCAATGAAAACAGGAGATTGGAATAGTGTTGTTGCTGTAATTTCAAATGGTTTGACAACTGCATTAAATGGCATCACGGCACAAATACCCAAATTTTTAAGCCTTGGTCTTAGTATTATTACGAAAATTATTGAGGGAATATCGCAAAATCTACCACAAATTATAACCGCTGCAATGGCTATTGTAGATGCTTTAGTTAAATTCATAACCGATAATATTGGTTTGCTGATGGATATGGGTATTAAGTTAATATTTGCATTAGTAGATGGGTTAGTCAATAATATTGATAAGCTAATAAACGCAAGTATTCAAATTGTGCTCGCTATAATCAATGGTATTATAAATAACATTGATAAAATGATTTCTGCAGCTGAAAAAATACTTGATGCACTTGTAAATGCTTTAATAGATAATTTGCCTTTGCTAATTGATGCATCAATAAAGCTAATTTTAGCTATTGTAAATGGACTTGTGAACAATATTGACAAAGTAATTACTGCAACTGAAAAAGTAATAAATGCTTTAATAGATGCTATACCTCCTATGATACCACAACTGCTTGAAGCTTCGTTAAAACTTGCCCTTGCAATAATAGCAGGTCTTGTAAAAGCAACTCCGCAGATAATAAGCGCAATAGTAAAAATTGGTGTAAATTTAGTTGAGGGATTATGGGAAGGAATATTATCTGTTAATGATTGGCTAATTAAAAAGATTTTAGAATGGACAGGTGGAATAACCACAGCTATTAAAGCATTCTTTGGCATCCACTCACCATCTACACTTATGGCTGAATATGGTGACTACATAGCACAAGGTCTTGCAAAAGGTATTGAGGACAATAAAGATAAGCCTATCACAGCGACACAAAATATGATGCAGGCTATCACCTCAACCGTTGGGAAAATGGTAGGTACATTATCAAAATCAATGGAGCAATCACAAGCCGACTTTGATTTATGGAGTAAAACTGTAGGGCTGACTGCTTCTGAAAGTGAAGTGCTTGACCGTAAATTAAAAATGCTTGGTGATGAATATACCTCTCAGCAAGATAAAGTATTGACATTAACCACTGCATATCAAGATATGGTTAAAATAAAAGGTGAGGCATCCGAAGAAAGCAAAGAGTTGCTTTTGAATTTGACAAAAGAGCAAATAGCTGAAGCTGACCTTGCAAATACAATTGCTGAAACGAATAAGGTCAGAGCAACAAAGGCTACTTCGTACACTCCGCAAACTTTAGGCATGACTAATTATTTAAGTGAGTATGGGAAAGCAAGCAAAGAAGCGGGGTATTTAGCACAGGCAGGATATAGTAAAGACCAACAGCAAGAGTATATTGATAGTTATATGGCTACTGGTGGTCAAGGTATTCATGTAACACAAAACATAACAGTTAATTCACCTGAGCCATTAAGCGCATATGAGACAGCACGTCAAATAAAAAATACAAGCCAACAATTGGCGGTAGGTCTAAATTAAAGAGGTGGTGCATAGTTGAAGTATTTAAAATATATAGCAGATAACGGATATGAAATTGAGCTTAGTGCATATGGATTTGCACCGCCTTATTACATCATATCCGTTGATGGCATAGGAGTGCCACAAAATGAATTGACACTAAAAGAGGTACCGTTAACTGATGGGGCATTTGTAAGTGATATGAGAATGCCAAAAAGGAACATTGTTATATCAGGAAAAATAATCGCAAATAGTGAATATTCTATGTTTACTGCAAGACGTGATTTAATAATGAGCTTCAATCCAAAATCAAAGGGCAGATTATACTATTATATTAATATTGACAGCGATACAACAAAGGAATTTTACATTGATTGTTATGTTGAAAAAAGTATTGACCCAGTAAATACAAAAAGTGGAGTGGAGCAAAGCTTTTTAATATCCCTTTTGTGTCCTAATCCGTTTTGGAAGGAAGTAACTCCAATTAGTGAAATAGGTAATTATACAGATTACTTCACTTTCCCATTCGTTTCAGATTATTCAAGCGGATTTTCGTTCGCACAGTTTGAGGTTAACAAGACTTTTACTAATTATGGTGATGTTGATACACCACTCAAAATTACATTTAGTGGTGCAGCAGAAAACCCATATATCACTAATGTTACAACAGGTGAAACAATTAAAATAAATAAAACTATTGCCGTTGGTGAAAAGATTGTAATCACAACGGACAATGGTAATAAAACGGTTAAAATTCATAATTTAGATGGAAGCATTGTAAACGCATTTAATTATGTTGATTTAACAAGTAAATTTTTTAAATTCATACCAGGGGAAAACATTATAGAATATGGCAGTAGTAACGATGCTATTCTTGGTGGTGTAACGATAGAATATGCTTCTGCATATTTGGGGGTTTGATTATGGACATTAGAGTTTTGGACAGTAATTATATACCTGTTGGCATAATCGACACATATACAAGCTTAGTCATAAACCGCAAATGGTATGGAGTTGGTGAAACGCAACTTGTCATTGCATCATCATTATTTGATATATCACTACTTAGTGAAGATTATATATACTATGTTGATGAAAAAAGAGCATTTTATATTGCTAATTTCAACAGAGATTTAGAAAAAAATGGTGAGGTTACAACAGTAAAATTCACAGCACTAAAAGGCATTACGAAAAATAGATTGATTATCCCTCCTGCTGGACAGGCTGAATTATCATTAACAGGCAAAACAGAAACAGTAATGAAAGGGATAGTATCAAATGACTTTAAAAACTCGCCCAATGCGAATAGAAATATTGCAAGCCTTATTATAGCAAGTGACAATTTAAAAGGTGTAGACACAACAGCAACCGCACGCTATACATACACAGCTGATAAGTTAGAGGAGTTAGCAAAATATGCTGACTTAGGGTGGGATATATATTTGGACTTAGCAAATAAAAAGTATAGTTTTGATGTACATACTGGTAATGATTTATCAGCTACGCAGAACGTATTACCTCCTGCAATATTTTCTACTGAATTTGATAATGTAAATACTAAAAAATTAACTATTGATTTTAGTAATCATAAAAATGTTGGTGTTGTAGGTGGTGCTGGTGATGGTGCAAGTAGACTTATTGCAACTGTATTTGATGGTGCAGAGCCTTCGGGATTGAATCGCAAAGAAGTGTTTATTGATGCAAATGATGTTATTACAAACACAGGTGGTGAGCTCACCCAAAGAGGGTTGCAAAAGCTGGTAGAGTACAAAAAAAGTGAAGCATTTGACGTGACAATTTTGCCTATAAATTTAAGCTATGATATTGATTTTGCATTTGGGGATATTGTAACAATTATAGATGGTTCAACAGTCTACAACAAGCGCATTATTGAGGTCAACGAGGTATATGAAAGTGGTGGCTTTAGGCTCGATGCAATATTCGGTGATGATATTTTGACATTACAGCAAAAGATAAAAAGAGATTTTAAAAATATAGCAGTTTAGGGGTGATAATTTTGGAAAAAAGTTTTATTTTTGACAGCATAGCAAATGATAGACAATATGTATCACAAGACTTTGCAGACTATTACAAAGCATTTTTTAGTAGCGGAGTGTTGGCAGTATTGACAAATTTAGAAGTAGTCCAAGGGGCAAATACTTTTGATGTGAAGCTAAAGGCAGGAAAAGCAGTAATAGAGGGTAGATATTACGAAAACACCTCAGATATGACATTATCAGTTGCTACCACAGCAACAACGAGAGTTGATAGATTAGTATTAAGGTGTGATACACAATCTGCAAATAGAAGCATAAAAGCATTTATCGTACAAGGCACAACAACACAACCTCCAGCATTAACACGCACAAGTGCGGTTTATGAAATATCACTTGCAAAAATATCAGTGACAACAACATCGCTAACGATAGTTGATGAACGAGCAGATAATTCCGTTTGTGGTATTTCAGGTATAACAGATGTTCGCCTTGCGCAAGCAATAAGTGCTACTACAGGTACATTTGGAACTGCGACTTTTAATGATATTATGGGGCAAACAGATACACTCGTAAAATCAATACCTATTGGAAGTGGCAAAAGAAATGGAAAAGCTTTAATTTATTGTTCTGATTATAACACATATGGAATTTTAGTATTCTTTTATGCTGATAAATTTCAAACAAAGGTAGTTGATGTTAGTGGCAGGTCACATAGCACATCAATAACTTCATATGGTATAGTTTCGGGAGCATCTGCTTTTGCAACTGGTATAGATGATTGTCAAATTTTAGAGGTGTATATTAATGGTAGTAATATAGATATAAAATTTAGGCGTACAGACGTTCAACATTATTCAAGGAATTTAAAATGCACTATCGAATGGGAGGTTTATTAAGTGAGATTTTATACCGAATATCAAAATGAAAAAGTTATCTCAAAAGGTGCAACAAGTGATGATAATATTATTATTGAACAACCTTTGATAGAAATAACAGAGGAAGAATATAATGCAATCATATTTGAAACGCAAACTGTAATAACAGCCGAGCAAATTGATGCGCAAATTGTTGAAAAAATACGTTTGCGATACAATGAAAATGATGAAATGAAAATGTTGAGATTAGGCATAGTAGATTCAAATGATGCTGAATTTTTGGCATATAACAGTTATGTCGAGGAATGCAGAGAATGGGGCAGGGTAGAAAAATTAAAGCTGGGAGGAATGTAAATGTTTATTCCTTTGAAGGTGAAATTAGATATCGTAGAGCAGTATCTAATTAACACAGGATATACCCTTGTACGTAACGATTACAATTCGTGTGATTTGATTATAACCGTTTTAGAGCAGGGGCAGTTGTTTGATGATTTAGCTGGATATGCTGCAACAATTGTTGTAAGCAGAGCTGATGATGTTATTGTAAATGATTTTATGGTTGTTACTGATACTTTAAGCATTAAACTACCAAACAATATGTATGAAATCTCTGGTGAAGTTAGGGCGGATATTTCTTTATACAAAGATGGCGCAAAAAAGACGTTACAGCCTTTTTCATTCAAGGTAAGAGAAGATATTGACATTGATAAAGTTATAGAGGGTGACAACAGAATTGGTGTCTTAGATACTCTTGTAGACGAAACTTTATCAGCAAGCTATTTGGCTGAATCCGAGGCTAACAAAGCAAAAGCTGTTAGTGATGTTCTGAATGAAAAAATTAGAGTAGATTATTACCGAGGTGGAAAAGGTGACAAGGGTGACACTGGGGCGCAAGGCATACAAGGTATACAGGGCGAAAAAGGTGACAAAGGTGATACTGGTGAGCAAGGTATACAGGGTGAACAGGGCATACAAGGGGAAAAAGGGGATAAAGGCGACACTGGGGAGCAAGGCATACAAGGTGAACATGGTGTACAAGGAGATAAAGGTGATACTGGTTTAATTGCTACATATGCTCACTATTCCGTTACTGACCTTATAACTGGTGTTAGTGCTGAATTAAAAGTACAGCCTTTAGCACCTTCAAGGGCATTGTCAAGGTATAGTGTACTTCTTGATAATCAAAACATTAGTGGGAAGCTTAGTATAACGGAGGCATTTACAACAGTTCCTATCACCTTTGAATCAAGTAGAGTAAGTATTGCGTTTTATGATGAAAGAAATTATACACAACCATCAGCACAGCCAACAGTTATTACAAAGCTTGTTAAAACAGAGAGCAATGTATTTTTTGAGCTTGGCGCATTGGTGGTTCAAAACGAGGAGGTAATTTAATGGCTAAACTTAGTAAAAACAAAAAAATAGTTGCAACAGCAACAGGAGTTGCAATTGCAGTATCTCTTGCGATTGGTGGTAGTATTTTAGCACCAAAGCCGACAGCACCAAATAAGGCACTACCAATTGAAAAAGTGGCTACCATAGAGCAGACACCTGCATCCATCACAACCATAAAGCCAGCACCAAGCACAACTCCGAAGCCGACTATAAAGCCAACACCGAGCTCAACGGCAAAACCAACAAAAGCACCTGTTGTTGAGGTTAAAGCTACACCGACCCCATCACCACTAACAACACTTGAACTATTTGGTATTAGTGGCAATACAATTGTTGAGGGTACATATGCAATTAAAAAAATTGATAAAAACAGATCTGAATTTGCAATTGATATTCCTATAAGCCTAAGTGCTGATTTATACGAGCTTTATTTAAACGGTCAGTATGTGGACAAACAGCTATTGCCAAGTGGCAGAATAATTGCACCGCCTTTAATATTTACAATGCCAGAACTCATAGAACTAAGGATATATAAGCTGCAAAAAGTTATAGCGGTTGGAAGGCTTGAAAATGGAAAGCTCTCAATTGCGGTAAAGGATGGTGTGATAAATGATTAAGAAAGGAATGTGTTTACTATTAATAACTTGTTTGATTATGATGTTATTTACATCTACTGTATTTTGCATTGCTACGGTATCCTATAATGTCAATTTGTATGAAGGTGGAAGAATAGAGATAACTGGCAATTTGACAAGCGGTTCAGGGCAACAAATAACTCTGCTGGTAACAACAAGTGGCGTGCCAGTTAACAGTACAACTATTAAATATATAGACCAGCAGGCAACTACTACAAATGGTTCATTTTTATTTAGGTTTACTTTACCTTCCGCACTTAGAGGAACTACACTTGATTTTACAGTAGGTGCAGCAGATTTAACATCACCACTAAAAAAAACATTAACTATCCCTGATTTTCCAATTAACATTAATAGTGTGGAAAATAATAGCGTTAGAGTTGGGATTGATGTGTATCAAATGCAATCATCATATTATATTGCTGATAATGTTGTAAATTCACTAATTGAAGGTAGTAACACCATTTATTATAAGATTGGTGACAAGTGGTACAATTTATTAGACACGAGGGCAACGTCCGCGGCCTTCTTAATTTCTGCAAATGCTGTTAATCCTGAAAGTGTTAGTGCTTGGTTACTTGATACTTGGTACCCACGTGGTGGCTTCGGCTCTATGAAATTTGACCCAATTCTATTATATTAAAGAAAAGAGGAATTACAATGAATATCTTATTAACGCAAGAAAATATTAACCTAATTTGCACAGCGGTGATTGTTCCACTCATCATAGTAATGGGGAAATACATCATCAGCTTTATTGAGCTTAAAACAAAACAGCTAACAGAGAGCATCAAGAATGAAAAACTTAAAAAGTATCTTGGTGTTGCAGAAGATGCAATCAAAACTGCTGTGCTTGCTGTAAGCCAAGTTTACGTTGATACATTTAAAAAAGAAAATGCTTTTACTGTTGATGAGCAAAAAAATGCCTTTATGATAGCAAAGCAAAAGGCATTATCAATTATGGGTGAAAAGACAATTGAGGTGCTTAATGAAGAACTTAGCAGTGGTGAAGTCGATTTGTGGATTGAGAGTAAAATAGAACAATATGTAAAAATCAATAAATAGCAGGAGGACAGGATGAAAGAATACATACTTAAATATTGGATTGGATTTACTTTTGGAATAATTACTTCTGCAATTTGTGGGTTATGGAAAGGTTATGAAACACTTCACAAAAAAAATTGTGCCACACAAAGTGGTGTGCAAGCTCTACTTAGAGCACAGATTATTCAAGTTTATAATAAATACATAGAGCGTGGATATTTGCCGATTTATGAACGAGAGAACATTGATGAGCTTTGTAATCAATACAAGGCTCTTGGTGGTAACGGTGTTATTACTGGATTGATGGAAAAGTTGTACGAACTACCAACAGAAAAGGGAGGTTTGCGAAATGGCTAAAATATTTATTGATGCAGGACATAATGACAGTGGATTTGACACTGGTGCAAGTGGCAACGGAATGCGTGAGCAGGATATTACATTTGCAGTGGCTCAAATATTAGGCGCATTATTGCAGGGTGTGGGGGTAGATATAAAGTACTCAAGGGATATTAAAACGTGTAATGTAGGTTATAGTTTAAATAGTAGCCTATCGCAAAGGGCAAATATGGCTAATAATTTTGGTGCTGATTATTTCATATCAATTCATTGTAATTCTTTTGGAGTATTAACTGCTAATGGAACTGAGATTTGCATATGTGGTGTTGGTGGGAAAGCAGAGCAACTTGCAAATTCAATCAGACCTAATTTGGCTAAATTAGGATTACAAGATAGAGGAAACTCAATTAGACCAGAATTAGCAGTTCTTAAAAAAACAAAAATGTCTGCTATACTAATTGAGTTGGGTTTTATATCTAATCCAAATGATGCTCAAATTTTGCGTGACAGACAAGATGAACTTGCTAACGCTATATTTCAAGGGGTATGTAATAAACTTGGCATAGAGCAAAAAAAGGTTGTGTCTAACAAGGGGCATAATTATAAAAAGGTTGGAGAAACACACGTTGTTGAGGTTGACCCTCTGCTTGTTGGCGGTTGGGTAACTGACCAAAGAGCTGATAAAATTGATATAAGCAACTTTGTAAATGGTGGTTACTTCGGTTGGCAAGATGATGGCAAGACATATTCATGTGGACATCTTGTAAATGATGGAGTGATACTTTCCAATTGTGCCACGCATGGTGTGGCGGTTACTACTTTGTGCGTATTTTATGATGGAGTAGTCCAAGTCAAGCCTGTTTTTGATATATCTCTTGAATGTGGATTGAAATTTGCTATAAGTGGTGCAGGCATTTATCCAAATAACACAATTGCAAAAGAGGGATTTACAGGCAAGTTTGCAGATGTTAGCAGGGCAACAACAAGGACGTATATAGGATATCGTAAAAGTGATAATAAGATTATTATATGCGTTAGACCAAATACGGATATATCAAGGGCACAGGAAACATTTAGAAGCTTGGGCGTGGATGCAGGGCTTACTCTTGATGGTGGCGGCAGCTCATGCATGAGGGTTAACGGTGAATATAAGCTATCAACGGTAAGGCAAATACACAATATAGTAATGTGGGGATAATTATAAGGGTGCTTCAATGATGAAGTACCCTTATTTTTTTTGTATCTGCAGCAAAACAAATATACCAAAGATGTTTTCTGTGAAAAAAATTGTTTCGGTTTTGGCGTTGTCGCCTCCACCATCCAGTGCCAAATCCGAAACAGCAATATTATTATTGTCATTGCTGTAGTTGTAGGTGATAATTAGCTTATCATCAAAAAGAAATATCTTATTTATGAAGGTGTCGACTATCTTTTTACGATAGTTGACATCTTTTGTATTTCCACCTTTAAATTGATTTAACCAGTATATAACCATATCCTTATCTATTTTAGGCTTAGATATATTTTCTCTATCAATATCATTTGTTAATTCTATTTTTAATGCTTTCAATTCATTCAGCCTTGAATTTACTAATTCGTTATAGAGCCCATCCTCAATAGCTTTCAACATATTTGCAATTCGTTTATTAGTATCTTTCAAAGAGTTCTCAAGGTAAATTAATCTATCGTTGATTCTTTCTTTCAGCTGAAGCTCAACAACCTTATTTGCTATATGATAAATAACATCATCTTGCAGTACAACATTTACAGTTGTATTGATTACTAAGTCCTCGATGTAGTCCTTGCCAGCATTTGTTTTATCACAATTCTTTTGCCTCTTCTTATTATTGCATTTATAGTAAGTATAGCTTTTTCCTCTGCTATTACCACTTTCACCAATCATAAGACCTTCACAATGACCACAATATAATTTTGTTGTCAATATATATTCATTCTTAGCTTTTGCCTTAGCAGGAGCTTTTTTATTTTCTGCAAGTTTTCTTTGGACTTTATAAAATAGCTCCTCACTAATGATGGCAGGAACTCCATTTTCTACTTCAATATCTCCACATTGATACACACCAATATACTTTTTGTTTTTAAGTACAGTTCTAAGACTATTCTTATTAAAAGCAACACCACGAGAAGTTTTATAGCCATTCAAATTTAGAAAGTTATTGATTTTAGTCAGATTATCCCCTTTGGCGTACATTTCAAAAATCAACTTAACAATATGTGCGGACTGTTCATCAATTATAAATTTTTTATCAGCAGAAACATTATAACCCAAAGCAACGTTCCCTCCAGTAGCTTTACATTTTAAAGCAGTTTCCCTCATACCACGCTTAATCTTTTGTGAAAGCTCAGCCGAATAATACTCAGCCATACCCTCTAACAAGCTTTCCATTATGATTCCTTCAGGGCTATCAGTTATATTCTCTTTGGCAGATAATACCTTGACACCGTTCTTTTTGAGCCGAGCTTTGTATATAGCACTATCATATCTATTTCGAGCAAACCTATCTAACTTATACACAATGATAAGGTCAAATACACCCTTTTCACTATCCTTAATCATTTCTTGAAATTGTGGGCGGTTATCTGTCTTTCCAGTAATTGCTCTGTCAATATAATCATCAATAATAGTTATATTTTGAGATTTAGCAAAAGCTTTGCAATCCCTTAATTGTCCTTCAATAGATTGTTCGGTTTGTCTATCACTTGAATACCTTGCATATATAACAGCTTTCATTTGTATCACCTCGTTAGTATATCAGATGTTTTCTTGTTAGCATCAGTTTCAAAATTTACTCCATATTCATCACAAAGCAATTCCAATTTGTTAGCCATTCTTTTAAATTCGGGGATTCCTCTATTCTCTACATAAAAATTAGTTGCGTTTTTCATAAACTCATCTAAGTCTTTACCACGTATAACTTTTCTTTTGCCATCAGGCATTCTAATATATTTTATACAACTACCATCATCTCTTATTTTCATTAGTATCACCTCATTTTATAGTCTAACTAAAATCATACGTTTTGTTTGTATCCACAATTTTGACATAAAGCAATAGCCTTTGATTTTGTATGCCCAACTCTTTTAGGAATTAAGAGCCACAATCCAACGGTGCAAAGAATTAAGAAAGTTCTGCCTATACTCCAAAGGCAACCACTCTTTTTGATTTTTTGAGAGGTATCCATTACTACATTTAAATTATTACTTCCACATTTTTTACAAGTCATACCAACACATCCTCATAATTATTTTTATTTATCAAACAAAAGGTATAACACACCATCTTTCGCATTATACCTTTTAGTTCTTACGCTATTATAAAATCTTCAGCATATTCTTCTTCCACGCCCAGTAGTTTATTAACTGCACTCTGCATCTCAGGTTTAGACCTATAAAGTTCGATTATTTTTTGTTCTATTGGTGTGCAAGCAATAGAACAAGATTTATTCTCTAATTTTGGAGAAAACTTTTCAACATCTATATTCAAATCATTACATATTAGTATGATTTTATCAATTGAAGTTCCTCCAATATTTTTCAATATACTATTGACTGTAGTTGATGGAAGTCCAACCTTTTTGGAAAATTCTCTAATACTTTTATATTTGCATAATATTAAATTTTTTAACATTTCTTCTCTGCTCATTTTAATCACCTCGTAGACATAATAACATCTATTAAGCAAAAAATCAATACTTTTGCACGATATTTTGAATATTTATTAAAAAAACACTTGACAATGCACGAAATATAGTTTATATTATGCCTATGAACTATATTTCGTGCAAGAGGGGGTGGTAAATATGTATACAAATTTAGAATTAGAAATGTTTAAAAATAAAATTGGGAAAACGGAAATTGCTGATGTTTTAAACATTGGATATAACACAGTTTTAGCTAAATTAAAGGGCAAACAACCATTTAAATTGGACGAATGTTTTTTAATTAGAGAAAAGTTTTTCCCAAGTGAAACTGTAGACCACTTATTTGCGACAGACAATACAAAAGCCAGCTAATGGACAAGCCATTTATTACATATGAGGAGCGGGGAGGTGAAAAGGAATGGAAAACGTATCAATGATAGTAACTTTAAACTTTGATAAAAATGGCACATTGGCTAAATTAGAAAGGATAAAAAAGCTAACAAGAGAATTAGAAGATGCAATTTATGATGTAGGGCTTGTTCACCCAATAATAACAGACGAACCATCAGCGGTAACTGACAGCTCAACTAAATAATTATTTTAACACTTCAATGGCTTTTTTGAAATCATTAAGAACATAAAATACTTGCCGAGAAAGTTCTTCTAAATCTCCTATTGTTGCTGGAGTATTAGAACCTTGTTCGAATAACATAGTTGTTTCTTGGCGGTATGTTTCTAAACTTTCAGACATTTTATTTATTGACAATTGCTTATTCATTATGTAACACCTCCCTTCGAGGTGATTATAACAAAAATTTACAAAATAAGCAAGAAATGAGGACGTGCAAATTATTAAAGTAATAGGACAAACCAAGCTACGAATAACAATATTTAAAGGAGATGATATTGTGAAAGAGCATAAACCTAAAAAATATGAGGTGTTAAACATTTATAAATCAAAGACACCTGAGGAAAGAGAAAAGAACATTGAGAAAATCATCATTGGGCTTCACTATGTTAGACAATCTTATAAGCAAAAATAATTAGTAGGCTTGGACGTAATGAGTTATTTAATTACCAAAACAAAGCCAGCTAATGGACAAGCCAATTATTACATATGAGGAGGTGAAAAGCATGGAAGAGAAAACAAAAGAAATACTCCAAAAGCAATTAAAACTACTTTCAGAGTATTCTCACAATGAGTTGCCAGAGAATTTGCCAGCTGTGACAATAGCAATGGTTGAGGTTACTAAACTTCTTGAAGAAAAAACATCATTTTAATTATTACATATGGGTAGCGGGGGAGGTGAAAAAATTGGAATATACTACAACTATTGATGAAATGCAAGAAAAAGCGAACAAATTAAAAAGCACTTTACTAGAAGTAGAAGGTTTAATTAGTTCGCTTGGGTGCGGAAAAATAATTAATGCTGAAAGAATAAGACATGGTTTAAAACCTCTTTATGATGCTGGTTGTAATGAAATTTTAGTAAAGCGTGATTGCAAATGAATGTGGTTTGGGATTATCAATATCACTACGCAATTTGAGTGCTTCGTATTTCATATTTAAACTTTCGCAAACGGCAGGAATAACAGCAAGTAATTCATCATTGCTTATAACAAGGTTAAATGTTGAGGTCAACAATGGCAATAATTCGTGAGTATAAATTACATTTAAATGTTCGCCTAAAAACATCATATTGTATTTTTTCATTAAACTCTTAAATTCATTTTCATTGTTTGCAGATTTACTTGCTTGTTTTAATTCAATCAAAGCAGTTGCGATTATTTCAAAAGTTTTATTCATTATGTAACACCTCCCTTCGAGGTGATTATAACAAAAATTTACAAAATAAGCAAGAAATGAGGACAAGCTTATGACTAAAACAAAATTGAATATACCTGAACCTGTGATTGACAGCTTGGCAGGTGACTTAATACCTATTATATTAAAGGCTTTTGAAAATGAAGAATTTAGAAAAGGCTTTGAGGAATGGAAGAAACAGAGGCAAACAGCAAGCTAATTAGGAAGGAGGGTAAATAATTGATTATTGAAAAAGCAATTAAAGTTTTGTTATTTGAAAAGATGGAGCATTATCACAATGAAATGATAAAGAACCGTGAGTTTGCAGAAAAAGCAGTTACTCTTAAAGATTATCATGAAGGTGTAATGATTCAAAGAGGTTCACAAGTTTGTGCTATGGCTGAAACAATAGGTATTATTGAAAACACTAACGAGGATACAGCATTAGCAGAATTTCATGAGTGGCTAAAAAGCAAGGAGGGTTGAAATGGTTAGTTTATGTAACACCTGCAAGACTGGTGCAAATACTATTGAGGACGAGCCTTTTGGGTGTCCATTTGTGGACAGGCTTAATGATGGGCAATGTGATTGTTATATTAAAGTTAAGGAGGATTTATTTCATGTGTAAACTGACTTTTGAAAAGCAAAGGGAATGTGCGATAAAATCAATAGAGCGTGGTCTTGAAGAATATAAAAATTTTGGTAGTGATATGCAATATGGTTCATTTCTAGGGAAAATTCATTTGGCTTATGCTTTAGACCTTATTACTGTAGAAGAAATGGTTAGCTATTCAACACAAATTAAAAATCTTTAGGAGGAAAAACAAGATGGAACAATTTGAAGTAACAGGCAATTGTAAGTATTGTGGTGTAGGTAAAATGATTCAATCGTTAGATCTTATTACTGATGAAAGAGCAGACCTTAATGTAACAAATAGCTGTGGCTGTGTTGGAGCTATCTCAAATAGGCAGCTTGAAAATGCTTTAGGTAAAATTGAGGAACTGTTCGGAAAAGAGTGTACAAAGTTCGGTGTTACACCTGCAACGGAAGAGCAATATGAGATTTTAAAAAATGCTGCAAAATCAATGGCTTATGATGAAATTTTACATGTTACATATGGTTTTGGTAATGGTGTAAAGGCTAAGATTTGCAAAAACGCAAAGGATGAAATTGAAATAATCAGAACTAACACAAGTGTTATTAAAAGAACCACTTAGGAGGACAAGCTATGAAAAAGCCAAGAAAATTAACAAGGAGGCAAAAGACTTTAGTTAGTTCCGTACATCTAAATTGTGATAATTGGCATTGCTTGTTTGAAACATCGTTGGAGCTGACCCTTGTGCATCGGCACACTGGCACTATAAAAATTATAAAGAAGGTGAGCTAAGTGAAATTACTGAGATTACTTATTATTCTTTACGCATTAACCTTCGCAGTTGCACCAAAGATATTTGATATTGTTAGAACCCAACGTGGCTATGATGCAGTTGGTGGGGAAGTATTTATATTTTTAGTACCGCTTATTATATGGGTATGGGTTTATGAGTATAACGAAGGTAGAAAGGAGCGGAAAAATGAGAGAGTTTCAAGAGCAGAAAAGGTGCAGGTTCTGCAATCGCAAAATAAGGTATATGAGATTTAAAGGAACGAAGGCATCAATTATCATTGACGATAGAACGCATTTCTTTATACCAGTTCCGCAAGGCAGCAGTGGTCAGCAATTTGTAACCCCCACTGGATATGTATTCGGACGTGAGCATTTAGACGGTATGTCAGGGTTTAAAGAGCACGTTTGCAGGTATTGATGATATGAAAAATTACATAATAAAAGGCTGCTAAGGATTAACGCTCCTAAGCAGCCAGATCGTACCGAATACGATATAAAATAAATACATTATTATTATCTCATATTTGGTACGAAATGTCAAGCATTTCAAGGCTTAGATGTAGGCTTTCAGAGCACCTTGATACGTCTATTTTAGCGACCAACAAATGATGAGGTGATAATTTTTTTATGCCAATATACGGTAAGATGATAACAAGCGGTGATGTAATAGAATATTATGAGTATTTTTCACTTAGAGAGATAGGGAAACAGGGTAGTTCCAGGGGAAGTAATATAAATTTAACAGAAGAATGGAAAAAAGATATAAATATTACAAATGCTCAAAAGACATTATGCAGAACAATCAATACAAATTTCACAAGAGATGATTTGTTTTTTACATTTGGTTATCGGGAAAAGGTTACAGAGGAATTTGCAAGAAAGGAATTGCAATTGTTTTTCAGAAGGCTTAAGTATTATTTGAAAAGGAATGACAAACCCAAGCTAAAATATATTGCAGTAACAGAAGCGAAGAACACTAGAGTGCATCATCACGTGATAATGAATTTCGTTGACTTGAATATTGTTGGCAAGCTTTGGACACACGGAGGATTTTATAACATTCATCTGTATAGTGAGGATTACGCAGGGCTTGCTCAATACATAACAAAAGAATCAATAAAAAATGACCATAAGAAACGTTGGAGCCAGTCGAGGAATTTAGATAGACCTAAGGTTGATGTTAAACAGTTGAAAAAATTTAGCAAAGAATTAAAGCCTAAAAAGGGTTATAGGATTATCGAAAGCTACAGTTCCTACAATGATGTAACAGGACACGTGAAATATATGAAGTCAGTAAAGACAACAGGCTTTGATATTTCGATTCGCAATGAGGTGAATACTGAATGAGCCAACCCAAGCGCAGACGAAACTCAGTAATTCTAATAAATCTAAAAAAATAAGGAGTGTTGAAAAATGTTAGAGCAAGCAATCGCAAAAATTGATTTAGAAATAGGTACAGTGGATAAGATTACAGGTACAGTGGATAAGATTACTAAGCAAATTGGTGAAATTGCAAAAACAATGTTAAACGCTGCACCTGAGTGTGCATGCAAAGTTATTGAAGGTGAGGGCACTATAAAAAAGGTTTATGAAAAAATGAGAGAGTTACAGTCTGGTCCTGATAGTATGATTTTAGATTTAATAAAAGAGGTATATGGCTTTGATGTTGATTTTCAAATTAAGCTTGAAATAGTCAAAGCTGATAAAACAGCAGAATCCCAAACGAATGGGAAGCCAAAAACCAACGTCACATCAATTTTTGATTTTATGTAGGGGGTGGCAGTATTGCAAAGAGAAAAGGTATTATTAGCTCTACCGATATCTGCACCGCCAAATGTTGTTATCACACCATCAAACAAAATCAATAAATGGGGCAACGTTTATACAAGAGAAAACTATATGTATTCTGCTGAAATAGTTGACGAAAATGTATTGATGTTAACGGTATTTAATAACGAGGGTGTGGCTAAGTATAGGACATTTACGAAAGATTATTCTTATGTCAGCCAATTCTTTGTTAATGGCAACAGCAAAAAATCGACTACTAAACTTGGAAACGCATACGGTGAATGGTATAACGATTATAGTAATTACATAACAGATACCAACAATGCAAAAATTATTGTTGGATGGCTTAAAAGTTATAAAAATAAAGATGAAAACATTTTTGCAGCTGTCGCACGGTACCAACAAGATATTGGCAAACAGAAAATAAAAGCAATGCACGACCGCATCCGTAAAACCGTTGATGATATGATGTTGCAAATAAAGCCTTTACCTAAGGACTTTGACAAATGGATTAATAATATTCCATTCAAAGACAACAGGTATATTTTATATGACTATGCCAAACGCAAACAGCTTGATGGGTATTGTACACATTGTGAAACATTTGTAAAAGTTACAGGAGCAAAAAACAAAGCTGTTGGTATATGCCCGAACTGTAAAACAAAAATCACATATTTAGCATCAGGTGTAACAGCAAATAAGTTTTGTATAGATGTTGATGTGTCTTATATTCAGCAAGGCAGTAGCGGGGAATTAATATTCCGTTTCTTCCAAGTTAGCAGAACATTTTACCGAGAATCAAAAAAACTACTTTATAGCACATATATTCAGGAACAAGCAAGGCAGTTTTATAATTCGAATAAAACATATAGATGGGATAACTTCAGAGCAACTGGTGAATATAGATTTTGCGAAACTTACCAAAGATACATTGAAACATCAACCTATATTTACACAAGTAACCTAAAAAAGATTTTTAAAAAAGATATATTTGCATATACACCAAACACAAAGCATTTACAGTACATGCCATTCGCAGATATAGGTAAGATGTGCGGAAAATTAAACCCTGTGAGATTATATACAAATACTATTAGGTACCCAGTCATAGAGTATCTTGTTAAATTAAAGCTATACAAAATGACATACGATGTTGTTAGGTATCATCATGATATAAACGAAATAAATTTGAATGGTAAAAACATAATAGAGGTTTTAGGCATTACAAAACAAGATTTGCCATATTTACAAAAGAACGATATAGGACTATGGGAACTTGATGTTTATAAAACTGCAAAAAGTAAGGGTGTCAAAGCATTAGATGAAATTATAGCATTTGCAAGGAAATACAGTTGCAAGGCTGCAAATGATATTGTTAATATAGCAGAATACACAACGATATACAAAGCTATTAAGTATGCTAATGCTCAAGTGGATATAGCATTTCAATGCAAAAAATACAGCTGGTCAAGAACAGATATATTTGACATAATAAACGATTGGCGTGATTATATCAAAGCTTGCAAAACTCTCAAATATGACCTTAAAAATGATTTTGTATTGATGCCTAATAATTTAAAAAATGCACACGATAAAACAAACGAATTGCTTGAAAGCAAAGCAAATGCAAAATACAACAGAGCAATAGCTAAATTATCAAGTAAACTAAATGAGCAGTATGGCTTTAAAACAAAAAATCTGCTTATAAGAGCACCGAAAAATGCAAACGAAATAACTGCCGAGGGGCAAAAGCTTCGCCACTGTGTTGGCAGAAATGACCAAGATTATATAAAAGATATGGCTAACCGTGAAACAATAATTTTATTTGTTAGACAAATAAGCAAACCAGACAAACCATTTTACACCGTTGAAATTACAGATAATAAAATTAGGCAAGTCAGAGGCTATGACAATGAAGGTAAAACACCTGAAGTAGAAAAATTTATGAAACAATTTGAAACCAAAATATTAAATAAAAATAAAAGGAGCGTGGCATAATGTCAATTTTAAATGATGAAATAATAGATGCTGAGTACAGTGAAAGCAATGTTGTAGCGGGGCAAAGAAGCATAGAGGTAATCGAAACAGAAATTATCACCATAACACGTCAAGCGCAAATATCAGCAATGCAGTACATATGTGAGATTGGTCGTAGGTTATGTGAAGCAAAAGAATTAGTGGAACATGGACAGTGGGGTATATGGCTTGAAACAAAGGTTGATTATTCTCAAAGTACAGCTGAAAACTTCATGAAAATTTTTAAAGAATATAAGGACAACCAGTTATCATTATTCGGTGATTTGTCACAATCCCAAACGCTTGGGAAGTTAAATGCAACAAAGCTTCTTCTTCTCACATCAATACCAGCGGACGAACGTGAGCAGTTTGTAGAGGATAATGATGCTGAAAATATATCTGTCAGAGAATTTAAGCAACGCATCAAGGATAAGCAGGACATTATTGATAAATTGGAAAAGGAAGCTAATGATAGCAAATTACTTTCAGAAAGTAATATCCAAGATAAAGAAGTTCTAGAACTTATGAAAGGAAAAAAGGATGCAATTGATAAAGCTAATAAAAAGCAAAAGGAAATTGACAACCTCAAGTTGCAAATAGAAGAGCTTTCATCACAGAAGATTGAACCATCAGAAAATGAGCTTGAACAGATGAAGGCTGATGCTGAAGCCATTATAAAAGCTGAGTTTGAGGATAAATTGAAACAAGCTGAGATGGACAAAGATGCTTTGCAAGATACAATCAGTACTCTTGAGGATGAATTAAGGTCAGCGGTAACCGATGCAGAGAAAAAGGCTCAGGCAAATATGGAAGCTGAGCTTAACAAAGCCAAAGATGAAAAGGAAGAAGCCATATCTAAAATTGCAGAGCTTGAAAAGAAATTAAAAGGCTCGAATACTGAAATGTCAAAGCTTAATATATATTTCTCTGAATTTCAAACTGATTATCAAAAGGTACAAGAATGCCTGGAGTCCATTAAGGATAATGAGAACTTCGAAAAATTGAAGCAAGGCATTATAGGTCAGATTTCAAGTATGATAGAAATGCTTAGTGGGATATAGTATGGCACAACAATTTGAGAGTCTGCATCAACAGGCATTATTCACTTGGGCCAGTTATCAAGAAAATGTATATCCTGAATTAAAGCTACTGCATCATATACCTAATGGTGGCAAACGTGATAAATTAACAGCTGCTAAATTAAAGCGTGAGGGTGTTAAGGCAGGAGTGCCGGATATATTCCTTCCAGTCGCACGGTGTAGTTGTTATGGCTTATACATAGAAATGAAGCATGGTACCAATAAGCCAAGCAAAGCGCAAGAGGAGTTTATAAGGCTCCTCAAGGCGCAAAGCTATGAAGTAGTTGTATGTTATGGATGGACAGAGGCAAGGGATAAAATAATAGAATATTTGGGGATATAAATTGCAACCCATATAGGTTGCATATTAGAAAAGCAACCTATATGGGTTCTAAATAAAAGAAAGTCGAGGTACCAAGGTGAATTGTAATGAATGTGGGTTATTACTACCAGCTACATACAAGCTAAAACATACATGTAGAAGGTGCTTAAAAGCAGTTAAAACAGTTAATAAACCTACTCCACTTAATGTGATTGAAGATAAAGCACGTAACTTGGGGCTTAGCTATGGTCAGCTTCAAGCAATGGAGTATATGAAACAACAGGAGGTGCAGGATAATACAACAGCAATATGAAAGCTTATTAAAACGTTTTAGGCATTTGCTAAAATCCAAGACTATAAGTAAATATGATGAGGTAAACCCTCGTACTGGAAAATATAAATATAATCTTCTAGAATTAGATTTATATATAAACAAGCTTGAAAGTACAATAACCAAGCTAACGATTTTAAATAATGAACTTGTTGGAGTTATACGGTGTGATGAGTGTAAACATTATATAGATGGATACTGCATGAAATTTATAGAAATGTCTATAAAGCTTAGTGAAAATGAATATTGCAGTTACGGAATAAAGAAAGAGGTGTAGAATGGAAAAACCGATATTATTTAATACTGAAATGGTACAAGCTATACTTGCAGACCGAAAGACAGTTACTAGGAGAGTTGTAAAACAGGACATAGTTAATCGGTTTGATATCGATGTGGATGGTAGTGCAATTGCATATATAGACCAGTCAACAGGAGATAGCTACAAGCCAACTGATATATGTAAATACAAAGTTGGTGATATTCTGTGGTTAAGGGAAACGTGGGCAGATCATTGGTTGCCTGATGGATTTTGCACAGATCGGTTTGTATATAAGGCTGATGGCAAACCTCAGTTAGGTTATTACGGAAATTATAAACAAGGCAAAATTGATTGTTGGATACCATCAATACATATGCCACGTTCGGCAGCAAGGATATTTTTAAAAGTTACAAATGTTAAGGTTGAGCGGTTGCAGGATATAACGGAAGAACAGGCGAAATTGGAAGGCACTCAATTTTTTGCACCTTCATATCGTTATAAAATGTTTGAAAGTAAATGGCTAAATGGTATGTGTATGGATTGTAAACATTCGGATCCATTCAAATTAGATGGATGTAAAGAATTAGGTAGAAAAATCAAATTGCTTGAAAATTGTGGTTGTGTATTTGGGTTTTTGCTTAGAGGTGATAGCGAAAGTTTAGAACCTGCAAGATTACGATTCTTCGGATATTTACAACACTTATCATACAAAACTATGAAGTATGATTTTACTTATGAAAGTAATCCTTGGGTATGGGTAATTGAATTTGAGAGGGTGGAGCATAATGGATAGATTAACATCAAGAACCAATAAGGGCATAGCATATTTAGTAAATGTAAAATCAAATGAGCAGGAAATTGAGGGCAGCAAAAATACACTTGAATGTCTTTACAATTCGTGGCAGAGGTTAGCAGACTTAGAAGACGAAATAGAACGTGGCGAGTTGGTTAAGTTGCCTTGTAAGGTTGGGGATAAGGTGTGGTTAAAAGTAAATGATTATAATACTTCAATAGCTGAAGTAGTTGCAATAAGAATTGAGCAACAGGGCACTCTCGTAAAATTACAATATTTCATTGAGCATAGTAATGATAAATACAAAAAAGAAATACGTTTTCACTATGTTGATTTTAATGATTTTGGTAAAAAAGTTTTCCTTACAGAGGATGAAGCAATGCCAAAGCCGGCAGAGGTTAAGGAATGAGTGAATTAGAATTATACAAGTTTGCACAAAAATGTGAGATGCGTTGGGATGGCGAAGCACTCAGTATATGGATTGAATTTGATAATCTTGAAGAATTTACGGATATGATAGGTTATGATTATTTGTCTGATGGTGGGTTGAATGTAAATTTACAACAAAATTGCATTGCATTTGATTTGGTTGAAATATGTGAGAACTATGGAATTGAGCCAACAAATATATTTGTGAAAGAGGTATAAACTTGAATAGTAAAGATGTACATGGTGCAATGAGAGAGAAAACAATAGTTCAGTTTGATGGAATAAGTTACTACATAACTGGATTTATACAAAGAATCAATGATAAGGGTGTATTTTACTTTATACTTGAACTACATGACTTAAAGGCTAATAGCGTAACAATAGCAGATATAGCAAAAGTAACATTGGGGGATTAGTAGATTTATGATTATATTTTACAGACAAGTAATTGAAAAATTACAAAGAAAATTATATACCAAGGGGCTTACTGATAAAGAACTCCAAGTAATATGTGGATTAACGGAGTGGTACGTTAACGGAGATAATAACAAATGACATAATGAAGCGGGGGTGTTATAGGTTGCAAAAAGACCATATTAGGGATTATGCTACAGAAGCATTTAGACTTTACAAGAGAGAGAACGGTCTTAAAGGATATGCGAATAAGTTAAAGAGCTTAGCAGATGCCAAGGAGAAAGCTTCAGGTTGTAGCGGGGTAAGCAAGCCAACTGAATCAGCAGTTATACACTTAGAAAAGCTAATTGAAGAAAGAGCATCTGAGATAGCAGATTTACAAGCAGTTGAGAATGTATTATATATGCTTGGTATTAACGATAAGCCTGATATATCCAAAGCAATTGAGTATGTATATTTTGTAGATGCTGATAAACCTATATTAAAAGGTGATATACAAGACCGGGTGCAACAATTAGAGTTAAAGGAATACATAAACGTTAGAACGGCATACAGAGCGTTGAAATACGCACGCAACCTATTTGCAGTAGAACGTGGACTTAGAATTTAATTTTATAAAAGTTGTCAGTAGTGAGGGGTAAATTCGTGATATAATGTATACAGTGGTAAAAGTTACGAGCGGTCGCAGATGCGGTCGCTCTTTTGCTTTGGGTATAACATTATAATAATGCAGGAATGTATTTTGAAACGAGGTGTAAGCGTTGGAAATAAGGAAAGTAAATATAAAACTATTGAATCCTGCTGAATATAATCCACGCATTGACCTTAAAAAGGGCGATGATGAGTATAACAAGCTTGAACGCTCTATTAAGCAATTTGGATATATTGACCCTATAATTTGGAATGAGCAAACAGGTAATGTTGTAGGTGGACATCAAAGGCTTAAAATTTTAATTGATAGTGGTGAGCTTGAGGTTGAAGTAAGCGTTGTTAACTTAAGTATTGATGATGAAAAGGTTCTTAATGTTTCACTTAACAAAATCGCAGGCGGTTGGGAAAACAGAAAGCTCTCTGACTTATTCGAGGAGCTTAAGCTTGCCGAGGTTGATATATCATTAACAGGTTTTAGTGATGAAGAAATTGCTAAGATTAAAGCAGAGTTTGAAACAAATGAAATAGTTGATGATGATTTTGATATTGATGAAGCATTGCCTGAAGTACCTGTTTCGCAAGAAGGTGATGTGTGGGTACTTGGTAAGCACCGTCTTATGTGTGGGGATAGTACAAGCATTGATGATGTACAAGCTTTGATGGCAGGGGTAAAGGCAAGATATATATTCACTGACCCACCGTGGAACGTTAACTATGGTGCTAATAAAAAGCATCCAAGCTATAAGCCTCGCACGATACTAAATGATAAAATGAGTACCGAGGACTTCGGTTCATTTCTGTTTTCAGCGTTTGAGTGTATGAGGGAAGTTAGTGAAGCAGGTTGTATGACCTATATAGTTATGTCAGCACAGGAGTGGGGTAACATTATGAATGTTCTGACAGACCTTCAATATCACTGGTCAAGCACAATTATATGGGTGAAGGACAGATTTGTAATGTCGCAAAAAGATTATCATACAAGATATGAGCCTATATGGTATGGGTGGAAAGCTGATGCACCACGTATTTGTCCACTTGATGACAGAACAAAAGATGATGTGTGGGAAGTGCCAAGACCTAAAAGAAGTGATGAACACCCAACTATGAAGCCGATAGAGCTTGTAGCAATGGCTATTACAAATAGTTCTAATGTTGGTGATGTTGGTTTGGATTTGTTTGGCGGTAGTGGTACAACACTCATTGCAGCAGAGGAGACAGGTAGGGTTTGTAATATGATGGAGCTTGATCCTAAGTATTGTGATGTAATTGTTAAGAGGTACATACAGAATACAAATGATGTTGCAACACTTATTAGAGATGGAGTAGAAACAAAGTATTTAGAATTATAATAATACAACGGAAGGTGCTGAAACACCTTCCGTTGTTTATACCAGAACACCTCTGGCATAAGATAGATTTGCATGCATGCGACTATCTTTATCATTTTACACATTATGAGGTGTTTCGTCAATGATAAATAACAAAGAAGTTGAAGATAAAGTAAAAGAAGCATTACTTAAAAGGGCACTTGGATATGAATATGAGGAGAAAGAGATATTAGCAGATAAGTCAGGCAAGACAGGTAAGGTTAAGATTACTAAGAAACATATACCTGCTGACTTAACAGCAATCAGTTTAGTTATTACTAAAATACAAAATGGTAAGTGGTAGGTATGGTATGAACTTTTATAAATCTTTGAAGTGGATTAACAAACGAATTATTATATTAAAGCGTGATGAATACTTATGTCAAGAGTGCAAGCGGTATGGTAAGTCAACAACAGCTATACACGTTCATCATATCGTGCCACTTGAATGGTGCCTTGTGTTTAAACCTCTATGGGCTTACTTATCTAAGAACTTAATATCCTTGTGCTCAGAGCATCACAGTGCGATGCACGATAGAACAAACAATAAATTAACAGCACAAGGTATAAGATTATTGATAAGGGTATTTGGTGATGAGGGTAAAGAATTGATACACAAATATAACTTATAAAAGTGTATCCCCCCCTCCTAAAATTTTAAAAAAATAATGCTCCGGGACCAGGGGGGGGAGCTATTTCCAATAGAGCGAATGCTGAAAAACTTTTTTTGAGGGGGTTTAGATATGCCGAGGAAAGCCACGAACAAAGACACAATAAGGAAAAAGACAATTTCAGATATGAAAAAACTTGGCGTATATAAGCCTCAATATGATAGGGTTATTGACATTTATTCCGAGCTTTGCGAACAGTATGAAAAATTTTCAAAGGATTTTAAGGACAATAATTATAACTTTGAAACTGAAACTATGAGTGGTGGTGCAAAGAAGTCTCCAATTGTTTCAACTCTTGAAACTTTGCGTAAAGATATACTGGCATATTCTGATAGATTATGTCTTAATCCTAAGGCTATTGAATCTGTTACAGTTGAAAAAATGAGTAAATCAAAACTGGCACAAGCTTTGAGTGATATGAAATGAAGAAAATAAGTGTATATAAAAACTATGATGTTGTTATGGGATACGTTGACAGCATTATTAAAAACAAAAAAATAGCCTGCAAAGAATTGAAGCAAGCCTGTAACCGTTTTGTTAAGGATTTAAAAAACCCTTTATATGAGTTTGACCCAAAGGATGCAGAATTTGTTATTGGCATTATTGAAAAAACGTTCGTACATATGCAGGGTGAAAGATTAGATGGCACACCACTTAGAGGTGAGCCTTTTTTGTTAGAGCCATTTCATAAATTTCAAGTTTACAATTTGCTTGGATTTTTACATGAAGGAACGCATATCAGACGATTTAAAGAAGCTTTAATTTTTATTCCGAGAAAGAATATAAAAACTTCATTTGCTGCTGCTCTTGCATGGGCGCTTGGATTGTTAGGCAGAAAGTCAGGTTCTAAATGTTACATAGTTGGTGCTGCCCTTAAACAGTCACTTGAGAGTTTTAATTTTATTCTTTTTAACATTGACCAAATGGGGGAAAGGGATTCATTTAGAATATTAGACAACAATCAAGAGCATAGCATTTCTGGTGATTTAGGAGATGGATATTTATACTTTCAAGCTATGGCAGCAAACCCCGACACTCAAGACAGCTTAAATTGTAATATTGCTATATGTGATGAGATACACGCTTATAAAAAACCTAAGCAATATAACCTTTTCAAAGAAGCAATGAAAGCATATACAAATAAGCTTATGATTGGGATTACAACCGCTGGTGATGATATGACTTCTTTCTGCTATCAAAAATTACAATACTGCAAAAAAATTCTTGATGGCACAATCCGAGACGAATCGTATTTTGTTTTTATATGTAAAGCCGATGAAGATGAAAACGGAAATGTAGATTACACAAATCCTATAATTCACGAAATGGCAAACCCAGCCTATGGAGTATCTATAAGACCTGATGAATTGATGAACGATGCTATGCAAGCACAGAATGACCCACAACTAAGAAAAGATTTTTTTGCTAAGTCACTTAATGTTTATACTTCTGCAATGAGGGCTTATTTCAATATTGATGAATTTAGAAATTCCGACAAGCAATACAAGTGGACAATTGACGAACTTGCTAAGCTCCCCATTGAATGGTACGGAGGTGCAGACCTTTCTAAGCTACATGACCTAACAGCTACCGCATTGTATGGGGAATATAAAGGTGTTGATATTGTAATCACTCATGCGTGGTTCCCAATTGTAATGGCACATAAAAAAGCCGATGAAGATGGCATACCTTTGTTTGGTTGGTTAGATGATGGTTGGCTGGATATGTGCAACAATCCTGTTGTTAATTATTCTGATATTGTTAATTGGTTTGTGATGATGAAAAAGAAAGGCTTTAAAATTAAACAGGTAGGACACGATAGAAAGTTTTGTCGTGAGTACTTTGTTGAAATGAAAAAAGCAGGATTTAATATCATTGACCAGCCACAATATTTTTATAAAAAGTCAGAAGGCTTTAGACGTATTGAATCAAAATCAAAAGAGGGCAAGTTCTATTACCTGCATTCAGAAGCCTTTGAATATTGTGTGCAGAATGTAAGAGCAATTGAAAAGACTGATGATATGATTCAATATGAAAAAGTAATGACAGAGCAAAGAATTGATATATTTGATGCTGCTGTATTTGCCTGTGTTCGTAAATTAGAGAACATAGAGAAATCAACATCCGCCAGCAAATGGCTGAAAGGTAGGGATTAAATGAGTAAGAAGAACAAGCAACAAATAAAAACGAGGGCAGAGCCACAAACTGCTTTAAGTTGGTTTTTAAGCAGTGATGCAACCGATACATTATGCGTGCCAGGGTACACAAGGTTAGCTGATAATGCCGAGGTAAAAATTTGTGTTGATAAGATAGCAGATTTAATATCGAGTATGACTATTCACCTTATGCAAAATACTGATAATGGTGACATTCGTGTTAAAAATGCTTTGTCAAATAAAATTGACATTAGCCCTTATAGCCTTATGACACGAAAAGCGTGGATGTATAACATAGTTTATACAATGCTTCTTGATGGCAATGGTAACAGCGTAGTGTATCCAAAAATAAGCAATGGGCTTATTGATGAACTTATACCATTAAGACCATCAAGAGTTAGATTTATTGATACATCTACAGCGTATGAGATTGCGTATGATAGTAACATTTACAATTATGATGAGGTACTACATTTTACTATTAATCCTAACCCTGAAAAGCCTTATATGGGTACTGGGTATAGGGTAGTACTAAAAGATATTGTGAATAACATTAAACAAGCTACAAAGACGAAAAACAGCTTTATGTCTGATAAGTGGAAACCGTCAATTATAATTGCAGTTGATGCTATGACCGAAGAGCTTGCATCAGAAGAGGGCAGAGATGCAATCCTTAAAAAGTATGTAAGCGAAACAGGTGGAGGTAAGCCTTGGGTTGTACCTGCTGACCTTGTAAAAGTTGAACAGGTAAAACCTTTAAGTTTGCAAGACCTTGCTATAAACGATGCAGTACAAATTGATAAGCGAACAGTAGCGGGGATTATCGGAGTACCTGCGTTTTTTGTTGGCGTTGGCGAATACGATAAAGATGAATATAACAATTTCATCAATACTAAAATTCTGCCTATCGCAATGGGCATTATGCAGGAGCTTACACGCAAGATACTACTTAGCCCTGATTTGTATTTTAAATTTAACCCACGAAGCTTATATGCTTATGATATGAAAGAACTTGCTGAGACTGGAGCAAATATGTACACTCGTGGAATGATGTATGGTAATGAGGTCAGAGATTGGCTGGGGTTATCACCATTGCCTGGACTATCGGAATTGGTTATCCTTGAAAATTATATTCCGCAGGGAATGATATCTGACCAAAAGAAATTAAACCAAGGAGGTGGTAGTGGTGGATAGAAAGCAAAGTCAAACGAGAAGCCTGTTAACAAAATTATCACAATTAAGGGCTGAACAAACTAATGAAGATATGTTCATTGAAGGTTATTTTGCTGTATTCGGTCAAGAGACAGAATTGTGGAGAGGTGCATTTGAAGAAATTGCTCCAGGTGCATTTGATAAAACATTAAGCAATGATATTCGTTGTTTAATTAATCATGATACAACGTTAGTGCTTGGTAGAAACAAATCAGGTACACTTGAACTCAAGACCGACAGCAGAGGACTTTGGGGCAGGGTTAAAATTAACCCTAATGACGGTGATGCGGTAAACCTTTATGAGCGTGTAAAACGTGGCGATGTTGACCAATGCAGTTTCGGTTTTAATATCATTGGTGAGCTGGTTGATTGGCGTGATGATGGCACCGTTAAATGGACAATAACCGAAGCTGACCTTGATGAAGTAAGTGTTTGCACATTCCCAGCTTATGAAGAAACAGGGGTGCAGGCAAGACAGGCAGAGGTTAATGGACATAAGGAAAGAAAGCTTGAACAAAGAAAAAATAATGTGAGGGAGATGTTTAAAAAATGGCACTAAGACAATTAATGATTGCAAAGAAAATTGAACAAAGAAAGGCAAGCCTTGGTGAGCTTCTTGAAAAAGAAACTGACCTACAAAAACGGTCAGCAGATGCAGAAAAAGCAATTGAAGAAGCAAAGACAGAAGAAGAAATTAAGGTAGTTGAGGATGAAGCAGCTGCTATTGATACTGAAAAGGCTGACCTTGACGAAAAGAAAGTAACACTTGAAGGTGAAATAACAACATTGGAAAAGGAACTTGAAGAGCTTAATGAAAAAGAGCCTTTGAATAATCCTGAACCAACACCAGCACCAGAATCAAGACAAAATATGAATGGAGGTCAAACAAGAATGAGAGGTAACAATTACGAAACACGAGAGCAAATGGTGGCAAGGTTAGAAAGAGCTGAGGTTAAAGACTTTTATACAAGAATTTCCTCTGCAATAACAGAAAAAAGAGCAGTTAGTGGCTCTGATATTCTGATTCCAGAAGCTGTTATAAATATGATTCAAACTCGCATTGGTGATTATTCAACGCTATACAACGAGGTTACTGTTCAAAAGCTAAACGGAACAGCAAGAGTAATTATGGATGGTGCAATACCTAAAGGTATTTGGGTAGAGATGGCAGGCGCATTAGAAGAATTATCAACATCATTTTCTCAAACCGAGCTTGATGGCTTTAAGGTTGGTGGATATATTCCTATTCCTAATTCAATTATTGAAGATAGTATGATAAACCTTGCAAGCTATGTAGAAACAAGGTTAGCAATAGCTAATGCGAAGGCACTTGATGAATCTATTTTAATTGGTACACCTGAGGCAAAACAACCAACAGGAATTATCCCAAGTGTTGATGGAACTCATACCGTTTCAAGTGATGGAACACTTAAAGACATAATGAGCCATATGGCACTTATTGACGATGGTGAAGATGGTGCACCAATTGGTGAAGTAATTGCAGTAATGAAAAGGTCAACATATTACAAATACATTGCTCCGCAAACATACTTACCAACTGCTGACGGTAGGCTTGTAATTCAGACTGCTTCAACACCAAGGCTACCAGACGGCACACGCATTGTGTTTAATCAAAATGTGCCTAATAAAAAAATCGTAATTGGTGACTTTAAAAAATACCTACTTGGCGAAAGGTCAGGTATCGTTATTTCTGTTTCAACTGATGTTAAATTTATCGAAGACCAAACTGTATTTAAAAGCACAGCTCGTTATGATGGCAAGCCTGTTTATCCTAAATACTTTGTTGTTATTACAATCAACGATACAACAGGGCTTGATGTACAAGACATCTTAACAGTTGATGCGTTGCCAGCTTCACCAGATGCACAAACAGTTTATGTGCTTAGTGAAGATATTTTAACACCAGTTGTGGCATCCGCAGGTGATACGCTAATGAAAGTTAACGGCTCTTGGGTACAAGTTGAGCTTGTGAATGATGTATGGGAGGTAGCTTAATATGGTATACGTAGTTAATAAAGGTTTTACAGTAAACGGGGTAAAAGCTGGTGAAGAAATAGACCTTAACGGCAATTGCAAGGCTACTAAAAAGCTTGTGCAGATTGGGGCAATTAAAAAGTAGAGGTGGTTGCAAAATGAATATAGAACTAATTGTGCAACTGGTAAAAGAAAGACTTGGAATAAAGACTAATATTAGAGATATGTATTTGATTGCTATTGCAAGGGGTGTAGTTGCAGAATTAGAAGATGAAAAAGGGTTGACACTTGATAGTGCCAGCCCTAATCATTTAATTTTTGTTGTTGACTATGCTTCATGGAGGTATCAAAACAAGGACAGCGATAAAGGTATGCCAAGGGATTTGCAATTTAGGCTGCATAATCTATATATCAACACTCGAGGTGATTCTAATGACGTATGATAATGAATTGACATTGATTGATAAAGCATACGCTACTGATGAAGAAGGCAATTTTATTACTGATGAAATAGGCGATGCAATTGCTACTGAAACCACAACAACAATTCTTTGCGGTATTAAGTCTATCTCAAGAGGTGAATTTTATAGTGCTGCACAAAATAAATTGAAGCCTGAGCTTACTTTTGTTATCCATTCTTATGAGTATGACGGACAAATGGAAATTGAATATGACGAAAAGAGATACACTGTGCTCCGTACATATTCAACAGGCTTTGAGGAATTGGAATTGACTGTTGAGAGGGCTGTTAATGGCAACTAAGTATACAAGCAATGCAAAACGAGTTAAGTATATTATGGGTGAGCTTGAACGTTCGGCACTTAAAGAAATAGCAAAGATGCTTCGCAAAGATGCGAAATCAAGAATACATAATGTTACTGGCACATTAGCAAAAAATATTGGTACTTGGGTAAGACGTAATGAGGGCAAAATGGAAATTGGTGTATTTACAAGAGATAGAGCAAAGAAAAAAGGTTTAACACCTGCATTTCATTTACACTTTTTAGAGTTCGGAACAAAGAATATGAAGGCTAAACCGTTCTTGGTACCAGCAGCAAAAGAAAATATTGCACAAATACGTCTTATTGCAGGCAAGCATATCAAGGCAATTGAAGATGAAAATATAGCATTAGGTCTAATAGATGAAGCGGAGGAAATTTCAGATGATTAACGAGTGTAAGCAGTTGAAAGAATTTTTAAAAACTAAATGCAACAATGTTTTTTATATGGAAGCTCCTGAAAAAGCACTAATGCCATACATTGTATATTCGTTACCTTCGGCTTATGAGGATGATGCATTAGATATATTTACATTAGACGTTGATTTTTGGGGTACAAAAGAACAACTTATTGCCCTTGAGGAGCTTGCAAGTAATACAAAAGGTAATGGTGATTTAGAATACCCAACAGGTTTAAATAAAGGTTTGTTTTATAACAATGATGTGGCATTTACATTATACGCAGATACAGAGGTAAGACCGCCTGACAATGAGCCACGCATCAGACGTATTAAACAAACATATCAACTAAGAAAAATATAGGGAGGTTATAAGATTGAAAACTAATTTAACACAGAATCAAAAAGAAAATATACAAATTGATTTTGGAATAGCATATACCAATTTTGGTGTAGCTGGGGAAAAACAAATCGCACCTACAAAGGGTGGCGGTGCTTTCACCGTAAAAGAAAAAATAAGAGAAATTGAATTTGATGGTAAAAAGGGCAAGACAAAAGGCTTGCAGGTTGTTGAAGAAGTTGAGGCAGTTCTTAAAATAACTATAATGGACATGTCACTTGATACACTAAATATGGCGCTTAGAAGTGCTAATTATAGTGCAGGTATTATAACAGGTGTACAGCCTGATGATGTTATTCCTATTGAGGATTACCTTACAAATGTAACTTTGTTTTGTAAAACCCTTGGCGGTCAGTTCAAGAAAATTACATTGTTTAATGCAATGAGTGAAAATGGATTAGCTTTTAAAGCAACTGCAAAAGGTGAGGGCGAAATTGAACTTGAAATTTATGCTCACTTTGACCCATTAGACCAAACCCAAGCGTTGTATGAAATAAAAGATGTTGCTTCAATTAACCCTGCTGCTGATATTAAGGTTACAGGCGTAACAATTCCTGCAACTGCTGTTGTTGCGGTTGGTGCTAAGATTACAATTACTCCAACAATTGCACCAGTAACAGCAACAAATAAACGTGTAGCATGGGCTACTGCTACACCTGCAAAAGCTACTGTAACACAAGAGGGCATTGTAACTGGTGTTGCAGCTGGAACATCTGTAATATCGTGTATCTCTCTTGACGGTGGTATTATAGCCA
>Ga0209511_1000649_pt1 | contig 33949 bp, 36 predicted proteins | sample SSSSmetaG_FD_184141 | JGI IMG/M metagenome (GOLD analysis project Ga0209511, IMG submission 184141) | Glacier valley bacterial and archeal communities from Borup Fiord, Nunavut, Canada, to study Microbial Dark Matter (Phase II) - ​SSSS... | ecosystem: Environmental > Aquatic > Freshwater > Ice >... | reverse complement strand
TTGACCGCGCTTGCTTCGCGGATCGGGAATCGTTTTTAATTGGTCTATGAGGGACATGGACGGCTACTTTTATGATGATTCCAGTCCATCCTCATTTTTCTCTCTAGACCTTGAAACCACCCTGCTCTCTCAAGATACAAGGGGGCATAAGCCGACTCAAACGAAGCGACGAGGATTTGTGCACACGGTAGCACGAGGAAGAAGGGGTTAGAGAACGAGGGCAAACCCGGCTTGTACAATTCCCGAAGTTATTCAATCCACGATCCTAAGACGGCTGATGTTGTACCTGGAGAATGAGATACCCGCGACTCTCTCCGCTTCTTGCAGTAGATGCTAAATCCTGCCAGTCTCTCTATTCTGGTGGTATCCATTAATCAGTAGGCGCATGATGCACTATCTCGGACAACAAATCGAACTAACTCAAGAAAACTCTGGGTGGGTTGGCATTTGGTGGCACTCAGCCGGATATCGCGTAGAAATGGGATTTTTCCCGACTGCGACATCTGCCTGGGATGCGATCGTTGAACTTATTCAGCGTGATTTTGCGGTGAGAGCGCTGTTAGAAGTCGTCGAAGAATGGCTTGACCTGGAGCGGATTGACGATCGCGAATATAGCACCAGCGCAGAAGCCTTAATTGAGTCAGTAATTGCAGTTGAAGGCTAATCTTAGCGAAGATAATCAGGAATCTCAGACGGAACAATCCACTGATAGATCGTGGCGGTTTCTTCGGAGGTCTGCACCATTTGGACGCGGTGAGGTTGCCAATCTCCCATATCAAAATCGTGCGAGAGGATGCAAGTCCCTGGTTTGAGTTGCTGCAATAGCCTGGGTCGAAGTCTAAGATTTAAGTGGGGAAGCAAATAAAGCACTACGATCGTGGCTTCGTAAAAGTCACTCTCAAACAGATTTTGCTGAAGGAACGTGACTCGATCGCTGACTCTCGACTGCTTGGCATTCTCGATCGCTTGACTAATTCTCTGCGGATCGATATCAATGCCCACGCCTCGCGTTCCAAACTTTTGTGCGGCAGCAATCAAAACTCGCCCGTCTCCGCTCCCCAAATCATAGAGAATGTCAGACTCGCAAACTTCTGCCAACGACAGCATTACCTCAACCGCTTCCTGAGGCGTAGGCAAATAGCCAATATCTGGCTTATCGACTTGATTATAATTAGTTTGAGAGAAATTCAATTTTTAATAAGTTGTGTGTGTAGTCTTGAATCAGAAAACGAATTGCTGTATCAAGTAGGCAAATTAATTAGGATGGAAATTCTAGCTCTGTCTGAGTAGAAAGAAACGGTCTACCGATAATAATATTTGGTTCTCCCAACTTTCCAGAAAGCTTAATTAGTTGATCGTCAAAGGTGTCTATGCGACTTACTTTTGCTCTGATTGCAGTTGCTACATGGACTGAATCGTAAGGTTGTAATCCGTGTTCCCAAATGAGTTCTCTTGCCAGTTCAGAAATTTTACGATCTACATCTTGAAGAATGAGCCATTTGTGCATAAAGAATCTTCTGATCCTTTCCTCATCCTCTCTTGAAATAGGCTCTCTCTTCTTTAGTTTAATCACTTCTACTAGTGTAAGCGACGAGGTAACGATCTTGATGTTGCCATTCTCAGCGTGTTTCAACACCGTTACACAATCATCCACTTTATCTGCTTCAGCCTTCAAGTAAGCAAGAAACGTGCAAGAGTCCCAGTAGTGTAAAGGGGTTACCATTAATCGTGATCCTCAGCGAGAATTCCGATCATTTCCTGAATGGTAGGCAACTCGTTCTCACTTGGAAGAGTTTCAATCTCTTGAACCAAGATACTCACACGTTCTCCGTCATTTCTAGATTGAATTAGTCCATATACATAAACTCGCTGACCAAGGCAATCTAACATTCTCTGTGTCATTCCTTTATCAACATTGCACCTGATCAGGCGATCGTTTAGACTAGTGTAGACGTGAAAATATGGATCTTTGTGGATATTCGCTCCGTCAAGACATCCCTCAATCGATCCATAGCTTTCAAACCTTGGTCCTATAATCTCATCTACATTTCTTGCAATATCTTTGGTAATACTAACTACATGAGTTTCACTCCCAAGTTTTAGCACTTGCATTCCGTGATTCAGCTTATTAGCCAGAGATTCAAGCTGTTTCAACGCACGATCAGAGAAGAAGCGGGGACGTTGAGCCTTCTCAGCTAAAACCGAAATTCCCGATTGAATGTTTTCAACTAAGTCGCTTACCGATTTCAGATCAACGTTTGGACTGATTGGAACACCAGAAAAAGTCAGATTTACACTTCCATTACTAACACTTGATATATTCCATTTAACAGACCGCTTGTCGGAGCGAAAGGATTCCTTGTCGATCTCTTCTAAGATTATGGAGAAATAACGCTGGACATCTGAAAAATCTTCAATCGAGATTTCATCACCATCAACCGTAATTGTAATAGTGACGTTGGTCTCCCCATGCTGCCTCTTTGGATTGAGTGCCAAGATAACCTCTTCTCATTGATGTAAGAGAACATAACCCTCTTGACTGAGTGTATCATAAAGATAACAGAATAGTACTTTTGTACTTTGAACTCTTTTCTCTGATCCAGCCTTTGTGCTCAACTCAGTTCTGGGGCGAATGGAAGACGACGGCTTGTTTTCTGTTTAGACGTGGTTTTAGCAAATAGCTTACTCGCTTCTTTAAGGTCTACATTGCCGCCACTGATGATCACTCCAATTCGAGCATCTGGCACCGAAATAATGCCTTCAAGAAGAGCTGCGGCAGCCAAGGCTCCAGTAGGTTCCACCACAATTTTAAGGCGTTCCCACAAAAAGAACATCGTTCGTGAAAGGGCAGCGTCCGAAACCGTTACCATATCATCCACATAGTTCAAAATCAGAGGAAAGGTAAGCTGACCCAGCGATCGAGTCCGGGCACCATCGGCAATCGTCTGAGGATCTTCAACGACTTGCAAGGTTTTGCTGTAGAACGATCGCGTCGCGTCATCCGCCCGTTTTGGCTCTACGCCTACGATTTGACAATTTGGAGCCAGAGCATCGGTGGCGATCGCGCATCCAGACAGCAACCCGCCTCCCCCACAGCAGACCAGCAGTACGTCTAACTCGCCCACATCTTCGATCAGTTCTTTCGCCGTAGTGCCCTGTCCAGCAATCACAGGCGCATAGTCAAAAGGAGGAATCAGAGTTAGCGATCGCTCGTCAGCAATTTGTTGGGTGAGTTCTTCGCGCTTTTGGGTAGCTCGATCGTAGAAGATGATCTCTGCCCCATATTCACGGGTCGCCGCTTGTTTGACCGCAGGCGCATCATTGGGCATGACAATCGTCACAGGGATGTTGAGAAGATCGCCCGATCGTGCCAATGCCTGAGCATGATTGCCAGAAGAAAACGCTAAAACACCTCGCTTTTTTTGTTCATCAGACAGTTGTGACAGGGCATTAAAGGCTCCCCGAAACTTAAACGAACCCGTGCGCTGGAAGTTCTCGCACTTAAAGAAAACCTGGCTTTTGGTGCGCTGGTTGACGGTCGTGGAGGTTAAAACAGGCGTGCGATGGGCATTTCCTGACAGTCGTTCTGCGGCAGTTTCGATATCACGATAGGTTGGGGAAAGAGAAGTCCGATCGGTCATAAACCCAAAAATTTCAAGGGATGTTATCTTTTATGACCTTAGCGAAATTCTTGCGTCTACTGACAAAGAGTTGGAAGGACTGGAGCAAAGAAACTTTAATCACTTGAACGCCGCCTTAAAACCAAGCTCAACGCATACAGACTTTTCAATTTCTTCCCAATAAGTGTCTTCTAGAATACCTTGTCTATTCTTGATTCTCCGAGCATCTACAGCCCTCATTTGACTTAAATTGATATGCCGATCGCCACTCAGTCCATTCTGCGAGGTCGCCATAACATTAACAACAAATGGATAAGTCTTTGTTCCAACTTAAATTGATATGTCGATCGCCATTCAGCCCATTTTGCAAGGTCGGCGCAACATCAACAACAAACGGATGAGTCTTTGCTCCAGGCAATAATGGCGCAACTATTGTTGTCGTCGCACTTTGGTTGCCAACGTCATTTTGCAAAATCAAGCAAGGACGCTCTTTGTCAGTCTCACTCCCGACAACAGGCTTCAGATCGACCCACCATATTTCTCCTCGCCTGTAAATCAATATTCCGTTAGGCATTTAAACCATCGCCTGCTGTAACATCCCAAGCAGAAATCTCTTCTTGAAACTCTGAGTCATTCACCTGCTCTTTGTAAGCATCTTCCAGTTCCTTCATAAAAATCCTCTTCTTTTCTTTCAAGAGAATGTCGTTTATGAAACTGCTGCGATTGTTTGCTAGCTGATCTACAAATTTCAGAACTTCGTCGTCTAAAGTGATGCTGATTTTCTTACTCATCATTTAAGCTGCCTACGACAGTCGAGTAGGATTATACAGTCATACTAGCTAATCCTACAACGATGGTCAATTTATGCCTTTGAACCATTGGCATAAAGAAGCCTAAAAAATGCCTAACAGTTGAGTTCAACGACGACAGATAACTCCCCCATAACCTCTATCCCGTCCGCTGTAAAATTGTTGTGCCGCTGGCTATAGCCCACCGATTAACTTGTAGTGCTCTCGTTTCCACTCTACCCACTGCCTATAAGTTTGAATTTCTAGTGGTGTATTCAAAACTTTAAGCTGTGACCCCGGCGCAGTAAGCAGATCCAAAACTAATTCCTCGTATTCCTCTTGTGTAATCTCGAAAGGTTTCCACGCACAACCTCCACTCATTCCAGCATCATATTGAACTTTTCCATCTAGTAAAATCCCATCAGGGGAAAATCATTCGGCACACCATGTCTCAACAGATCATTCAACACGTTGAGCGGGGGAATAAATGTATGTAAAAATTAAGGCATCTCAAATAGCAAATCCTTTAACGTTCCCCGCATCCACATCCCACCTGCACAATGCATTGTGTAACGCTTGAAGCCTAGCTCTCTCATTCAACTATCACCCTATCAACCACTTTCAAGTCATTATCATTGCAGCCAATGCCGAAGTAGTACAACTTATATTTCTACCGTTTAGACGTATTCCAGACAGGAGATAGTTTACTGAGTGCCACTATCCCGCGTGTAATCGACACAACTCAATCTTTTAGGATTTATACCGAATCAATACTAGATAATTACCAAATTTGGGAATTAAACCAGTGGCTCTTGAGTTGGAGTAGCGAGAGTCTACTGATATCTTGTATGAATCAATCCCTTCGTTTGCTAAATGTTCGGTCTGGATCGACCTCCCAAAAAAGTAGAAATTGATTGAGGTTCTTAAAAGTCTCTGAAAGTGTTGAAGGGAAGAAACCCTTGTTCCCCATTACCTTTCAGAGACAACGGCAATAACGCTGATACCAAACTCTGGTAAACGTTCAACTCTGGCTCAACCCCGCACCGCTTCCACGATTCGTGAAAAATAGAAGCGTCTGCTGGTCATGGCGGTGCGTTGAATCTTGAATCCGCAACTCTCAAACGCTCTGACTACATCCGATTCTCGGTGTTGATAAGCGCGAGTTGCCTTGCTCGGACCGGGAAAAAACTCACCGATCTTCTTCAAAATGGTCAAGAAAAACGTTTTGGGAGCAAAGCTGAGAATCATTCGATCGCTTGCCAAGCTCGTCAAGTTTTTAATCATCTCCATCGCCTGATCGCTAGGGTAGTGAATCAACACATCCAAACAAATCACGCTGTGATAAGTTCCGCCCAACGTCTCTAAATCTTGAACCGAAAAACTTGGGTTTGCCGAAAGCCCGATCGCGACTGCCCGTTCTTTCGCTTCCCCTACCATCTTTTCAGAAATGTCACTCGCCGAAACCGTCGCCCCTGCTTGCGCTAGAGGAATGCTCAGACTCCCGACTCCGCACCCTGCATCGCAAATCGTTAACTCAGCCAGATTGCCATCTGCTTTAAGCCAGCCCAGCACCGTGTCAACCGTTTGCTGATGCCCTGTGCGAATGTCTAACTGAACCTTATTGACTTCACCATCGCCATAGATGCGCCGCCAACGATCGAACCCCGTCGCGTTGAAATAGTCCCGAACAACGGTTTTGTCATCGATTCCGTTCATAAAGCCTGTTTGTGGTTGTCTCAACAGGTTTATCGTAATACTGATCGTGCCTCAACCAAGAACAGAGTGATCGGGTTTGAACAAAAAAGTTGCCCTACTTAAGCACTTAGGGCAAAGGTTTTGCGTATCTTACTGAGAAAAATTTAGAGTTTCATGAAATTTTGATGTAGCTGAAACGACTCTCTCCGTTTGTCGGTTATCCTACGGGTGGGCAAAATCCCAAACAGTCACTTGTTAACCATCTCAACCATGTTTAACTGCAAATCAGTGAATCTGTGAGGCTATTTTTGCTTTGACAAGTCAATCTGAGTATCTTGGGGGCACCTATAAAGTGCCCCTTTTCTACCGGAAAAACAAACTTCTACTTCTACTTTTCTAAGTGCAGTTTAAGCGTAGCCACACACTAGAACTGCCTAAAATGAGACAGAATCCAATCTGGCACAACAAAAGATTTCTAACCTTTATAGTCTTTCCCAAGTCAAGGCACCCGTAGCCAGATGCAATCTCCATTGCAGCAAGTGTGCAGGCTGATTGAGATAGTCCTCTGATTGGGCGATCGCTCGTCTCGGTGCGGTTGTTGCCAGCGCGATCGCGTGTCCCACGTCACAGATGCCCCACTTGACTAAATTCTGCGCTCCGACTAAAAGCGGCAGGGTTGTTCCTGCCAGAGTTCCGTCTAGCAATCGGGCTGTGCCGTGCTGCACCTCAATTTGGCGGGTGTCCCAAGGATATCTGCCGTCGGGCAACCCCAGGGGTGACAAGGCATCACTCACCAAGAAGATGCCCCGATCGTACTGACTCGCTTTCAGCACCAGATCGAGCATGATGGGCGAAACGTGTTGACCGTCGGCAATTAGACCACAGTAGACATCGGGGTGCACGATCGCGGCTCCTAACAGCCCTGGCTCTCGGTGGTGAAGGCTAGGCATTGCGTTAAAAGCATGAGTCACCATTGAGGCTCCTTGAGAAAAGGCTTGCTGCGCTTGGGCTGCCGTTGCCTGAGAGTGACCGAGGCTGACGATAATTCCCAGCGATCGCAGATAGGCGATCGCGTTGCCAGTCGGGTCAAGTTCGGGGGCGAGGGTGATGACTTTGACGACAGAAGCGTAGTCTCCCAAAGTGCGTTTGACGTGCTCGATCGTAAGCGGCAGCAGATATTCGGCAGGGTGGGCACCGCGCTTTTCGAGGTTGAGAAATGGTCCTTCGAGATGGACTCCGAGAATTTGGGAGGACGGAAAATTTGATAGGACGGAGAGCGATCGCTGAATGTTCTCAACCGAAGTTGTGACGATCGTGGGCAAAAATCCATCAACGCCTTGGTTCCAGAGAAATTGCCCGATCGCCTCTAATTTGTCACAATTCTCGTCACTCAAATCTGGAAAAGCTAAACCCAATGCCCCATTGATTTGCAGATCGATTCCGCCTAATGAAATCCAGTCACCTGAGACATTAAGAACGGGTAGATTCTTTTGTAGTCGGATGGTGTTGGGAAGAATTTCACGAATGATACCCTTTTGAATGCAAATCTGCTGCAATTCTTGATAACCAGGCACTTGGGCGTTGAGAATCCACACGTCGTCAAGCATGAGCGATCGTCACCGAAAACTTACGTCTTCAATCCTCGCATAGCTAAAGTTCTAATAAAACTTTCAACTTTTGAGCGAGAGCCGATTTTCCAAAATGCTCTAAAACGGTTTGTCTAAGCCAGACTCCTTTACATCGCGGATCTTCACCCTTGAGAATTTCGATGCAAGCCGCCGCCACCGCAGCCGGATCTCGATGGGGCACCCGCCAACCCAATTCGCCATCTTGCAGCGGATCAGCCGAACCGTCTGCGTCACCTGACAAAACGGGAACTCCACACGCCATTGCTTCGAGATAAACGATGCCAAAGCCCTCCTGGGAAGGCATGATATAGGCATCAGCAAGGCGATAATGGTCGGCTAACGATTCGGTTGAGACAAATCCGGCAAAGATGACGCGATCGCTCACTCTCAAATCTTCTGCCAGTTGAGCCAATCGCGGCTGGTCGTCTCCTCGTCCGATCACCAGATATTTGACTTGAGGGAAGCTCTGAATAATTTCAGGCAATGCCCGAATCGTGACATCTACCCCTTTGTAGGGATCACCTGACCACAGTCGCGCAACGGTCATCAAGACTTTGGCTCCGGCTAACTGGTAGCGCTCTATTAAGTCTGAGGATTTAACGCCAGGAGTAAATGTGTCACCATCGACGATACAGGGCAAGAGATCGACGCGACTTGAATCAAGGGCATTCGCGAGACAGAGACGATCGCGAGAATAGCGGCTAATGGTCCACACGCGATCGGCGTGCTGAAGAGCTTTTTGTTTGATGGCTGGAAGCGTGTCCCAAACTTCTTTGCCATAGGTCAAGACGGTGTAAGAAATTCCCAACGGTTTACACAGGGTTTGAATCAACGGCGCTAAGTTGATGTGACCACAAAACACGCGCTGAGGACGATTTTTGAGCAGGTAAGCAAATAGAGCGATTGCCAGACGAGTTCGCCCGATCGCGGCATTCTGAGATTTGAAATAGTGAAACTCGATCGCGCTCGACTCAAACGGATTCTCGACCTCCGCGCCATCTCTCAATAGAAAAACATCTGCCTTCTCTGTGGAATACGCTTGCAGAATGTCTTTGACATAAGACTGAATTCCACCTTCGCAGGAGAAGATCTCTAGAAAAACAAAAACGGGCTTTTTAAGCGATGAATGAAGGACGAGAGATGAATTGTGCCGAGTCTCGATCGCTAGATTTGTAGACTTTAATTTTGCCGCCTGCAACTCATCCTTCATCCTTCATTCCTCATGCTTTAGGGCGCGCTTGCTTCAACATATCAATCAATGTATGATGCGCGTCTTCAGCATCTTTTAGCTCATGGTCAAATGGAATCCGCAATGATACGGGTTCGCCCTTGATTTGGGCATTGAGATCCATTCCTTGAGCGTCGATCGCTGCCATTTCTGCGCTCGTTGCCTCGTTCGCTTGCCCGTATGCAGTCGCATAGAGCAAAACGGCTGAGGCGTGATCGTCGTTCATGTGTTTGCAGATGCGATCGCTGACGGCTTTAGAAAATACTTCGCTGCTGGTTTCTGACATGGTTGCTCTCTCTAATCCACTGTCAAAAATCATAGCAAGTCAAGGAGGATTGAATCTGGATTTTGCACGCTCTGAATCAAGGTCGCAAAGGTGCCTTCAACACTAAGTATCGGTGCAGAGAGGGCAACCGACGGGTTACCTTCCCCACGTCGCAAACAATCCGACGGCGGCTGCAAGCATGACAGCGGTTGCCAACCAGCCCATAATCTTCAAGCGTCGAGGAATCGTAAACTGCCCCATCACATCAGAATTAGTTGCCATAAGCATCATGACTATCATTACTGGAACTGCCAGCACCCCGTTAATCACGGCAGTCCAAAACAGGGCTTTGATCGGATCAATGGAGGTGAAGTTTAACCCTAACCCAATTAAAGTTGAGACCGCCAACACACTATAGAATCGCTTAGCTTGCAGTGCCTTCCGCTCTAGACTGGCACGCCACCCAAACGCCCCACTCACCGCGTAAGCGGCTGACCCTGCCAACACCGGAACTGCCAGCAATCCAGTTCCCACAATTCCGGCTGCAAACAGCAGAAAAGCAAAATCACCTCCAACAGGGCGGAGAGCTTCTGCTGCCTGAGAAGCGGTTTCAATGTTGGTCTTGCCATAAGCATTTAAAGTCACCGATGCGGTCAGGATGATAAAAAACGCAATGATGTTAGAGACTGCCATCCCAATGTATGTGTCAGCTTTAATCCGTTGAAATTCTTCATCTGCATCACCCGGAGACCGATTGAGCGCGTCTGCGATCGGGTTACTGTCAATTTCCTCCACTTCTTCCGAGGCTTGCCAAAAAAATAGGTAGGGACTGATCGTCGTCCCCAACACGGCAATGAGAGCAGTTAGATAGTCAGCCTTAAACGAAATGTTAGGGACAAACGTTTCTTTGAGGGCTTGACCCCATGGGACGTGTACTACAAAGACTGTGGCGACATATGCCAGTAACACCAACGTCATCCACTTGAGAATCGCCGCATACTTGTTGTAGGGCACAAAAACTTGCAGCAGCAATGAGGTAAGAGCGAACAACACAGCGTAGAGCGGAGCAGAGCCACCAATGAGTAGCTTTAAGGCGGCTCCCATTGCACCGATGTCCGCTCCAATATTGATGACGTTCGCGATTAGTAATAACCCGACGACAATATAAGTCAACCATCGAGGGTAATAGCGACGCATATTTCCAGCAATCCCTCGCCCTGTAACGCGTCCAAGTCGAGCGCTAATCTCCTGGATTGCAGCCATCAATGGATAGGAGAATAGCATCGTCCAAAGCATTCCATAGCCGAACTGAGCGCCGACTTGAGAGTAAGTGCCAATCCCACTGGGGTCATCGTCTGATGCACCTGTAATCAGCCCCGGACCTAACTGTTGAAGTAAGTTTTTCTTAGAAGTTCTAGTTTTTTTGGATTGATTTTTAATATTGTTCATACTTCGGACTTTTAGCGTAGGGTGATTTTCACTATAGTTGAGATCTTAATACCTCATCTAAAACTCCCCTTGTTAAGAGTAGAGAAGCTTAGAAAGCTGGCTTTTTCGTTCTAGAATCAGCTGATTGAGATGGGTGCCGATTAACTCACTTCTTGTAGTCGTTAACTCGTTATATGGCAGGAAAATTCTGAAGGCATTGAGTTGACCGCGTTTAGTGAGCGATCGCCGTTTCCAATACATAATTCTGGCACGCCTCAATTAAGCCCTCAAGCCCCTGCACGATTTGAATGTTGGTGTTGAGTCGATCGGCAAGTTCTTCGACTCGCATATCGTCTAGAAAACGAGTATCGTCATGTTTGAGCATTAGAGAAGGCAACAAAATCCCATCGCCTAAATCTTGTCCTTGCAAGGCTTGCAGAATATCCTGTCCGGTCAGTAGCCCTGTGACTGTGATCGTTTGTCCCCAATAGTGGCTGTTGAGTGCCACCATTCGTACGGTGAGTCCTTGCACTTGATTGAGACGCTGCAAAATTGGCTGAAAGGCTTGCTCGACTGCGTTGCCGACAATCCAAATGAGGGTGCGATCGGGCACAACTCTTTTGGGTAATCGCTTAGATGCCGACTTAAATTGCTTAAGAAACTGCCGAATAGAGCCAACTCCATTGCCGATTTGCGGATAGTCTTCATAGTGCGACTCTGGCGGCAACGCTTGCCCCGCAATCAAAAACCATTCATCCGCTAACCACGCAAACGTCGAGCCAAACTGCTGCTGAAACTGTTGCTGAAGCCCTTGCACTTGGGCGATCACCTCTTGCGCTTTCTCACGAGTTACCGGAATCAACTCATCTTCATGGGGACGAAAGCGTGTCAACCCCACAGGCACGATCGCCACCGATGCAACCGCAGGAATATCTTGACGGTGAAACGCGGCTAAATCTAACAGAGTGCGCGTCAAATGGTCGCCATCATTGATGTCAGGGCAAAGCACCACCTGAGCATGAATCTGCAACTGGCGTTCTTGAAACCACTGCAACTGCTGCAAAATCTGCCCCGCACGCGGATTTTTGAGCAATCGACTTCTCACCTCTGGCTCTGTCGCATGAACTGAGACAAACAAAGGAGAAAGCCGCATTTGCTCAATGCGCTGCCACTCTCGCGACGTGAGATTTGTCAGCGTTAAATAGCTGCCGTAGAGAAAGCTGAGGCGATAATCATCATCTTTGTCGTAAAGCGTTTCCCGCATTCCGGGAGGCTGCTGATCGATAAAGCAAAACGGACAGCGATTCGTGCATTGCATCAGCCCGTCGAATAGGGCGGTTTCAAACTCCAGTCCTAAATCTTCGTCGTAATCTTTCTCAATTTCGACCTGATGAGTCTTGCCTTTGGTGTCCAACACTTCCAGATCTAGCACTTCATCGGCACAGAGAAACTGATAATCGATCAAATCACGAGGCGGTTGCCCATTGATTGACACCAAGCGATCGCCCGCTTCAAAGCCAATTTCTGCGGCGATCGAGTCTGGCAAAACCGCCGTGATTAACGCTGGACGAATGGAAGACTCGCTCATGAGAAACGCCTGGAATGCTGAGATCTTCAGTCTACCAATTTAGGCATTCTTCAACACATTCGTCGCGATCGCCACCAGCAGCGTCACCCCAAATGCCAGCCGATACCACACAAAAACCAGCGTGTTTTTGGTTTGCAGATATTTCAGCAACCAGGCGATCGACAGATAAGAAAAGATAAACGCCGAAACAATGCCAACTAACAGAGGAATCAAATCATCGACGTTGCCAAACGCTTTTCGGGATTGATAGAGGCACGCGATCGTTAACGTCGGAATGCCTAATAAGAACGAAAACCGGGCGGCTGTCTGTCGCTCTAATCCCAAAAACAAAGCGACGGTTAGAGTCGAACCCGATCGCGATGCCCCCGGAAATAGCGCAACCATCTGTGCCAGACCGACGAGAATTCCGTCTTTAATTTCTAAGACATCAAATCCTCGTTTGCGGGTGCCGATTTTTTCTGCTAATCCGAGCAGCAGCGCCATGACGATCGACATCACCGCAATCACCAACGGACTCTCTGGCAGCTTATCTTTGAGCAGCAATCCCCCAACCAGCGCAGGCACGGTTCCGACCGCAATGCCGACTAACAGCTTCCACTCTTCTCGCTCCCAGTCTTTTTGCTGAAAGGCTGACAAGCCGCCAGTCAAAATCTGCTGAATGTCTTTCCAGAAGTACATTACGACCGCGATTACACTGCCAAACTGAATCGCATCAATGAAGTATTTTTGCTGTGACCAGTGAAACACGTCTCGAAAAATCAGCAGGTGAGCGGTGCTGCTAATTGGCAAAAATTCGGTGATACCTTGAACGATACCGAGCACGATCGCTTGGAAAATCCCAACCAGCAGATTGCTGCCATTCGAGACGGTGGGATCTGGGATGCCGAGCAATGATTGTCCAGAATGCCAGAGACTGCTCCAATTAAAAGTAACCGTTAACCAGTCGAGGCTGAGTCCAAAACCTTCCATGCGTCCATTCCTTTGATGATTTTAGTAAGCAGTCATTGAGATTCTATGGCTGTCTTCGCATCAAGACACAGCGTATCCGAAAGATATGACTTTCCGGTTCAGATTTAATGACGCTCAATAAAATCTCATTCGCTCAGACGCGCACACCTCTCAAAATTCCGTTAGGATAAAGCGAATGCCCAGGGGGGGGATATTTCTGAAGGTTGGTTTTGCTGAATCCCTTCTAAACTCTTCAGTTTCCCTGTGGTAATGTTAATTAACGTAAACAAATCTAACTAATAGTCAAGATATTTTGATTTCCTATCCGCCCACTCCCAACGCTGTTTGCCCCGCTTCAGTGACTGAAGTAGTCATTCCTTCATCTGAGACAGTTTCTGTTGCTCAACGCTGGCTGGTTTTTGGCGGAGCGATTTTTTTAGTCTCAGTGCCCGTATTTTTTGAAGCTCCTCTAGTCCGATCTCTGCCCTGGCTGAGTTTAATGGCAACCGCAGGCTGGGTCTGGTTAAGCATAATCCTTTCGGCTAAACCCAAAACTCAAGTCTGGGGAGAGTTGCTGACAGGCTTCACCTGGACGTGGCTAGCGGGTTCCCTTTATTGGGGATGGCTGCGCTGGGAGCCGACCTTGCACTTGCCGATCGAAGCGATTGCGCTCCCGATCGCTCTGTGGGGTTTGAGTCGCGGCTGGTGCAAAGTTGGTAACTTCTTTTATCTCGGTTCGCTCTTTGGGACGATCGTCACTGACATCTATTTTTATCTGGCTGATCTGATCCCCTACTGGCGGCAGGTGATGCTCGTCGAACCTGATATGGCTCAGACAGTCCTTCGCCAAGCCGTTGCTCAGGTGCATACTCCCTGGGGGCTTTCGTGGGTAGCTGTTTTAGCAACATTGCTTCTAAGTGTTGGCATTATTTCTTCTCGCTCACAAAAACTGCACTGGCTGGCGTTTAGTGGCGCAATTCTGAGTACAATCTTGGTAGATAGTTTATTTTGGCTGGCTGCCTCCTTTGCGTGAGGTTTGGCTGAGTTAGATTGACTAAAACGGTTGGAAACTGGATTCTCAATGCTGAGGGTTTGATCATTGATTGCTTAAAGATGCTTAGGTGATCTATTTTCAATCGCGATAGCTGGCGCTTTTTTGTTGTGTCATGCTGCATCATAAGAAAGGATTTATTTTCTTCTCAGCCTGTGGTGACTTTGCAACCCACTCCGCATCTCGTATTAAGAACAGACTCAGGAAGTCGTCAGTTTTCGATGACTAGCGGCAACTGTTGGACCGTTGGACGCAGCGAAGATAACAACGTCATTCTGTCCGATCGTTGGATTTCACGCAACCACGCGATGGTGCAGTCAATGGAGACAGGCGAGTTTTACCTGATCGATTTGGGAAGTCGCAACGGCTCTTTTCTCAACGGTCGGCGTGTCAGCATTCCGGTCACACTGCAAAATGGCGATCGGCTGACATTTGGGCAAACCGAGCTTGAGTTCTACTGTCCGGCTCATCGCCCGGTTGATGCCTCCTTAGGGATGGATTCCAAAGAATTTACGGCGACTGCCACGCTGCACATTCGTCGGTTAATCTCTGTTTTGGTCGTAGACATTCGAGACTTTACGGGGCTGACTCGTCAACTCGATGAAAAGCTGCTTTCAGAAGTGATTGGCACCTGGTTTCGTCGAGCGGGAGACATCATTCGTGAATATGGAAGCTGGGTTGATAAATATATTGGCGATGCCGTGATGGCAGTCTGGATTCATGGAGCACAAGGCATTGACCGAGATGAAATGCTGCGGATCGTTCAGGCTGTGAATGCACTACACGCCATGACCAGCAGTCTCCATCATCAATATCCTCTGCCATTTCCGCTCAAAATTGGAGCCGGGATCAATACAGGCTACGCAATGGTGGGCAACACAGGGAGCGGAGATCGACCTGACTACACCGCTTTGGGCGACACGGTGAATGCGGCATTTCGATTAGAGTCTGCCACTAAGCAAATTGGTTTAGACATCGCCCTGGGTGAAACCACTTATCATCACTTGTCTACGCTCATAGCAGATGCCAACTTTTTTGAGCAATATAACGTTCACCTCAAAGGCTATGATGCCCCGACTCCCACTCATGCCTGCTCGTTTGCAGATCTCGACGCTTTCTTACAAACTAAACATGAAAGTGTGGATGAGACGTAAATGAGGGGTTAGCCCGATCGGGCTTCGCCTCTAGAAGTCAATGAGACGTTTGTAGCACTGAGATGATAGGCTCTAATAAAAGCTGTGTAGAGAGCCTGCTCGATCCGAATGGGAGGGAAAATCCACTATGAAACGTTTAGTCCGCTTTGTCGCCACTTTGAGCCTGATCATGAGCTGTTTAGGTTGGTTAGGGTCGTCTCAAACTGCTTTAGCCGCTAACTTCAGCGGTCTCGGTTTTGCTTCACGTCCGTCTAGTCTGCTGGCAGAAGAGACAACCGGGTCGCTTCGGAATGCTGTCGAAGATAAGATGGCGACGGCATTTGGTAAAAAGATTGACTTAAATAACACCAATTTGCGGGCTTTCCGGCAATTTCCGGGAATGTATCCAACCTTGGCAAGCATCATTTTTAAGAATGCTCCCTATGAAAAGGTTGAAGATGTTCTAGACATTCCTGGATTGACTGAGAAACAGAAAGAGACACTTCAGTCAAACATGAAGAACTTTGTCACCAGCGAAGTTTCTAAAGAACTTACAGAAGGGAACGATCGCATCAATAACGGCATTTACCGCTAGATTAAGATCGCTTTAAACAATTCTCTTTGACTCACATTTGTGCTCGATCGCTCTCTGCGCTATGGGTTTATCCAAGATGTTTTCTCTGGCTCGACCTACTTGCAGGGAGCCTTTTTTATCGTTAGCTCACTATGTCAGATTTCAGTTTAGACGGGTCTGAACGCCTTGATATTCCTGATCGCTTTGATGTCCTTGTAGTGGGTGCGGGTGCTGCTGGGTTATATACAGCGCTGTGTCTGCCCGCTCATCTTCGCGTTGGGCTGATTACAAAAGATGCCCTATCCCGATCTGCCAGCGACTGGGCACAGGGGGGAATCGCAGCGGTAGTTGACTCCCACGACTCAACAGCGTTGCACCTTGAAGATACCCTAAAAGCGGGAGCCGGACTGTGCGATTACGACGCAGTTAAATTTTTGGTCGAGAATGCCGCAAAGTGTATTCACAATTTGGTGGAGATGGGGGTTGCGTTCGATCGCGACGGATCTAATCTCGCCCTCACTTTAGAAGCGGCTCATTCTCGTCGGCGAGTTCTTCATGCGGCTGATACAACGGGTCGCGCCGTTGTAACGACTCTGACAGAACAGGTTCTCAGCCACAAAAATATTCAAATTCTCTCTCAAGCCTTCGTGCTGGATCTGTGGCTCGATTCCCAAAATCAGCGCTGTCAGGGAGTCAGTCTGATTTATCAAGGGCAAGTTTGTTGGATTCGGGCAGGAGCCGTTGTTTTAGCGACTGGAGGCGGCGGACAAGTCTTTGCTCAAACGACTAATCCTGCTGTGAGCACGGGGGATGGGGTGGCGATCGCCCATCGAGCCGGAGCGACTCTGCGAGATTTAGAATTTGTGCAGTTTCACCCCACGGCTCTGACAAAAGCGGGTGCACCTCGATTTTTGATTAGCGAAGCGGTGCGCGGAGAAGGGGCATACCTAGTCGATCGACATGGGCATCGCTTCGCCTTTGACTATCACCCAGATGGAGAGCTTGCGCCTAGAGATGTTGTGAGTCGGGCAATCTTCAATCATCTACAAAAAACAGAAGCAGATCCCGCGATCGCCAATGTTTGGCTAGATTTGCGCCCCATTCCTGCGGAAACCATTCGGCATCGGTTTCCTAATATCATTCAAGTCTGTCAGCACTGGGGCATTGATGTCTTTCAAGAGCCGATCCCGGTTGCTCCGGCTGCCCATTATTGGATGGGAGGAGTCGAAGCAGATATTCTGAACCAGACGAGCATTTTAGGGCTGTATGCAGTGGGCGAGACCGCCAGCACGGGCGTTCATGGAGCCAATCGACTTGCTAGCAATTCTTTACTAGAATGTTTGGTGTTTGGGGCGCAACTAGCATATCTCAAAATAGAGAGTGAGCCACCCAAAAGTGAGGAAGCATCGGACAGTGCGAACACATTCCATTTCCTAGAGTCCTTTGAATTAGATAAGATTCAAATGCTTCGTGCAGAATTACCTAAACTGATTTGGCAAAGTGCAGGAATTTGCCGCGAGAAAATGACCTTAAACAAGGCGATCACGCAAGTTAAAGCCTGGCGGCAAGAATTTTTTCAACTCTCGCTCAGTCAAGCCCTGATCAGCCTCAACTCCGCTAATACGATCCGGTTTGCTGCTGACGCAGACCCTTCCTTAAAGGCGTGGGGAGAATTGTATAACTTACTAGATGTTGCCGATCTGATTCTCAAAAGTGCTCAGTTCAGAACCGAGAGCCGGGGAGGGCACTATCGATCGGACTATCCCCAACCCTCTTCTGATTGGCAAGTTCATACTGTGGTGCAGGGCGATCGCTGGGACATCGCTCCTGTAAAGGTCTGACTTATAGATATTTCTGAACGACTTCCCACCCCGTCAACGACACGAAAACGAACGCCACACAGAGTAGAGCATTTACGCCAATGTGAAGGGGACGCGCCCACGGACGATCGGGGCTAATCTGCACCGCACTCCAAGCCGAGATCAGCACCAGTTCCACGACACCAATTCCGATCGGTAGGTGGGTCGAATGTCCCAAACTGCCATAGTGACCCAACGTGCCCGCGATACCGATCGCCAACAGCAGCAGCACCAGCAGCGACATTGCGGCACCGCTCCAAAAATGCAGCGGACGCACCCATAACCGCTGTCCGCGTTGAGATCGTCCTGCAACCATGCTCACTCCGGTCACGGCTTGCACGAGATAGGCTACGATCGCCAGACCCATTGACCACGCTGCAATTTTCCAGAGCCATATAAAAGAGGGCAAATCCAAGGTTTTAAGTCCTGCACGTTACCTTTCTATCTTCCTCAAAAAAGTCAGAAATTGATTGGATTATCGGCTCGAATTCGATCGATTCAGTCTACAGAGGTTAAAATCGTCAATCTCGGTTCACTCACTTGAGATTCGTCTCCGGTCATGGCTCCTTCGTTTCTTTGCTCTAACTCTTGTTCGGGAGTCGGTTTGCTCACAGTTGCCACTTCTTCTGGAACACTAAGACTAGAACACGCGATCGTATCGGACAAGATAGCACTCGCCATCATGCCAGTATGAATCTCAAGATGGGCATCTGAGAGGGCCTCAAAAAGCAAACGTTGACCCGGAAAGACAACGCGCTCAAAATACCAGTTAGGGATGTTTGTAATTCGAGCGATCTGAATCTGGTTGGTTGCGTTGACATAGCAGCAAAGAAAGCGATCGCTGCTCTCGGATGGGATGGGATCAAAGACCTGAGCCATAAGTCTATTGGGGTACTCCAACCTTAAAGGTGGTTATCAGAAAAACCCTAGCACCCTGCGATCCCTGGTAACTGTAAACATCATTACCAACTGCCTCTCTCATAACTAATTCTTTCTTAAGGTAGAGCGATGTTAAGAGTTTTCTCTCAACGGTTACCTAAACAGAGGCAGTACTGGGGATCGCTTATCCAGCCTGATCCTTTGAAATCTTCAGAAGTTTAAGCTCAGACCATGCAGAAGATGAGTGTCGGTGGTATCGTAAAGTTATATGAAAACAGTTTTCAGAATCCTCGTATGAGTTTTGTCTTAAACCTACATTCCAGGCAAGTGCCGCTTGGCTAATCTCCTCAACAATGGAGAATGGAACCTGGGAATCACGGTTTTCTTACATTGATTCTCTTTCACTCAATTCGGCAAAACTTCCCTTTCTCAGTAGCCTAACTGCAATGGAAAATCGGATTCTCTACGTTCGCCTTCCCTGTAACCCCATCTTTCCGATCGGTGTAGTTTATCTAGCTGATCATATTCATAAGCAGTTTCCTGACGTTGAGCAGGAGATTTTTGATCTGGGTACGGTTCCTCCGCTAGACTTCAATGTTGCTCTAGATGAATGTGTTGACGAATTTAAACCAACTCTATTAGTGTTCTCTTGGCGCGACATTCAAATTTATGCCCCCGTTGATGGACGAGGTGGAAATCCTCTACAGCATACCTTTGAGTTCTTTTACTCCTTAAATCCTTTGGTTAAAGCGAGAGGTGCAGTTGGCTTGCTGCGAATTGCCTCTGGCTACTATGGTGAGCTTTGGCGGAACATTAACCTGATTAAACGGGGAGTTAGTCGGGCTAAACAGCACAATCCGGGCGCTCGTGTGGTCGTGGGCGGCGGTGCGGTCAGCGTCTTCTATGAGCAAATCGGCAAGAGCTTACCAAAGGGTTCAATTGTTTCGGTAGGTGAAGGCGAATCGCTGCTAGAGAAGATGATGCGGGGGCAAGATTTCCAAGACGAGCGATGTTATGTCGTGGGCGAAACAAAGCCCCGCGATCGCTTAGTTCATGAAATTCCTGCCAACATTGAGAAGACTGCCTGCAACTACGATTACATTCAAACGATCTGGACTGAGTTTGAGTATTACTTTCAGTCACAAGACTTTTATGTGGGAGTGCAAACCAAGCGGGGATGTCCTCACAACTGCTGTTACTGCATCTACACCGTGATCGAAGGCAAGCAGGTGCGGATCAATCCGGCTCACGAAGTTGTGGCTGAGATGCGACAACTCTACGATCGCGGCATTCGCAATTTTTGGTTTACCGACGCGCAACTCATCCCGGCTCGTAAATATATGGATGACGTGATCGAGCTACTCCAAAAAGTTCTCGACGCGGGCATGAAAGACATTCATTGGGCAGCCTATATTCGGGCAGATAATCTGACTCCCGAATTGTGCGATTTGATGGTCAAGACTGGGATGAACTACTTTGAGATTGGCATCACGAGCGGATCACAAGAGTTAGTTCGTAAAATGAGAATGGGCTATAACCTGAGAACCGTCTTAGAGAACTGTCGAGACTTAAAAGCTGCCGGGTTTAATTCTCTGGTTTCAGTCAACTATTCGTTTAACGTGATTGATGAGAGTCATAACACGATTCGGCAGACGATCGCGTATCACCGAGAGTTAGAGAAGATCTTCGGTGCAGATAAAGTAGAACCTGCTATCTTCTTTATCGGACTTCAGCCACATACTCACTTAGAAGAATATGCGTTTAAGAACAATATTCTCAAGCCAGGATATGACCCGATGAACATCACGCCCTGGTCAATCCGCAAGCTTTTCTGGAACCCTGAACCCCTTGGCTCCTTCTTTGGTGAAGTGTGCCTTCAGGCATGGAAGCGAAACCCCAACGATTTTGGGCGAGAAGTGATGAGTATTCTAGAAGCAAGACTGGGACGAGCCGAGTTAGAGGAAGCGCTCTCTGCCCCGATCGAACCCAAACAGCAAGCACTGGCAGGTGTTGGAGTAGGAAAGTAATGTTAGAAGGTTCAATTCTGCACGAGTTGGGAGTTTCCCACGAAACAGGAGACGGTGGGAAGCGTCCTCTCAATTTCGGTGTTTACTATAAAAATACGCTGGTTTCTCTGTGTCACGCCTTGGAGGATTGCATTCTCACTTGCAGTAGCGCTCCTTTAGTTGTGACAGCGTTTCAAAGAGGTCAATGGTATCTCCAAGAAGCCGATCGCTACTCAGAGTTAGCCGACCATTCTCAGCAAGTCGTCCTCATGGCATCCCACGATGCAGGTTTTGCAGAGCATCCGACTAGCCAAAAACCAAATGTCTCCCTCGTCGAGCTTGAACCGACCGATCCCGTCGCTCAAGAGTGGCACCTGATGATTTTGGCTCCTACCTACACTGCAATGGTGCTGTGTCAAGAACTCTCGGTGGCTGATTATGGAGTTGGTGGAGTTCCCGCAGAAGATTTGGAGCGAAAGTTCTATGGATTTTGGACGTTTGAATCGGGCTTAGTTCGAGAGACTGTCGATTTGGCGATCGCCCACATCGGACGCTACAATCCCGAACTTCAACAGCAGCTCACCGCTAGAGTTGAAGCGATTGCAGCAGAGGCACAGACCGCCGATCGAGATGACATCTACACCGCCGTCTCACGGGTCATGGAATACTTACAAACGGGTCAGGCTGATCTGAACCAGCAGCCAGAGTATGGGTCTGCTCCACAGCGTCACCAATCTCTCGACAACAATCTGGTTTCTAATGAGCTACAAGCCTTCCTGCGATTAGCACAACTAATCGATCAGACAGATATCAGCAACCCAATGGCAGCCGCCGAAGTTGCCACTTTATCAGAAGCGATGGGTCAATTGCTTGATCTTCCTAGCTGGCAATTAAATCGCCTTCGTCTCGCTAGTTTGCTACATCGACTTGCCTTCTTGCAGCGATCAGACAACGTTCTGAGTGCCAGCAGTTTTGCCCGCTACTCCGACGATGAGACGGATGTACCGCCTAGCTGCCCGATCGTTCCAGGAGCGCAAATTCTTCGCACCATGCAGCGCTTGAAAGCGATCGCTACCATCATCAACCACCAATCTGAGCGATGGGACGGTCACGGACAACCCGCCGGGCTTTCAGGAGATGATATTCCTCTAGAGTCACGAATTTTGGGGCTTGTCGTCGAGTTTCAGCAGCACCTAGCCGACTTGCGGAATCGTTCTGAAGCTCAACCCGATTCTGAAGCTTATTTCATGAAAGCATTAGAGGCGTGTCAAGACGAACAGGACGATCGCTTCGACCCCAAACTGGTGGACGCTCTGGCACTGCTAGCAGCGGGAATGCAGCAGGGCTTAAGCCTATCGATTAGTTTCCCTAAAATCGCGGCGGGTATGTGGCTATTAGATTCTCACTCAGATGAAGACCTTCTCAATCTGATTGAGCCATCTCAGCAAGCGGGTCGTTTGGTAACAGAGCAGGTTTAGCACAATGGATGTTCAAGCAGTTCGATCGGGCAACCTTAAACTTTCAGCAGGTGCTGATTTGCAGGACGAAGATCTGTCTCAGGCAGATCTGAGCGGCATGAATTTGGCAGGGGCTAAACTCGCGGGGGCTGATCTGACGGGTGCCAAACTCGCAGGGGCATCTTTAGATGGCGCGAATTTAATTGGTAGTCAGTTGGTTGGGGCTGACCTTCGAGCAAATCTGACGGGGGCTAATCTGATGCAAGCTGATTTGACCGAAGCGGATTTGCGAGGCAGCAACTTGAGAGGTGCCAACCTGATGCGCGCGCGGCTAACTCGTGCTGCACTCACAGGGGCGTTTTTAAGTGGTGCAAACTTAATGGGTGTCAGCTTTCAGGGGGTCGATCTGCGCGGAGCGGATCTGCGCGGAGCGAATCTGAGTGGTGCCAATCTCCACGGGGCAAACTTGAGTCAAGCAGACCTACAGGGCGCACTGCTCTCAGAAGCGAATTTAGAAGAAGCGGACCTGCAAGGCGCAAATCTAGCAGGCGCAAATTTGGCAGGTGCAAATCTACTATGTGCAGATTTACAGAATACAAATTTGGATGGAGTGAATTTTGTTGGGGCTTGCCTTGTCGGAACTCATTTAGATGAGCCAACTAAGCCTCCGGCAAAGCAGTAGATCGTGACGCTGCAAATCTCATTCCTAACGCGATCGTTCCTAGTGCAGCTATCCCCGTCAAACTCGCTAACGGATTACCACTAATCCCGGTTAACCAGTCAGGCACTTGATTTGAATACTGAATCAGTTGCCCCACGTTGACGATGTAATAACCCCACACTAACCCACCGTGTAGCCCGATCGAGAGTCCCAATCTGCCCCGACTGGCGCGTTTTGCCAACACCAGCGCCAAACCTAAAAGGATGAGTGCGGGAACTTGCGCGACCGATCTAGGTGTGTGCAGCAAGGCGTAGACGATCGCGCAAATCCACATCGCTTTTTTTGAACTATAATCTCGCTGCAACTCATCCAGCAGCCAGCCTCGAAACAAAAGCTCCTCAGCAAAGCCGAATCCTAGACCTGTCAGTGAGCCTTCTAAAATCATGCGAGGCAGAGACGGCTGAGGAGGTAACCAGATGACCCAACCAAAAATGCCTTGAACAGTAAACATTAACAGGAGGCTAGTTAGTCCGATCGCTAACCCCGTCAGTAAATTAATGCCATTTCTGCGGGTTCTAACCAGACCATATCGTTTGAGTAAATCTGGCTGATCATAAACGTACCGTCCCCATAAGCGCACTAAGAAAATAAACTCTGCGTAGAGCAAAACCAGAGTGACGATCGAAGCCGTATTTGCATCGTGAACGAGCCAATTGGTTAGCCCAACAAGCGGTGTCCATATCAGCAAAAGTAGCAACAGAAATACCCCGATCCGAAGGGGAGCAGGGTAAGTAGACAATTGTTTAATCCGAGACTTCAATTTTTTGCTTTTTATTCGTCGGGTTCGATCGTACTCTCTAACCCATTCGCTTTAAGCGTCTCGCTGTAAAACTCTGCATGTTCTTGAGCACACGAAATAACCAGTGCAAGCCCATTGGTATGAGCCTCCATCATGATATTTACTGCTTGTGGCTGGGTTAAGCTGGGCACCGTTTTTGTGAGAACCTGCACCACATGCTCCATCGAATTGTAATCATCGTTATGAAGCAAAACCCGATAGCGAGGCGCAAGCTTTCGTGATGTTGAACGCTTTTCAATAGTTTCAACAGACACAGTTCTATCCTCTCCGTAAGCTATCAACGACTAGTTAAGAGACCAACGCCTTACGATAACGACTTTTTCTGCCACTTGCAACACTGTAGTTCACAAGATTATATGGACTTAGCCTACAGGCTATGAAAGAAAAAGTCTTAACGAATGGCTCTTTTCTAGGTTAGCGCTTCTTTACAGAAATTAGTTATCTCAGAACGAGCTTGTTTTTTAAAGAGGACTCGATCGCAAAAAATACCTAGCATTCTAACGGTAGCCATCGGCAGAAGCAGGCACTTAGAATCATAGTAGTGCCGTTACGTTAACTTAACCGATGGATCTCGATTCACAGCACCAGGGGGCGAAAGCCTGGATCGTTAAATTGCAGCCGTCACAGATCGTCTGTCTTGAGCTTGGCGCAACCTGCCTCTATGCAGAAGTGATACAGATTATAGAAACGCGGCGTTTGTGCTGGGCACGTCCTCTAATTCTCGCGGTGGATTCACTAGGGACAGAAGGCTTTTCTAAATCGTCTGAGCATCATTTTGAACGCTCGTGTCACGATTTGCGGCAAGGGTCAGACTTATTGTTACCCGCAATTCTATTTCGTCAAGCGCTAGATGTTGAAGCTATCCCGCTTTTGTCGTCTCTTTACAAGTTGGATACGATCGCCCATTCAGAGCCAAACGCGATCGTGGCTCGCCGTCAGCTTAATGAATTTGTCCGTCAGATTTGCCAAGCGCACCCGGATGTATTTTCTGATAGAGACGGTCTCGATCGCCCGTAAATAGGCACCCTTTTGATAATTTCTTGTTTCTGCGAGCTAAGAGCTAGGTACTAATCGGATTCGACCCGCATCCATTTCAGCCATTAGAAGTTCAAGAGCTTCGTAGTCTACATCAGAAATGTGCCCTTGCCGAGTTAGTTCATAGTTGATTTCGTTCTCAATATCTGGAGTCAAACATTTGAAGTAAAGTGCTCTCCCTACCAACTGACGAATAATTTCACTAGTTTTCATAAGCACTGTGACGATTTCATACTTCCGTATTGTCCGTCTAACGTTCCATTTCTTAAGTGATTTAACAAACAGACTGGAAGTGATTTAAGTCACCAAGCTTGCCCAATGAATGCCAGTCTTAGGTTTAAATTACTGAAGTTGTATGTGTTTATGTATACAATTCAAGAAGCTTACTGAAAAGTTTAAACAATAGTGGGGTTCTAATAAAGATTTCACGAAACCATGCAGTCGTGGTGGGCATCAGAATCGATGTGCAGTTATTGTCAGAGCGTTGGCATCAAGTTCTTTACTTTAGTAACCGAGGGATTCAGATAATGCAGAGCGTACTCGTTCGTCCTCAAACCGTCGTCGTTCGTCCCCAAGAATATGTCAATGCAGCGAATGCTTCTACACTCCAAGACCAGCTTACGATCGCAGTCAAGTCAGAGCAGACCTCAGCGTTGCTCGTAGATATGCAGAATGTCGAATCACTGGATAGCGCTGGATTGATGGTGCTGGTTTCCACACTTAGTTTGGCTCAAAGGCAGTATAAGCGGTTTAGCCTGTGTTCGATATCCGCATCAATTCGGATTATTTTTGAGTTAACTCAGCTAGATAGCATCTTTGAGATCTTTGAGGACTCAGCAGCGTTTGAGGCAACGATCGCTGAATAGTTTCAACTACACCAACTTAACGACTGCTTCTAACGCGACTCCACGGTCAACGCTGCGGTGAGTACCTTGCTAAACTTCAGTATACTGAGGTGTCGATCTCTTCAGACTTATAGCAAGGTAACTGAACCGTGGCAGTCGCAGTCGAAGCATTACTGACTCCTGATATTCTGCGTCCTGCCCGATATTTGGGCAACGAGCTAGGCGCAATCCACAAACCGTGGGATAGGGCTACCGTCCGGTGGGTGTTAACTTACCCAGAAATCTATGAAGTCGGGGCATCCAATCTTGGACATATCATTCTCTACAGCATCTTAAATGCCCAGCCTCGACAACTGTGCGATCGCGCCTATCTTCCCGCGCCCGATCTTGCTGCCAAACTTAGAGCAACTCAGACTCCTTTATTTGCAGTTGAGTCACGGCGATCGCTGACTGAGTTTGACATCCTCGGTTTTAGTCTCAGCTATGAATTAGGAGCCACTAATATTCTGGAAATGCTGGATTTAGCAGGCATTCCTCTGACCTGGCGCGATCGGGCTAACCAATCCTATCCTCTCATTTTTGCAGGCGGACAGACCGCAACCTCAAATCCTGAACCCTACGCCGACTTTTTTGATTTCATCGCTCTAGGAGATGGCGAAGAACTCCTTCCTGAAATCGGGCTGGTTTTAGAAGAAGGGAAGGCTGCCAAGTTAAGCCGTGAAGACTTACTCTTAGACTTGGCACAAATCCCTGGGGTCTATGTCCCCCGGTTTTATGACATGGCAGACGATGGCTCTGTGCATCCCAATCGCCCAGATGTCCCTGCCCGAATTTTGCGACGAGTGGCTGACCCAATGCCCGCTTACTCGATCGGACTTGTCCCGTACATTGAAACGGTTCACGATCGCTTAACGATAGAAATTCGACGTGGCTGCACGCGGGGCTGTCGCTTCTGCCAACCGGGAATGCTGACTCGCCCTGCACGAGACGTTGAGCCTGATCAAGTCGTTGAGACGATCGAGCAAGGAATGCGTGCGACGGGCTACAACGAATTCTCGCTGCTGTCTCTCAGTTGCTCAGATTATCTGGCACTTCCTGCCGTGGGAATGGAGATTAAAAATCGGCTAAAGGGCGAAAATATCACTCTGACGCTGCCGAGTCAACGCGTCGATCGCTTCGATGAAAACATTGCCAACATCATCGGGGGAACGCGTCAGGGCGGAATCACCTTTGCACCTGAAGCGGGCACTCAGCGAATGCGAGACATCGTAAATAAGGGGTTGACTAACGAGGAACTGCTGCGAGGAGTCAAAACTGCCGTCCAGCAAGGGTGGGACAAAATCAAGCTCTACTTCATGATTGGTCTGCCCGGTGAAACAGACGTGGATGTGTTGGGAATTGCCGAGACGATGCGATGGCTCAGACAGGAGTGCAGCAAGCAGGGCAGACGACGGTTAGATTTCAACGTCACGATTTCTAATTTCACCCCTAAACCTCACACTCCTTTTCAGTGGCACTCGGTCTCGACGACCGAATTTAAGCGCAAACAAGCCCTGTTAAAAGAAGCTCTCTATGGAGTACGAGGCTTAAAAGTTAACTTTACCGATGTCCGCATTTCAGCAATGGAGGACTTTGTAGGTCGCGGCGATCGTCGCTTGTCATCCGTCGTCCGTCGCGCCTGGAAACTTGGCGCAGGAATGGATGCCTGGTGGGAAAGCCTCGACAAAGCCTTTGCTGCTTGGACACAGGCGATCGACGAGTCAGACTTGACCTGGAAATATCGCAAAGTTGAGAGCGGTGAATGGAACGTCTTTGAAAAGGATGAAGACGACCAGGAAGATCCATCAAACCCTCATTCCTCCCTGGATGATGCGCTCCCGTGGGATCACATTGACACTGGCATTGATAAACAGTGGCTCAAAACAGATTTGCATCGGGCATTAGAAGCCGCGATCGTCCCCGACTGCTCGTTTGAAGGATGCTCTCATTGCGGCGTGTGCGGCGTTGATTTTGGACACAATGTCGTGGTGCCGCCGCTGCCCATTCCTCAATTTGCGGGGCACTTTGAACCAAATCAACAGCGATCGCAGCGACTCAGAGTTCGGTTGGGCAAAGTGGGTGAAATGGCGTTAATCAGCCACCTCGATTTGATGCGACTGTTCGATCGTGCGGTGCGTCGTGCGTCGCTTCCCATCACCTTTACAGGCGGATTTCACCCCTCACCTCGAATTGTGTCCGCCAATGCTCTGCCCTTGGGAACCACCAGTTCAGGCGAGATTGTAGATTTTGAACTGACGGAGGCGATCGACCCCGAAACTTTTCGTGAAAAGCTGGCATCTAAACTGCCGATCGACATCCCGATTTATAGTGTTGAACCAGTCGAGGTCAGTACCCCCGCTTCCACCCAACTTCTAGAGAAAGCCGAGTATCAGATTAGAGTTGATTCGGCTGAAGTCGCTTCCCTGGCTCAGTGGCAAGAGTGGATTGAGGCAATCAAAATCAAAACAGAAATCTGGTTTGAGCAGACGACTAAATCTGGCAAAGTGCAGTCGATCAACTTGCGCGATCGGCTCTTCGATCTGACGATCGTAGAAGTCGATGAATTGCAAACCGTTCTGCAATACATTGGCAGTTGCCGCAATGATGGCACTCTGCTGCGCCCTGACCATGTAGTTTACCTCCTAGAACAAGCTTCACAGCAAAAATTGAGGCTGCTTCACACCCATCGGAGTCAACTGATTTTGGCGAGTGATTGAATAGGTCTTTTAGGGGAAACTGCGATCGTTTACATCGTCTAAACCTTCGTTAACTCGCGAAGACTTCAGCCAATCTCGGTAAATTCTATAAATTTGGTAGCAGAGTCAAGCCTACACGCTATAATACTTTGCATCAGAGGCAGTTGTGGACTAGAGTTCCCCGTGGTTGCATCGGGCGAATTGCATTAGATGCCAGACGCAGCTTACTCTTGCTAGACTTTCCGCTCATTGTTGATTTGTCGCGAAATTTAATTCGTCTAGTGACGGGCTAAATTGCCCCACAGATCACAGCTTGTGTATTGACTCGTCTGACACAGAGGCTCCGGGCTTGAGGTAGAGGGTTTGTAGACCTCAGATCATCGGCGACTTCTAGGTATACGTGGCTTTAAAAGTTTAGCTCACAAAAATTAAGGAAAACAGTGAGAGGCGCAAGAACTTCGATGCCCTCACCACCGCCAATTTTGAGGAAATTGAATGACAAAGCAGATTGTTATCGCTGAACAGCATAGAATTGCTGCTGTTTTTTCGGAAGATCAGATTCAAGAAATCATTGTTGCCACTGGAAGTCACCAAGTTAGCGATATTTACTTAGGAGTTGTCGAAAATGTCCTGCCTGGGATAGACGCTGCCTTCGTTAACATCGGCGACTCAGAGCGAAATGGCTTCATTCACGTCAGTGATTTGGGTCCTTTGCGGCTAAAGCGGGCAGCAGGTTCGATCACTGAGCTGTTGGCTCCCCAACAGAAAGTGCTTGTGCAGGTGATGAAGGAACCTACCGGAAATAAGGGTCCTCGGTTAACTGGAAATGTTTCGCTTCCTGGACGCTATCTCGTGCTAATGCCATATGGTCGAGGCGTTAATCTATCGCGGCGCATTCGCAGTGAAAATGAACGGAACCGCTTACGCGCCTTAGCGATTCTGGTCAAACCTGCTGGCATGGGAATCGTGATTCGCACGGAAGCGGAAGGAATGCCCGAAGAGGCAATCATCGAAGATTTAGAAACGCTGCAACGGCAGTGGGAGTCTGTGCTTCAGGAAGCTGGCTCTACTCGTGCTCCAGCGCTGCTGAACCGTGATGACGACTTTATTCAACGCGTATTGCGGGATGTCTATAGCTCAGATGTGAATCGCATTGTCGTAGACTCTCACACAGGGCTAAAACGCGTTAAACAACAACTCGTCAACTGGGGCGGGGGAAAGTCTCCTCAAGGAGTGCTGATCGATCATCATCGCGAACGAGTGCCGATTTTAGAATATTTCCGGGTGAATGCCGCGATTCGAGAAGCGCTCAAGCCTAGAGTAGACTTGCCTTCTGGCGGATATATTATCATCGAACGCACCGAAGCTCTCACCGTTATTGATGTAAACTCTGGGTCGTTTACCCGATCGGCGACTGCCCGCGAAACAGTTCTCTGGACAAACTGCGAAGCGGCAACCGAAATTGCCCGGCAACTGCGGCTGAGAAATATTGCAGGAGTCATCATCGTAGACTTCATCGATATGGATGCCCGACGCGATCAGTTGCAGGTGCTAGAACACTTCAACAAAGCTCTGCGCGCCGATAAGTCGAAGCCGCAAATCTCTCAGCTTTCAGAATTAGGACTGGTTGAACTGACTCGCAAACGTCAGGGCAAAAATATCTACGAACTTTTTGGTCGCCCCTGCGCAACCTGCGGTGGATTGGGGCTTTTGGCTCACTTGCCTGGAGAATCCCACGATGATGAAGGGGAAAACCTGGAGCGATCGTCGGTGTCTCTAAGAGAAAACCGCGAGAGCCGTCGCCTCCCCGACCCCCGCCGAGAGCTTCCTGCTGCAAGCGACTCATCTTGGGAAGGAGATGACGCTGATGGCGATAGCAGCGATCAGGATTTAGAGTTGCTCAATCATCCTAGCTATCAAGAGCGCAGTCGGGGCGGTGCAAATAGACGGCGACGGAAACGTGTAGACAGTCCGACTACTCGAGAAGAGGTGCCTGCTAGAGAAGGGGTGACTGCAAAGGTAACTCCCTGGGAAGAACCCATTCGATATACTCCCGTTCCGATTACGGTGGCTGCTCCAGTCATTCCTCGATCGGAGCCTCTTCCCGAACCAACCGTTGCTCCCGTTCTAGAAGAATCCTCAGCGTTGGCAGATGCAAGACAAATCGAGGACAAACGCAGTCGCGCTCCTCGACGTGGAGGCGTTAAACCTGCGGCTGAACCGCCTGAGTCGATCTATGTTGAGATGACTCCCGATGAGCAAGACGTGTATGCGTGGATGGGAATCTCCCCGATCGTCCTCACCACTCAGGAGTTGAAAAATCCAAAGTCGGCAAACATCTTTGTGATGTTACCGGGGCAAGCACCACCAACACCCGTCGAAGACACAGAGACTCCGAAGGTTGAGAATGAAGACCCTGCACCAGACGTGGAGGATTCTCCCCCACCAAGCCCTGAACCTATTGCCCTGAGAGTTCGGAAGAAGCCTTCTGCCAGAGTCGTTGCTGAACCTGAACCTCTTTTAACTCCTAGCTTTACCGTCGCAGAAGTTCCTTCAGAACCAGACCTAACCGAACAACCTGCCCCCGAACCAGAGGAAGAAGCGACGGTCACTCGTCGTCGTCGTCGTCGGTCTTCTGCAACCGCAGGGGAGTAGATTAAATCTTTGACACGAGAATCTGAGATTCCCACCTCTCAGATTCTCTCGTTTAAACTCTATAGTTTGGGCATGAGTGTGGTTAAGAATCCGGGCTTAGAGGTCGAGCAAAGTTTTTGGAGGCAGGGATGCCTGCGAATTGCGGGAGTAGACGAGGCAGGACTCGGAAGTTTGTGTGGTCCGATCGTAGCCGCTGCCGTATTGCTGCCTCCTCACTGCTTGATGATTGCAGGAGTTCGAGATTCTAAGCTTCTGTCGGTTGCCCAGCGCGATCGCCTCTTTCCCCAAGTCTTGCATCAAGCGACAGCGGTAGGAGTCGGCACTGCGACTGTTGCAGAAATTGAAGAATTTAACGTGCTCAGAGCATCTTATTTGGCAATGCAGCGATCGTTACGTCATGTTCAGCCGATCGACCATGCTCTGATCGATGGACGCGAAATCAAGACAGCAGACCTTGGAGCGCACACCGCTATCATTGACGGAGACGCATCTTCGTATGCAATCGCGTGTGCCTCAATTGTCGCAAAAGTGCGCCGCGATCGCTTTCTAAAACGGTTGGCAAAGAGGCATCCTGGCTACGGCTGGGAGCGCAATGCTGGCTATGGGACGAAAGAACATCTGAGAGCGATCGAGGAACTCGGCGTAACTCCGTTTCATCGTCGAAGCTATGCTCCCATTCAAAAGGCATTGCTTCAACTGGAATTATTTGATTAAGATGCGGGATGATTGATTGGAAATACAATTCCTCCTTGAGCCGTTTCGGTTTCTGACTGACTCGTTGCCCAATTTCGATAATCAAGCAGGAGTTGATGCAGCAGTCTTTGCTTAATTGTGCTCAAGACACTCAGCAACAAACCATTTCCGGCTCTCTCTAATAAGAACTTAGGAGTCATCCAGAACGGCGGCGGCAGCTCGACCTGCACGTCTAGATCGGCTTTTCCTTTCAGGTAGGTCGTTTGCCCAAGTTGAGTTGGATAAAGTTGCCCAACGAGATTGAGAGAAAAGCGCTGATTAATATATTCAACACCGCGAATCTCGCATCCGATCGACCTCACGTTAATTGCCGCATTAGAATCTGCCCACACTTTCATATCTACCGTTGGCTGAATGCTAAGAGACATAAAACTCAACGGGCGCATCGTGAGACGAAACCGATCGTCATTCAACAATTCGATACGACTAGAAGCGGCGAGGGCATTCACCACTCGCTGTGGTTGACGCAGATAGTGAGCGATCGGAACGGGCTGTTCTGGAACGATGATTTCAACAGATTGAGAAGCAGCAAACCGAATATCCATTGATAATGATGTAGGAGTTTAATGTATGAGAAGTAGTTATTAAGTAATTCTAACTAGCTTCTCATACATTAAAGTAGCCCTAGGGGAATATTAAAAATTTTTTAGAAAAAGAGTAGTGGAATGGCAATCTCGATCGCGCACCTTGGACCTCCTGGCACTTACACCGAAGCTGCCGCGATCTCGTGTCTCGACTGGCTCAAGCAGGAGACAGGACAAGATGCCGTTCTGTGTCCTTATCCCAGTATTGGTCAGACGTTAGAGGCAGTTGCTTCTAAAGAGGTGCAGCTAGCAGTCGTGCCGATCGAGAACTCGATCGAAGGCAGTGTCACAATGACGCTAGACAACCTCTGGCAGCTAGATGGCTTGAGAATTCAGCGCGCTTTGGTGATGCCCATCTTTCACGCTTTACTGTCCCGTGCTAAAGATTGGGACACTATCCGAGTCGTTTATTCTCACCCTCAAGCGCTAGCTCAGTGTCAGAAATGGTTAGACAAGTTTTTGCCAAAAGCCCAGCCGATCGCGCTCAACTCTACTACCGAAGCGCTGCAATATTTAGATGGAGATTCAACGATCGCGGCGATCTCGTCCCAGCGTGCTGCTCAGTTACACCACTTGCCAATTTTGACGTGTCCCATCAATGACTATCCAGACAACTGCACTCGGTTTCTACTGTTGGGGCTAGAGCCTTCTCCGGGCGGAGGCTACACATCCCTAGCTTTTAGCACTGGGGCAAATCAGCCAGGAGCATTAGTGACTCCCCTTCAGATCTTCGCACAGCGCAATATCAACCTGAGCCGCATTGAATCACGCCCTACCAAACGCTCTCTGGGAGAGTATTTCTTCTTCATCGATCTAGAAGCCGATGCTAGAGCCGACTCAATGCAATCAGCATTAGCAGAGTTGACCAACCACACAGAAACGCTGAAGATCTTTGGCAGTTACGACGTTTTACCAATCTGACTTGACCCCCCGCAAAACTGCCCTACTCAGAGGTCTCCCCCAGCGTGTCTTTAAGAACGGTACGGGCTGCTAAATGGTTGCGCGTCGAAGTCAAGATTTCTGCTTCACGATCGAGACGGGCTGCGGTGTCCTGCATTTCTAGGAGTGACTGCTGCTCGTCTGCTACCCCATAGAGATTGCTGGCAACCCAATAAGACAACTCAGTCGGCAGGTCTGGAATCGTCTCAGGAAGCTCTATTTCTTGCCCAGTCAGCTTGGCAGATAAACGAACTACATCTTGCAATAACTGGCTGACATTATTCGACAGCGGTCTTAAATCCTGAGTTGGAGGATTGTCTTCAATCCATTCAACCAAGCCGACTCGGTAGGGCTTTTCACGAACATAGTCCAAAACTCTAAATCGTTGTTGCCCTAACGTCCAAACTTTCATGCGATCGTCTGGCAGTCGATGAAACTGAACAATTTCTGCACAACAACCAACCAGAGCAGGCTTACCTTGCACTTGATCCCACATCAATACGCCAAAGCGACGATCGCTTTCGAGGATCGTATTCATCATCATCCGATATCGAAACTCAAAAATGTGCAGAGGCAGAGGTCTGCCCGGAAACAAAACGACTTCGGGTAAGGGGAAGAGAGGAAGTTCTCGAACTGCGATCGATGAAGGTGCCATTATTCGTTAGCTAAAAAGACTGCTTATCCCTTTACTCTAGCCCATCTTAGAGATAGGAATCGATGCGGAGAGATGGTTTCA
>Ga0209511_1000647_pt1 | contig 33974 bp, 25 predicted proteins | sample SSSSmetaG_FD_184141 | JGI IMG/M metagenome (GOLD analysis project Ga0209511, IMG submission 184141) | Glacier valley bacterial and archeal communities from Borup Fiord, Nunavut, Canada, to study Microbial Dark Matter (Phase II) - ​SSSS... | ecosystem: Environmental > Aquatic > Freshwater > Ice >... | reverse complement strand
CATGATGGTTACGGGCGGTTACGGGCGGTTACGGGCCTGCGTTTATCTGCGATTGCGGGCGCTGCGCCGGCTCCACTCTGCATGAACTATCCGAGACTCGCGCTCACGGTCGGGTTGCCGGCGGCAGTGGGCGTCGTGGCTGCGCGCGCGCTGGGCAGCACTGGTTACGGGATCGCGATCGGCGTTGGTCTGATGGTCGTGATCGTCGCGATCGTCGCCAAGCTCCGACCGGCGCCTGCATCGTCAAAGCCAGGGACACGTGCGTGGGAAGCAAAGCTGACACTGGACGTGCTGGTCCGGACGATCGCGGAACGCGTCGAGGCGACCAGGACCGCACCAGCCGAGCAGCTGCCGAAGAAGATCCGCGAGATCACCTTTCTTACCGCGCAGGTCGACGAGCTCGCGAGCATCGTCGAGCACAACGATGCGTCGCCCGGTCGCGGCTACATCGGCTTCGATGCGTATCAGGGCGACTAGATCTTTTGGATGCAAGCTCACGGCGTCGACGACGAGCTCGTCGCGTGTCTGGCGTATCGCCAGGCTCGCCGCGCACGAAGTAGTTGAACGCCAGATCAGTTAGCCGCGATCGAGAGCGGCTTGATGTAGCGCTCGTCGCGCGGATCCCACGCGTAGACGTTCGTGGTGCTCGTGCGATCGAGCTCGGCCAAGCCTGCCTTGATCACGCGATAGCCATCGGTCATCGGCAGCTGCGCGACGACGTGCACGCGACGCGGGCGCGCGAACTCGGGGAGCTCCTTGACCGCGGTGCCGAGCGCGGCGAGATCGATCGTGGCACCCGGACGAAGCTGCAAGGCCGCGATCGGAATTTCGAAACCGAGATCGATCGGCCTCGCCGCGACGATGCACAGCGCCACCGCGGCATAGCCATACAGCGCATCTTCGATCCGGGTCGATGCGATGAAGCCGCCCTTGCTGCGCACCATCTGACCATGGCGATCGACGAACCAGTAGTCGCCCTCGGCATCGATGCGCATGAAGTCGCCCGTGATGAACCACGAGTCGCCGGCCTCGAACGCATCGGCAAGGGTGCGCTTCGGATCGATATGAGCGACATCGGAGCCGGCGCCCGACAACTTCGCGACGAGCATGCCGGGCTCGTCGAGCCGCGCGTGTACGAGGAAGCCGCGCGCATCGCGCACCAGCTCGTTCGCGCGTTCGTCCCACGCCGCGACCGCGACGTGGGCGCTACCGGGGAGCGGGCGCCCGACCGAGCCGACCTTCTTGCCAGCGGTGTTCGCGAGCACGGCGCTCGCTTCGGTCGAGGCGTAGAGCTCGAGTACGCCGACCGGTCCGAACCGATCGACCAGCCGGCGCCAGACATCGGGGCGCATGCCGGAGCCCGCGAACAACCGCACCGGATTGTTCTGCTCTCCGACGACCGGCGCAGCATCGACGAGACGACGACACATCTCACCGGCGTAGAACGTGACGCTGACGCCGTAGCGCCGCACCTCATCCCAGAATGTCGCGGGCTCGAACTGCGACGCGAGCGCGAGGCGCGCGCCACTCGCGAGTGCGCTGCCGGTCGCGACGAGCGTGCCGGTCGGATGATGCAGCGGCAGGCAGCAGTAGACGGTGTCGCGCGTGGTCAGCGTCGCCGCCGCGGCCGCGCCGAGCGCCGAGATCGCCCAGCGGCGATTTGTCACGCGATGCGCACGTGCCGGTTCGTGTGCACCCGAGGTGACGAAGATCATCGCGAGGTCACGCGCACGACCCTGATCGGCCTTGTACCAGGCGGGCAGGGTGATCGCGCTAGGATCGATCGTCTCGAGGTCGATCACGCCGGCGGGAATCACGCGCGGCGCGCGCACTTCACCGGGCAGCGCATCGCCTTGCTCTCCGACGCCACCGAGCACGAGGATCTTGATCCCGGTGAGCGCGCGTATGCGTGCTGCATTTTCTGGATCGACGATCACGACCTCGGTCTCGCCGAGCTCGAAGGCCTTCGGCACGATCTCGTCGCGGGTCTCCGGCGAGATCAACACCGCGACCGCGCCGAGCCGGTTGATCGCGGCGACGACAGAGAGATGCGATGGCCGCGACTTCATCATCACGCCGACGCGCATCCCCGGCTTGCAGCCACACGCGATCAAGCCGCGCACGATCGCATCGACTCGGCGATTCGCATCCGCGAACGTGAACGCGCGACCGCGCCACAGAAAGAACGTGCGTTCGCCGATCTTGGAAGCCTGATCGCCGAGCGTGCGGCCGAGACTGACGAACGAATCATCCTGGAGGTTGCGCAGCTTGTTGAGCCGCGGCAGCTGGAACCGCGCGGTGTCGAGATAGTGACCGAGGTCTTCAGCCAAGCCCTCGAGCCGGCTCAGAGCCGTGCGCGCCGCGCTCTCGACGACATCCTTCGCGAGCTCGAACGTGCTGCCGTCGTGATGATCGTCAGGGTCGTTGGGGTCGTCGGGGTCGTCGGGGTCGTTGGGGTCGTTGGGGTCGTCGAGATGGAGATCCGGGACATCGCCGGCGAGCACGTCGACCGCGGTCGCGGGGATCTGGCCGCGCATCCACTCGACGACGCTCGGCCACGTCACGGTCAAGGCCGTCGTGCCGACGACCAAGCCGAAGTGTCCCGCCTTGAGCGGGATCTCGTACATCTTCGGCACGTGCGGTGCCGCGCGCCGGATGCCACGCACGGCGCCCGGCCGGCCCATCTCGTCACGGCTACCGACAAAATACAGGATGGGGCAGGTCAGATCCGCGAGCGTGACGGTGTGACCATCGACGACGAAGCCACCGCTCGCGAGCCGATTGTCGACGACGACTTCATCGACGAACTTGCGAAACGCCGGGCCCGGCCACGCGACGAAGCCTTGGCCACCCAGGAACAGCCGCTTCGCTTCGCGTTTCTCGAGCGCGGATCGATCGTGCAGGTTGCGCACGAAATCGAGCAACGCTGTCACTTCCTTTCGCGCGGAGAACAGCTTGAACGCGGGCGCCGTGAACGAGCTCGGCAGCCCTTCGATCCGCGCGAGCGGCCACTGCATCACCGATCGCAACCCGGCGGTCAGCCGCTCGGTCAGGTCCTCGTCGATCGCGAGCTGGCGATGCAGATCGACTGGCGAGCCCATCGCGATGATCGAAGCGACGCCATCGGATTTGCGAAACGCCGCCGCCTGGTAGCAAAACATGCCACCTTGCGAGTAGCCGGCGATGTGCACGTTGCGGCTCGTCGCCGCGCGCACGCGATCGATAGCGTCGCTGACCGCACGGATGTGATCGTCGAGCGTGCGATCCATGCCGCCCTGCTCGCGCTCCGGGGCACCGAAATCGGCGAGCCACACGTCGACGCCCTGGCCCGTGAGATACGCAACGGCCGAGACGTCGGGCGAGATGTCGTAGACCTCGGACGCAACCATCAGCGGCGGAATCAGTAGCAAGGGCTCGGCGACAAGCTTCGCGGCATTCGCGTAGCGACGCAGCCGATACACTTTCTCCTCGTGCATGATCTCGAAGGCCGCACCGTACGGAGCGGTCAGCCGACCGGAACGGGCGATCTCGAGCGCGTTCTCCCACGCCAGACCGAGCCGGCGAATCCGGCGGCCCAACCAGACCTGGCGACGACGAGGTGAGCCTGCCATTACGAAACGACTACCCGGGCTCGCCGGCGAGCCGGTAACCGACACCGCGCTTGCTCTCGATCAAATCATCCGCCGCGACCGAACCGAGCTTGCGACGTACGCGATGCACGAGCTCGCGCACGTTCTCGCTATCGGCCTGGACGGACTTGAACGCGAGCGCATCGGCGATCTCGTGCCACGCGACATATGCGAGCTCCGCATCGGCCACGATCCGCCGCCGCTCGACGAGCAGCTGCAAGAGACCAAACTCCATCGCGGCGAGCTCGATCGAGCTGTCCGCAACGCGCAGCACGCCGCCATCTACGCGCTGGCGCAGATCGAGCGCGGTGCCCTTCGGCGTGGTGACCTTCGCACTGAACACGAGGTCGTCGCGCCGCGTGGGCGCGGTCCGACCCGAGCCACGCGGCGGCTCCATCTTCGGCAGCGACTCCGGCCAGAAGTAGAACCGCACATCGCCGAGCCGAATCGTGGCGCCACTCGGCAGCACCGTATCAGGCGACCGCTGGTCGTTGACCTCGGTCCCGTTACGGCTCGCGCTATCGACGAGGTGCCACGTGGTGCCTTCGAGCTTTGCGGTCGCGTGCTCGCTCGACACCGATGCGTGCAAGACCGCGAGCTCCGCGCGCGGGTCACGACCGATCTTGGTGCCATTGGCCAGCGCGTGCGCGCAGCCCCACGCATCGACCAGCGATGCCATACCATCAGTTATCCGCGAGAAGACCTGTTCACTCGTGATGCCGGGCGACGCGATCGCGACGCCGTGGGCCGTACAGAGCAAGCCGATCGAGCGAGGCGACGCGCACAAGAGGCAGTTCGCCATGCACCCGAAACATCTCGCGTTCTAGCGGGGCGCGCAAGCCACCCCTCACGGTGTAATTATTTTCAGCGCGACCGACCGCGTCAGATCGCGACGACGAGCCGGCCGCGCACCTTGCCCGCGAGCAGATCACTTGCGGCCGCGACAGCGTCGTCGAGCGCGACGGTCCGGGTCATGAGGTCGAGCTTCGCGAGATCGATCTCGGTGGCGAGCCGCTTCCACGCGGTCTCGCGATCCGCGGCGGATCGATACACCGAGTGAATTCCGACCAGCACCACGCCGCGCAGGATGAATGGAATCACCGTCGAGGGAAAGTCCGCGCCCTGCGCCAGCCCACATGCTGTCACCACACCATCATCGAGCATCTGCGCGCACACATTTGCGAGCGTGTGGCTGCCTACACTATCCACCGCTGCCGCGTAGCGCGCCTTCTGCAGCGGGCGCGGATTCGGCTCCGAGAGCGTCTTGCGATCGATGACCTCCGAGGCACCGAGCTGCTTCAAGTAGTCGGCTTCTTCGAGCCGACCGGTCGATGCGACGACCTTGTAGCCGAGCTTCGCGAGCAGCTGGATCGCGATGCCGCCGACGCCACCATTCGCGCCAGTCACGATCGCTTCGCCACGCGAGGGCGTCATGCCGAGGCGCTCGAGGCCCATCACGCACAGCATCGCGGTGTAACCCGCCGTGCCGATCGCTGCGGCACGCGCAGGGCTGAGGCCGGCGGGCAGTGCGGTCAGCCAATCGCCATCGACACGCGCTTTCTCCGCCAACCCGCCCCAATGCAGCTCGCCGAGGCCGAAACCGTTCACGAGTACCGCATCGCCAGCGTTCCAGCGCGGATCGCTGCTGGTCTCGACGGTGCCGACCAGGTCGATACCGGCAACCATCGGGAAGTTGCGAACCACGGGACCCTTGCCGGTAATGGCGAGGCCGTCCTTGTAGTTCAACGTGGAGTGGCTCACACGCACCGTGACCGCACGGTCGGGAAGCTTCGACTCGTCGACGGTGGTGACGGTGGTGACGGTGCCGGGGGTGCCTTTTTCGATCAGCAGCGCGCGCATGTCCGCGAACCATAGACCGAGAACCTGCTTCGATGGGTGCGCGCTTGTGACACACGTCGTGCACGTTTGTTCGCGACCCGCAGATGACCGTGAGGATGTAGATCGCGCGGCTAGCTGACCGATATAGTGAGGAGATGAGGGACTGGCTTGCGGCTCTGACAGCGACACTCTGCGCCGGCGGCTGCTCGTTTATTTACAACCCGAACAACATCGACAAGACCAACGACAGTGGCACGCACGTCATCGACGCTGAAAAAATTGTCGATGTGAATCCATCGGCGCTCGCGTTGGCTTCGGTCTATCCGACGGTGGTCTACGAAGGCGTCGGCCAAGAGAGCTCGCGCCCGGCATTGGTCGTGGTTCGAGGCTCGGACATTTCCAAGAATGCAATCGTGACAGTGACCCCAGCAACCGGTGCGGCGACGCAGATCACGGTCGTCGATACCAAGATCGCGCTCGACCATACCTTCATCGCGATCAGCCTGGCCGTGCCGATCGACATGGTCCAAGACCAGGCCGCAGGGACTCTCGCGCTGAACATCACCGTCGATAACGGTGGAGGGGTGACCAGGACGCTCGAGGGCGCGTCCGCCGGCGGGCTGAAGGTGCAGTTCCTCGATCAGCTGAAGACCGCAATCACGGCGCCACCCGCCGAGGGCAAGCGGTATTCGAGCATCAACATCTCAGCGCCGAATCCATTTCCGGCGAGCACGACCGCAACGCTCATTCACCTGCGGTCAGAATCGGCGATCATCTTCGGCGCGGACATCACCGCGAACGCATCCGCGACGATGCCAGGGCCCGGCGGTTGTTCGGGGGCAGCGTCTGGTTCCGCGCTGACGACGAACGCAGCGGGCTCTGCCTGCGGTGGCGGATTCGGTAACACCAACAGTGGCGGCGGCGGCGGCGGTCATGCGATGGCAGGTGCAAACGGAACCGTCGCGGGACTGGGCATGACGACGGCGGCTGCGGGAGGTGGAGCTCAGGGCTCGCCAGCCATTCTCGAGCTCGACATGGAAGCGGGTGGTGGCGGTGGTGCCGGCGCTACTACGATTGGTTCCACTGGTCCTGGTGGCGGCGGCGGCGGCACGATCTATCTCGATGCTGCAGGCGATCTGACGGTCAACTCCGTCGCTGCCAATGGCGTTGCCGGTAGCTCCGGGGGCGCCAATGGTGGCGGTGGTTCTGGTGGAACGGTGCTCTTGAAGTCCGGTGGAACACTCTCGGTGACGACAGCCACCGCAACGCCTGGCGCCGCAACGGGGACCGGCGGGGGTGCTGGCGGCGCGGGTGGCACCGGTCGGGTGCGGTACGACGCTCCAATGGGAGCGCCAACCTCATCGACGCCAACTGCGTATCAAGGCGCTACCTTCAAGCAGGTCGACTTCGTCACCTATGCCCAGATCGTCACCGGCAGCGTGATCCAGGTGATAGGCCCGATTGGCGTCACCGAATTCGTCGGGCAGGTCTACCAACCGATGGATGTTGCCGGTGAAGCATTCACCTTGAGCTTCGGTGGCAGTGGACTTGCGCAACCAAAGGTGACCCTCACCGCGGGCTACAACAAAATCTGCGTCGCTGTTCCCGGCGGGAACATCCTCGTTCATCCGGAATCTGGCAACTGCGCAGAGATCGCGTTTCTTCCCGGCGGCGTGCCGGAGTAGTGGACTACTTCTTGAGCCCGGCGATCTTTGCGTGAATCCTGTCGAGCGTCGTTCGCGCCGCTTCGCGATTCACCTGCGATGACGCCGAGCTAATGAAGTTGATCGCGCTGTACTGGGCCTGCAGATCGGTCACGTTGCTCGAGCCGTTCGCCTGCGAGAACGACCGTAGCTCGGTACCGACGTTCGCCCACTGCGTACGGAACGCGTTCGAGTCGTACGCGGCTGGAAGTTCCTTCTTCACATCAGCCCGTGGCTGCACGTGCGTCTCGACCTTCGTGGGCGTCGGCGGCACGACGGCGGAGACCGCCGGCGGCGTCGTTTTGACCTGCTGCTTGGGCTGCGCCTTCGTCGGTGTCTTCGCCACGATTTTCGTCGGTGCCGGTATCGGTTCCGGTATTGGTGCCGGTATCGGTGCCGGTATCGGTGCCGGTATCGGCGTCGGCTCGACCTTCGGTTCGACCACGGGCGGGGTCTCGGTCTTGACCTCGGTGACCGGCGGCGGCACATCGGGCTTTGGCGCGGGCTTGATCTCGCTCATCGTGACCACGCTGCCGACCTCGCCGGGACGCTTCGCACCGGGCGGGAGCTCGTCGTCGGTCTTGCGGCTCGCGACGAATGAGATGCCGCCGAGCGCGAGCACGGCGGCGAGCCCGCCCGCGATCAAGCGCGTGCGGTTCTTCGGGACCGGAATCGCGACGTCGCTCTGGTACGCAGCCGGCTCGCTCCCGAGCATGTGCGAATTATCGATTCCGCGCGCCGGCGTCTGCGCGCGCACCGCGACCGCGGCTCCCATCGTCGGCGCCTGCAGCGGCGTCTCGGCTTCGCGGAAGGACGGCGGAAATGTGTCGCCGCTGTTGTCATCGACGTGGCGTGCTTGGACCGGCTCGGTGGCTTTGGGCGCGCGCACCGCGGCGAGCGGAACGTTGAGCATCGCGGCCGCTGCCTGACGATCCTTGACGATGAGATCGAGGATCTCTCGCGCCGCCTTTGCCGTCGCGGGCCGATCGTCTGGATTCTTCTGCATCATCTTGCGCGACAGCGCTTCGAGCAGCGGATCGACCTCGAGATACGGCACGCGATCCGCGATCAGCGGCGGATCGAGCATGAGGTTCGCGCGTGCGACCTCGGCGCCATGGCCGTCGAACGGGAGCTTTCCGCACAGCATCTCGTAGATCATGATGCCGAGCGCGAACAGATCGATCCGGTGATCGATCGGATCGTTGACCGCTTGTTCGGGCGCCATGTAGTGCGGCGTGCCGAGCACGAGACCATTGGTGGTGAGCCGACCCGCGCCGCCGGTGAACTCGCCACCTTCGCGCAGGATCGCAATGCCGAAATCGACGATGCGCGGCACTTCTTCGTCGTGCGAATCGCGCTCGATGATCACGTTCTCGGGTTTGAAGTCGCGATGGATCAGGCCTTCTTCGTGCGCGTGATACAGCCCTTCGAGCATCTGGCGCGTGAGGTGGATGACGCGCTCGGGAGCCATCGGTGCTTCCGAGATCAGCCATGCGAGGTCATGACCCTCGGCGAAGTCCATCACCATGTAGCGCAGGCCATCGGAGGTCTCGCCGACATCGACGACCCCGATCACGTTCGGATGGTGCAGCCGACCGGCGAGCTCGGCTTCGCGCTCGAACCGCTGCAGCTGCTTTTGGTCCTCGAGCAGGCGAGGATGGAGGACCTTGACCGCGAACGGACGACCGACCTTGACGTGCCGGGCCTTGTAGACCGACCCCATTGCACCTTCACCGAGCCGCGCTTCGATCTGATATCGGCTCGCGAGTACTTCGCCGATCAGCTTGTCGACGCGAACCGAGTCGGCCCGCGCTTGCTCGGCGCGATTGGAGTCAGTCGGAGGCATCAAAATCTCCCGACGTACGAAACCGATGCGCCACTCTCCATGGGCGCTGCAATGACGTGTGATTCCTCACCCGAGCTCGCGAACAAAAGGCCCGTGGCGATCGCTCCGCCCAGTGCCGCGAGATAGCCGATGTCGGCGATCAGGTCGACGTGATTGATCGAGTCCCGCTGCGACTGGCTGCAGGTCACGGCCGCGTTGCAGGTGTTGTACTTGCTGCGGGCCGAGAGGCCAAAGCCGATGCCGACGCCGAGGCCGACGATCGTGACCGCACCGGTGACGAGCGACGGCGTCGTGAAGTGGCGCGGCTTCGCATCGCTGACCGAGAGCGAGGAGCCACCGCCGAGCTTGAGCTTCGGCCGGACCTTCGCATCGGGCAAGAACTTGGTCGCGTTCTCCTGGAACCGCACCTTCGCGTCGGCATCGGTCATCGACGAGAGCGAGACGCTCGGGCGATTTCCGGTCTTGCCGGTGCTCGGTTCGACCCATGTCGAATCGACTTGCAGCGAGCCCGTGCCACTCGCATCGACCATCACGACGAACAGGATCTGCGTCGCGCCCATGGCCTTCGCGACCTCCGCGGCGCAGCTCGGCAGCGTCGCGCAATCGGCCGGGAGATCCGTGCGCAAGTTGCGCCGCACATCGAGACCGCCGATGGCTTCGACCTCGAGCTCGGCGTTCAAGCCTTCCGCGAGATCCTGCGCGAGCGCATCGACCCGTTGCGTATCGATGTTGACCGCAGCGACCGGCACGACCGCGATTCGCGCGAGTTTTGCGGCCGGCTGTGCGGACGCCACGCCAGTCAGCGCGGCGAGTACAAAAAAGGTCCTCATCGTGGTCACTTGGTTCAAGCTTACCGCGCAGTTCGGGCGACTCCGGTAGCCCTCCCTCACAACTCACGCGGGCTAGTCGCGGGCGCCGCCTTTCAGCTGTTTGACAGGGTCCTTATCGAACAAACGCTGCCGCGAGCCGTGCCGGTTGTACTGCAATGCGTACACGACACCTGCAATACCTGACAGCGGCAGCGCGACGAGCAGGACCGGCATCAGCAGGAACATCGGCAAAAACTTCGAGACGATCGTCCCGGCGATGACCCAACCGGCCGATGCGGGAATCGCTTCGCGCCACGACCCCGCGTAGAGCCAACCGAGTGGACCGAGCAGCATCGAGGCGAGGCCCGATTTGATCCACGATTTCTCGCCGCCCTTCTGGAGCTCTTGCTTGACCTGGTTCGCGCGATTCGCGAGCTCGAGTGCACCGCCTAGCCCGCCGGTGTGATCCACAAAGTCGTCATCGTCATCAGGATCGCGCCGGGTCTTCGCGGGGAGCAGCTTTTGCTTCTTCGGCGCGACCAGCTCGGCCTGGCGGCGGCGGAGCTCGACTTGCTCGGCCTGCTGCGCGCGGATCTTTTGCATCGCGACGTCCTTGCGGGCGCGCTGCGCGTCCGCGTCGGCCTTGACCTCGGCGTCGAGAGCTGCCAGCCGCTCTCTCACCGCGCGATCGTCGTCGGCCACGCCTGGACTATGGCATGATCTCGGGCATGTCGCTGCGGCTCGTGTGTCTCGTCCTAGCGCTGCGGCTCGCAGCCGCCTGCGGTGGCTCTGCGAACGAGGCCGACGAACCGCAGACGGCGAAAGAGAAGCAGTACGCGGAGGCAAAAAAGCAGGGCGAGCTCGACGAGCCGAAGCACAAATCCGCTTCGACCTGGCGCTACTCCGGCGACCGCAAAGACTGCCGCTACGTGATCGGCCGCAAGTGCTTCAAAGACCAAAAAACCGCCTGTGGGGCGGCAGCTTGTGGTGCGGCGAAGTGTGAGGTCGTCGGCGCGGGGCCGGCGTCTGTGTCCTGTAAGAAGGGCTAGGCCACAGCCGCTTTGGCGGCGGTGACCTTCGGGATCCGCACGCGCGGACCGATGTGATACGTGAGCTTGGTGACGTTACGGTAGTACTCGCCGTCGATGATCGGCTCGAGCAGCTCGCCGCTGTTCGCTTCGATCGTCATCTCGCGGCACGGCCGATCGATGATGTTGCGACCCTTCATCTCTTCACCACGCGCCATGCGCGGGATGTTACGGATGATGCTCCACGGTGACGGCGAGCCGACGATCGCGTTCATCAGGCCGGGCTGATCCGCCTTGCCGAAGAAGCGCAGTACGTTGCCGAGGTTGATCGACATCGACGCGATGTGCACGCCGGTGAACGCGTCACCCGGCAGCACCATGCCGTCGAGCGTGACCTTGCACGGCGTGGGCGCGAAGATCTCTTTCGCGAACGTGTTGAGGTTGCCGATCTTGGGGCCACGCGCGAGCGGTGTGAGCGAGATCGGCGCCGACGCGACGGTGTTGGCGACGATCTGAACGATCGTGCGCGGGTTCGGATCGCGGTGCGCGTAGTACTTCGAGTAGAACCGCTGACCGATGCCACCGGCTGCCGAAGCAAAGCCGTAGGTCCGGAACGGAGTCTCGACACCGTCGACGATCTGGATGCCGTCGATCACCATCGAGTCAACTTCGGTCTCTTGCACGAGCTTGCCGTCCTCGACGTTCGAGCGGAGCATCGCGAGGATGCCCTCGGCATCGCCGGTGATACCGACGTTGTTCGCGACAAAATCGATCGTGCCGCCCTTGGTCGGAAGCGTCATCGGCAGCGAGATGTGCTGGTCGACGAACTCGTCCTCCTGGAGGACCTCCATGCCCATGCGCAGCATCCAGTGCAGCGCGCCGTCGCCGCCATCGGCGACCCAGTAACGGGCTTGCTTGCGAAGAAAATCGCGAAGCACTGGCTTGATCGACTCGACCGAGCTCGTCTCGTGAACCTCACCCATGGTCCCGACGATGCGTTGCAGCCTCTCCGCCCGGTCAGGACGGTTACGGTTCTTGCGGCTGTTCGGGTTGGTGATGACGCCGATTTCCATCTTGTCCGAGGACGTCTGCAATCGCGGGCCCACTTGATGCAGTGCGTAACGCATCGAAATGACGAGTGCGAAATTTGCCGAAGGTGCGTAACGCGTAAGCAGTTACGCGGCCGGTGGATAAGCGTGGCGGCAGGGTGACGGCTATTATTTCGGGCAGGTGAGGACGACGGTGGTTTGGTTGCTCGCGAGCTGTAGCGGTGGTGCTCCTGCTCCTGCTCCGACGGCACCACCGACCGCCAAGCCGGTCGGGAGCTCGCATCCGAAATCGAATTCGGACGCGCTCGATCCGATGGTCGTGCTCACCGCGGCCTCGTATCCACACTCGTTCGTCGTGCCGGGGCTCGCGTCGCTGGAGCTCGGCGGCGCGACCGTGCAAGCACCTCCCGCGCAACCCGAAGTCGCGGGCACGATCATCGACGAACAGACCACGATGGTGCGCATCGTGGTCAAGCTCGACAAGCTCGCGTTCGCACTATGGACCGAGCGACCGCGGCTCTTGAAGATCGTCATGCGCGACGAGATGGTCAGCAAGTACGCGGGCGGCGGCTTCCACAGTTACTCCGACGACGCGCCATTCGCGGAGCTCCACGCTGGTGCGCACGTGCGCGTGATCGGGCATCGCGATACGTGGACAAAGATTCGCTATCTCGGCTCGCTCGAGATCGATGGCTGGGTTCCGGATACCGTGCTCACCGATCGCACGACCTCGGACGCGGCAGGGCACGGACGCATTCCAACCGGCTTGCCAACCTTGATGGTCACGCCGGGCACGGTCGTGCGCGGCGAACCGAAGTGGGTCGGCGACGAGCTCGCGATCATGGCGAACGGCTACTTCCTCGATACGATCAAGGAGGTCGACGACGAGTGGGCACTGATCGGCTACGAGGATGGCGAGATTCGTGTGCGCGGGTTTGCATCGCGACGCTCGCCACCGGGACGCGTGCACAAACCGCATGAGGCCGAAGCGACAGCAACGACGATCGCCGCGAACGCGACGGTCGCGCATGGCACGTGCTTGTACGGAAGACCGCACGGCGAGCCGATCGGGTTCGTGATCGCGGATGTCGACGTTGAAGTTTCTTCGGGCCGCCGGCCGGGTTGGTTCACGCTCTCGTTCGATACACCGTGGGGACCGCTGATGTTCGCGGCGAGCGGTACGAGCGCGACGGATCTGGACACGTGCGGGCCGCCCGCTACGCCGTAGTGCTCGTACTCGCGTGTGGGCCGCCGCCACCGCGCGCGCCGCTCGCGGGCATGGATGTCGTCGTGTCGAACGTCGAGTGGCGCGTGCAAGCCAGCGATGCCGACCACGTCGATGTCGTGCTCGTCGTCGATGGTGGCGTCAACAAGCTCGGCTCGGTCGAGGCGACGCCGGAGTTCTGCGCGATCCGCGCCGCCGCGGCGAAGGTCACCGCGCTGATGTGCGGCGCGGAAGAGTTTGTCGCCGAGCTCCAACCGGGCGAGCTCGTGGTCACCGAGCTCGTCGGCAAGAGTCAACGCGAGCTAAAGCGAATTCCGATCGGTCCCTCGATCGCGATCATCGTCGCGCCGTATCGAATTCCCGAGCGCGCTAGCCCTTGAACGCGCGCGCGGTTCGGACCACGCTCTCGCCGTGCCGCCAATCGTTCGCAAGGGACTCAAGTCGAAGCAGTCGCGTGGATTCCTCGGTGAAGCGCGCACCGCCTTCTCGGATGGCAACTCCGATGCCGCGACCGAGCTCGCGACGCGCGTGTTCCTCGTCGAGGGTCGTGACGCTTTCGGCCCGAGCGACAAGGCGCTGTTCGATGCGATGCTCGCGCGGCTCGAGCCTCCCGCGGGCTTTCGCTCGTGGGATGCCTTCTTCAAATCGGGCGCGACCACGCCCGAGGACACGCGTACGGATGACGAAGTTGTCGACGAGCTGGAGCACAAGAAGGGCAAGAGCCCGGTGCACGATGCGGCGGGCGCTGGCGACCTCGCTCAGGTCGAAGCACTGCTCAAAGGTGGCGCGGACGTCAACGCTATCTACAAGCGGCGCGACCTTCGCACCACGCCGCTGTTCGATGCCGTGTTCGAGAACCAGCTCGAAGTCGCCAAGTGCCTGCTCGAAGCGGGCGCGAAGGTCGACGGCAAAGACATCGAGCCCGTGATCATGGGCGTGAAATCGGTGCCGATGGCCGAGCTCCTGATCGGGAAGGGCGCGAAGCTCGACGTCGTCGATAGCTCCGGCCGCACGGTGTTAGCGCGCATCGTCGATACGATGGGCCGAGTGCCGCTCGCCGAGCTCGTCGCAAAGAAGTCGCCCGTGATGAAAGACGAGAAGCAGCGCAAGGTGCTCGAACGCGCGATGAGCCAGAGCTCGCCGGAGCTGCGAGCGATCGCCGAGACGTTCCTCGCGCGCAAGCGCTAGCTCTACACGGTGCGTTGACCGTCGGACGGTTGCCAAGCTGCCCCGGGCGACGCTACCGTGAAGCTGTGGCGGCTCGGCCGCGAGTATTCCGTTGCCGCCCGAGTACAAAGGCGCCGAGCTCGAGGTCAGCGCACGGTCGCTGAGATGAAACTAACGGCCCTTGAACACTGGCTCGCGCTTGCCGAGCAACGCGGCGATACCTTCCGCCGCATCCTCGGTCACGACCGACAGCGCTTGCAGCACCGCTTCTTCACGCGCCGCGGCGCGGATCTCGAGACCGAGACCTCGACGGATCAGCGCCTTGGTCGCGCGCACCGCGAACGGCGCGTTCGCCGCGATCGCATTCGCGAGCTCGGTCGCGACGCTGGCGACATCGGCCCGCGGCACCGCGCGATTCAGTAAGCCGATCGCCGCCGCTTCGCTGCCGCGCAGCAGCGTGCCGGTGAGCAGCATCTCGTTCGCGCGCGCCAGGCCGACCAGCCGCGGCAACATGTAACTGATCGCCATGCCGGGTGCGAGGCCGAGCTTCGCGAAGTTCGCGCCGTACTTCGCATCGGTATCTCCGACGCGGAGGTCGCACATCATCGCGAGACCGAAGCCACCGCCGACCGCGTGACCGTTGAGCGCGCCGACGATCGGGACCTCGATGTCGAGCAGCGACAAGAACGGCGCGTACATCGCGTACGAGCGCTCGTGCGGTTCATCCCCACTGTCGCGCTGGATGTTCGATTTGAAATCCGCGCCGGACGAGAAGCAGCTGCCCGTACCGGTAACGATCACGCAGCGGATGGTGGCGTCGGCGCGCGCAGCCGCACTCGCATCCGCGAAGGCGTCGAGCAGCTCGGGCGTCATGCTGTTGCGGTTGTCGGGCCGGTTCAGCGTGATGATGCCCAGGTGGCCCGGACCAGAGGCTGCGTACGTGACGGCGTCGGACATGAGGAGAAGGTAGGCGGAAACCGCGGCCGGCTGCGGGAGTCGCATCCAGAAGACGCGTGTTCAGCTGTGATTCCAAAAGGCTCAGGTCGTGGCACCGGCTCACCGTCATGAACATCAAAGCCGTCGTCGCAAGGACATGGTCAAGTTTGCCGGTTCGAAGGCGCTCAGCTCGATCAAGCTCGAGGCACCCAAGGTCCGCAACGTCACGGGCATCACCGTGCTCGGTGGCGCGAACATGCAGAGCTCGGTCGAAATCCTCGGTGCGTGACCAAGTAACGCCGCCCACTCGGGCGGCGTTTTTGCGTTCACGAGGAGCTAACTCAGCCGCCGAGCTCGTCGAGGAACTGCTGCGCATCGGCGAACTGCGGATCCTCGCGCAGCGCCTTCTTCGCCCACAGTTCGGCCTTGGCGCGGTTGCCACGCGCATGCTCGATCTTCGCTTCCCAGAGCAATGCCATCGGTCGGGTGACCGGCAACGGGTTGTCCATCAACGTGATCGCGCGGAGCGGCTTCAACGCGAGCTCGTAGTCACCGATCTCGGTCGCGAGTTGCGCGAGCTCGGCCGCCACTTCCGAGTTCTTGCGATCGACGTCGAACGCCTTCTTGAGCCAGTTCAGCTGGCCGTCCTTGTCGTTCATCATCGCGCACACGCGACCCATGCGCTGTTGCGCGACCGCGAGCTCCGGCGTGCGCTTCTTCTGCGCGCTGATCGCCGCCTCGAGCGTGCGACCTGCATCCTCGAGTTGACCGCTCGTGATCAGCACGTCGACGTTGAGCATCAACGCGGCGTGATCATCGGGCTGGAGCTCGAGCGCCTTTTGCGCCGGGACCTGGGCACCGGCGGCATCCTCGAGCTGATAGAGCAACAGCTCCGCGGCGCGCTTGTAGTTCGTGTAGCGCGTCGTGGGATCGCTCCCGTGATCGGCATCGGCGATCAGGATGCCGGCGAGCTGCTTGTACTCGCCCGCGGCTTCGTACATGTCGCGCAGCTTGTCGCGGATGATCTCGATGCCGGGCTGCTGCTGGTGGACCAGCTCGAGCACCGGTACCGAATCGCCGGGACGGCCCGACTTCTGCGAAGCCTCGCCGACGCGCATCGCGGCCTTGACCTGCTCGTCACCCTCGGTGACATACGCGAGCCGGGTTGCCGCCGCCGCGACGCCATCCCAGTGCTCGATGCCTTCGTCGAGATCGCACAGCATGTACAGCGGCTCGGCATCGCGCGCGTCGCGCTCGATCCACGCCACGAGGAACGAGCGACCGCGCTCGATCTCGCCGTGCGCGACGAGGAGCTTCGCGAGCTCCAGGGTCGCGCGTCGCTCGGTCGGCATGTCGCCATCGCGCTCGGCGCGCGAGCGCAACCGCTCGAGGCCATTGACGAGGGACTCGCCGGCCCGCTCCTTATCGAGCGCGTACGCTTCGGTCAGGTCGGTGACCGCCGAGGCATCGTCGCCTAGTTGCTGACGGAAGCTCGCGCGCAGCATCAGGAGCGCGGTCCGACCCGTACCCTCGACGGTGGACAGCGCTTCACCGATCGCGCGTTGCGCCGCATCGAGCTCACCGGCTGCCGCCAGCGCCGCGGCATGGTCCGTCACGAGCTCGACGACGAGCGGCGCCTTCAAGCGCGCCTTGCGCAGCACTTCGGCTGCCTTGAGCGGTTGGCCGAGGAAGCCGGAGTAAACGCCGGCCGCTTCACGCAGGCGTTGAACGGCCGCTTCATCGGGCATGTGCTCGGCATCGGCGGTCATCAGCTCTGCGAGCTCCGACCATTGCTCGTGATCGCGATACCACTGTTCGAGGCGAGCGTGGATGTGGCGATCATCGGGCGCCGATTTGTGTGCGAGCTCGAGCGTGCGTTGCACGCCCTTGCCATCGCCCGCGGCCTCCCACATCGTCGCGAGCTTGCCGGCGAGCTCGGGGGCGCGCTCGGGGCTCTCGACCGCGAGCAGGCGCTCCATGAGGAGGGCGCCTTCCCGCGGGTTGTCGTTCGTGTCGAGCTTGTTGACGACGCGGCGGAGGATCTCGCGATCATCCGGCGCGACGACGAGCGCGGCGCGATACACGCGAATCGCATCGGGCGATTCCTGCTTCTCGAGCAGATCACCGAGGCGGGTCGCGACGTCGATCGTCGAATCGCGATGACCGCGACGCTGCGCATCTTCGAACCGCGACCACAGGAACTCGGCGATGCCGTCTTGATCGTCGAGGAGACGCAGCGTGTCTTCGTAGAGCTGCGCGGCCTCGAGGTTGTCCGCATCGTCCGAGAGCGAGTCCTTGAGCACGTCCAGCGCGTCGTGATGGCGCTTGAGGTTCTCGATCAAGAACTTCGCGTGCTCCAGCCGCAGCGCGTTGCGCTCGGCTGGCGTGACGAGCGCGGGCAGGGTCGAGGAGACGACGCTGCCGAGCCGATCGCCGTCACCGAGCTCGCGATAGATCGTGAGCAGCGGCTGCCACACGGCCCGATCTGCGGGGCTGCGCTCGCGCAGGAACTCGTAGACCTCGGCGGCCAGGTCGAGCTTGCGGTGAGCGAGTGCTCGTGTCGCGATCCGCATCGCGAGGCCATCGATCTGGGCAACCGATTCCTCGTCGCTGGCGATCGGGGCGATCTCGTAGATCAGGTCGCGTGCCTGTGCGAGATCGTTCGCGGCGAGCCGGCGCTCCGCGAGCGAGAGCACGGCCCAGGGCGCCGAGCCGAGTCCATCGACGGTCTCACGCGAGGCGGCCACGGCACGTACGAGCAGCGCTTCCGCGCGTTCGTCGTGACCGAGCTCGACCGCGAGATCGACCGCCTCTTTGATCTGCTGCGGGGTCGCGCTCGGATGACCGGCGCGGCGCTCGAGGAAATCGAGCAGCAGCTCTTGATCACCGCCGTTACGAGCAACGCGCTCGTACATCGAGAGGATCTTCTCGTCATCCGGCGAGGCATTCGCGGCGGCCTTCAACAGGCGACCGGCTTGCGCCCAGCGCGGCTCCGCGGCGAAGGCGCGCTCGAGCAGCTCGATGCCCTGCTTGCGACGCGTGTCGCTGCCGATGAAGATTTCGGCGAGGCGATACAGCGCATCGACCTGCTGCGGGGTCGGCTCGGTATCGGTGCCGGCAAGCTCGAACATCTTGTCGAGCGTACGAGCCTGTTCGGCGGTGTCGCCGAGTGCGGCGGCAACGCGGGCCTGCGCGTAGAATGCTTCGGCGAGTCTCTCGCCGAGGATCTCGACCCGGCGATACAGGTTCGCCGCGCCGCGCAAGTCGTTCGCGTCGGTCTCGAGCGCTTCACCGGCGCGCATCAAGATGTTCGCGATCAGCGGCGGATCATCCTTGCGGCGGAGCCTATCGACCGTCGCTTCGATCGATTCGACGTACTTCTTGGTCGTGCCATTGCGCTTCGCGAGCTCGCGCGCGCGATCGTGAAGATCGAGTCGCGACGGTGCGGCATTGATCGCCTTGATCAGGGCTTCGAGGGCATCGGCCGGACGGTTGAGCTGCTGGTCGAGTGCTTCGGCCATGTCGCCGAGCATGCGAGCCTGCGACGCGGCCTCGGGATTGGTGGCGAGCCGCTTCTCGAGCACCTCGAGCAGGCGCTGGCCTTCGTTGTGTGCGAGCAGGCTCTTCCGCAACCGGCGCACGCCGGCATCGGATTGGATCGCCGATTCCATCGCGGACTCGAGCAGCTCCTTGGCCTGGTCATCTTCGCCGCGCGATTTCGAGAGCTGGTGGAGCTCGTAGAGTACTTCGGCCGCGCCGACCGCATTCTCGTCTTCTCCGGGCGGATTGCGACGCACGACGAGGAGCAGGGCGCGGTAGGTGCGCTCGGCCTTCTCGAGCTGACCCGCGGTGCGCGCCATCTCGGCGAGCTCCTTCTGGATGATCGCGTTCGTCGCGTCCATCTTCGATGCGGACTCCATCTCCGTCATCGCTTCGTCGATCTTGCCTTCAGCTTGCGCGACGCGCGCGAGCTCGACGTGCAGGGCCGCGCGCTCCGGCGAGCGGCGACGACCAAAGCTCTCGATCAGCTCGTTGAGCAGCGTGCGCGCTTCCGGCAACTTGCCAGCGACTCGCTGACCCATCGCGAGCGCCGTGCGCAGATCCTTGTCGGTCGGATCGAGGGCGAGCGCGGTCTCGAGGGCCGGAATCGCGAGCGCGGGCGAGCCGAGCTTCGTGAGATAGATCGAGACCGCTTCGCGTGCGAGCTCGCGCGCGAGCGCCGCATCATCTTTGACGAGTGGGAGCGAGCGCGTGAGGTGGCGCGCGAGCGGCTCCCACAGCTCGGCCTTGCGATAGAGGTCCGCGAGCATCGTGCGGAGCTCGACGGCGGGTGCCTTGTCGTCGAGGTTGACCTCGATCGCAGCGATCGCGCGGTCCGGCTGGTTGGCCGCGAGGTGGGCCTTCGCGAGTTGCTGGACCACGATCATCCGCTCGCCCGCGGTGACCGTGCCGAGCAACGACTCGAGCCACGGCACGGCTTGCGCCGATTGACCGCGCTCGAGGTTCAAGCGCGCGAGGGCACGGAGCGAATCGCTTGTCGGCGCGAGGGCGACGACGCGACGATGGCCGCTGATCGCGCGCTCGATCTCCTTGGTGTCGACCTCGGCGACCTGCGCGTAGCGCGCCCACAGCTTCGAGGCGCGCGGGATATCGCCGCCTGTCTCGAGCCGATTCGCCTGGTTCTCGAGCAGGTCGGCAAGTTGCTTGTGCTGGCCCTTCGAGGATAACAGCGCGGCGACCGCCTCGATCGAGGCTTCGTGGCCCGGGCGATCTTCGAGGTTCGCGCGCAGCGCATCGAGCCGACCGCCGCGCTCTTCGACGATGCCGACCAGCTTCGCGAGCTCGAGACGCAGCTCGAGCTTGCGATCTGCATTGGACTCGAGGCCGAGCTGGATCTGGCGGAGCGTGAGCAATTCCGGCACGCGATCCTCGACGCCGAGGAGGTGGGCGAGCCGTTCGATCACTTCGAGATCGTTCGGCTGGCTGACTAGCACGCCGCGATACATGTCGATCGCCGCGGCGTTGTCGCCGAGCTCGACCGTGGCGAGCTGTGCGGCCCGCAACCGCATGTCGCGGCGCGTGGCCTGATCGAACGGCAAGCGCGCCGCTTCGACCAACGTGTCGACGGCCGCGCGTGCGCGACCACCGGTGCGATAGAGCTCGACGAGGCCATCGATCGCCCACTTCGCGACGGCATCGACCGAGCGAGCCGAGCGAATCGCCGCGGTGCCGCGCCAGGCGGCGGTCGCGCGACCGAGCACGGCCGACAGGATCTGGAGCGCTTGTTCGCGCTCGCCTAGCTTCGAGGCCACGTCGGCCGAGCCGACGAGCGCATCGAGATCCTTGCCATCGGCATCGGCGAGCCGACGCAAACTATCGAGCAGCGGCATCGAGCCGGACGCGCCGGCCTGATCGCGCTCGAGCGCGACGAGCTCGGAGAGCCACACCAGGCGGTCGCCCCCGAGCTCGAGGGCGAGCCGCATCGAGGTGATCGCAGCGGTCTTGTCCTTGCGCTGATCGCGATGGAGCACCGCCAAGCGATGGTGGAACAGCGCGGCGACCGCGCTCGGTAGCTTGTATTTCTCGAGCGCCGAGGCGAGCGCGCGGGCGAGGTCATCATTCGCAGCTTGCTGGCTCGCGGACGCTTCGAGGATCCCGAGCAGCTCGTCGTCGAACGCTTCGCGCACACCGGCGTAGCGCACTGCCGCATTCGCAACTTCGGCCCACTGACCGAGGCGCGAGCCGAGCGCGACAAACGCCTGGACCGGGCGGCGATTACCGGGCTCGATCTCGGCGACCTGGCGATACGCATCCGCGGCCTGTGGGGGATCGTTCAGGCGATCCGCCGCGAGGTCGGCATAGGACAGGCGTAGTCGTGCCGCTTCGCGCGGATCATCGCCGAGCGCGGCGATCGCTTCGAGGTAGGCGATGCCGAGCGTGGTGTAGTCATTGACCGATCGCGCGAGCGAGGTCAACTGGTTCTCGATCAGCTGGTCGCGCGGCGCCATCGGGAACGCGCGTGCGAGGTCGGCGAGGGCGCCGGCCGCATCGTGCTTGTGCTCGAGGCGGAGCTGCGCGGCTTCGCGCAAGAGCGCGAGCTTGGTCTTGTCGTCTTTTGCCTCGGCGAGGCGCGCCGGCAAGAGCTCGAGCACGCCGGTGACATCGTTCGTCGTGCGCATCGCTTGCGCGAGGGCATCGGCGGCGGCGGCGCGAGTGATCGCCTCCTCGAGCAGGGCGGTGAGCCCCGAACGCGCTTCCTTCGACGCGGGATCGATCGCGATCGCGTTGCGATACGCGGCGAGCGCGCGCGCGGGTTCGTTCAAGTGCGCGCGCAGTGCATCGCCGAGTCGCACGAGGCGACCGGTGGTGCGTTGCGTGGCGCGACCCGAGGCGCCCTCGATGAGGTCCGCCATCTCTTTCCAGCGACCGGTCTCGGCGAGGAGGTCGGCGAGCGCCGAGATGCCTTCTTCGTCATCCTTGTGATCGGCGACGACGCGCTTCCACGCATCGATCGATTTATCGAGATCGTTGCGCTGCTGCTGGTGGACGAGGGCGACGCGCACGAGGTCGGCGCGACGCTGCGTGGTCGAAGCGACCTTCGCGGCGCGGCTCTCGAGGGCGATGACGAGATCATCCCAGCGCTGCTGGTTCTCGAGGATGCCGATCCGCGCATCGAGCGCGGAGAGGTCCGACGGATCGCTATCGACGCGACGCTCCCACAGGGACAGCGCGCGGTCGGTATCGCCGAGCGATTCGGCGAGCTTCGCGGCTTCGCTCAGGATCGAGGCGCGCGCGACATCGTTCGCTTCGAGGTGCGCTTGGCGTTCGAGGACGCCGAGGCGCTCCTTCGGACGATTGGTCTGCGCGTAGAGCGCGGCCAACCGGCGAGCGACCGTGAGCTGTTCGGTCTCGGCAGCGCCGCTGACCGAGCTCGCTTCGACGAGCAGATCGATCGCGCCGTCGGTATCCATCATCCGCTCGAGCCGTGTGCGTGCGGCCTCGGCGAGGAGCTCGACCTTGCGCGTGGGCTCGACCGAATTGCTCGCGCGCGCGGCGGTGGCGAGGCCTTCGCCGTAGCGATCGTGATGACCACCGCGCTCGGCGAGCGTGCGGAGCTTCTCCTCGGTGACGCTCGATTCGGGCGCGATCGCGAGCAGGGCCGCGTAGTGATCCATCGCGGCCGGAATATCGTCGAGCTCCGCGAGCCGCTGCCCAGCTTCTTCGCGCAGGTCGCGCGAGTGGGTCGGGTCGAGGTGGATGATCTTCTCGAGGATCCGGATCACCTCGCGGGGGCGTGACGTCGAATCGAAGTGCGAGCGCAACAGATCGAGCGACGCGTCGCGCACGCCCTTGGACGCCTTCGGCGCCTCGATGATTCGCTCGAGCAGTGCCGTCGGCTCTTTATCTTCCTCGGCTTCGTTGAGCAGCGGCTTGACCGCGGCGAGGGCGCTCTGCGGATCCTTGAGGTTGTCGAGCCACACCGTGGTGATGCGAGCTCGGCTCTTCTCGCGCTCCTTCTTGGGCTGGCCCTCGAGGCGACCTTCCCACAAGGCGATCAGATCGGCCCAGCGCTCGTGGCGCTCGAGCAAGCGCTCGAGGCTCTGGCTGACGCGATTGTCTTCGGGAACCAGTGGCAGCAACTGCTGGTAGTACTCGATCGCCTTCTCGGGCTGATTCGCGACATCCTTCGCGAGCTGCGAGGCTTCGCGCAAGAGGCGAATCTTCGCTGCCTTGTTATTCTGCGCCTTGATCGCGCGATCGTAGAGCGCGAGCACGTCGGCCCAGCGCTCGGCGACCGTGAGGATCACCGAGAGGCGTTGCAGCGCGCTCTCGGAGGTCGGCGCGAGCACGAGCACGCGTGACAGGATCTTCTCGAGGATCTTCGGATCGTCGCCGAACCATTCATCGCAGAACCCGCCGGCGCGCTCGCCGATCATCTCGGCGACCTCCGGTTCGAGATCCGCGCTGAGCGTTTCGTTGAACAGCATGACGATGTCGTCAGGCTTATCGAGATCCACGGCAAGCCCTTCGGCTTCTTCCCACGCACTCACCGCATGCGGCGAGTGTTTGACGGCAGCAGTGGCTTCGGCGAACTGAGACAGATCGGCCATAGGTCCTCTGTAAAACCGCGTCGCCATCCCAATGGCATCGCAGCGAAAAAATCATATCACCCGCGCTTCTAAAAGGATCGATGCAGGCCGAGAACTGCGGAGAACGGCGCCTGGAACGCAGTGCCGGTCTGGAACGCCGGCCGGCGCTGGGCCACGTTGCCTTCGCCCGTGCGGAGGAACACGAGATCCTCTGGCTTGCCGCCATCGATAGCCATCAAGGACCCGCTCGAATAGACCGAGTTGACGTTGGTCGCATCGCGTCGATCGAACAGGTTGAACAGGTCGAGGGTGATATCGAAGTGGCGATAGCTCGCGGCGACGCGCAGGTTGACCTGAGTCTGGAGCGGGCTCCGGCCGTACGAGCCGCGGTCGATCAGATAAATAAGTCCGGCATCGCCATCACCGAGCGCGTCCCGTGGCCGTCCCGTTGCAACGGTGAACCGACTCGCCACCGACATGTCGACCTGCCCGATCCGCTGGTGGCGTTGAGCCTCGAAGTACAGCCGCTGGCCGATATCGGTCGGTAACAGGCCGTTCTGATTGGTCGAGAGGACGTCGAAATCGGTCGTGTTGTAAAGCGCGGCGCCACTGCGTGGATCGAACGCGCCGGTCCACGACCCGGTGGTGTGGCCCCACAAATAGCCGACGCGCAGCGCGAATGCCGCGGTCAGGTTGCTCTCGAGCTCGACTGCGAGAAGCTCGGTGTCGCGCAGCGCTGGATCGACGCTCGCCGTCCGGCCGGGGTTATCGAAGCCATCCGGGGTCGATTCGAGGCCGCGCTCGAGCCAGCGGCCTTGGCCCCAGATCCGCGCGCGCAACTGGCGCAGCAGCGCGACCTCGGCACCGGCCGTGATCTCGTCTTGGGTGATCGGCTGGACATCACCGGGAACGACGAGCGGTGCGCCTGTATTGACCGCGCGGCTCGTGTTGCCCTGGAACGTCAGATCGTCCGCGGTGCGGTCGCGCACGAGGATCGTCGAGCCGACCCCGGCGGTCATCAGCGCATAGCTCCGGCCCATGCTCACCCACACCCGCGAGCGGCCCTTGCCGAGCGGATCCCAAGAAGCGCCGAGCCGCGGCGCGAGCTGATTGGAGAAGTGCAGCACCGGCCCGACCCACATCAGCTCCCAGCGCAGGCCACCATCGACCGTGATGTCGGGCGCTGCGGCCCAGGTGTCCTCGACGTACGCCGCGGTGTAGCGGGTGCGATACGCGAGCTCGGAGACATTCACGTAGGTGCACGCCTCGCTGGTATCCGGCGTGCAAGCCTGATCCTGCGCGACGAAGTGCCTGACGCTGTTCTCGCCTGGAAACAGGGAGCGGTCCTGCTCGTTGCCGGTGAACCGCGATTCGGTGACAAGCCGCGAATCTTCGGCGGTACCGCCGACGCGAACGACGTTGTTGCCGATCCGATGCGCGACATCGGCCGTGATCGACGGGCGATCGGCGGTCTGGTTAACCAGGAGGCCCGCACCCCCGGTGTAGAACCAGCCGAGCGGCACCGGGCAGTTGGTGACTTTCGGAAAGTCATCCGTCGCGACATTGTCGGCGCAGGCCTGCGCGAGCCTCGAATCTTCGGCGATCGTTGCCGGGACGTAGCCGCTCAGCTGCTGCGGCAGGTTCGCGGCGGCGGCGAAGTGCGCGGACTCGGTGTGCTGGCTGCGATGCCACGCGACCTGGAGGCGAAGCTTGGTGTCCTGCCACTCACCTTTATAGGTCGCGATGCCATCGCCGATGAGGTTCGTCGCATCGACGCCACCCGCTTGTAGCGTGGAGTTGTTGTTGAAGCGAACCGCGCTCGCGACGCTGCCGATCAGCGAGAGGTCGATGTGATGATGGCCGCGATCGAGACCGAGCCGCGCCATCATGGGCACGTTGTAGTTCGTCATATCGACGCGATCATTCTCGATCGGCGTGGTGGTCACGAGGCCAGGCAGACCGTCGGGCACGCCATCCTGATTCGCATCGGTGAGCCGTGACGCCTTGAACTTGAACGTCGAGCGCGCGAGCTCCGGCGCGATACCGGCGGCGTACCAGGTCGTGCCGCCGAAATGCTCGCCGAGGGGACCGGTCGCAACGAACGAGCTCGCGACATCGGCGCCGGCGTCGAGCGTGCCGCTGCGAACGACATAGCTGCTCGGGAGGTACGGCGTGTGCCGCGAGAGCGCCGAGAGCCCGCCCCAGACATGCGCCTCGACCTCGTGATCGGTGGTGCCGCGCCGGAGCTGCGCATCGATCGTGCCGCCGGTCGAGGTCCGGTCGCGCGCGGCAAAGCCGCCGGCGGTGACCATGATGCCGTCGAGGAAGGTCAGCGGCACCTTCGTATCGGCGCCACCCGTGCGGATGTTGTCGGCAGGCGCACCTTCGATCGTCCAGCGGTTCTCGAGCCCGTTCGCGCCCGCGAAATTCACGCCGGCCTCGTCGCGGCTCGCCCCGAGCGCATAGCCGGCGACTTGCTCGTGGGTGGAATCCGCGACCGGTAAGGTCCGCAGGTATTTTGCCGACAGATACGTCGATAGCGCGTAGGGCACGGCATCCGCCATCGCATCGGTCGCGCGCGCGCAGCCAAAATCGGTGCCATCGGCGCAGTCGAGTGGCTTCTCGCTGGTCGCCGCCTGCTTGAAGCCGAATGCATCGCGAGGATCAGCGTTTGCCGATCCTGCCGAGGCAGCTAGCAGCGCGCACGTGGCGGCGACCTTCACCGCCTAAACGGTAACACGCTAGTGCTCGTGGTCGTCGCCGGGGCCATGCGAATGGCCGGGGCCGTGCGAATGGTCGTGACCCGCGTGGTCGTGACCATGGTCGTGGTTGCAGTTCGGGCCGTGCTGATGGCTCGCCTCGTGCGCCGCCATCTCTTCCTTGATCTTCGCCATGTCGAGCTTCTTCGCCTGACTGACGAGCTCCTCGAGGGCGGTGGGAGGCAGGGCGCCGGCTTCACGGAATAGAAGGACGCCATCGCGAAACAGCATCAGGGTCGGGATCGCCTGGATGCCGGCGGAGCTGGCGAGCTCCTGCTGCGCCTCGGTGTTGACCTTGCCAAAAGTGACATCCGTATGAGTGCCCGAGGCCTTCTCGAACACCGGCGCAAAGGCCTTACACGGGCCACACCATTCCGCCCAAAAATCGAGGAGCACGATGCCCGGCTTCTCGATCGTGTCCTTGAAGTTGTCCCCGGTGATCTCAACAGTTGCCATCCCCGAACTTGGCAACGGAACCGGCGGTCGGCAAGGACTCTGCCCGATATTGGGACAGGGCGGCGCTCTCGATCACCACGCAGGCAGTGGCAGGCGCTACCGACGACGCGGTGCTAGCCTGGGCTGGTGAAGCTACGCATCACGTACAACGCCCCGGTGGTGCTCACGTTCGCTATCGCCGCGGTCGCGGTGTTCATCGTCACGCAGGCGGTGCCGATGACGGGTGAATGGTTCGTCTCCTATCCGCACCTCAACGGTGCGCAGTCCTACGTGGGCCTGTTCAGCCACATCCTCGGGCACGGGAGCTGGGAGCACCTGATCAGCAACTTCATGCTGATCCTGCTCATCGGTCCGATCCTCGAAGAGCGGCACGGCTCGCGCGGCCTCTTGCTCATGATCCTCGGCACCGCGCTGGTCACCGGCCTCGCGAACCTGGCACTCGGTAGCAACATGGTGCTCGGCGCGAGTGGCGTCGCATTCATGATGATCCTGCTCGCGTCGATGGCGAACGTGCGTAGCGGCGAGATTCCGCTGTCGTTCATCGCAGTCGCGCTGATCTACATGGGCGGCGAGGTCATGCGCTCGTTCAACAACGACAAGGTCTCGCACATGGCCCACCTCGTCGGTGGCGCGGTTGGTGCGGCGTTCGGCTTCCTGGGTGCGCGCCGGAGGAAGCCGGCTGCCGCGAAGCAGGCCATGAAAGCGGTCGACATGAAGAAGCTGCCGATCTGAATGATCGTCGTCGCGATCGTGACCGGCTTGATCGTGATCGTCTCGATCGCGCTCACGATCGCGGAATTCAAAAACCGCTAGACGAAGAAATCGGGCAGAAAGCTCGTCGACCCCGGCGTGGACGAATACTCGCTGAGGTCGGTCTTGCCTTCCGAGGCGAGCAGTGTGTCGTCGACGAAGAAGTTACCGGTGCACTCTTTCGAGGACCTGTTGAAGATGATGTACGCGGCATCCGCGAGGATCTCGGGCTTACGCGAGGCCTTCATCGAGGCATCTCCACCGAGCAGGTTCTGGACCGCGGCGGTCGCGATCACGGTGCGCGGCCACAGCGCGTTGAACGCGATGCCAGCCGATTTGTACTCGCCCGCCATGCCGAGGACGCACATGCTCATGCCGAACTTCGCCATCGTGTAGGCGACGTGCGGCGAGAACCAGCGGGTCTCCATGTTGAGCGGCGGCGACATGTTGAGGACGTGCGGGTTCGCCGCCTTCTTGAGGTGCGGGATGCAGGTCTTCGAGACCAGGAACGTGCCGCGCGTGTTGATGCTGTGCATCAGATCGTAGCGCTTCATGTCGGTCGACTCGGTGCCGGTGAGGCTGATCGCGCTCGCGTTGTTGACGAGGATGTCGATGCCACCGAACGTCTCGACGGCCTTGGCGACCGCGGCCTGGACCTGATCTTCGAAGCGGATATCGCACTGGACCGCGAGCGCCTTGCCGCCGGCTTCTTCGATCTCCTTGGCCGCGGTGAAGATCGTGCCCGGGAGCTTCGGATTCGGATCTGCGGTCTTCGCGGCGATGACGACGTTGGCGCCGTCGCGCGCGGCACGCTTGCCGATGGCGAGACCGATTCCGCGGCTCGCGCCGGTGATGAACAAAGTTTTTCCGCGCAAAGACATGCGCGGACGGTACGTCAGAAATTGTCGGGATTCATCGCGTCGTCCATCAGATCTGGATCGGCGGGCAGGTTCACTTTCGCGAGCATGATCGCGCCCGCGATCCCGACAACAGCTCCTGCGCCGAACATCCAGAAGGCGATGCCAACTCCCGCAAGACCGGGCACGCCGGGCTTGGTCGCGACGAACACGCACCCGCTGATCATCGCGAGCATGATCCCGATCAGCGCGATCGAGCTGGGCGAGACCGGGAGCCCAGGCTTGGTCTTCAGGAAGCCGACGGCCGCGCCGGCGAGCAGGCCGAGTGCGCCGAGCAGGCTCGTGATCAGCGTGACCAGGCCGAGTGGCGCCCACACCGCGGAGTAGTAACGACCTTCGCTGACGTTCCATTCCTTCGCGTAGTCGCTCGCGCTCCTGGTGCGGCACTCGTCGGGCGCGGGACCGAGCAGCATGCCGACCGAGCCGCACTCGGTGGTCGAGCGCAGCCCCATCTCGATCGAACCATCAGTGCCGTAGTTCGTGAGCCACCGCGTCGAGAAGCACGCGAAGATCAGGCCGAGACCGGCGACGATCGCGAGGGCTATCGCGAGCATGGGATGTTGTTTGGCTTCACTCATTCAAGGCGCTCCGTCGGGCTCCGGCATGACCTTACCCATCTCGACATATTCGTGATGTGCGCCGACCCACAGATCGTCACCTATCATGGCGCGTCCTGCGCGCGCGGCAACGACGGCCGCACGGACCACTGCATTCTTGATGTAACCGCCCGTCATGTCGTAGCGCTCGGCGAGGCCACGGAAGTCGACCTCGGTCAAGCCAGTTAACGGAGGTAGCAGCTGGCGCCACAGCCTCTCGCGCTCGCCGACCTCGGGCTCGGGGAACCGGATCCGGAAGTTGAGCCGACGCTGGAGCGCGGGGTCGATCGCGGCTTCGGCATTCGTGGTGAGGACCGAGACGCCATCGAACGTCTCCATGCGCTGGAGGATGTAGTTGACCTCGAGGTTCGCGAACCGATCCTGGGCGCTCTTGAGCTCGGTGCGCTTGCCGAACAGCGAGTCGGCCTCGTCGAACAACAGCATCGCGTGCGCATCCTGCGCTTCGTCGAAGATCCGGCCGAGATTCTTCTCGGTCTCGCCGACATACTTCGATACGACCGCGCTGAGATCGATGCGAACCAATTCGAGCCCGAGCTCGGAGGCCACGACCGAGGCTGCCATCGTCTTGCCGGTCCCAGGCTCACCCGAGTAAAGGCCGGCGACCCCGCGCGAGATACCGAGGTGACGCTGATAACCCCAGCGCTCGAGGATCTGCGCGCGCTCTTTGACCATCGCGATCATGTCGCGCAGCGTGTCGACGACGTCGTCAGGCAACACGAGCTCGGTCATCAGCGCCTTGCGCGACACCACCGCACCGAACGTGCCGAGCCGCAGCGAGAGCCGGCGGCCGACGGCACCTTCGATCACGGCGAGATCGAACGGCGTGCGTGCGGCGGCCGCGTGCTTCGCGGCTTCCCCGACGACGTCCGCGATCGCTCCGGGCCCGATCACGTAACGCGCGCCGAGCTCCATCGCGTGCTCGCTCGGGCCCTTGGCGGCGACGAGCGAGTTCGCCCACGCGTTCTGGCGATCCTCGAGCTCGGTCCGCGGCATCGCAACGATCAGCGTGGGCCGGCGGAGATCGAGATGACCACCGCGGCCCGTCGAGGCGACGCAGACCACGCCGGGTACGTCGCCAATCGCATCGGCGTGCTCGGCCGCCATCGTGCCGGACTCGTCATACAGCGCATCGGCATCGCCGAGGTAAGGCACCGCGTGATGAAGCTGCGCAGCGGCGAGCGCGGTCGCGAGCAGTGGTTTGCCAGCGCGTTTCTCGGCGGTCAGCAGCGCCGGAACCGGGATGACCATCAGCGGCCGTGCGAGCGCCTTCGCGAGCCGCTGCGCCGCGGCGCGCCGGCCACTGCCGCGGGGACCCCGCAGCACGACCGCGATCGCCGCACGGGCGCGCGGCACGACGGCATCGACCGCCTTGATCACGGCCGGCGGCAACACGACGCTCGACGTCGCGGTCACCGGCACGAGCTCGCACGTCCCCGCGATCGGAGGCTGCAGCGCCTCGTCGCCGAGCAACCACGCGAGCACCGCGGGCGCGAGCTCGATCGCGGCATCGAGGCCCGTGCCGTCGATCGTGATCACGCGCGTGCGGCGCAGCGCACCACTCGGCGCGATCGCGGCGAGCAGCTCGATCGGCGAGAGGCCGAGGACGTCCGAGCAGGTCGCGAGGTCCAGCGCCGGCGGCTTGCGTGGCGCCAGGAAGTGCACGAGCTCGCGCGTATCGAGATCGAGCGCGTACGCGAGAGCTGCCGCGACGACGCCGCTCGCCGCGGCATCGATGCTCAGCCGGTCGGTCATCACCGCGAGCCGCGATCTTGATGCGACGAGCTTCGCAGACTTCGCGCTCGCGTCTTCGATCGCTGCCTCGACCTCGGCGTTTGCTTTGCGATGTGCGCCTAGCGGCCGGAGCGTTCCATTCGTCACGCGCGCGCGCGCCGCCGGATCGCGCAGATAGATCTGCGATGGCGATCCGACATCGAGCCTTCGCAACAGCGCGGCCTCGGCATGCAACCGGATCTCCTCGATCACTGCGATCAGCCACGGCTCGGTCATCGGTTACGGCCAAGTCGCCAGGCCGCGATCGGTCGCCATGGTCGCCATGGCATTCTGGGCGTTCTCGGTGCCTTGACGGTAGCGCTGCTTCCTCTCACGTCCCGCTCTTCCAGAACGGTTTGGTCAGCTTCTGTGGCTCGGGAATCGTGGCCTCTGCCAGATCTTGTTTCGAGCCGAGCGAGCTCTCTCTCGGCTTTCCTTGCGGCAACGCCGGTCCGTCGAGCTGCGATTTCGGCTTCTCGATCGACCGCTCTGGACCGGTCAACGACAGATCGTCGTCTCCTGGTTTGGCTTTTGGCGGTGTTGGCTTGTCCGCCGTATCCCCACCAGATTTTACCACGCCGACCTCGGGGTTCGCTTCGAGCAGGTTGTCCTGCGCGTCCTCGAGCTCCTTGAGATCGTGGCGTAACGAGCCGACGCGCGCGACCAGCTCGAGATACGGCGCGGATCGTTCGTCGAGCGCCCTGGGCTGCAACACCGCGAGCGCTTGCTCGAGCAGGTCGCGGCGATCAGAGGCGAATACGAACTGCGAGAGCTCGCCGCTCTTGCCGCTGACCGCAGCCTGCAGGGCCGCGAGCGCGCGGAGCTCTTTCTGGGGCAAGCCCAGATCGTTGACGATGACGTGACGACGCTCGAGGATCGCGCGCATCGCATCGAGAGCGACGTTCTCGTGCGTCGCGATCTCTTCGGGCCGAAGCTCGGGGATTGCTTCGACCTGGTCTTCTTTGACCACGCCTTCGCGCTCTTGCTCTCGAGCGTGCTCGAGGTCGATCCCATCGACCTCTTTGTCCTCGTACCTCACGCGCTACTCTTCGATCTTCTCCCACCACTGACACCACCACTCGGCACCGACGAGGATGCGTAGTTTCGGGTGCCAGCAATACGCTAGCTTGTCGTCGGGATTGAGATAGTAGAGACAATTGTCGCACTTCTCGTCACCGTACGGCACGCCCTTGAGAACAGAGTCTTCGGCGAGATGCTTGAGCTGCAAGGCAAGCTTCTCGTCGATCGCTTTGGGCTCGGGCTTGGGGAGCTGATCGTCAGGCATCGCGCTGCGACGATAGCACTTCTTACGAGCTCTTTTTCTCGCGCAGCCGCGATGCAAACCATGCGACCGTTTCGGCCATGCCCTCATTGACCTGGTGGGTCGGGGCATAGCCGAGCACAGTCTGGATCTTCTCGATCGAGGCCTGCGAGTGCGCGATATCGCCGGAACGCGGCCCTTCGAATACGGGCTGGTCGGTCGCGAGCTCGGGCTGATCCTTTGCAAGATTGTCGCGGATCATCGCGAACAGCTCCTTGAGATCGGTTCGCCCGTTACAGCCGCAATTATAGACGGTGCCGGTCGCGTCCGCGTTCGCCGTGCCTGCGAGCAAGTTCGCCTGCACGATGTTGTCGATGTAGCAGAAGTCGCGACTGTTCGAACCATCGCCGAAGATCACACACGGTTTGCCGGCGATCATCGCGGCGATCCAGCGCGGGATCACCGCGGCGTACACGCCCTCGGGATCTTGGCGGCGACCGAACACGTTGAAGTAACGCAGCCCGATCGTGCCGAGCCCGTACGCCTCGTGGAACGTCTGGGCGTAGATCTCGTCGGTGCGCTTCGTCGCCGCGTAGGGCGACAGCAGGCGGCCCGTCCGATCCTCGAGCTTCGGCAGCGCCGGATGATCGCCGTAGACCGACGAGCTCGACGCGAACACGACGCGACCGACGCCGTTCTCCTTCGCCGCTGTGAGCACGTTCAAAAACGCGTTGACGTTGTGCTCGTGCGACGCCACCGGGTCTTTGATCGATCGCGGCACCGAGCCGAGCGCGGCTTGATGGAGCACGATGTCGACGTCCTTGGTCGCCTTCTTCGCAACTTCAGGATCGCGCAGATCGCCCTCGATGAACTTGAACTGCAGCCGCTCGTCCGCGCCGATGGCGAGCACGTCGTCGAGGTTGTGCTTGTGACCGGTGAGGAAGTTATCGACACCGACCACACTCTGGCCAAGATCGAGCAACCGCTCGAGCAGGGCCGAGCCGATGAAACCGGCCACGCCGGTCACCAGCCATCGCCGCGGTGAGTTCACAAGATCGGCGCAGATATCTTCGTACTTGCTCACAGGCTCCACTGGCGAATGCCACGCGGCGGGGTCGCGAGCGGGAGCACGCTCTTCACGTCGATCACGGCGCCACCGTCACGGACACGCGCGTAGATGCCCGGGATGTCCTGCAGGTATTCCTTGTGTGACACCGCGAGGATCAACGCATCGAGCTGGTTGAACTTGTCGAGCGGCGTGATGTGAACCTTGTACTCCTCGTGCGCTTCCTCGGGATCGCCGAGCGGGTCGTGGACCATCGCGTCGATCCCGAACTCCGCGAGCTCCTTGATGATGTCGGGGATCTTGGAGTTGCGCAGATCCGGCACGTTCTCTTTGAACGTGAGCCCGAGGATCCCGACCTTGGCCTTCTTGAGCGGCACGTCCATCGATGTGAGGTACTTGACGGTCTTCTGCGCGAGAAACGCGGCGACGTTGTTGTTGACGCGACGGCCCGCGAGGATGACCTCGGGCAAGTAGCCGAGCTCTTCGGCCTTCATCGTGAGGTAGTACGGATCGACGCCGATGCAGTGCCCGCCGACGAGGCCCGGCGTGAACTTCAAGAAGTTCCACTTGGTGCCGGCGGCTTCGAGGACGTCCATCGTGCGGATGCCCATGCGATCGAAGATCAACGCGAGCTCGTTCATCAGCGCGATGTTCAGATCGCGCTGCGTGTTCTCGATCACTTTCGCCGCTTCGGCGACCTTGATCGAAGGCGCGCGATGCACGCCCGCGGTAACGACCGAGCCGTACACGACGGCGACCCGCTCGAGGGCCTCCGGGGTCTGGCCCGAGACGACCTTGACGATGCGCTCGAAGGTGTGCTCCTTGTCGCCCGGGTTGATGCGCTCGGGCGAGTAGCCGAGGAAGTAGTCGGTGCCGTTCTTGAGGCCGGATTTCTCGTCGAGGATCGGGCCGCAGATGTCTTCGGTGACGCCCGGGTAGACCGTCGATTCGAACACGACGATGTCGCCCTTCTTGAGGTGCGGACCGATCGTGCGCGACGCCGAGATCATGGGGCCGAGGTCGGGACGGTTGTTGCTGTCGATGGGTGTCGGCACCG
>Ga0209511_1000646_pt1 | contig 33977 bp, 33 predicted proteins | sample SSSSmetaG_FD_184141 | JGI IMG/M metagenome (GOLD analysis project Ga0209511, IMG submission 184141) | Glacier valley bacterial and archeal communities from Borup Fiord, Nunavut, Canada, to study Microbial Dark Matter (Phase II) - ​SSSS... | ecosystem: Environmental > Aquatic > Freshwater > Ice >... | reverse complement strand
AACCATTGCTCTGGCCGGTCAGGGCCATTTCCGTCGCGCCCGGGTCCTGGGGGCGCACGGTGGCCCGCACGCCGGTCGGGCCGAGGTAGAAGCTCAGCAGCGCGTTGAGCCAGTTGCGCAGCTCGGCGTTGTTGCGCGTCAGGTAGCGGGCGGCGGCGCGGGTGCTGGCCGCCGCGTGGCGCCGCTCGTCCACGGCCTCGTCCACGGTCAAACCCAGCGAGCGGGCGGTTTCGCGCTTGAGCTGCCAGTAGCCCACGGCCCCGTGCGGGCTGGCCGCGTCGCCGCGCAAAGCGCTTTCCTGCAGGGCCAGGTAGCGAAAGTCAGCCGGCACGCCCTCGGCCGCCAGCACCCGGTCGAGCAGCGGAAACGCCTGAGCCGCCAACGCTACCCGCGCCCGAAACGCGCTTTCGTGGCGGCAGAGGCTGTTCACTTTGGCCTGAGTCAGGCGCTGGGCCTCGGCATCGAGCGTCAGGTGCAGGCCGAAGACATCAAGCGCGGCGGGCACGGTGGGTGGCGCGGCCCGCGTGGTCAGGGTCAGCAGTAGTAGAAGCAGCGCCAGCAGGTTTTTCATGTGAAATAGGGAGTTTGGCGCGAATAAAGGTAGGCGCGGCTCGGGCGCGGCTCGTCGGGAAGTTCGCGCGGAGGACGCAGAGGTTATCCGCAGAGGGCGCGAAGGCGGAATGACGGCGGTGCTAGCCGCCAAATCCGCCGCCCGGCCGCCCGCCGCCGCCCTCGAAGCCGCCGCGTCGCTCGCGGCCGTCCGGCGCGGTGGGCACGGTCATGTTGGCCGAACGAATATTGTAGGTAAACATCAGCATCAGGTAGCGCTGCAAGACCGTCGTTTGCACGTCCTCGAAATACGCCTCCGTCACGTTGCGCTGAATGGCGCGGTTTTGCCGCAGCATATCATAAGCGTAGAGCTTGATTTCGCCGCGCTGGCCGGGGAATAGCTTTTTGCCCAGCGACGCGTTCCACAGGGCGTAATTCTGGTTGAAGCCGCCCGCCAGGCCGCGATAAAGCTGGTGCGCGACATCGGTGGTCAAGGAAATGCCCGGCCCCACAATCCAGCTCAGGCGCAGGCGCGAAAGCTGGCTGAAGTAGTCGGAATTGAGCCGGGTGCTGAGCGTGTTGCGCACGAAGTTCTGGCCCGAAGCCGACGACAGCGTAAAGTCGAGCCGTTCGCTGATGTTGCTGCTCAGCACAACGCTCGCCGTCAGGGCCGGGGTGCGGGCGAAGTTCAGCCGGCCGTTCACCAAGCCCGGTGTCTGATTGAAGCTGGCCCCGAAGCCGACGTTGAAATTTGACTTGAGCGCTGCCAGCGGCCGGCCGTAGTTGAGCGAGCCGCGCGCCGTGTACTGCTCCCGCAGGTTAGTGGACTGGGTGAGCTGGCCGCCGGCCGGCAGGGCCAGCGCCTGGCTCGTGCCGGCGGGCACCACGCTCGTGTCGCGCGCGGCCACCAACGTGCTGTTGCTGATGGGGTTCTGAGTAAAGCTGCCCGAGAGCAGGGCGAAGAAATTACTCTTCTTGGTGGCGCTCGCCACCGAGTAGCGGGCCACGAAATTGTGGGCGAATTCCTGACGCAGGGCCGGGTTGCCGATGCTGAGCTGCAGTGGATTGGCGTTGTTCACTACGGCCTGTAATTGATTGAGGCTGGGCGCGTTGGTGTTGGTGCGGTAAAATACGCGCAGGTTGTGCTCGCGGTCGGGCCGCCAGGTCAGGTTGGCCTGGGGCAGCACGTTCCAGAACGTGAAATTGATGTCGCCCGGTTGCGGAAACGTCTGCTCGCCGCGCAGGCGCGCCACCTGGGCGCTGGCCCCCACCGAAGCCTGAAATTTGCGGGTGTTGTAGCGGTAGCTCAGGCCCCCGCCCTGGGTCAGGTAGTAATTGTTGAAAACATTGCTCAGCGCCTCATTCAGGTTATCGTAGCGCTGGTCGGTGTTGTCAAAGTCGAACGTGCGGCGGTCCGAGCGGTTCGGGGCGTAGCTCAGCGCCAGGTTGGCTTGCAGCTGGGCGCGCTTGCCCAGCGGCTCGGTATAGGCCAGATTGGCGCTGGTCGAGCTGCTGTGCTGACTTAGGTTACTCTGCTGATTGAGGCTGATGCCACTACCACCACCACCGCCACCGCCACCGCCGCCCGAACCGCCGCCCGTGCTTTGGCTGAGCAGCAGCGAGCTGCCCGACCGGTTGGTGAGCGCGCCGGCCATGCTCAGCGACACCGTGCGCCCGGCGCGGCCCGGCAACCGGCGGCGCAGCAGCAGGTCGCCGCCGGGGTTCAGGCCCTGGTTGTCGCTCTGGTAGCGGGTGTTGAGCCGATTCTGGGCCACGGCCGCGCGGGCCGTCAGCCCGTCGAGGGTGCGCCCCGCGTCGTTCTGCTGCCACGAGAGCCGTGGCCGAAACAGCAGCGAAGTAGCCGTGTCAATCTTGTAATCGAGCCGCAGATTTGCCCGGTGATTGAGGTTAGTGCTGCCCGAGAGCGCGCTCTCGGCGTAGGTCGTGCTGCTCTGGGCGGGCAGCACGAACTGCCGCAGCGTGTTGCTATTGAGCACGTTATTCGACCGATTAAAAAAATAGCTGCCCGTCAGCTCGGTCTTCTTATCCCACGTATTCGAGTAGTTCAGCCCCGCCGCGTGCGTCGTGCTGATGCCCCCGCTCTGGCTCACCAGAAAGTCGCCCGCGTTGGCCCCCGCCCCGCCCGCGCCCGGCCCGCCGCCACCACCACCGGCCCCGCCCCGGCCGCCACCACCACGCGCCCCGCCGGGGGCTGAGTTGCCAATGACGCCGAGCAGGTCGTCGGCCCCGAAATTCTGCTCGTTCACGTTATTGCTCTGGGCCAATACCGTCGCGCGCCGCTCGCCGTGAAAGTCGTTCAGGTTCAAGCTGGTGCGGTAGCGCGCCGGGCCGGCCCCCGCCACGGCCCGCCCAAACTGCCCGTTGCGAAAGCTGGGCTTGGTGATGATGTTGAGCGTTTTCTGAGTATTGCCGTCGTTAAAGCCCGAAAAGCGGCTCTGCTCGCTCTGCTGGTCGAAAATCTCCACCCGGTCGATGGCCTCGGCGGGCAGGTTTTTGAGCACGGCATCGGGGTCGGTGCCGAAAAACGGCTTGCCGTCCACTAGCACCTGCTGCACCTGCTCGCCCTGGGCTTGGGTGCGCCCCTGGGCATCGACCTGAATGCCCGGCATCTTGCCAATCAGGTCGCCGGCCGTCGCGTCGGGGTTGGTTTTGAAAGCCCGCGCGTTGAGGCTGGTCGTGTCGCCATGCTGAGTGGCCTGCACCGCCTGCCCCGTCACGACGACCGCCTTTAGCGCCACCCCGCCCGCCCGCAGCCCGATGCTGCCCACTTCCACCGGCGCGCCCCCGGCCGGCACGCTCAGCCGCCGCCGCTGGTCCTGGTAACCTACGAACGAGGTCAGCAGCAGATAATTACCGGCCGCCACTCCGCTTATCTCGAAGCGCCCGTCTGTGCCCGCCGCCGACCCGGTCCGCGCCGAGTCGGGCAGGCGAATCAGGATGGCGTTCGCGCCCGGCAGCGGCGTTTGCGTGCCCGCATCGAGCAGGATGCCGCGCACGCTGCTTTGGGCCTGGGCGCTGAAGGTGAGCAGGATACAGAAAAATATGAGCGAGTAGCGCATACAGTGTAGGGTAAGTTTTAGCTGCCACCGGAGGGCTGTCCGTAATCAGTTCTAGTGATAAAACGGCAAGCTAAAGCTTACCCTACAATTTCCGCAGCAGCAGCAACCCGTCGCGCACGGGCAGCAGCAACGGCACCACGCGCGGCTCGTGCCGCATCCGCTCGTTAAACGTGCTCACGGCCACCGTATCCGCGTCGTTGGCGCGACCCGCGTAGTCAGGTAGCACCTTGCCACCCCACAACACGTTATCCACCACGAGCAGCCCGCCCGGCCGCACTTGCTCAATCACCAAGTCGAAATACCGCCCGTTATGCCGCTTGTCGGCGTCAATAAAAACCAGGTCCCAGGTTTCATCGCCCAACTCCGTCAGCACGTCGGCCGCGTCGCCGACGTGCAGCGTGACGCGCGCGCTCAGGCCCGCCGCCGCCACGTAGCGTCGGATGCGGCTGGCCCGCTCGGGGTTGATTTCGACGGTGTGCAAGTGTCCGTCCGGGGTCAGCCCTTCGGCCAGGCACAGCGCGGCGTAACTAGTAAACGTGCCGATTTCGAGCACCCGGCGCGGCCGAATCAGGTGCGACAAAAAGCTTAGCAGCCGCCCCTGCCAGTGGCCGGTGGCCATGCGCGGCATCATCAGCTGCAAGTGCGTCTCGCGCCACAGCTGATGCAGCAGCGGCGGCTCGGCCTCGGAGTGGGCCTCGGCGTAGGCCAGCGCGGCGGGGCTGGTTGGGTCGGTCGGGTCGGCTGGTTCGGCCATGGGCTAGGAGCGCGGGTGGGGGCCGGCCTCGTCGCGGCGGTTGCCGAGGGGCCGGAAATTCGACCAGTCCCTAAAGAACAACGCCCGCACCCCGGCCAGCAGCAGCGCGGCGGCGGCCAACAGCACCAGCGTCAGCAGCAGTTTGCCGATGAGCTGCCAGTTGATGGGCATCAGGTTCCAGAGCCACAAAAAAAGCAGCGTGAGAAATCCTAATCCCAGCAGAGCCACGAGGTAACCAATCAGGCGACGCATAACAAACTGAGCGTGAAGGTGAAATAGCGCGCCTCAAACGGCAAGCGCGCCTGTGAAGGTACCTAGCGCCGCGGCTCCAGCCGAAACCGGTACACCTCAAAGCCCGACCGGCCCGGCCCCAGCGTCTGGGCCGCCACCCGCCACAGCCCTTCGTAGCGATAGCGCCCGTCGGGCAGCCGCCGAAATACGCGCACTGGTTGCCCGGTGGACTGGCTTCGGGCCAGCGCTTGGTTGCGGGCGTTAAAATCCTGGTCGCTGATTTGGTGGCCGGTTTTCTGGTCGCGTCCGCCGTGGCCGGCGTACCAGAAATAGTCGTCGTGAATTTCGTCGTCCTCGTACTGCTCGGCCAGCACGAGGCTCTCTGTGCCGCCCTGGGCCGAGCCGCACACGCCTGCCCGCCGCGGCCGGTGCTGCCCGCGCTGGGACAATTCGACGCGCGATTCGAAAATATCGCCGGGGCGGGCCGAGCCGACGTGGCCGAAGGTTGATTTTTGGTTTATTGTTTTTGATTGTTGGCTCTCGGCTGATTGGGTTTTTCGCAAATTCATTTTGGTAAATTTAGGGAAGCCAAAAACCAAAAATCAACCAAAAATCAACCAAAAATCAACCTATTTCTCCGGCACGTATTGCAGCACGCTTAAATTATCGTCCGCTAAAATCTCATTCGCCAGCTCGCGCAGCTCGACCGCGCTCACGCGCTCGATGCGGCCGAAAATTTCGCTCAGTGGCTCGACGCGGCCCAAATCTAACGTGCTTTTGCCCAGCAGCTGCATCAGGCCCGAATTGCTTTCTTCGCTCATCGCCAATTGGCCCATGAGCTGATTTTTAGCGACGTGCAATTGACTCGTAGTGAGCGGTTTTTCGCGCAATAATTTTAATTCTTTCTGCACCAGGCCCAGCGTACGCTTTACCTGCTTGGCCTCGGTGCCAAAATAAATACCGAATAAACCCGTGTCGGTGTAGGGCGAATACGACGAGTCGATGGTGTAAACCAAGCCGTATTTTTCGCGCACCGCCAAATTCAGGCGCGAGTTCATGCCGGGGCCGCCGAGAATATTATTAAGCATGAAAAACGGCACCCGGCGCTCGTCGGTGAGCGGGTAGGCCGGGCCGCCCACCAGGCAGTGCGCCTGCGAGATGGGGCGCGTCTCGATGCGGTCCTGGCGCTGGTAGCCGCTGAAGCTCAGCCGCTCCCGCGCCCCGAGCCGGGCCGGCAGCTCCGCCAGGAATTTGTCGGCCAGCCGCTTCACTTCCTGAAAAGATAAACTACTCACCGAACTGAACACGAGCCGGTCGGTGCGTACGTTCTCACCGTAAAAGGCGTGGAAGTCGGCGCTCTGAAAGCCGCTTACGCTCTCGCGGGTGCCCAGAATGTTGATGCCCAGCGGATGCGTGCCGAAGACCACCGCGTCGAAATCGTCCACGATGGCATCTTCCGGCGCGTCCTGGTACATGCTCATCTCTTCCAGAATCACGCCGCGCTCTTTTTCGACTTCCTTCTCGGGGAAAACCGAATTGAAAGTCAGGTCCGTGAGCAGCTCAAACGCGCGCTCGAAATGGGTGCTGAGCAGCGTGGCGTAGAAGCAGATTTTCTCCTTCGTCGTGTACGCGTTCAGCTCGCCGCCCACGGTTTCGAGCCGGTTCAGGATGTGAAATGACTTGCGCTTGTGGGTGCCCTTGAAGGCCATGTGCTCCCAGAAGTGGGCCAGGCCCTGCTGGTGCGGCTGCTCGTCGCGCGAGCCGATGTCGAGCAGAAAGCCGCAGTGCGCGATTTTGGTGTGCGGCACCTGCTTGTGCAGCAGGCGAATGCCGTTGGGGTACTCGTGAAGATGATAATCCAGCATAAGAAGACAAAGTTGCGGACAAAAACCGCGCGGCCCCCCGCTGGTTCCCGCCTCGGGCCGAACATGGCAACCAACCGCCGCGCTTGCTATCGGGAGGCAGTCGGGCCAAACGCGGCGGGCGTAGCGTGGCGGTTAGGTGCTCTGGCCGCCCGGCTCCGCGCGTCAGCGCCTACCTTGGCGGCCATGAACCTGCTCGTTCGCCTACCCAACTGGCTCGGCGATGTGGTGCTGAGCGCCGGCTTCGTGCGGGCCTTGCACCAGCGCCACCCCGCGGCCCGGCTGCACCTGGTGGCCAAAGCCGGGCTGCTGCCACTCGTGCCGCTGCTCGTGCCGGCCGGGGTGCCGTTCGTCGCCCACGGTTTCGATAAGCGAGCCTGGCCCGGCCCGCTCGGCGCCTGGCGCTTCGGCCGGCAGCTGCGCGCCGAGCACGGCCCTTTCGACCGCTACTACAGCCTGCCCAACTCGTTTTCGGCGGCCTTGCTCGGGCTGGCCAGCGGCGCGCCGCTGCGGCTGGGCTACGCCGCCGACGGCCGCGGCCCATTGCTGAGCCAGGCGCTGCCCCGGCCCGCGCGTGGCCAGCTCCACCGCGCCGACGAGTACCTGGCCCTATTGAGCGCCGACCCGGCCCCGCCCGTCGCGCCGCCGCTGCCCGGCCCCGGCCAGGCCGACATCAGCCTACGCGCGCCCGCTGGCCCCGCATCAGCCGGTCAGCGCAGTATCCGGCTCAATTTCAACTCCGAAGCCCAGGCCCGGCGGATGCCGCTCGCCCAAGCCGTGCGCCTGACTATGGCCGTGCACGAGGCCGCGCCCGCCTACGCGCTGGGGTTGCTGGGCAGCGCGGGTGAGGCGGCGCGGGTGGCGGCCATCCACGCCGCGCTGCCGGCTGACGTGCGTCAGGTTACGGTTAATCTGGCCGGCACTACCGATTTGCCTGGCCTCGTCGCGCAGCTAGCCGGCGCGGCGCTGCTGCTCTCGACCGATTCCGGCCCGGCCCACGTCGCCCACGCGCTGGGGGTACCGCTGCTCGTCTGCTTCGGCCCCGGCGACGAGCGCGAAACCGGCCCTTATCGCCCCGGCCCCGCCGCGCAGGTGTTGCGCTGCCCCGGCCCGGTGCCCTGCGGCGGGTGCGTCGGCAACCGCTGCCGCTTCGGCGACGAGCCGCCCTGCCTGCTCCATCTCGACGTGGCCGACGTAGCCCGGCGGGTGCGGGCGCTGCTGGGGTAGGTCGGCGGGGCGGCCGTGCGGGTAGGCTGAGTTGTCTGGTCAGCCGTAAATTCGTTTCATGAATTACCTGGAACGCATTACCATCAACCCCGAAATCTGCCACGGCAAGCCCATTGTGCGCGGGATGCGTTGGCCGGTCGTGGTCCTGCTCGACTTACTCGCCTTGGGTATGAGCCAGCAGGAAATCCTGGAAGAGCACCCGGAGTTGGAGCCGGAAGACATTCTGGCTGTCCTGAGCTACGCCAGTCTGCTGGCGAGTGGTCGGCCATTGGGGGATATGCTGGCCGGTCGCTTATGAAAGTGCTGTGCGACGTACACCTGTCGTTGCGCCTGGTGAAATATTTATCAGCGCGTGGAGTGCCGGCCATTCATGCCAATCAACTGCCAAATAAATCAGACTCCACGGACGCGGAAATCACTGCTTTCGCGGATGAGAATGGCTACGTGGTATTCACCAAAGACGAGGACTTCCGAACCAGCTACCTGCTTCGGCAAAGACCGCGCAAACTGGTCCAGATTCGTACCGGGAAACAAGTAACCGATAGAGCTTTGGTTGAATTGATTGGCCGGCATTTACACGAAATTCAACAACTACACGAGTGCGCCACTTTCTACCTCGAAAATCAGCGCTGACCGCCTGACCGCCATAGTCGCCGCATAAAAAAAGTCTCGCTGTAAATGACAGCGAGACTTTTTCGTGAAGCCTGAATTTTATGCCGCCCCACTCAGCTTATCTAACGCCTCCATTACTTCCTTGACGCTGGCGCGGGACGTTTCGAGCAACGCTTTTTCGTCGTCGTTCAATTGCAATTCAATTACGCGCTCCACGCCGTTCTTACCCAGAATAACCGGCGCGCCCAGGTACACGCCGTGGATGCCGTACTCGCCCTGCAATTCGAGGCAGACGGGAAACACCCGGCGCTGGTCGCGCACGATGGCTTCGACCATTTGCGCGGCCGCCGCGCCCGGCGCGTACCAGGCCGAGGTGCCCATGAGCTTGACCAGCTCGCCACCACCCACGGCCGTGCGCTGCACGATGGCCGCCAGCTCTTCCTTGCCAATCAGCTCGGTAACCGGGATGCCGGCCACGGTGGTGTAGCGCGGCAGCGGCACCATCGTGTCGCCGTGGCCGCCCATGAGCACGGCCTGAATGTCTTTGGGACTGACGTTCAACGCTTCAGCTAAGAAAGCGCGATAGCGGGCCGTGTCCAGAATGCCGGCCATGCCGAAGACGCGCTCGCGGGGCAGCTTGGCCGTGAGATGCGCCTGGTAAGTCATCACGTCGAGCGGGTTGCTCACGACGATGATAATGGCCTCCGGCGAGTGCCGCACGACCTGTTCGGTCACGGACTTGACGATGCCCGCGTTCACCGCGATTAAATCGTCGCGGCTCATGCCGGGCTTGCGCGGCAGCCCGCTCGTGATGACGACCACTTCCGAGCCAGCCGTGCGGGCGTAGTCGTTGGTGACGCCCACCGTGCGGGTGTCGTAGCCGATAATCGGGGCTTTCTGCCAGATGTCGAGGGCCTTACCCTCGGCAATTCCTTCTTTGATATCGACCAGCACGACTTCGTTGGCGATTTCACGGGTGGCGAGCACGTCGGCGCAGGTAGCGCCCACGTTGCCCGCCCCAACTACGGTAACTTTCATTGGGTAAGAGTAAGGGTGAGAGACGCCCGCAAAAGTAGCGTGGACGCTGCGAGTCCGCGCGTGAGACGACCGACCGCAGCTCAGCAACGACAGCACGCGCGGACTCGCAGAGTCCGCGCTACAAACTCACCCGCAGCAGCGCCAGCACCTGGGCCGGGCGCAGCTGATACGTGCTCTGCACGAGCTGAAACGCGCTCACGAAACCGTACTGATACTGCCGGGTGTCGAAGACGTTGTTCCAGCGCAGCTCCAGGTCCATCTTGCGGGCCGTGGGCAGCGTGTAGCGGTAGGTGAGGTCGGCGAAGACGGCTTGCACCGGGGCGGCCGGGCCGCGGCTGGCGTAGTAGTCGGCCGCGAGCGTGGCCTGGTGGCGCGTCCCGAACACGCTCAGGCTGGCGTGGTGGTCCTGCAAGACCGTGAGCGGGGGCGGGGCCGCGCCCTCCACGAGGCTGCGCAAACCCGTCAGGCTGGCGCTGTAGTCGAGGCTGCCCCAGTCGAAGGCCGCGCAGTTGGCCTTGAGCGTGAGCGTGCCCGAGCGGGTGCGGGCCTCGGTGAGCAGGCCGTTGAGCAGGCGCGGCTGCCGGTTCAGGCTGGCCAGCCAGCTCAGGCTAAGGTTGGTTTTCCAGGGCGAGATAAATTTGCTCACGTTGCCGTACAGCGCTTGCGTGAGGCTGCGGTTGTCCTGGTTGAGGGCCTGGTTGAGCAGCGCCCCGATGGCGCTTACCTGGCTGCTATACAAGCGGTTGCTGAGCGTGGACGACAGCGAGTAGCTAGTGCTGAAAAAGAGCGATTTCAGCGGGTCCTTAAAATACAGCCCCGCGCTGTAGCGCTGGGTCTGGGCGCGGGCCAGCGGGGCGGCGTTCAGGGTCAGCGTGCGGTAGTCGTCCAGAATGTAGCCGTAGTTGAGCTGGCTGATATCGCCAAAGCGGGTACTCAGCCCCGCGCTGCCACTCGCGTACCAGAGCGCGCCCAGGTCGCGGCGGGCGCTCACGCTCGGCTCGGCCACGAGCGCGTTCAGGCGCTGACTGGCGGAAAGGGGCCGGTCGGTGGCGCGCAGGTCGTAGTAGGAGAGGGGCAGCTCCAGGCTGGCGTTCCAGTCCTCTTTTTTGTAGCTCAGGCTGGGCTGCAAATACGTCTTGGTTTTCGCCCAATCGAGGTTGTTTTCGAGCAGCGCGCCGGCCGTCGAGGGCACGGGCGCGGTTTCGAGGCGCGAAGTCAGGCGCTGGATTTCCGTCGAAAAGCCCAGCGCTGAGCCGTAGCTCCAGGCCCGGCGGCTGCCCGATAGCCCCACCGAATTCTGGGTGTAGAACGAGGCCAGCCGCGCCGCCTGCCGGGCCGTGTCGTAGGCCGCCCCGCCCGTGAGCGCCCCCGCGAACACGCCCGGACTCACCGCCAGCCGCTGCGGGCTGTTGTTCACGAACACCAGTGAATTCACTTGCAGCGTCCGCCCCCCGGCCAGCGGGCGCACCAGCCCCAGCCGGTTCGTGACTCCGAAAAACGGGTTCGTGGCCGCCTGCCCCACCCGCAACCCGCTCTCCTGCTGGGCAATGCTGCCCGTCTGGGAGTCCCAGCGTCCTTCCAGGCTGAGCGTGTTTTTCAGGTAATACCGCTTCACGTTTTTGATGAACGCCAAATCGGTTTGCAGCGTGTTGAAGCGCAAGTCATTGCGCGTGTCCTCGGTGAGGCTCACCGTGCGCCCGTCGGGCAAAAAGAACAGCGTCCGCGAGCCGCCAAGCTGGCGCTGCTGGTCGTGCAGGTACGAGGCGTTCACCCGCAGCTGGTTTTCGGGGCCAACGTTTATTAAGTGGTTGGCGCTCAGCAGCTGCACCTGGTTGAAGAGGTAGCGGCTGGCCGCCACCGGCGGCTGCCCTACGCCCTGCACCCGCGTCAGGTCGGGCTTGCGGCTGTCGCCCTCGCTGAATTGCCGCAAGTCGGCTATTGTCAGCGGCTTGAGCGCGGCGGCCACGTCCTGGCCCGTGTTGTTGCCCTGGTAGGTATCGATGAGCTGCTGCTTCTTGGTGAAGAGCATCGGCGAGAGGTTGGCCTCGTAGAGCGCGCCCATCGGGCTGGGCACGAGGCCCACGCCCAGCCGGGCCTGCCCGGTGGCCGTCATCTGCTTTTTGAGCTTGATGTTGATGGCCGCGCTCTCGGGCCGAACGCGGTCTGCCAGCGCCCGCACGGGCTGATGGTTTTGCAGCACCTGCACGCTCTGCACGGCATCGGCGGGCAGGTTGTCGGAGGCCAGGTTGTAGCGGCTTTCCAGCAAATCCTGCCCATTGACATAAAACTTGCTGATGGGATTCCCCTCGAAGCTAATTTGCCCATCGCCGGCTACCTCAATGCCGGGCATCTTCTTGAGCACGTCCGAAATCACCCGGTCCTTCTTGGTGGCGAACGCCCCCACGCTGTAGTTGAGCGTGTCGCCCTGCCGGGTAATGGGCGCGCCCCGCACGGTCACTTCCTTGAGTTTGGTAGCTTCCTCCCGCATGCGCAATTCCACCGTCTGGCTCCGGTTCAGCAGCCGCCGCAGCTGCGTCGCGTAGCCCAGCGCCCGCGCGCTCAGTCGCAGCGAGTCGGCCGCCTCCCCCGCCGATAAAGTCAGACGGAACGCCCCTTGCGCGTCGGTAAGCACGAAGGCGTTCGCCGGTGGCTGGCCGTTGGTCTCGGCCTCCACAATAACGCCCTCGATAGGCTGGCCGGCGGCATCGCGGGTGGTGCCGGTGAGGGTCGTTTGGGCTTTGACATCTGTTAAGCCGAACAAAGCCCAGAGCCACCCTAGGCGTAATACAAAGGTAAAGGAATATGAAAGGACCCGCACAAAATTAGGGTCTCAACTCTAATGGGTTATTTCGATGCTTTAGCATCATTGTATGATTTTGCTTCAAGCTTTCAGGCACCTGATTTCCTTGGCTAGCAATACGTTCAAGAATTGTTGCATCGCTGCCATATTTAGCCTCTATAAATTTGGATTTTGAAACAACCACAGCTGTCGATTTAGCCGATAAAGGTACACCTGTATCAACCGTAGCGTCAAATGACACGGGGCTAGTATCAACACAAAGCAGCGTAAAGACATAATTATCGTGTGTATCGCGTACTTGTAAAACTAATCCTGGTAAACCACAAAATTTATAAGGACCATCACTAACTGGGATATCACGGGTAAACCAAGCTTCCCAAACACGACCGGCAAATGTTGTATAAGCTTGTTGGCACTCGTGTCCCGCAATGTTTTTTTTAACGGACGTAGTTTGCCAAATGAACTGGTTATAAGTCTCCTGATATTGATAGTCCACCGCAGAAATGTTATCGTGATAAGAAATTAACTTTTTTTGGATGGTTTTGATGATAGTGTAACTAAAATCATCTTTGCCGCCCTTTCGAGATGCGTTGAACGACCGTTGAATCCGTTCTTGATAAGAGAGGTCTTGTGAAATTGAATATATGCTGTCAAAAATAAACTTTCTGTAACTCCGAAAACTAGAAACATCATTGTTCACTCGAAGAATTAACTGGGCTGTTTTGCGAGTAGTGACGGTTGAATCGGGTTTATAATCAAGTTGATAAACAGCTCTGAGTGCCTTAGTTAAGGAATGAGATGATGCTGTTTGAGCTTGTGAATTTCTTGAGCAAATACTCAAAATTAAAATTAAACAAAAACTAAATTTTATCATCGGTTTGGGAGTAATAAAGAATTCAGTCATTATTAGCTTTAACTCAGTTTCCCGCTAATCGCGTACTTTGCATTAGCGGGGAACTGAGTTAAATTACTAGCAGTCGCAATGTGACTGGTAGTAATTCATCACCTCCAGTATCTGGTCTAAATTATAACCGACGACTGGAATGGTCCACCCTTGCTTTTCGCAAGTAAAGTCTACCATCAGCAAAGGGGGTGGTAGTAAGGCAGGCTTCACAGGAATAAGCCGAATCAAAGCTTCCTTGCTAAATTTGACCTTGCTGATTTTCGATGTTGTCGCATTTCCAGCGAATGAAACGCCGCCCAGAAGGGCGGCTAGTAACAAAACCTTTTTCATAAAAAAGAGGGGTTGTAAACGTTCGGCTTCGCCAGACCCCCGAAGCCGCTTGGGGCTGCCACTCCGATAAAGCCCCGGTGCAGAACCGAGTCGGGCCGTCGCATGAGGAGTGGGGAGCCAACCCGGTTACGGCTTGCCGTCATCGTACCCAGGCTGAAACTTTTAAAATCAAAAAGTTTAGCTTGGGCGCGAGGACCGCGCCAAAAGTTGGAAAAAAAAAACGAACTACCAAATGTGGCGTAATAATTTCGCTGAATGTCTAGCTAACTAGCTAGACACAAGCTAATTTATTTTTTTGTGGTGCCGTGCGCCACTCGGGAAATATTCACCGCAGCTCCAGTGGATTGCCTGCCCGTTTGGCCCGTTGCTGCATGCTTTGCCGGAAGGCGGCTTCCTGCTCGGGGCTGCCGAAGCTGATTTTGGTGTCGCCGCTGCCGCCGGCCAGCAGCTGGGCCAGGCCCTCGCGGGCGAACCGTGCCTGCCCCTGGCGAAATACTTCTCGCGTAACCACTTGACCTTTAGCTTCGGGCAACGGAATGGGCTTCGGCGCGGACAACGTCCGTAAGGCGGTCAGCTCGAACACGTAGTGCCCGCGCAGGTCGCCCACTTTCACAATCAGCCCCGGCAGGCCACTGAACTTGTACGGCCCGTCCGAGCGGGGCACTTCCCGCGTGAACCACGCCTCCCAGACCCGGCCCGCGAAGGCTGCCGTCGCCCGCTGACAGGCGTAGCCGGCCACAGTGCCCGTCGTGGGCGTGATGGTCCAGGCCAGGAAATCGGGCGCTTCCTGGTAAGCGTACTTCGTCATGCCAATGCTTTCGTAGGTGATGATGGCGCGCGGCGCGGTGGTTTTGTAGATGAGGCCCTCTATCCGACCCCGCATTTTGTCTCTCGGAATGTCGTCCATGTTCAGGGTGATGTTGTTGGACCCATTGGTTGCCTCCTGCTGCGTAATTCGCGCCAGCATGACTGAATCCACGTACACTCGATTCAGGTTGTCGAAGCGCGAGAGCCGCTCGCCCAGCAGCAGGCGCAACGGCTCGGAGCGGGTGGCGGGTAGCGTCGAGTCGGGCCGATACGTGAGCCGATAGCGCGCTTCGAGCCGGGCGGGGTCGTCGGCGGGCAAAATCGGCAGGACGGCCGCGACCGGCGCTTGCGCCGACGCGGCGCGGGCCACGGCCCAGAGGCCGGCGACGAGAATTAGTAAGGAGCGACGCATCGGGATGAGGGTTAGGGTGGGACGGGATTACTTCAATTCGAGTGGGTTGTTATTTTTCTTAGCCCTTTCGCGCGCCATTTGTTGCGACTGCTCCGGGTTAGCCACGATGATTTTGGCCCCAGCCGGCGCCGACGCGGTAAGCCGTCCCATCGGGTCGCGGTTGTAGTCGGCGGCGGCGCTCAAATAAGCGGCTCTAGTGGCGGCGGTCGTTTTGGTGGGGAAGGCAATAAGGCGTTCGGCGGCGGGCTTGCGCACGCTCAGCAGCTCATACACGTAGTGCTGGCGCGCGTCGCCGACCTTGACAATCAGCCCCGGCAGCCCGCCGAATTTGTACGGCCCGTCCGATATGGGCACTTCGCGCGTGAACCAAGCCTCCCACTGCCGCCCGCCAAACGTGGTCGTCGCCCGTTGGCAGGCGTAGCCGCCAATGGTGGCCGTGGCAGGCGCGATGGCCCAAGTCAGAAACCCAGCCGGCTCCTCGTAGCGGTAGGTGCTCATGCCCAGCCGGTCTACGAACCACACGGTGCGTCCGGCTGCGGCTTTGTAAATTCGGTGGCGAAAGCCAGTGCGCGGTAGGGCCAGCATCTTGGTGGTCAGCTCCTGGACAAATCCCTGAGCACCAGCCTGGCTGAAGCTCATTGGTAAACTCTCAAAGGTCGTCTGCAGTGAGTCGCTCAGGCGCTCACCCTCGCTCTGAAACCGCGAAAACGACTTACCCATTTCCAGCGACAGCCGCTCGGTGCGGGCCGAGGCCGGGTTGGTCGAATCAGGCTGGAACCGCAACTGATACGTGGCGACGAGCTGCACCGGCTCCGGGGCGGCGGGCAGGGGCGTTTGGGCGTGGGCGACGGTGGCGGCCAGCAGCGCGGTCAGGACCAGGAGAAGCGAAGAGCGAGGCATGTAAGAGCTTGAAAAAGCGCACGTTGGATTAGCAAGGTAAACAGAATCAATAAAGGGGGACGGGCAGCGTACCCGTCGGATTGGAGCACAAGTGGCGTACGGCACAAAAAAGAAAACGCCCTACGAATGGCTTCGTAGGGCAAAGATTATCCGATAGCTTGTATAGTCGCAAGCGGGGGTTACGAAATTATTCGTATGTAAACCCAATTCGCTGTTAGTCAGCCGGAAAATTTACGACCGTCTGAACAGTACTTCTCCTGCCGGCGCTACAGAGACGAACCGGCACCCGGCGAAAAGCGTACGACCCGCGTCTTCCGTATCTGACGTTTTGGACAGCGTCGCGTGTGTCCGCCGCCGGCCCTAACCGCCGCCCGGCCAGCTCTTACACCCGCCGTACTTCCAACACCCGCTCGGTTTCCTCGCCCACCTTAAACCGCTCATCGACCCGAAAGCCCACGAGCCAGCAGATTTTGCCGTCGCCGGAAGTCAGCACCCGCACGTCGTCCTTGAGGTTGAGCGGCACTTTCTGGTCGATAAGAAAGTCGCTGACCAGCTTCTTACCCTTCAAACCCAGCGGCACGAAACTGTCGCCCGCGCGCCAACGGCGCAACGTGAGCGGGAATCGCAGCTGGTCGGTATCGAGCGCGGCCGTGCCCCGGCTACGAGGCACGTCGTAGCCAGCCGCCGCGTACTCGGCCGCCAGCAGGCGCAGGCCGCCTTCGGCGGCCAGCTCCGCCTGACCTTCGGCCAATTGGTAGGTGCCGTACTGGGCCAGTCGGCGCGGGGTGATGACGAGCTGGGCGCGGTCCTTGACCAAGCGGTGGGTGGGCGAATCGAACTGCTTGCCGGCCAGTCCGTTGAAGCTGGCCACGATGTCCTTGCTCACGGCCCACGAAAAGCCGAATGGCCGCAGCAGCTCGTGCAGCACCAGGGCCGTGGCGGCGGTGCGCTGTAGCAGGCTGATGTCGAAATACGTCGCCTCGGGCGCGTCGCGGCGCGACTGAACCCCTACGTCTTCGACGTAGCGGCGCACGATTTCCTCGGCCCCGCCCACGCGCTCGGCCGTGGCGGCCAGCGTGTTATCCAGGTTCGGGTTGATATCGCGCAGCACCGGCAGCACGGCTTGCCGCAGCCGGTTGCGCTGATACACCGGGCTGTCGTTCGAGGCATCCTCGCGCCAGATGAGCCGGTGCTCGACCACGTAGTCGTGTAAATCGTCCTTCTCGCAAGCCAGCAGCGGCCGCACCACGAACCCGTTGCGGGCCTGAATGCCGTGCAAACCCGCCAGCCCGGTGCCGTGGGTCAGGTTGAGCAGCATCGTTTCGGCGGCATCGCGGCGGTGGTGGGCCGTGGCCACGGCCGCGTAGTCGTTCGCCGCCCGCACCCGCTCAAACCAGGCGTAGCGCAGCAGCCGGGCCGCCATTTGAGTCGAAATTCCCTCGCGTTCGGCGAAAGCTTTGGTCTGGAAAAACTCAGCGAAATACGGTGCCTCGTACTGCTTGGCGAGTTTGCGCACGAACTGCTCGTCGGCATCGGCCTCGTCGCCCCTCAGCCCGAAGTGGGCGTGGGCCACGGCCACTTTCACTCCCAGCCGGTGCAACCCGTCGAGCAGCGCCACCGAATCCAGCCCGCCGCTGACGGCCACCAGCACGGTATCGCTGGTCAAATCAAACAGCTGGTGGTCGGTGATGAACTGACGGACTTGGGTGAGCATAGGGCGCAAAAGTAGGGTGGGGGTGATTAGGTGATTGGGGCGTTGGTCATGCAGAGCGCAGCGAAGCATCTCGCCCGCACCGTTGTTGGGCCGCACCACGCCAGTGGTCTGCCATGATGTCTCGTGCGACGAGGCGAGCAAGATGCTTCGCTGCGCTCTGCATGACCAACGCCCCAATCACCTAATCACCCCCAACACCGCCGCCACGCGCTCATCCACGCTCCAATCTTGCCGTAATTCCAGCACCGGGCAGCGCAGCTCGCGCAGCCAGCCTTCGTGGTTGGCCAGGGTGCGGTGGCCGCCCGCCGAGCCGTCGTCGTAGCCGGCGGCCCAGGCCATAAACGCTTCATGGCGGGCGCAACGAACCGGGTCGGTTTCGATGACGCTGCCGTAGCGCAGCAGCTCGCGCCGACGCAGGCGTTGCAGGCGCAGGGCGGTCGGCAACCACAAAAACACCGCCCCGTCGAAGGCCCCGCGCCAGTCGCCGCCCCAGCCCAGCAAGGAGCCGCCTAGTATCCAGTGCGGGTGCCGGGCCAGGTCGGCCGCCAGTCGGGCATCGCGCGCGTCGGCCGCGCGCCGCACCGTGAACGGCGGGTCGGTCGCCTCCCAGAAATACGTGTCGCTGTCCAAATACGGAATGCCCAGTGCTTCTGCCAGCGCCGCACCCAGCGTGCTGACCCCCGTGCCCGACGCGCCGAAGAGGTGAAGCTTCATAGAAGTGGTTGCTGGTTGCTTTCAGTGGAGGAAGAAACTGCTGCCACGCCCGGCGCGCCAACTCCGCCGCGCGCAGGCTTACTTACTCACGAACGGCAGCCGCCCGACAAACTCGCCCGACTCCACTTGCTTGAGCAGGAAATCGGCCAGGTCGGCGCGGCCGAGCGAGGTGCTCGCGTTCACACCCACCCAGCCCACGCGGTAGGTGCCGGTGGCAGGTTCGAGCGTCAGGCGCGGGCCGCGCACGATGGTCCAGTCGAGGCCGCTCGCGCGCAACACCTCGTAGTGCTCGCTGGCATCGGCGAGCACGTCGGCGGCCACGATTTTCATGATGAACACGATGGCCTTGTCGGCAAACTTGGGCTGGTCGGGCGGGGCGGGCAGCCCGCCGCCCGACAAACTGATGACGCGGCCGATGCCCTGGGCCTGCATCGCGGCCACGATGAGGCGGGTGCCCTCGGTCTGGACCCGCGGCGGCGAGCCTTTGACGTGGCCGAACAAGCTCACCACCACGCTGCTGCCCCGCACGGTGCGGGCTACGTCGTCGGCGTTGAGCACGTCGCCCTGAATGACGGTAAGCAGCGGGCTGCTCAGGTCCTGAATTTTTTCGGGCGAGCGCACGAGCGCCCGCACCGAATAGCCCTTTTGCAGGGCCAGGCGAAGAAATTCGCGGCCGGTGCGACCCGCACCACCGAATAAAGCAATGGTTTTCATGGAAAAGAAGTTGGAATGGTGGAGCAAAAATAGCTAACTTGCGGTACCCTTTCTAAAATGGGGTACCTACTTATAAGTTAGCTTCTTTATGGCTACTTCCCTTTTTACACCCGGCTGCCCGGTGCGCACGGCCCTCGACATGCTGGGCGGCAAATGGCGGTTGCTGCTGCTGAAAGTGCTCTCGGCCGGCCCGCTGCGCTACGGCGAGCTGCGCCAGCAGCTACCCGGCATCAGCGAAAAAGTGCTCGCTCAGGAGCTGCGCCTGCTCGCCGATTCCGACCTCGTGGAGCGCTGCAACTACGGTGAGGTGCCGCCCCGCGTGGACTACCGCCTCACCGCCCGCGGCCAGCTCTCGCTGCCCGTGCTGCAAGCCTTGCAAGAGTTCGGCCTGGCGTACGTGCGGATGGAGTGAGGGGGCTTGTTGCTGAGGTCATTGTCATACAGAGCGCAGCGAAGCATCTCGCGTGGCGTAGCAAACTCAAATGTTAGCAAAGAAGCGAGTGACTGCGCCACGCGAGATGCTTCGCTGCGCTCTGCATGACAATGACCTCAGCAATTACCAACAAGAAACAAGTCCCCCCCGCGTTTGGCCGCCGCCGTACCTTTGGCTGCCGCATGACGCTCTCCCGTTTTACAGTTTTATTGCTCCTGGCCTGCGGGCTGAGCGGCGCGGTGCAGGCCCAAAACCGGCCGGCCGCGCCCGCCGCGAGCCGTCCTAAGCAACCAGCCCAACCAGCCCAACCAGCCCAACCGACGACTCCGGTGCAGGGTACCCCGGTTGAGCTGCTGCCGGGCACGGGCCGGCTGCTGGGCGGCGTCTTCAACGGGGTGCCGATTCGTAAGCTGCTGGGCAACGTCTCGTTCAAGCAGCAGGACACGTTCTTGTATTGCGATTCGGCCTACCAGTTCCTGGAAAAGAACGAGATTGAGGCCTTCAGCAACGTGCGCATCGTGCAGAGCGATACGCTCGTCATCACCGGCGACCACGGCTACTACGACGGCAACCGTCGCACGGCCCGCCTCACGGGCGGCGTGGTGATGCGCGACCCGCGCATGACGCTCACCACCAGCGCGCTGGACTACGACCTGAACCGCAAAACGGCCTTCTACACCACCGGCGGCCACCTCGTGGACCCCAAAAACACGCTCGACTCGCAGCAGGGCTTTTACGATACCAACAGCAAGGTCTTCGTCTTCAAGCGCGACGTGCATCTTGTCTCGCTCGACGACCAGGGCGCGGTTACCGACCTGCGCAACGACACGCTTACGTTCAACACGATAAGCAAGCTGGCGACCTTCGACGGGCCGACTCGCATCAAGAGCACGCAGGGGGATTTGTACGCCGAGAAAGGCACTTACAACACGGTGACGCGGGTGTCGGATTTCTCCGAAAAAGCCCGCATCGACACGCCGGGCTATTTGCTCGGCGGCGACCGGCTCGTCTATGACCAGACCCGGCAGTACGGCGTGGCGACGGGGCACGTCTCGCTGACTTCCAAGAAAGACAACGTGGTGCTGCGCGGCGACCAGGGCCGCTACTGGCGGCTGCTGGGCCGCACCAAGCTCTACGGCAGCCGGCCAGTGGTGCGCAATATTTCGGGCAAGGACACGCTCTACCTGGCCGCCGACACGCTGCTCAGCATCGAGCAGCGGCCCGGCCGGGCTAAGCAGCGGCCCATCGTGTTTGCCTGGCCCAAAGCCACGATTTTTCGGGGCCGCGTGCAGGGCCGCACCGACTCGCTCACCTATGACCGGCAGGACAGCGTCATCTACCTGCACCGCGACCCCGTGCTCTGGCAGGCCCGCAATCAGCTCACCGCCGACTCGATGACGCTGCGCTTCCGGCGCGGGCAACTCGATAGGGCTAACCTCAACAGCAACGCCTTCACTATTCAGGAAGACACGATTAAGGACTACAACCAGGTGAAGGGCCGCCGCATGGTGGCGTATTTTCGGCAAAGTCAGCTCGCGCGGGTCGATGTGCTGGGTAATGCCGAAAGCCTGTACTTCACGCTCGACGGCGATTCCGTGCTTTCGGGCATGAACCGCTCGCTTTCGGCGGCGATGATTCTGCGCTTCGCCAACAACAAGATGCGGCAGCTGACCTGGCTCACCAACCCCGAGGCGAGCTACGCGCCGGTGCACGAAATCAAGCCCGAAAACAAGCAGCTCAAGGGTTTTCGGTGGCGGCCCACCGAGCGGCCCACGCGGCGGCAAGTGCTCGGTAAACACTTCGCCGCCGACCTGCGGACGCGGAGTAAAAGTGGGGCCAAGGGCAGAGCCAAACTAACAGCCAGGTCAGCGGCCAAGCCAGCGGCCAGGCCCAAAAGCCAGGGTCGGGCCAGGTCAAAACCAGGCGCGAAACCGCGGCCAAAATCGCCGCCACCGCCGCCCTCACCGGCCGCTGCCCGCCCGGCCGCCGCGCCGGTTGCAACCCCGCGCTGAGCGGGCGGCTCCGTTGAACATACTGCCCGCGTCGGCGCGGAACCGACGAGCGTACCCGGTTGGTTTTGCGCGTACCTTTGCCCCCTTGTAGCGATTCTTCATGCTGTTCTCCCGTTCGATTTCTTTCCTGCTGCTCGCGGCCTCGCTCTCGCTGAGTGCCTGCACCGGCTACCAGAAGCTGCTCAAAAGTGCCAACGTCAATGAGAAGTACGCGGCGGCCGTCAAGTATTACGACAAGGGCGACTATTTCCGGGCCGGCACGCTGCTCGAAGAGTTGATTCCGCTGCTCAAGGGCCGGCCCGAAGCCGAAAAGGCGCAGTTTTACTTCGCCAACACCAACTTCAAGCAGCGCAACTACGTGCTGAGCGCCTATTACTTCAAGCAGTTCGTGGATACGTACCCGAACTCGCCGCAGGTGGAGGAAGCCTCGTTTCTGCGGGCGCGCTCGCTCTTCCGCGACTCGCCTGGCTACGAGCTGGACCAGACCAACACGATTACGGCGGTCGAAACCATCCAGGACTTTTTGAATACCTACCCCACGAGTCAGTTCCGGGTCGAGGCCGAAGGCATGTCGCAGGAGCTGCAAAAGAAGCTCGAAACCAAAGCCTTTCAGAGCGCGCGGCTTTACTACCTGCTGCGCTACAACCAAGCGGCCGTCACGGCTTTTAAGGGTTTCAATACGCAATATCCTGGCTCGGCCTACGCCGAACAAGCCGACTATTTGCGCCTGTCGGCCCAATACGCCTGGGCCAAGGAAAGCATCGAAACCAAGCAGCGCGAGCGGTTCGTGGACGCGGTAGCCTTCTACCAGAGCTTCATCGACACGTATCCGCAAAGCAAAAGCCTGCGCGCCGCGCAAACCATGTACGATGACAGCCGCGCCGAGCTGGAACGCCTGAAAAAACTGCCCGAAGCCCAAACGGCGGCGAAATAGTGGTTAATTTTTTTATCGTTAACCACTAATCATTAACCACTGACCATTGACCATTAACCACTAAAAAATGAAAGCTCCCGCTTCCGCCTCCATCATCACCCGTAATCTGGCCGACATTACGACCGAGAACAACAACGTGTACGAGGCCATTTCCATTATCTCAAAGCGCGCCAATCAGCTCTCCGTCAAGCTGAAAGAGGAGCTGACCGAGCGGCTTGCCGAATTTGCCACCACCGTGGACAACCTGGAGGAAGTCTTCGAAAACCGCGAGCAAATCGAAGTCAGCAAGCAGTTCGAGCGTCAGCCCAAGCCCACGAGCCAGGCCATCGAAGAATTTATCGCCGGCGAGCTGCACTACGAAACCCCCGAAGTGGCCCCGGTCGCCATTCCGCGCGAGCTGTTTTAAGTTTCTTGTTTCTTGTTAGGCTCTTGTTGAGTTACAATTAAGTAAATATGAGCCAACAAGAAACAAGAAACAAGAAACAAGAAACATTAAGTAACCGTCGCATCCTGCTCGGCATCAGCGGCAGCATCGCGGCCTACAAAGCCGCGCCGCTGGTGCGGTTGCTGGTGCAAGCCGGGGCCGAGGTGCAGTGCATCCTCACCGAGTCGGCCGCGCAGTTCGTCACGCCCCTCACGCTGGGTACGCTCTCCAAAAAGCCCGTCCTGACGGGCTTTTTGCGTGATGCGGCCGCCGGCACCTGGCACAACCACGTCGAGCTGGGCCTTTGGGCTGATGCCTACCTAATCGCGCCGGCCAGCGCCCACACGGTGGCGCAGCTGGCCCACGGATTTTGCCCCAACCTGCTGAGCACCGTTTATTTATCGGCTCGATGCCCGGTATTTCTGGCCCCGGCCATGGACCTGGATATGTTCGCCCACCCGGCCGTGCAGCAAAACCTGGCGCGCCTGCGCTCGTTCGGCAACCACGTTTTCGACTCGCCCGCCGGCGAGCTGGCCAGCGGCCTGAACGGCCCCGGCCGCATGCTGGAGCCGGAGCAAATCGTGGCCGAGCTAGCCGCGTTTTTCTCCGAATTAAAAATTAAGAATTAAAAATTAAAAATGGCTACCAGGAAGCGGCTGAAACAATTTTTAATTTTTAATTCCTAATTTTTAATTAAAAGCCATGCACGTCCTGCTCACTGCCGGCCCCACGTATGAGCCGCTTGACCCGGTGCGCTTTCTGGGTAACCGCTCGACGGGTAAGATGGGCTACGCGCTGGCCGAGGCATTCGCGGCCACGGGCGCGACGGTTACGCTCATCAGCGGGCCGGTGGCGCTGCCCGCCCCGGCCAGCCCGCTCGTGCGCCTGACGCGCGTCGAAACGGCCAGGCAGATGTTCGAGGCGGCCGCCGAAGCCGCGCCGGCCGCCGATATCTGGGTGTTCGCGGCGGCCGTGGCCGATTACCGGCCGGCCGAGGTGGCGACGGAGAAAATCAAGAGAGCGGGCGATACGCTTACGCTCACGCTGGTCAAAAACGTGGACATCGCCGCCACGTTAGGAGCTGCTAAGCGGGCTGAACAATTTTCGGTGGGTTTCGCGTTGGAAACGACTGACGAGCTGGCCCACGCGCGCGGCAAGCTCGCGCGCAAAAATTTCGATTTGGTAGTGCTCAACTCCCTGCGCGACGCGGGCGCGGGCTTCGGCTACGACACGAATCAGGTGAGCGTGCTCGACCGCGCCGGGCAGGTGCTTAACTTTGAGCTGCAAGCCAAAACCACGCTCGCTCACGCCTTGGTGGCGCTGATTCTAACCCGCTTTTCCGCTGCTTATGCGTAATTTATCGTGGCTGGCGCTCATGGTGCTGCTGCTACTGGGGCTGCCCGCCCGCCCCGTCCGGGCGCAGGAATTGAACGCGCAGGTCACGGTGACGCTCGAAAACGTGACTATCACCGACCCTTCGCTCGTGCAGCAGCTGCAGCGCGACATGGCCGCTTTTCTCAACACGCGCACCTGGACCCGGCAGCCCTACCGCGTGGGCGGCGGCGTGGACGAGCGCATCAAGCTACGGATGTTCGTGGGCATCACGGCCATCCCGCAAAACGGTTCCTACAAGGCTACGATGCGCCTCATCGCCACCCGGCCCGTGTTTGGCACCGGCTACGAAACGAATTTGCTGAGTATCAACGACCGCTCCTTTAATTTTAATTACACGCCGCAAACGCCGCTCGATTTCGCACCTAACAGCTTCGTCAATAATCTATCGTCGCTGCTCGGCTTTTACGCTTACCTGGTAATTGGCGTGGACCAGGACACGTTTGCCCGGCTCGGCGGCACGCCGTATTACGAGCAGGCCCGGCTGGTGCTGCAATATTCAGCCAGCCAGAACACGACCAACGAGGCTGACGAAGGCTGGCGCGATACCAGCCCGCGCAACCGCTACTGGCTGCTCAACAACCTGACCGACCCGCAGCTTGAAGCCTTCCGCACTGGTCTGTACGCGTATTATCGGCAGGGCCTCGACGTATTTATTGAAAAGCCCGAAGCCGCGCGCGCTTCGGTGCTGAGCGCGCTCACCGGCATTCAGCAAGCCAATGTCGTTCGGCCCAGCACGTTATTTATTCGCGCATTTTTTGACGCTAAAGCCGAAGAAATCGCTAATATTTTCCGCACCAGCCCCGACGTGCAGCAAAAGCAGCAGCTCGTGGCCCTGCTCTCCGACGTGGACCCCGCCAACCTGCCGCGCTACCAGGGTATTTTGAAATAAACGAGTGTAAAACGGAGTGGCACTCTGTTTTGCCGCGAAGCGGCAGGTGCGGGCGGCGAGCCGCGCTAATTAAGTTGAATAATTAACCAGCCATAAGCTTGCCGCTTCGCGGCAAAACGGAGTGGCACTCCGTTTTACACTCGTTCAATCCGCGATTCATGTTAATTGATTTACGCATTCAGAATTACGCCCTGATTGAGCAGCTCGAATTACGACCGTCGCCGCTGCTCAACATCATTACCGGCGAAACGGGCGCGGGCAAGTCCATCATGCTCGGCGCGATTGGCTTGTTATTGGGCAACCGGGCCGACTCGCGGATGCTGTTTCATACGGAGAAGAAATGCGTAATCGAGGGGCAGTTTGATATCGCGAATTACCAGCTGCAGGATATTTTCGAGTCCGAGGATTTGGACTACGACACGCAGTGCATTTTGCGGCGCGAAATAAGTCCGTCGGGCAAGTCGCGGGCTTTCGTGAACGACACGCCCGTGACGCTGGAAGCGTTGCGCAAGATTGGCGCGAACCTGATGGATATTCATTCGCAGCACGACACGCTGCTGCTGGGCGACGCGGTATTTCAATTGAATCTGCTTGATTTGTACGCCGGTCTCGTGCCGACCCGCACGCAGTACGGCGGCGCGTACCGGCAGTACCGCCGCCTCGAAACCGACCTCAAAACGCTCGAAGACCAGGCGGTGCAGGCCGGCAAGGAGCTGGATTACAACAGCTTTCTGCTCAGCGAGCTGGAAGAGGCCAGCCTCGACGGCGAAGACCAGGACGCGCTGGAGCAGGAAGTCAAGCAGCTCGAACACGCTGAAGAAATCAAGTACAAGCTCAGCCAGGCCCTGCACGGGCTGCGCGACAGCGAAAGTTGCGCCACGGGCACGATGAAGGATGCCTCGCACCTGCTGGGCCAGGTATCGAGCTACGCCGAGGCATTCAAGGAATTAAAGCAGCGGCTCGACTCGTGCCTGATTGAGCTGCACGACATCGCCGACGAGGTAGAAACCGCCGAGCGCCGCACCGAAGGCGACCCGGCCCGCGCCGAAGAGCTGCAAAGCCGCCTCACGGTGCTCTATAATTTGCAGCGCAAGCACCAGCGCCGCGACGTGGAGGGCCTGCTCGAAACCCGCGAAACGCTGCGCCAGCGCGTCGGCTCGGTACTCAACCTCGACAAGGAAATCACCCGCCTGCGCCGCGACTCCGACGCGGCCCTCAAGCAAGCCACCACGCAGGCGGCCAAGCTCAGCGAGAGCCGCCGCAAAGCCTTCCCTAAGTTTGAAAAGGAACTGAGCGGGCTGCTGTCTGAGTTGGGAATGCCGCACGCCCGCATCGTGGTGGAGCACAAGACCGGCCCGCTCGCCGCCAGCGGCTCCGACCTGGTGAGCGTATTATTTACCGCCAACAAGGGTGCGCAGCCCCAGACGCTGAGCAAGGCCGCGTCGGGCGGCGAGTTTTCGCGCCTGATGTTGTGCATCAAGTACATGCTGGCCGATAAAACTGCCTTGCCCACGATTGTTTTCGACGAAATCGACACCGGCATCAGCGGCGAAATCGCCGTCAAAGTCGGGCGCATGATGCAGCAGATGGCCCACAAGCACCAGCTCGTGGCCATCTCGCACCTGCCGCAGATGGCGGCGGCCGGCGACGTGCATTACTTCGTTTACAAGGAAGACCGCGCCGACCGCACCGTGAGCCGCATCCGGCAGCTCACGGCCGACGAGCGCGTCAAGGAAATCGCCCACATGATTGCCGGCGCCAAGCCCAGCGAGAGTGCGTTCGCCAGCGCGCGGGAGTTGTTGGCGCTGCGGGGAGAAGCGCTGGTAGGGTAAGCTTCAGCTTGCGCGTGCGTACCTACTTTTGCGCGCATGGCTGCCGGATGACTGGCCCTTCGGTGGCAAGCTAAAGCTTACTCTACATTTATGCCTCACAACCTGCTTGCCGGCAAAGTCGGCATTATTTCCGGCGCTTTGAACGACAAGTCCATCGCCTGGAAAGTCGCCCAGCGCGCTCACGCCGAGGGCGCGCGCATCGTGCTGACTAACGCGCCGCTGGCCATGCGCATGGGCGAAATCCGCGCCCTGGCCGCCGAGATTGACGCGCCCATCATTCCGGCCGACGCGACGTCGGTGGAGGAGCTGGAAAAGCTCTTTAGCGACGCGCAAAGCCACTTCGGCGGCAAGCTCGACTTCGTGCTGCACAGCATCGGCATGAGCGCCAACATTCGCAAGGGCAAGAACTATGGCGAGCTGGACTACAAGTTTTTTCAGCAAACGCTCGACGTGTCGGCGCTCTCGTTTCACAAGATGATGGCCGTGGCTGAGCGCCAGGACGCGCTCAACGAGTGGGCCAGCATCGTGGCCCTGAGCTACATCGCCGCCCAGCGCGCTTTCCCCGACTACACCGACATGGCCCAGGCCAAAGCCATGCTCGAAAGCATAGCCCGCTCCTACGGCCAGCGCCTGGGCCACCTCAAAAAGGTGCGCGTGAACACGATTTCGCAGTCGCCGACCAAAACCACCGCCGGCACCGGCATCGGCGGCTTCGACGCGTTTTATGAGTACGCCAACCAGATGGCCCCGCTCGGCAACGCGCCCGCCGAGGCTTGCGCGGATTATTGCGTGTCGCTGTTTTCGGATTTGACGCGCTACGTGACCATGCAAAACCTGATGCACGACGGCGGCTTCAGCACGGTCGGTATTTCGGCGGCCGTGGTGGAGGCCATTACGCGCATGACGGAAGCACCGGCACAAGCGTAGAGCCGTCGTCAGAATAGCTCGACCACTGCCGGAATTATTTCCTCCTGAATTTTACTCGAAAGCGCTGGTCGGCAGACCAGCGCTTTTTTTGGGGCGTGGTTGTAGCGCGCGGGTAGGGCCATCCGAGCGCGTTTCGATGGCCTGCCGCGCTGGGCACGAACGCAGCCTGACCGTGCGCCTGAGCGCCGAACGCTGGGACCATCGGGTGAGTGTACTGGCTGCTTCAATTCGCCGGAGACACTAACACCGCGCGGCGCTCGCGGTAGCCAGACGGAGCTGTCGAGCCTGACTGCCTGATGATGTCTTTCCGACTAAAGCTCATCCGGCGTGCCGTAGCCTTCGCGGATTTCGGGGTGGCTGATTTGGCCGCCCAGGTTGCCGGCGCGGGCCAGCAGGCCGAAGCTGAGCGCCGCGCCCAGCAGCGTGGCCCAGGCGAATTGGCGCGCGCGGGGCGCGCCCTGGTGCAGCTGCATCAAGCTCAGGCCGGCCAGCGTGGCGGTGGCCGTCAGCACCCAGTAGCCGAGCTGGGCAGCCTGGGCGTGGTGGTTAATCAGGGCCTGACTCACGCGGGGCATGTCCTTGACGACGAGCGCCGCGCCCGCGCCGGTGAGCTGCGCCGGCAACCCCACGGCCACGGCCACCAGCAGCGCCCAAAGGCCGGCGCGCACCAGCGGGTCGGGGCCGCGGCTCAGGCCGTAAGCGAGCAAGAGTAAGCCAGTCAAAGCCCCGAAAATAGGGGCGTGGTTAAATAGCAGGTGCCAGTGTGCTTGATTCATCGCAGGACAAACCGCCGCGCCGGGGTTTCTTGTTTCTTGTTTCTTGTTTCAAACTTGAGCCAGGCAAGGTAGCGGTATTTCAACTCTGCGAAACTTTGCTCCCTTCGCGGAAGTTCGCGCAAACCTGCGCCTTGGAAACAAGAAACAAGAAACAAACGGGGCCTAACCCCCGGCCGGGGCCTGCGTACAGGCAAAGCGGCCGCGCCGAGGTTTCGCAGAGCGGTTTCCTTTTCTTCATTTCCTATCTATTCTCCCTATGGCTACCAAAGCTCAGGACACGAAAGGCCAGACTAACCCGGCCGTGAACATTCAGCCCCACATCGGGCAGCAAAACCATGCCCCGGCCCCGACGCAGCGCTTCGGCACGGTGAGCCAGCGCCTGCCCATCGGCCTCGACGAGAAAACCCGTCAGCAGAGCGTGGACGGCCTTAACCAACTCCTGGCCGACACGATTACGCTGCGCGACATGTACAAGAAGCACCACTGGCAGGTGGTCGGCCCCACGTTCTACCAGTTGCATTTGCTCTATGACAAGCACTACGAGGAGCAGGCCGAACTGGTGGATGCCATCGCCGAGCGCATCCAGATTCTGGGCGGCGTGGCCGTGGCCATGGCCCACGACGTGGCCGAGCTGAGCAGCATTCCGCGCGTGCCCCGCGACCGCGAGGAAGCGCCCGTGCAGGTGTCGCGCCTGCTCGACGCGCACCAGATTATACTCAAGAACTGCCACGACTACGCCGAAAAAGCCGCCGATGCCAAAGACGACGGCACGAATGACCTCATCGTGAGCCAGCTCGTGCGCACCAACGAGCTGCAGGTCTGGTTCGTGAGCGAGCACGTCGTGGATTCGCCCCTGACGCAGGCAAAATAATTTTTTAATGTGCGGATGTGAAAATGTGCTGATTGTTGCTAGGGTTTCCTCTGCAACAATCAGCACATTTTCACATCCGCACATCAATCCATCCGCCCATCTAACTTTTCCTGGTGGTTGTCCTGGGCTTCTTCCACGGTGTGGGTCTGGCCGAGGTCGTTGTCGGCGCGGGCTTTTTCGGCCAGCAGGCAGTAGAAACCGTGGATAAGCCGGATTTCTTCTTCCGAAAAATCCTGCGCGTTGATGAGGCGATTGCTGGCTCCTCTGGTGGCGGCCAGCAGCTCGTTGAGCTTGAGATGCAGCACCAGCGAATCCTTGTTCTGGGCGCGTTGAATGAGAAATACCATCAGAAACGTGATGATGGTGGTGCCAGTGTTGATGATGAGCTGCCAGGTTTCGGAATACTGGAACACCGGGCCGAGCGCGGCCCAGCCCAGCACGATGGCCACGGCCCCGACGAAAACGCCCGTGGTGCCCGAAAGTTGAGTAATTTTTTCGGCGAAGCGCCCGAAGAACGACGTGTCGCGGTGCTGATGAGAAGGAACAGGCATGTGAAGTAGCGGGACGAAAATGAGCTGATTACGACGCGAAAAGCGCGGCGGCCGCCAGATTCCGAACACAAAAATGAAACCAGGCTTGGTAGAAAGTAGCGGCGGCTAGTACCTTTGTGCCCCTTCGCCGCCTCAGCGAAGCCAGAACCCGCCTACCGATTGCTTTTCGCGCACGTGGTGAAACTGGTAGACACGCCATCTTGAGGGGGTGGTGCCTTCGGGTGTGGGAGTTCGAATCTCCCCGCGCGCACGTTTTTGAAGCTTAAAAAGCCTGCCCGTCGGCGGGCTTTTTTGTGGGCCGAACTCGGCAGGCATGTAAAACGGAGTGGTACTCCGTTTTGCCGCGCAACGGCAGGCTCGCGTCAGTTTTGTCTTCTTGCGAACGATGCGGCCGCCCCTGCCGCTTCGCGGCAAAACGGAGTGCCACTCCGTTTTACGCTCCTTGCTTCTCGAACGGGTTGCCCGGCCGCACCAGCACCACGCGCTCGCGCTCGACGAGCACCTGACCGGGCCGCGCACCCTTGGGCTTGCGCACGAATTTTTTGGGCGTCACCGTGACGGGGCACAATGAGTCGTGCTGGCGCTTCGAGTACCAGCCGGCGAGCTGGGCGGCGTGCTCCACGACGGGTTCGGGCACGGGATGCCCGGCGCGGTGCCGAATCACGACGTGCGAGCCGCTTACGTCCTTGGCGTGCAGCCAGAGGTCGTCTTTGTGGGCGTATTTCTGGGTGAGCAGGTCGTTGTTCTGGGCGTTGCGACCCACCAGGATGGTAAAGCCGCGGTCCTCGAACACCTTGAAGGGCAGCTCGGCCGGGGCCGGGGCGGCGGGCGCGCCCGGCTCGGGCAGGCCCTGGACTTTGCGCCAGGCGCGCAGGCCGCGCAAGTCGGCCAGGGCCGGGTCGGTAGCCAGGGCTTCGAGCTGCTCCAGCGCGGCCATTGCCTCGGCTTCGCGCCGGGCCACGCGCTCGCGGAGCTGAGCTTCTTCGAGCTGCTGATTTTTGCCTTTACGGTAGAGGTTGGCGGCCGTTTGCTGGGGCTTTTCGAGGGCTTTGAGCTTGACGAGCACCGGCTCATTAGTTAAAAAGTCCACGACTTCGGCCTGCGTGGCCTGGGTGGGCAGCGGCGGCAGCAGGTGCAGGTTGGCCATAATCAGGTCGGCGCGGTGCCGGAAGCCGGCCTCGTGTTGGAGCGCGTGCAAACGCTGGCCGGCCAGGTGGGCGCTGGTGGCGGCCTCGTCGGCGCGCCGCGTGAGCAGCTGCATGAGCTGCCGCCGCTCGGTTTCGAGCGCGCGCCGGGACAGCGCCACGGGCACGAAGCGCCGCAACGCGGCAATCGGGTCGGTGCCGGGCAGCGTTTCGAGCACCTCGCCCAGCGGCAGCAAGCTCAGCCGGGTGCGGCCGTCGAGGCGCAGCAGGTAGTAGTGGGCGGGATTCTCCAGCTTCTGTACCAGCTCTTGCACCAGTTGCTGCTTCGCATCAGGCGCGGCTGCATCGTAGGCGCGTTGCTCGCGCAGGAAGCGGGCGGGCAGGTCGGCCAACGAGCCTTTTAAAGTCTGAACCGCGGATTTATCGGATTCGTCGGATGGGTCGGATTTTGGTGGCTGGCTCAGGTCAGCATCAGCCACGTAATTCTGGTGGAAAAGCTGGGCCGGCGCGTCGGGCGCGGGCCGAAACACGGCGTTCGGGCGCGAGCTGTAGAGCTTGAAGAGCAGCGTGGCATCGTCTTCCACAAAGCGGAATTGCAGCACCCGGTCCTGGGGCCAGGCCGCGACTTCGGCCACGGTACGGCCCAGTAGCTCGGGCAGCAAATCCACCGAGTTCTGGCGGGCGCGGCGAAACGTTTCGGGCAGGGCCAGCGCCGGAAACGCCGCCCCGAGCTGAGCCTTGAGCCAAAACTCGCGGCCGCTGCCGTTGGTCAGGCCGATGACCAGCTCGTCTTTCTCCTGCGAGAAACATTCCGCCACCCGGTAGCCGCGCAAGTGCTGGGTGAGGGCCGGGGCGAGCTGACGCAGGAAATAATAGTTGGTGTGCATGAAAAAGCGGGCGCTGGGGCGGCGACGAAGCTACGCCGACGGGGCCGGTTCCAGCGCCAGCAACTGCACCAGGAGCGGGCGCGACTCCTGCACCTCGGACCAGAAGGGCAAGGTGAAAAATAAGACCCCAAACAGCAGCATCCCGACCGGAATCAGCAGGTTCGGGTCGAGGCCAGCCTTCGCCTCGAGCGCGGCCGAGCCAACGACCAGCGCCGCGAAGCTGATAAACAGGAGCCAGATGGCCGCGAACACCAGCACCAGCGGGGGCAGTCGGTGGCGGAGCCGCAGCCGGCTGCCCCCGCTGGCCGGGTTCGGCTCCACGGTGCCGGTTATCTCCGGCCGCACGTCGTTGCGGTAGCTGATGACCCGCCGCAGGGTGAAGCTGTTGGCGAACACGGTGCCTTGAAACGGCCCCGGCAGCGAAGCCGGCGGCGAGGTCGGCGAGCAGGCGACTCGGACGCGCTCCAGCAGCTCGGCCGGGGGGAGCGGGGAGGTAAAGTATTCGGTGAGGGAGGGAAAAAAGCGCATGGTCAGCCTTTACTAAACCTCTAGCTTTAACCCATCATATGCCAGCCGCACCCAACCCGGCAAGCCGGCCTCGACTTCGTGGTGGCGGCCGAGCTGGTGGCTGATGTGCGTCAGGTACGCGCGGCGCGGGGCCAGCTCTTCGAGCACGGCTACGGCTTCGGTCAGGGTGAAGTGCGAGATGTGCGGCTCGTGGCGCAGGGCGTTGAGCACGATGATGTCGCAGCCGCGCAACTGGTCTTTGGTGCTCTCGGGCAGGTAGTTGGCATCGGTCAGGTAGGCCACGTCGCCGATGCGGAAGCCCAGCACGGGCAGCTTGTGGTGCAGCGCCCGCAGCGGCTGCACCCGCAGGCCGAGCACGTCGAACGGCAGTTGGTCGTCGGCAATCGGGTGCAGGCTGATTTGCGGCACGCCGGGGTACTTGTGCTCGGCAAAAACGTAGGCGAACTCGCGCTGAAGCTGGGCCAGCACCCGCGGCTCGGCAAAGACGGGCATTTCCTGGCGCTGCCGGAAATTGAACGCCCGTACGTCGTCCAGCCCGGCAGTGTGGTCCTTGTGCTCGTGGGTAAACAGAATCGCGTCGAGCTGCCCAACGTGGGCGCGCAGCATCTGCTGCCGAAAATCGGGGCCGGTGTCGATGACCAGGCTGCGGCCCTCCACCAGCAGGTGCGCCGACACGCGCAGGCGCTGGTCGCGCGGGTCGAGCGAGCGGCACACGGCGCACGCGCAGCCTATCATCGGCACCCCGCTCGAAGTGCCCGTGCCGAGAAAGGTGAGCGTCATGGTGAGTTAAGAGTTAAGAGTTAGGAGTTGAGAGTTGAGAGGTAGCAAGTAAGAAAAATTCTCAACCCTTAACCCTTAACCCCTAACTCTTAACTCAAATCTACCCCACGTGCTGGCGCACGGCGCGCACGAGGGCATCAAAGTCGAGCGGTTTGGGCAGGTAGTCGGTGATGCCGGCTTCGCGGAACTGCTCCATCGAGTAGTTGTTGGCGTTGCCCGTGATGGCGATGATGGGCAACTGGCGGATGCGCGCGTCGGCGTGCTGGCGGATGTCGCGCGTGCATTCGAGGCCATCCTTGATGGGGATGTTGATGTCCATCAGCACGCCGTCCACGGGGTGGGCTTCGAGCTGCTTGAGCACTTCGCCGCCGTTTTTGGCCACTACGACGCGGTATTTTTGCTGCTCCAGAATTTTGCGCGTCAGGCTCTGAATCACGGAGCTATCTTCGGCAATCAGGATGGTTTTGGGGGAGGTAGGGGTCGTCATAAAAGCAGGAGCAGGCGGAAAAAGAATGGAAAGAACAATAAGAAAGCTAATTACCCGAATGGGTTTGTAGGCCATTCGAAGTTCGGTGATATACTCACAGCTATCAGAAAAGCATATTTTAACAGCGGAACAAACCCTTAGCCTGGTAACTTCTAGCCTGGGCCGTTGGGTATCGTGTCCAATGCGCGCGGCCCGGCCCCGGCGAACCAGGTGTCGGCCTGGCCCGGCCGGGGGTCTCAGCCCACGGCAACGGCCAGCAAGGTAGGGTAGGCGGCCACAAATTGGCGAAAGCGGCGGCCCAGCTCGCTCAGCCCGGCCTGAAGCTGAGCCGGGTCGGGCGCGGGCAGAACCAGGTCCGAGCCAGCTGAGCCAGCCAACCCGGCCTGCCCAGCCGGGCCGGGCGCGGCGTGGCGCAGGGACTGCTCCAACGCGCGGGCCTGCTCGGTGAGCGCCACCAG
>Ga0209511_1000645_pt1 | contig 34037 bp, 22 predicted proteins | sample SSSSmetaG_FD_184141 | JGI IMG/M metagenome (GOLD analysis project Ga0209511, IMG submission 184141) | Glacier valley bacterial and archeal communities from Borup Fiord, Nunavut, Canada, to study Microbial Dark Matter (Phase II) - ​SSSS... | ecosystem: Environmental > Aquatic > Freshwater > Ice >... | reverse complement strand
TAGAATGGAGTGGCACTCCGTTCTACAGACCCAACTCGTACAGGCTACCTTCCTCGGTGCTGATGAGCAGCGTGCGCGCGTCCTTAAAGGCAACTCCCTCCGTTTGGCCGGCCCCTTCAAGGCCCACGCGGCGCGGTGCGGCGCGCAGCAGCTGCTCCCAGGAATTACCCTCCAACACGAACAGCTCCTGCCGGGCCAGCAGCACCAGGCGGCGGCCGTCGGGCGAGAGGGCGGCATCGGTTACTTCGCCGGGCAACGCGATTTTAGCTATCAGCTTCGCCACGTAGGTACCGGGCTGGTCGGGCACGGTATAGACCTTGCACGTCGCTTGCTGGCCCCGGTCTTTGGTGAACAAATACACCTGGCCGCCGTGCCAGAGGCTGGCTTCGCAATCGAAGTTTCGCTGCTTCTTAGCGGGCGGAAACTCCGTTTGGTCGGGGTATGAAAACTTGATTTTCTGGACCAGGGCCGGGTTTTCGGGCCGAAATTTCACGAGGACCAGGTTCTGCCGGTCCGCGTTGTTGTTGCCGCAGTCGCCGAGGTAGTAGTTGCCGGCTCCGTCGCGGCTCAGGCTTTCCCAGTCGTGGTTTTTGGCGGCCAGCGTGAACTGCCCCAGCTGGTGGCCGGTGGCATCGACCCGAAACACAACCGGCGGCTGCCCATTGTCGCCAAACGTGAAAAACGTGCCCGCTTGCGGAGCCGGGCACAAGCCGGAGCTTTCGCGGATGCCCGCCGCCAGGGTGCCCACGCGGCGCGCGTTGGTGGGCGCGGGCGGGGCCGGCACGGTTTGCGCGGCGGCGAGTGGTGAGCCGGATTGACCAGCTTGGCCAGCTTGGTCAGTTTGGTTAGCGGCGGGCGAGCAGGCCGCCGTCAGTAGGGCCGCCAGCAATAAGGGATGCGAAGTCGTCATGGAACGCCCTATACGCGCCGCGCCGCGCCGGGGCTGACGCGCTACGGTCGCAACGGTTACTGCTTTCGCTTACGCAACTGATAATGAAAGCATAACGCTACGGCAAGGCCCACCGGCTGGCCGCGTAACGTTGCGGCATGGAAAGTTGCTTCGCCAAACCTGGTCGGGCAGCGCGCGCGGGTGGCTTCGGAGCCACGTTGCTGCCGGGGCTGCTGACCGCTTTTTGGCTGTTGGCGGCCGGCGGGGCTGCCGCCCAAAGTCAGGCCCAAAACGCCCAGAACGCGGCCTCACCAACTCCGCTGGCCGCGCCCGATTTGGCTAACGTGGTGCTGGTCACGCTCGACGGGGTGCGCTGGCAGGAAGTATTCGATGGGGCCGACCCGGCGCGGCTGCCGCGCCGGCTGCGGGCCGGGCTGCCGGCCACGGCGGCGGCCCGACGGCGGGCGCTACTGCCGTTTTTGTGGGACAGCGTGGCCGGTTCCGCACGCCGGGCGGGCGGGCAGCTATTCGGCAACCGCGCCCTGGGCAGCCGGCTCGACGTGCGCAACCGCAGCCGCCTCTCCTACCCCGGCTACAACGAGCTGCTGAGCGGCGCGCCCGACGACGCGCGCATTGGCAACAACCGCGCCTCGGATAACCCCAACGAAACCGTGCTCGAAGCCGCCAACCGCGCCCCCGGCCTGGCCGGGCGGGTGGCCGCGTTCAGCACCTGGGGCGCGTTCAAGCGCATTCTCTGCCCCACCCGTAGTGGCGTGCTCGTGGATGCCGGCCGGCCCGACGGCCACGAGCGGGCCGACTCGCTGACCTGGCTCGCCGCCCGCGCCTACCTGGCCCGCGCCCGGCCACGGGTGTTATTTGTGGCTTTCGGCAACACCGACACCGAGGCCCACCTCGGCCATTACACCGGCTACCTGGCCGCCGCCCACGCCGCCGACCGCTACCTGGCCCAGCTCTGGGCGTATCTGCAAAGCCAGCCGCAATATCGGGGTCGCACCACGCTGCTCGTCACCACCGACCACGGCCGGGGCCGCGGCTGGGCCTGGAGCCAGCACGGCCGCTGGCTGCCCGGCTCAGGCCAGACCTGGCTGGCTGCTCGCGGCCCAGGCATCGCCCCTGTCGGCGAAGCCCCCGCGCCGGCCCAACATTTTCAGGGCGAGCTGGCTGGCTTGGTGGCCCGCTGCCTGGGGCTAGGTTTCCCGACTGCCGCGCCCGTGTTGGCGGTCGGTGAATGAGTGACTGAGTGACTGAGTGAATGAGTGACTCAGCCAACCACTCATTCGCTCAGTCACTCATTCACTCCCGGTACGGGGTCGTAGCCGGAGCCGCCCCAGGGGTGACAGCGGCCGATGCGGCGTAGCGCGAGCCGACCGCCGCGCCAGGCTCCGTAGCGGGTGATGGCTTCGGCAGCGTAGGCCGAGCAGGTGGGTACGAAGCGGCAGCTCGGCGGCGTGAGCGGCGAGATAAAAAGCTGGTAGAAGCGCACTAACAGCAGCAGCAAACGGCGCATGGTTTCTTGTTTCTTGTTTGAGGCTTCGCCAAGTCACAGCGTCTGAAGCAGTTCCCGAACCCATGCTTTAATCAAAACAATTTACCCAAGCCTGTTCAACAAGAAACAAGAAACAAGAAACTCACAACTTCCCGCACAACCGCCGCGCGGCCGTAGCCGTGCCCCGCGCCACGCAGGCGGGCAGCGAGGCGGCTTCCATCCAGGCGGTGAGGAAGCCGGCCCAGAAGGCATCGCCCGCGCCGGTGGCATCCAGCACGTCGGCCTCAGCGAGGGGGGCGGCGGGCACGTGCTGCCAGAGGCCGGTAGTGGCCCGAAACCAGACCCCCGCCGCCCCGCACGTCAGGCAGAGCGCGCGCACGGGAACGTCGGCCAGAAAAGCCTTCGCCGCGTCGGCTTCGGGGGCCACGCCGGCAAAGCGGGCTACGTCGTCGAGGCTGAGCTTGAGCAGGGGGCGGTGCGTGAGCAGCTGCCGCCACACGGCCTGCCCGTTGTCGTTGCGCCGCCAGATGGGGGCGGCGTAGTTCCAGTCGGCCGACACGGCGATGCCCTGGGCGGTGGCCAGGCGCAGGGCCGCCAGAATATGCTCCTGAGCAGGCGGGCGGCTCAGGGCGAAAGCGGTGGTGTGCACCACCGTGGCCTCGGCGATGAGGGCCGGCGCGACGGGCGGCAGGTAGCGGTCGGCGCTCCGGTACGGGATGAAGCTGGGCGTGCCGCGCGAGCGCCCCACCACGATGAGGCTCGTGGCGCGGTCGGGCAGGCGGTGCACGTGGGTCGTGTCGAGGCCGGCCGCCGCGAGGCTTCGCAGCAGCAAGTCGCCGAGGCCGTCCTGCCCCACGGCGGCCACCAGCCGGGCCTGCCCGCCGCTCAGGCGCACGAATCGGCACAGGTTGGCGGGGCTGCCACCCGGCACGGCGTGCAGGGTCGAAGCCTGGGCCAGGTCGTCCACGAAGTCGGTCGTGAGCAGGTCGAGCAGGGCTTCACCGATGGCCAGCAGGCCGCCGGTGACCGGCGCGGGGGGAGGTGAGGCGGGGGCAGCGGGGGCGACGAGGGTCATGGGATGAATCGAAAAAACGCTACCTGCTTAAATACCGCCCCTCGGCATACGCTCCCGCCAAGAGCTGCCCGGCGGCGCTCCAGGTGCAGTAAGGCACCCCGATGGGCTGCTGGGTCTGCCCGTGCAGATTTTCGTAGAAGCCCCAACACGACGGCTCAGTCGGGTTGGGACGATTGGCGGCGGCCAGCCGCTGGCGCAACTCAGCGGCCAGCGTGGGCTGGCCGTGCTGGGCGAGCGCGGCGGCGAGCCAGCCGTTCCAGACGGGCCAGCAGCCGCCGTTGTGGAACTCGCCGGGGTGGTTGCGAAACTCGTAGGCGTAGTTGTCGGCCAGCTCGGCCATGAGGGGGTCGGTGGAACCGATGGCGGGGTCGAAAGCCGACAGCAAGCCGGGCGTGGCCACCAACCGCCGGTGCAACGTCTCGACCAGCGCCACCTGCTGCCGCGCGTCGCCCAAGTTCAGCAGCAAAGCCAACGCGTTGGCCGCCAAGTCAAATTGTCGATACACCCGAGCCGGATTGAAGCCCATCAGCCAAAAATCGCCCGGCGCGTCGCGCAATTGATGGGCCAGAGCCGGCGAGTAGAGCGTGGCCGGGTCGGAGGTTGGGTCGGGCCAGTAATTGCGCGCGAGCACGGCCCGGATGGCGGCGGCCTTATCCAGCCATTCAACCCGCTCAAAATGGCGGCCGGCCAGCTCCAGCGCCCAGACCCGCAGCAGCTGGTCGTAGAGCACGTAGCCGTGCTGCACGTATTCGTCGGCCCAGTCGCCGCTCTGGGGCACATAGACGAGGTGGCGGCCGTTGAACTCCCAGGCATCAAGCACGGCGAACGCCCGCTCAATTTGGATGAGTCGGTTATCTGCAAAAGCTTTATCACCCGTCAGCCCAGCGAATTGTAGCAACCCGATGACGGCCCAGCTCACGTTATCGACCCGGCCGCAATTACCGCCGTAGCTGGCCCGGCCGGTGGCGGGGTCCACGTTGGACGGGAAAAACCCGGTCGGATGCTGGTGGTCGAACACGGTGGTGAGCGTGGCGCGAAACGTCCTGACCAGACTTTTTTCCTCACTGAGCAGCGCGGCCAGGCCGGTGATAACCCCGTCGCGGGTCCAGACGCGCTGGTAGTTGGCCGTGGGCTGCACGCTGGCCACGAAGCCGGCCGGCGTGGCGGCGGCCCGCAGCAGGGCCAGCGCCTGGCGGGCGGCCTCGGTGGGAGTGAGCAGGTCAGCGGGAGCCATGCGCGCAGGCGGTCAAGCGAGGAAAATCAAAGGGCTGTTTACCAAGACCTGAGACGTTAGACAGGAGACAGGAGACAGGAGACTTTCCCCGGCGAGAAGTCTCCTGTCTAACGTCTCAGGTCTTGGTAAACTCAGTGGCGGCCGGCTCGCGCCGGATGAAAAGCACCGCACCCGCACCGAGTACGAACAGCGCCCCAGCGAGGCGGATGGCGTTTTCGGGGTGACTGCCGAGCAGGTGCGTATAAATCCAGGAAAAAGTCACCGTTTGCAGCAGCATTGGGATGACGATGAACAGGTTGAAAATGCCCATGTACACGCCCGTACGCTCGCGCGGCAGGCAGTCGGCCAGCAGGGAGTAGGTGGTGCCCATCATGCTGGCCCAACCGATGCCCAGACCAATAGCGGGGATGACGAGCAGCCACTTCTGACCGAAGCCAGGCAGCAGCAGCAGCCCCAGCCCGGCCAATGCTAAGCTCAGCAAATGCACCCAACGCGCCCCGAGCCGGCGAGCCAGCAGCGCCAGCCCGAACGCGCTGCAAAACGTGACGATGTTGTAGCCCCCGTTGAGTTGCCCGGTGAGCAGGCCGGCCGCCGCGAAGCCCGGCGTATTGGGGTCGGCGGTATGGAAAATGGTGCGGGCCAGGCACAGCGGGATGTACTGCCAGTAACAAAAAATGGCGTACCAGCTGCAGAGCATCATCGGGGCCATGCGGCGCATCGGGGCGGGCATGTCGCGCAGGGCGGCCCCAATTTCGCGTAGCGCTCCCCCGAGCCCGCCCGGCGTGGCCCGGATGTGCGCCACCTCAGCGGTAGTCAGCGGGCGTTCTCGGGTCGTCAGCACCGAATACAGAATCGCCCCGATGGACACCGCCGCGCCGATAAAAAAGGCCACGAACGTAGTGTAGGGAATGTTATTGGAGCTACGGGCCGTGGCGCTGAGCAGCCCCAAGGCCACAAGCACGGTGGGCGTGAAATTGGAAAGCGTCTGGCCCAGGCCGGTGAAAAAGCTTTGGGTCAAGAAGCCCAGGCTATACTGCTCGGGCGGCAGCTGGTCGCTGACGAAGGCCCGGTACGGCTCCTGGGTCACGTTATTGGCCGCGTCGAGCACCCAGAGCGTGCTGGCCGCCGCCCATACGGCCTGGCTGAACGGCATGAGCAGCAAGCACAAGCTGCACACGAGCGCCCCGGTGATGAAGTACGGCGTGCGGCGGCCCCAGCGGCTGGTGGTCCGGTCGCTGAGCGCGCCCACGATGGGCTGCACGATTAAGCCCGTGAGCGGCCCGGCCAGCCACAGAAACGGCAGCTTCTCGGGGTCGGCCCCGAGGTAGGAGTAAATCGGACTCATGTTCGACTGCTGCAAGCCGAAGCTGTACTGCAAGCCGAAAAAGCCCACGTTCATGCCGATGATGCGCCAGAACGACAGCCGGGCAAGCGGGGCAGTGGCGGCGGGCGCGGGAGCCAGGGCGGGAGCGGCCATATGTGTTTCTTGTTTCTTGTTTCTGGTTGCTTGTTGCTTGTTGCTTGTTCGGTTACTGAGAGCAGGACTGACAAACGCACTCAATCGCTGCCCCTCATCCCTACTGCCCACCGCCGTTTTCGATGTTCGCGGCCCTGGTAGCGGCGGCGTTGCTCTGGGTAATTTTCAAGGATTTCTCTACGCCCGTCACGCGCACCGACTGCCAGCCCGTGGGCAACGTCGTTTTGATTTTGGTCAGGCCGGCGGGCGTGATGTCCAGCCCGCCGAAACCCATCAACACAGCTTGCAGCACGCCGCCCGCGCCGGTGGCGAAGTAGGGATTGGTGCCGCCCTTCGTCTCGGCCAGCACCCGGAAGGGCGGCAGCAGGTTCGGCTCGTAGGCATCCTGGAAGAAATGCCTGGCCTTGTCGGCGTTGCCGAGGCGCGAATAGAGCAGCGCGAAAATGGCCTGCGTCATGGCCGGCGTGCCTTCAGTCGGCACGCGCGTTTCGTAGTAGGCCAGGTCTTTTTTAACCTGGGCCGGGTCGGTGATGACTTTGAGCGGGAAAGCGAGCAGGTTCACGTCGCCCTGCTTGATGCCCTCGCCGTTGTAGGTCGCGTGCTCGCGGGTTACGCCGTCCGGGAATTTGAGCAGCGGAATGTTCTTGGCCACCAGCGCCCAGTCGGCGTTGGCGGGCAGGCCCAGCAGGCGGGCGGCGGCGGCGGCGTTTTGCAGATTGACCCGCGCGGCGGCGTTGGTGAAGGCGTTGTTGTCCACGTTCTCGGCCCACTCGTCGGCCGCCACCACGTTCTTGATGTCGAAGTGGCCGGGGCCGTTACGCTCGACCCGACTGGCCCAGAAATCGGCCGTCGCCGACAGAATCGGCCAGCCTTTCTCGCGCAGCCACTCCCGGTCTTGCGTTACGCAGTAATACTGCCAGGCGGCCAGCGCGACATCAGCCGAAATGTGGTGCTCGAACGGCCCGCTCAGCGCCCAAACGGGCGTTTCTTCCACGCCCGAATCGGCGCTCTCCCACGGAAACATGGCCCCCCGGTAGCCGTGGGCGAAGGCGTTGCGGCGGGCCGGCTCCAGCCGCCGAAAGCGGTACTCAACCAGCGACTTGGCAATGTCGGGGTGCAGCACAAGCAGGGCCGGGAACATCCACAGGTCCGAGTCCCAGAACACGTGCCCGTTGTAGCCCAGCCCCGAGAGGCCCATCGGCGAGGGCGAATAGTCGGTGCCGGCCCGCGAAAACGAGTACAGGTGGTACATCATCGAATGCACGTCCTGCTGGGCCTGGGCGGCGCTGGCATCGCCGGTTATCTGAATATCGCTCTGCCACAAGTCCTGCCAGGCTTTTTCGTGGAACGCGAGCAGCCGCGCGCGGCCTTCGAGGCGGGCGAAGATGGTGAGCCGCTCGGCCTCGTTGAGCGGGTCGGCGTGGTGGGCCGACGTGATGCTGGACCCCGCCACGGCGTAGGCGTAGGTTTGTCCGGCTTTGAGCGGGCGGCTGAATTTCATCAGGTGCATGCCGTTGTCCCACATCTCGTGAATCACGCGCGGCTCCTGCCCGTGGGCTTCCTCGAACAAAAAGCTGGTGCTGGCGCAAAGCTGCAATTTGCCCGTGGGCGAGCGCGCCGACGAGGTCAGCAGCTGCACCGTGGCGTGGGGCCGGTCGATTTCATTGTAGTAATTCTGCACGTCGCGCAGCGCGTCGGGCGCTTCCATCACGCTCGCGGCCGTGATGGCCACGTCCTTTTTTGCCGTGATGCGCACGTCGAGCAGCGCCGTAAACGGCAATTGCCGCAGGGCGTAATACGTGTAGCTGATGCTGGCCCGGTCGCCGTAGTCGAACGTCGTCGTGAGCGCCGCCCGCTTCATATCGAGCACCTGCCGAAAGTTGGTGGCATCGGCCGCCGACAGCCGCCGCCCATCGACTTCGAGGTACATGTTGAGCAGGTTGAACGAGTTCAGAAAATTGCTCACCCGCCCGCGCCCGTACTGGTCGTAGGCTCCGGCCAGCACCACGCTCTTCACCTTGAACGGCTCCGGCGACGACACCACGCCGAGCATCCCGTTGGCCACGGTCGCCCCGTAGTAGTTGGCGGGGTTGATGCGGTCGGCCGTGATGCGCCAGGGGTCGGGCGCGGGCGTTTGGGCCTGGGCGGCGAGAGGCAGTAGCAGCAGGAGGAAGGTTGGGAGGCGGGGCATAAGGTGTTTCATGCGTAGTAGCGGTATTCTTTTTTTTAGCCCCTCCCCCGCAATCCCATCCCCTAGCCCCTTCCCCGATGGGGAAGGGGAACTAGTTCTAGAACTAGAGCGGACTTGGGACTAGAAACTAGGACTAGTTCCCCTTTCCCATCGGGGAAGGGGCTAGGGGATGGGGTTACGGGGGAGGGGCTAGGAATTATGTTTCACGGGGAAGGCGCGTTAGAACGGGGTTCCACCAGAGGCGACTTCGGAGCCGCAGAGCCACCCGCCCCACCCCGATTCAGCAGCCACAGCAACACCCCATTGGTCCACCCAAAGCCGTCCTGCAACGGGTACTCGCCGCCTCCGGCCACTGCGTTCACGTTCACGACATCGTATTTTTCCAGCAGCTTGCCGGTTTGGTTGAATACGCGCGCGTTGAGCGCCGTCCAGCGGCGGGCCACGGTATCGGCCAACGCGGACTGCTGGCAGCGGCGCAAGCCACTGATGGCCAGCCACTGCAAGGGTGCCCAGCCGTTGGGCGCGTCCCACTGCTGGCCGGTGCGTACGGGCGTAGTGAGCAGGCCGCCGGGGCGCAGGAAGTCGCGCCGCAGCCCGGCCGCCACCCGGCTCGCCTGCTCCTTCGTAGCCAGGCCCAGCGCCAACGGATACACCCCGGCCAGCGTGGGCCGGGCCACCCGCTGCCGCCGCGTCCAGTCGTAATCCAGAAACCAACCCGTAGCCGCGTCCCAGCAGTAGCGTTGCAGCGCGGCGCGGCGGGTAGCGGCTTTTTGCCGAAAAGCCTGGGCCAGTGCCGGTTGCCGCTGCTGCTCGTAGCCACGGGCCAGGGTTTGCTCCAGGCTGAAGAGCAGGCAGTTCAAATCGACAGCCACCAAATCGGTGGTATGAATTGAGCCGAGCTTGTTGTCGGCCCCAAACCAGCGGCTGCTGAAATCCCAGCCCGAAGCGGCGGCGGCCCGCACGTTGCGATAGAACGCGGCCGGCGCTTGCCGGCTCAGGCGGGCGGCGGCTACGTCTTCCGCGTACGACTCCTCGCGGGGCGTATCGGCCGCGTCCCAGTAGCGGTTGAGCAGCGTGCCGTCGGGCAGGCGCACGAGCGGGCCAGCGGCCGCGCCGGGACGCAAGCTCGCAGACCCATTCATCCAGTAGTCGTACTCGCGCCGCAAGGCATTCTGGTAGCGCCCACGCACCGAGTCGCCCTGCACCGAGGCCAGCAGCTCGACCATGCGCCCAAAGAACGGCGGTTGGGAGCGGCTCAGGTAATACGTCCGGTTGCCGTTCGGAATGTGGCCGTACTGCTTAATCAAGAACGCGAAATTGTCGAGCATGTCACGCACCAGCCCCGCGCGCCGGGCCTCCACCAGCCCGAGCATCGTGAAGTACGAATCCCAGTAATACACCTCCCGAAACCGCCCGCCCGGCACCAGGTACGGCCGGGGCAGCGGCAGCAGCGACGAGCCGGGCGCGGGCCGGGCATCGGGCTGCCGCCGCAGCACCGTCCAGAGCGTGTCGAGGTGGGCACGCAGCCCGGCCTTGATGTCGCTCCGGTAGAGGTCAGTGCTGGCGGTCGGGGCCAGGAAGTTGCGCGCCGCGAACGCCTTCAAGTCAAAGCCCGGCCGCGCACTTTCGCGCCGGTAGCGGGCCAGCACCGAATCGGGCGGGGCCGTGGGCAGCGCGTCCACGAACGTCTTGCCATCGGCATAGACCCGTCCCAGCTGCACGGCCTCGAACAAGCCGGGGTACAGCTGCCGGGGCGTACGTGGTGCTTGGGCTACGGCGCTCAGCGGCAGCAGGAGCAGGAAGAAGAGTTGGCGCATCAGTTTAGCTACAAGTGTCTATTTGGCTCGCTGCTCGTATCGCCTCACCCCCCGGCCCCCTCTCCGAAAAGGAGAGAGGGAGCCTGACGACAGGTTACGTCTACTCACGGTCGGCTCCCCCTCTCCTTTTCGGAGAGGGGGCCGGGGGGTGAGGCGCAACGGGCGGCAAGCACTCAAAAAGCTTCTACTTTAACGGCAGCACCAGCGCCTGCCAGGGCCGCAAACTCAGCGCCGCGCCCGCCTGAAAATCCGCATAATTATTCAGCCAGGGTGCGCCGCCCAGCTTCAGCCCCGCCGGCACCGCCCAGCTCCGCGCCTCGGCCGTGAAATTCAGCACCACCAGCGCCCGCTCCCGGCCCAGCGTCCGGGTGTAAGCGTACACGTGCGGGTTGGCCGCGTCGAGCAGCGCGTACTGCCCGTAAACCAGCACCTTATGCTGCCGTCGCACGGCCGTCGCCCGCCGGAAGTAATTCAGCACCGAAGCCGGGTCCTTGTCCTCGGCGGCGGCGTTCACCTCGGCGTAGTTGGGGTTGATGCGCAGCCAGGGCTGGCCCGTGCTGAAACCAGCGTTCGTCGTGGCATCCCACTGCATCGGCGTGCGGCCGTTGTCGCGGGCCGTCGTTTTTTGGGCTTCGATAAACTTGCTCAGGTCGCCGCCACTGGCTTGCAGGCCCTTGTAATTGTTGAGCGTTTCGATGTCGCGGTAGTCCTCGATTTTGTCAAATTTGATGTTGGTCATGCCCAGCTCGTCGCCGCCGTAGGTGTAGGGCGTGCCGCGCATGGTGAGCAGAAACGTGCTCAGCAGCTTGGCCGAAGCCGCCCGAAACGCGGGCCGGTCGTCGCCCCAGCGCGTGGTCATGCGCGGCTGGTCGTGGTTGCCCAAATAGACCGTGCCCCAGCCTTTCTCAGCAAAAACCTTATCCCACTTCGTGTACACCTGCTTGAACTCCAGCAAGCTGTACGGGCCGGGCTTGCGCAGTCGGTACGAGTTGCCGGGTACGAGGCCCACGTCCATGCCCTCGAAATGGTAGAGCATGTTTAGCTCGCGCCGGGCCGGGTCCACGTAGTCCAGCGCGTCGGCCTTGGTTACGCCCGCGCCCTCGGCCACCGACATGCTCGGGTAGCGGCTGAGCACCTCGCGGTTCATCTCCCGCAGATACTCGTGCACGTGCGGCCCGTTGGCGTAGAAGCGGCCCCAGTCGCCGTTGTACTGGGCCGGCAGCGGCGGAAACGTGGTGTCCTTCGAGATAAATGGAATCACGTCCATCCGAAACCCGTCGATGCCCTTGTCGAACCAATAGCGCATCATCGCATATATCTCCTGCCGCAGCTTTGGGTTTTCCCAGTTCAGGTCGGGCTGCTTGCGCGAGAAATAATGCAGATAGTACGCCTTCGTGAGCGAGTCGTACGCCCAGGCATCCTTCTTGACGTCGAAAAAGCTTTCCCGCTTCGGCGGCGTGCCCCGCTCGGCCGGCCACCAGTGGTAGTAGTCGCGGTACGGGTTCGTGCGCGACGAGCGCGCCTGCTTGAACCACGCGTGCTCGTCGGACGAGTGGTTCACCACCAAGTCGAGCACCACTTTCAGCCCCCGCGCGTGCATGCCTTTGAGCAGCTCATCGAAATCGGCCATCGTGCCGAAATCCTTCATGATGGCCCGGTAGTCGGAGATGTCGTAGCCGTTGTCGTCGTTCGGTGAGCCGTAAATCGGATTCAGCCAAATCGTGTTCACGCCCAGGCTCTTAATGTAGTCGAGCCGCGAAGTCAGCCCCCGCAAATCCCCCACCCCGTCGCCGTTGCTGTCCTGGTACGAGCGGGGGTACACCTGATAGACGATGGCTTCCTTCCACCAGTCGGGCCGGGGCGCGGCGGCGGTCGGCTGAGCGACGGATTTAGCGGTGGTTCTAGACGGCCCGGACACTCGCGGAGTTTGCGCCTGACTGCTGACTGGCAGCAGCCCAAGCGACAGCGCCACGAGCGGCAGCATCAGAAGGTTTTTCATGCAACTAGCTGGGTGGAAGAAAGAAGAGCGGATAATATTTACGCAAACAGGCCGTCGGCAACTGCTAGGCAGCGACCGACGGCCTGCTGTGGGCGCGGTTTCTAACGCGAGGTCGTAAGGTTAGTAGCCGGGGTTCTGGGTGATATTGGTATTGGCATCCACCTGCTGTTGCGGAATAGGGAAGACCAAGTATTTCGGGTCGCTTTGCGGCTTATCCTTGCGGGGAAGCAGAAACTTGCCAAACCGAATCAGGTCCTGCCGGCGCCACTCCTCATTATACAACTCCCGGCCACGCTCATCAAGCAGCACATCGAGGTTAATTGAAGTCAGAGCGCTGGCACCCCTCGAAGGGTGAGTACGAATCGAATTAACAAGCGCCAGCGCAGTATTACCAAAGGAACCAGCACTGGTAGCTGTACCTCCACGAAGAATTGCTTCGGCTTTCATCAGCAATACGTCAGCTAAGCGGAAACTTACGTGGTCGTTTTCCGCACCGCCGGCACCAGGTTTCCCACGAGTGTAATCCACCGGGTACTTCCGCACCCGAATGCCTTTCACTTCCAAGTCCGTGCCCGTTTCAAAAAGATTGACATCTTTAGTGAATGCAAGTGGGTTTCCACGACGGTCAGCCAGCGGCGCATCTTTTGTCAGGTCGTACTGCTGACCGACCAGAAAGCCTACGTCAATACGATTGCTCGGATTAGCTGGCGAGCCAGTGGAGCGATAAGCAGTGCCCAGACGCTTATCAGTCGGTTCAAACTTATCGTAGAATTCAGCCGTGGTAGCCGGGCCATTATAGCCGTTGACATCCATATTGTAATGGGAAACAAACATCCAGTACGAACTCACGTCGCCGCTGTTGGAGCGCGTATTTTCTTGCGTGAAAATGTTTTCCGTACCGATGGCTGTGTTGTCGGGTGAGAAGCTATCGAAGTAGTTTTTAGTGAACGAGTACTTTCCGCTCGTAATAATTTGGTCGGCCAGGGCGATTACCTGATTCATATCGCCCGCGTCAAAGGTGGGTGCCTTGCGGTTAGCGTACGTGCCTTTATTAAGGTAGCACTTCATGAGTAGCGCCCGAGCAGCATCCTGGTTTGCTTTGCCCGCCGGACCGACTGGCAAGTCTTTTTGCACCGCTGTTATTTCGCTAATAATGTAGGTCAGAGCCTCGGTTCCCTTGCGAACGCGCGAAGGTTGGGTTACATTCTCACCCGGGTCGCGATACAGGACTTGGTCGTAAAGGTCTAACTCCCAAAACATCGCCCAAGCCCGAATAAAGCGCGCTTCAGCAGCCTGCTGAGCGTTGGGCTTGAATTGCAACAAGTCAGTGGCCGAGAATACGACCCCGTTCAACTGATTGAACGTGTCGCGCACCCGCTCGTTATTTGAGTCCCAGTTGTGCAAGTACAGTGCTCGCCACTTACCATTGTCGTCCCAGTCCGGCCCACGAGTCGGCATGATGCGTTCATCGGTCGGTACCTCTTCCAGCGCGAACACGCTCACGCTGCCCTGAATCGGGTCGCGTAAGGAGTTATAGACCCCTGCCAACAGTGAGCTTACCTGCCCACTGGCCAGATACTGGTCTTTGGTTAGGTCGCCATTGAAGGTTTCGTCAATTTTACAGCTGTTTGCCACCTGTAGTAAAGCCAAGATGGTCGTAGCTCGGATAATCCCTTTCTTAGTCATGGTTAATGTTCTAATGTGAGTGGGTTACAGGGAGAAGTTGATGCCGAACGTAAATGTTCGGGCAGTTGGGTAGCTGGCGTAGTCAATACCGGCTGAAGGGACGCTACCGACGATTTTGTTGGTATTGACTTCGGGGTCAAAGCCAGTATAGCTGGTCAGCACAAACAGGTTTTGCCCAATTACGAAGGCGTTAGCGCCTTTCAGAAATTTGCCGAGGTCACCAAAGCTATATGAAAGCGTTACGTTCGACATCTTCAGATAGTCACCTTTTTCAAGCCAACGGGTAGACACGGAGTTTGGGTTGCCGGTGGATTCCTTGATAGGGTTTTGAAAGGTTACAAGAGCGATGTTTTTACCGCCCCCAATCTGACCCACGTTACCGGCTGCTTCGAGCGTGTTATTGTAGATAAGCTGTCCAAACACTCCGGTCATGTTAGCGACGAGAGATAGTTTTTGGTAGCGCGCGTTCAGGCTGACACCCAGCAGAGTACTAGGATTGGGACTGCCGGCGTAGGAGGCCACACCATTGTTGGCATAAAGCGAATTGCCCTTGTCATCCAATCCCAGAAACTGAGGCAGGTAAAAGGCGTTGATAGGCAGACCATTCTGAATAACCTCCGCCCGTGCTCCCGATAAGCCTTGCCCGTTGACCTCACCCGTGGGAATAGATGATATGGTGGAGGGTAAACCCGACACTTTGTTCTGAATGAACGTCGCGTTCACATTCAGACCCAGGCTTACGCGCTCGCTGTTCAGAATCGTGCCGCCAATAGCCATTTCCAATCCTTTATTCACGACCTCACCCTGAAGGTTAGTCCAGCCAATAACAGCTCCGGGAGGGGCAGGCTGAATGGAAGGACTTGGGAACAGCAGGTCGGTGGTCGTTTTGTAGAAGTAATCTGCCGTGAAAGTCAGACGGTTGTCGAACAGCGCGGTTTCCAGCCCGACGTTGTATTGCGCATCCGACTGCCATTTAAGATTTGGATTTGAGGCATTGAAAAGCGCGGTGGCTCCAGCGTTTTGAAACACATAGCGGTCCTGAGCAGAGGCAGCGGGGTATTCTTGGTTGCCGGTTCGGCCGTAACCTGCTCTAACTTTAAGCAGGTTGACGTTGGCCAACTTGAAAAAGTCTTCGTGGCTGATGTCCCAACCCACTGAGAAGGAGGGGAAGTAACCGGTGCGGTTGGCCGGCCCGAACTTGCTGCTTTGGTCAGCACGCAAGGTACCGGTGAACAGATACCGGTCTTTGTAATTCAAAATGGCTCTACCAAAGTAGGACTGTAGCGCCGTGAACGGGTCTACGAATGAGGTAATGAGGCGGCTCGTGGGGTCAGAATACTGAATGTAGTTCGTGTAGTCCAAGCCAAAATTGCCAAATCCCCCCTGGCTTTCAAGTCCTCGGGCGGTGATGCTCGAGCCAGAGTAGTTGAAGGTGGTGTACTCGTAGCCAAGTACGGCATTGAGATTCAGGTCTGCCCCCAGCTTCTTATTAAAATTGAGCGTATTAGCGACCTGTTGCGTGAGCAGCTCATTCGTACCTATGACGGCGAGGCCCACGTTTTTGGTGTCGAAGTTAAGTAGAGCCTGACCGAGCGAAGTGCGCCGGATACCCGTGCTGTAGTTCACGCTGTAGAGGACGCGTGCTTCGAGCCAATCAGTGAGCTTGTAGTGCGGCGAAAAGCTAGCAAGGGCAGTGGTCACGCGCGAGTTATCGTCGAACAACTCCTGAGCTGCCACAGGATTGACCACAGCCCCCCCTTGAATAATTAGACTACCGTCAGCTTTTCGGAGCGGAGCAGTAGGATTCCACTGCAAAGCCTGCGTGATAAGGCTACCCGCGAAACCAGCGTTGTTAGAAACAGGCGCAATCTGTTCCCGGAACTGACTGGTATTAACGTTGATGTCCAAGCCTAAACGCTTACTTTCCAAAAACTGAAAGTTAGTAGCTAGGTTAGCACTGTATTTTTTAAAGCCGCTTTTGCGAACAATACCTTCCTGGTCGAGATAACCCAGGGAGAGGCGGTAACGCCCGGTTTCATTACCGCCGCTCAGCGCCACGTTGTAGTTCTGAAGTACTCCGGTACGCAGAATAGCCCCCAACGCGTCGGTATCGCTACCAAGGTCGTTAGTTGCTGGACTTACACCGTAATAAGTAAGCGCTTGACGAAACTGGTTAGCATCCAAAAATTTTGTTCGGCGCATGATGCTAGATACCCCAGTCGAAACGCCAATATCAAGCTTGGGAGCGCCAGAGCTACCCCGTTTGGTGGCAATAAGCACAACTCCATAAGCGGCTCGTGCGCCGTAAATGGCAGTGGCCGAGGCATCCTTTAGTACCGTTACCGACTCGACATCGGACGGATTTAAAAAGTTGAGTGGGTTGCTGTCGGTACCGCTTTCAAAAATACCTGGGGTTGTCAAACCAGGCCGGGCAGTGCGTCCGTCAAGCGGTACACCATCTACTACATACAGCGGCTGACCTGAACCGGTTACAGCCGAACTACCCCGAATTTTGATGCTAGCCGCGCCACCGGGCTGACCACTGGCAGCCGTAAACTGCACCCCTGACGTACGCCCCTGAATGAGCTGGTCAGGCGAAGTGAACGTGCCCTTGTTAAAGTCTTTCTCGCCGATGACGGCGACGGCCCCGGTCAGGTCCTGCTTGCGGGCAGTGCCGTAGCCGACTACCACCACGTCGGCCAGGGCCTGGGCGTCGGCTTTCAGCGTGGCGTTGAGCGTAGTCGTGCCCTCGCCCACCGTCACGGGCAGGGTCTGGGTAGTGAAGCCGACCGAGGAGAACGTAACCTGGTACGCGCCGGGCGCGACTTTTAGCTCATACTGGCCGCTTACGTTGGTAGGAGCCGCGTTGGTGGTGCCTTTGACGAGCACCGTCGCGCCGATAACGGGGTCGCCATTCGGCTCGGTGACGGTGCCGCGTAGCAGACTTTGCCCCATAGCGGACCCGGACAGGGCCAGCAGCACGAGCAGCAAGCTGACGCGCTTTTGTAGGAATGATAGCATAAGAGAAGGAGGGGTTGGTGGGAAAAAAATGCAGCCTTTGGCGGTAAAGGTGCATCGGTAACATTTAGAAAATCAAGCCTCCGTAGGGAACCCGGGGGGTAGTCACCTACCGAAATCGGTAACGTAACCGATTTCGGTAGGTAATATTTTTTTCGACAGGCCCGAATTTTTACCCGTGCTTTGTTACGGTCACGTTATTATTCACCTACTCTCTGGGCCAGGTCCGCGCGTAGCTTTGACGCTACCCGCCACTGCCTGGCTTGGTTGACCCTATGAAACGAGCTACTCTGCGTGACATCGCCCAAGCCCTGAACGTGACCGTGGCGACCGTGTCGCGGGCGCTCAAAAACTACCCCGACATCAGCACCAGCACCAAGCAAGCCGTGTTGGCCGCCGCCGAGCGCCTACGCTACGCCCCGCACCCACTCGCCGTCAAGCTGCGCCAGCAGGCGTACAAGGTTATTGGCGTGGTGGTGCCCGACATCGTGCACCCGTTCTTCTCGGATGTCATCAGCGGCATCGTCGATGTGGCCGAGGCCCAGGGCTACCACGTCATCCTGAGCCAGAGCAACGAGCGCTACGACAAGGAAATCCGCGTCACGCGGATGCTGCAAGCCACCGGCGTGGACGGCCTGCTCGTGTGCCTGAGCAACGAAACGACCGCCGTGGACCACCTGCGCGAGCTGCAGGACTACGACCTGCCGGTGGTGCTCTTCGATAAAGTCAGCCCCGAGCTGGACGCCAGCGCCGTGGTCACCAACGACTTCCAGGGTGCTTACGACGCTACCGCGCATCTCATCGGGTTAGGCCGCCGCCGCATCGCGCACCTCAAGGGCACCCCGCACCCGCAGAACACCCGGCGGCGCTTCGAGGGCTACCAGGCCGCGCTGGCCGCCCACGGCCTGCCCCCGCAGCCCGAATACGTGCTCGAATGCGCCCTCGTCACGCACGAGGAAGGGGCCGCTTTCGCCCGGCAGCTCATGGCTCTGCCCGCGCCGCCCGATGCCATCTTCGCCGTCACCGACGCGGTGGCCATCGGGGCGCTCACGGCCCTCAAAGAGCTGGGCCACCGGGTGCCCGGGGACGTGGCCCTGGTCGGCTTCAGCGACTGGGCCGTGTGCCGGTTCCTGGACCCGCCCATCAGCTCGGTGGCCCAACCGGGCTACGCCATCGGGCGGCGGGCCAGCGAATTGCTACTGCGCGAGATAACTGCCCTGCGCGACGAGCAGCCCCTGGTGCATGAGCTGGCCGTGCTCGATGCCGAGCTGCGGGTGCGGGCCTCGTCGGGCGGGTAGCGCGACGGGCGCGGGCGGGCGGCGAAAAGCTGCTCACCCGCTCTCGTCGCGTCATTATACCCATTCTCATTATGAATAGCTTAGCTACCCGCCTTGCTAATTCCTGATTGCGGGCGGCGGGTCGGAGACCCGCGCTACGGCTAACTTGCCGCTCAAACCCTTACGCGCCCGGCCCGTGAAGCATTTTATACTGCTGTTTTTGCTGGGTTGGGGTGGGTGGCGTGCCCCGATGGCGCTGGCCCAGGGCAACGGCCCAGTGGCGCACGGCGCGCGCGCCCAGGGGCTGGGTCAGGCCACGGCCGCGCTCGACGGCGACGTATGGGCGGTGGCCAACAACGCGGCCGCGCTCGGCTCGCTCACCCGGCCCGCGGCGGGCGTGTACGCCGAAAACCGCTACCTCATCCCTAGCCTCAACGTGGCGGCTGTGGCGGTGGCCCTGCCGCTGGGCACCATTGAGGCGGCCAGCGGGGCGCTGCCCGCCCGCGCCAGCCGGGGCGTGTTCGGGGCGGAGGCGCAGCGCTTTGGCGGAGCTTTGTACAGTGAAATCCGGCTGGGCGCGGCCTACGGCTACCGCCTGGGCGTGGTGAGCATAGGCGCGCGCGCCGACCTGCTGCAAGTCAGCTTTCAGGACCTGGGCAGCCGCCGGGCGGTGGTCGGCTCGCTCGGCGGGCAGGCCGATTTGATACCCAACCAGCTCAGTTTCGGAGTCTATTTGTACAACATCACCCAGGCCCGGCTGGCCGACTACCAGGACGAGCGGGTGCCGACCGTGCTACGGGCCGGCCTCGCCTACCGACCCACCAAGCAAGTGCTGCTGCTGGCCGAAGCCGAAAAGGATGTCGCGCGCGACCCCAGCTTTCGCGGCGGGGCCGAGTATCGCCCGGCCCCGCCGCTGGCCGTGCGCCTGGGCTACGTCAGTCTGAGCCAGCAAACGACCGGCGGCGTGGGCGTGCGTACGGGCAGCTTTCAGTTCGACTACGCCGCCGGCTACCAGCGGGCGCTGGGCCTGAGTCAGTATCTGAGCGTGAATTGGCAGTGGGGGAAGGAGTGAGAATTTTAGGTATTGGGAAGGTGTCGGCAAGCTTCAGCTCGTAGGGTGTTGAATATTGGGTATCAAGTGTTGGATTATTGAGTTATTGAGTATTAGGTGTTGGGTGTTGGGGCAAACCCCGAAGGGGTTTCATAGCCTAGCCCAGGGTTGGCGACGAAGGAGCCTACCCTGGGTTGCGTAACCCTCAACGGTACCAGAACCCCAACGGGGTTCCGCCTACGCCCGCCAGATGTCAAGCTACTGAACCCCGTTGGGGTTCGGATTCAAAATGTTACGTTGGACCCAGGGTAGGCTCCTTCGTCGCCAACCCTGGGCTAGGCTACGAAACCCCTTCGGGGTTTGCCCCAACACCCAACACCCAGCACCCCATGCCACGGCAGCTTCTCCGGTTTTTCCTTAAAAGCCTGAACGCGAAAGTTTCGCGTCCGGCGAATGGGCGATTATGGGGGTCATTCGCGCTGCTGCTTATTTTCATTCGTCCCGCCCAGGCCCAGGACTACCCGCGGCGCGCCCCGGCACTGGACCGCGTAACTCAGGAAATCGTGGGCGAGATTCAAACCGACCAGCCGCCCAACGAGGATTTGTACGGTACGCTGCTGGCGCTTTATCAGTCGCCGCTCAACCTGAACACGGCCCGGCCCGAGGAGCTGCGGGCGCTGCCGCTGCTGCGCGAAAGCCAGGTGGCGGCCCTGCTCGCGCACCGGCAGGCCAATGGGGCGCTGCTGAGCTTGTATGAATTGCAGGCCGTGCCGGGCTGGGACTTGCGCACCATCACCCGGGTCGCGCCCTTCGTCACGGTCGAGTCGGCGCGGCCCAACGCCGTACGCGGCAACTTGTGGCAGCGCATTCGACTGGAAGAAAATAACGCCCTGCTGCTGCGCTACCGGCGCGTGTTGCAGCCGCGCAAGGGGTTTTCGCCGGTCGATACGTTTCAGGGACGGCCCACGCTGCGCTACCTCGGCGGGCCGAATGCCGTGGCGTTGCGCTACCGGGTGAGCCACGCGCGCGATTTCAGCCTGGGGCTGACGGCCGAAAACGACGCGGGCGAACCCTGGGCCTGGCGGCCGGCGCGCAACCAATTCGGACCGGATTTTCTCTCCGCCCACTTCGTGCTGTACGAGCGCGGGCGGCTCCGAACGCTGGCTTTGGGCGACTACCAATTGCAGTTCGGGCAGGGACTGCTGCTCTCCTCGGGGCTGGTGCAGGGCAAGGGGGCCGAAACGATAATGACCCTGCGGCGGCCGTCGCTGGACGTGCGGCCCTACGCGGCACTGCTCGAAAACACGTTCTTTCGGGGCGCGGCGGCTACGTATCAGCTCGCCTCACGCTGGGAGGCGACGGCGTTCGCTTCGCGCAAAAACGTGGATGCCAACGCCCGGCAGCTTAGTGACTCGCTCGGGCAAGTAGCCGACGAGCTGAGTTCGAGCCTGCTGCTGACGGGCCTGCACCGCACGGCCACCGAAATTGCCAACCGCCAGCGCCTGACCGAAACCGTGGGCGGCGGCCACCTCGGCTACGCCAGCCCCGACGGGAGCCTGAGCCTGGGGGTGACGGCCGTCGTTTCGCGCTTCGGCAACGTGTTTCGGAAGCGCCCGGAGCCGTACAACCGCTACGAGTTCAGCGGCCAGACCAATTCGGTGCTGGGCCTGCACTACAGCTACGGCTGGCGCAATCTGCTACTCTTCGGCGAGGGCGGCCGCAGCGCCAGCGGCGGCCTGGGCGCCGTGAGCGGGGTGTTGGCCAGCCTGGGGCCGCAGGTGGATGCGGCCGTGCTCGTGCGCCACTACGACGCGGATTTTCACACGCTCTACGGTAATGCGTTCGGCGAAAACACGCGCAACATTAACGAGAGCGGGCTGTACGTGGGGCTGAAAATCCGGCCCGTGCCGCGCTGGGAAATCTCGGCTTACTTCGACCAGTTCTCGTTTCCGTGGCTGCGCTATCGCGTCAGTGCCCCCAGCCAGGGCCAGGACGCGCTCGTGCGGCTGGCCTTCGCCCCGGCCAAAACGAGCCTGCTCTACGTGCAGTACCGCGCCCGGCTCAAGCCGCTCGATTTGCCGTATTCGCTCACCGGCCGCGCCCTGCCGCTGCCCGGCCAGCAGCTGCGCCACTCGCTGCTGGCTTTCGTGGACGTGCAGCCCACGCGCGCGCTGGGCCTGCGCACCCGCCTGCAAGTCAGCTACCTGCGCGCCGACGACAACCGGCCCTGGAAACAAGGCTTCTTGCTCAGCCAGGATGCCCAGGTGCAGGTCGGCCGCCGCCTGAGCCTGGCCGGTCGCTACGCCGTCTTCGACACCGACGACTTCGACACCCGCCAGTACGCCCTGGAGCAGGACGTGCTCTACGCCGTCTCCATCCCCGCGCTCTACGGTCGCGGCACCCGCGCCTACTTCATCAGCCAGCTCACGCTCAACAAAACCCTGACGCTGTGGCTGCGCTACGCCGAAACCCGCTACCGCGACCAAACCACCATCGGCTCCGGGCTGGAAGAAATTCAGGGCCGGGTGCGCTCGGAGGTGACGGCTCAGTTGCGCGTGAAACTGTAAAACGGAGTGCCACTCCGTTTTACAGTTTTCCCAGCACCAACTGCGCGTGGTCGGCTTGATTGACCTTGCGCCGAAACTCCTTATACTCGGCGTATTTATCGGCGGGCAGCACCAACGCCGGGCGGCGGGTTTCGAGCTGGCGCACGTACTGAATCGTGCCGTCGGGCAGGGCCGTGCAGGTGCTCGAATACGTGCCGTAGGCGGAAGTGAGCTGCGTCGGCGGGGGCAGGGTTTCGGGCTGAAAGCCGGCCGGCAGGTGCAGGCGCACGGTGTCCTGGCTCAGGGCCGGGGCGGGCAAAGCGAGCGGGGCCGTGCGCGCGCCCACCTGGGCGGGCAGCGCCGCGAGCCGGCCCAGCACGTTTGGCTCGATGAGCAGGCGCGGGCCGGCGGCGGTGGCCACGCCGGGCAGCTCCAGGCCCAGCATTTCGACCACCCCCGGCAGGGCTTGCGGACCATTGGGCGAAGCAGCGGCCAGGCGCAGGGCCGTAATCGTGCAGTGCGCGACGGGCAGCCGGGCGGCCACGTACTTACGCTGCTCGTCGGCATCGGCGCCGGTCAGTAGCTGGGCGTAGCGGTCCTGGGCCAGGCCCACGCGCTGGGTCCGCACGCTGGCTTTGGCCCCGCCCGCCGCGTCGAGCCACAGCTCGGTGCGGCGCTGCTGCCGGTTGGCTTGCGCGCCGTAGTGCGGCGTGGCCACGAGCCGGCCGCCCTGGGGCGTGAGCAGCAGCGCGTGGCGGTTGCCGGTGAACGAGCCCATGTAGCCGAACGCCTCGGTCTGGCTCGTGCATTCGAGCCACACCGTGTCGGCGGGCACCGCCCCGCGCGCGGCCAGCGGCAGGCACAGAATGACGTGGTTGAACTGGCTGCTCGGAAAGCCGGCCCGCACGTCGGCCTCGTCGGCCCCGGCCCCGACCAGGGCCACGTAGGCGGGCAGGCCGGCGGCGGCGAGCAGCGCGCGGGTGTAGTTGCTTAGGGCCTTGCAGTCGCCGTAGCCGCCGCTGGCCACGGCCGTGGCGGGGGCCGTTTGCCAGCCGCCCAGGCCCAGCTGCACGCTCACGTAGCGCGTCGAGCTTTGCAAAAACTCGTACACTTTCCTGGCCCGGACGCGCGGGTCGGGCGCTTCGATGAGCAGCTGCGCCATGCGGGCAGTGAGGGTGGGCGGCAGCGCGTCGCGGCCCTGCCCGAGCTGGTAGTTCCACTGGCCCAGGCTCTGCCACGAGGCCAGCGAGCCGGCGTGGCCCTGCACCTCAAACGTGGCCGGGGCCAGGTGCACGGCCGGCAGCCGCGTTTCGAGCGGCGGGGCAAACGGCTCCTCGTCCACGGCCGGGTGAGCGGGCAGCGTCCAGCGGTAGGTGGTGAGCGCGCCGGCCACCGTGGGCGCGCTCGCCGCGCCGGCCGGTAACAGCTGCTCGTCGTAGCGTAGCGGCAGTGCCGTAGGGGTAACTACTTGCAGCGTCGCGCCTTCGAGCGACACGTTTTCGGCGCTCTGGGGCTGGAAATGGGGAAAGAAGAGCGTGTTATCCGACACCACCTCGTAATCGAACTCGACCGTGTAGGGCGTAGCCGGCTGGCGCAAGTCGGCGAAGCGAACGCGCACGTCGGTCATCAGGCTGCCGCCGTCGCTGCCCAGGCCCTGGTCGCGCACTTCGGCCGGCCGCAGCTGGTGCAGCAGCCGGCCCTGGGCATCATAGACGGCCCCGCACAGGTAGTTGATGCGACTCAGCGCATCGTAGTAGACGAGCAGCTTGCCGTAGTCGTCGCTGCCCGCCGGGTCGAGGATGGTGATGGCCGTGTGCACGGTTTCGACCAGCTGGCTGGCTGAGCGCACCACTACCACCTTGTCGTAGGCCCGCACCACGGCGTGGGCGTTTTCGCGCAGGGCCGGCGCGATGGCATCGGCCGGGTATTTTGGGGTGGGCGGACTGAGCAGCAGGGCGAGGAGCAAGAGGGACATGGTAGTGGGCGTTTATTGGCCAATAGCGCGGGTTTCAAACCGCGGGGTGTTGGGTGTTGGGGGACGTTGTCATGCAGCGCGCAGCGAAGCATGACAACGCCATTTAACACCCAACACCCACTACCAAAACTCACAACTTCTTAATCACCAGCGCCTCCGCCTGCTTGGCCAGAGCCAGGCGGTAGAACTCGCGCAGGCTGGCGTATTCCTCGGCTCCGTACACGGCTTTATCGAGGGTGAGGCGGCTGATGAGCTGCACGGTGCCGGGCGCGGGCGCGCTGACCGAGTACAGGAAGCGCCCGCCCTGCTCGGGCAGGGCCAGCACGGCGGGCTTGGGCAGCTCGGACACGCCGTAGCCGGCCGGCAGGCTCAGCGTCAGCATGATGACTTCCTGGGTGGGCGCGCCGAAGTCCACGGGGTAGTTGCGCTCGGCTTGCGCGAATGGGTTACGGCCCGCGCCAAACGCGGCCAACGGACTCAGGTACAGCTCGGTGGCGGTGGCGGGGGTAGTGGCCGCCTGGCGCAGCTCGTAGCGCAGGGCCAGCGGCTGGCTCAGAGCCGCGATGTCGGCAAACTGGTAGGTCGGGATTTCCCAGTTCGGATGGTGGGCGGCCAGGTCCGAGACGTACTTTTTCTCGCCCAGCGTTTGCAGCTTTTCGCGGGCGACGGCCGCCGAGTAGCCGCTGAATTCCTCGCGCACCTGCCCGCTCAGGTTGCCCTGCGCATCGACGCTCATTTTCACTTCCTGAAAGTGGTTGTGGCGCTGATTCGGCAGCAGGCTCACCCAGCGGCCGGCCCCGTCCTTGGCCGCCACCAGGCGGCCGGTCTGGCTCAGGCAGCGGCGCGGCAGCATTCCGCAGGGCAGCAGCGGGTCGGTCGCGTCGAGCAGCAGCTCCTGATTGCCCGGCAGCGGCAGCAGGCCCACCACGTAGTTGAACTGCTCCAGGAGCGGAAAATTCTGGTTCACCCGGCCGTGGGCGCGGGTGCTGAGGATGACCGGCTCGGCCGGCAGCCCGGCCTGGCGCAGGGCCGCGATGAGCAGCAGGTTCACGTCGGCCGAGTTGCCGCGGTGCAGCTCATACACTTTTTTCAGCCCCGCGCTGGCGTAAAACGTGTTCGTGCCGTCGTGCTTGACGGCCGCCACCACCAGCGCCCGCACGGCGGCGGTGCGCGCGGCCGGGTCAGGATACTGGGCCACGAGCGGCTTGACGGCCTCGGCCAGGAAGCCGGCCCGGTCGAGCTGCCCGCCAAACTCGCTGTCTTGCAGCAGGTCGGCGTTGATTTTTTCCCAGGTGCCGGCCACGTTGCGGTAGCCGCTGCCCGGAAAGCGGGTGCCGGCCAGCTCGAAGTCGATGCGGGCCACGTAGTCGAGCGGGGTCGTCATGAACGATTCCTCGCGCAGGGCCGGCACGTTTTGCATGGCCCAGTGGTAGTTGGTCGTTTTGGCCGGGAAGGTTTCGGCCGAGGCCGCTACCCGCCCCGAACCCTCGCTGAAGGTGCTGCCCTGCACGAAGCCGCCCGCCTGCCGCACCGTAAACTGAGTCGCGCCATCCTCGCGGGTTTGCAGGGCCAGCGGCACGTAGCCCTGCATGAGCAACTTGTAGTCGAAATATTCCGGGATAATGGCCCGGTACTCGCTCCAGCGCGTCGGATATTCGCGCTGAAACGTCCAGTCCTGGAAGTTCGAGAAGAAGTCCGACGTAACCGAGTAGGCGTACTCGATGACGGCCCCTTCGCGCACGGCCGGCAAGGTGAATTTGCGCACCCGCACGTGCTTACTACGCTCTTCGGTGAAGGCCGTGCTGGTTTCGAGCTTGGTTTTTTCGAGCTTGCCACCCACCATATTGTAGGTGAAGCCGCGCAGGCTGCTGAGCTTTTCCTCGGCCTTGTCGCGGTGATACAGCCCCACTTCCACCGTGGCCACATCGTAGCCGGCTTTCTTAAGCACCTTAATCCGGGTCAGCCGCTCAGTCACGAGCACGAAGCCCGTGGGGCCGTACTCGAAGCGCGTCGTGCCGAAGTCGTAGAGCACGACGGCCGCCGCCCCGGAGTCGGCCACGAAGCTTTTCGCCTCAAAGTCAGCCAGCTCGGGCTTGCCGAATTTCACTTCGACGGGCTTGACGGGGGCTTGCGCGTGGGCGGCCGGGATGCCCAGCAGGGCCAGGGCGAAGGGAAGGCAGGCGAGTAGTTTTGATGTCATATGAGCCGGACAGAAAGGCGCAGCGGAATGGCCGCGCTTTAGCGTGCTAAATGTAGCTGTCGGGCTGCGAATTATACTCGTCAGGTAGGGTGCGGGGTGCGACCCGGTAGGGCTTGCCCCCGCCCGGCGTTCGCTCGGTCCGTCTGCTCAACAACACCGGGCGGGGACTACCTAACAACGCCGGGCGGGGACAAGCCCTACCGGGTCGCACCCCGCCCCTACACCACTTCTTCGGGCGCGCCGACGCCTTCCGTTACCAGCGCGGCGGCCGCGTCCGGCGCGGGCACGGCCCGCACGCCCAGCAGCAAATACGCCAGCGCGGTCAGCACGCAGGCCAGGCTAGCGGCGTGCACCCAGAGCAGGCGGGCGGGGTCGTTGCCGAAGAGCCAGCCTGCCAGCAACGCCCCCAGCCCGATGCCGATTTCGAGGGCGATGTACATCGTGGCCACGGCCCGGCCCCGGCGTTCGGGGTGGCTCAGGTCCACGGTCCAGGCGTAGAGCGTGGGCGAGTTCAGGCCGGTGCCCAGCCCGAACACGACGGCCGCCGCCAGAAACATCGGCACCGAGGGCGACCACACCAGCCCGGCCAGCCCGAGCGCGAGCACGGCCGTCGAAAAGCGCAGCACCGGCACCCGCCCCCGACGGTCGGAGGCGCGGCCCGCCAGCAGGCGCACGGCCAAGGACGACACCGTGTAGCAGACGTAGAACAGCCCTTTCGTCGGCCCGACCAGCCCCAGCAGCCGGCTCTGGTCGGGCACGACGGTGAGCACCGCCCCGAACGGAAACAGGCACAGCGCGGTCACCAGGGCCGGGGCCAGCACGCGCGGCTCCAGCACCTCGTCCCAACCCACTTTCAGCAGCGAAAACGAAAACGGCCGCCGCTGCGCGCGGGGCAGCGTTTCGGTGAGCGTGCCCTGCACGAGTACCGAGAGCAGCGCCGCCGCGCTCGAACAGTGGAACATGACGCCCAGCGAGAAATGCTGGGCCACCCACGAGCCAAAGGCCGGCCCCGCCGCCATGCCCAGGCTGCCCGTGATGCCGAGCAGCCCCATCGCCTCGCCCCGCCGCGCGGCCGGCACGATGTCGGCCACGAACGCGGCCGTGCCCGTCGGCTTGAAGCCCGTGCTGAAGCCGTGCAGCAGCCGCAGGCCCAGAAAGCTGCTCACCGTGAGCGCCCACGGATAAGCGAAGCCGCACAGAAAACACACCAGCGAGCCGAACACCATCACCGGAACGCGCCCCACGGTATCGGCGAGCTTACCCGAAAACGGCCGCGAAAACGCCGCCGTAAGCGTAAACAGGGCAATAATGTAGCCCTTGTAGTCGCCGCCGCCGAGCCGGGTCAGGTGGTCGGGCAGCTCGGGCAGCAATAAGTTAAACGACAAGAAAAACAGAAACGACGAGAGGCACATCAGCCAAAAGCCGCGCGAGTAGGAACCGGGCATACGTGCCGCAAAGGTCGGGGTGAGCTACTCTTCTGGCTCAGCCAACCGACTCTCAGCGGCCAGACGCATAGCCAACCAAGCCTCTTTCAACACTTGGCGCACGGCGCTACTTGGCTCCGCCAGTAACAGCCGTTGGTAGTGTTCCAGAAAATCGGCACGGCGGCTGTGGAACAAGTGCAGAAAGTAGCGGACAAAGCTCACGCAGTCCAGCACCACAATTTCTATCCCGCTGAGTAGTTCATAACAGGTTTCGGCATACGCCTTTATTTCCGCCTCAACAGGCGAGGTTGTGATGAAAACGTAGTGCTTCACGCCGCGTCCGACCAGCTTAGGTAAGGCCGCGTCAATGTCTTCCCGAGTAACGGACTTCATTTTCATCTCAAACCCAGTGGTTACTTGCGCGTCGTTGGCGGCAGTTATTATCTCCACATCGCCCACCGCGCCGGTTTGAGAATCTGCGGCGTTGTGCGCATTCAAAGGCTTGACTTGTTCGCCCCACAATGCCCCGGCCGCCTCATATGCCGCCGTTACCAGCAGCACGGGCAGGCGGCTGGTATGCGGCAGCCGCAAATGTTGCTCAATCAAGGTGATAATTGGCTCAGCGGCCAGTGGCAGCGTTCCCGTCGTGGCGGCCAAGCTGGCTAGTTGCGTTGCCCGACGCTGTTTGGCCTCGTCGCGCATCAGTATTAACAGCCGAAATGCCTCCGCTAATAAATTAGTCGCCGACACCAGCCCATCCTGTAAGGCGGTTAGCAACCCGAGGGCATTTTTATAAACTGCTGGCGGCCGGCCTACTAAATTGAGGTCAGGAGTAAGTATTTGATTACGATTGCGAAGCGCAGGCGTCAGAAAAGCTGTCGTTGCATTGCACGGCAATTGATGTTGCGTAATAAAAGGCCCAATGAAGCTTTCGTCTAGGGTGCGCCCTGAGAAACTGGCAGTGCCTCCAATTTGGGTGTACGGCTGGCGAGCATCCGACTCTGGATGTTGAGCTTTGGCCAATGCGCAGGCCAATACCAATCGGATGGCCGCCCGATTATGCACGTTCTGAGCAACGGTTTCCAGCAGACTTAAAGCCCCAGCGTCGGTGAGTTGAGGCGTTTGTAGGTTTTTTTCGGCTCGCCGAAAAGCGGAGTCGAGGATTTCTTGGGCTGTTGCCATTGAGTTGCAGTCGAAAGGGGCAAAACGGCCGTCAGTGCGGCCGGGTCATAATTGGTCCAAAGCACTTCCGTGCGGGCCTGCTTCACGCTATGGCACATTTTCTCGGGGGCATGAGTACGGTGCCAACCAGCATACAACTCTTCATATAGCGGGCCATCGTAGCCGGAAAGCGCTACCTTCCCTTGCACCCGGCTCAAGGCTTGGGCTAGGTGACGATGGTCCGTATCGGTCAGCTCATGCGCATAGGCGTTTTTATCGCCTCGAGTATCGTGCACGTAAGGCGGGTCGCAGTAAAACAGCGTTTCGGGCGAATCATAACGGTTGATGACTTCCAAAGCGGGAGCGTTTTCAATCTGCACTCTTAGCAAGCGTTGCGCGATAGCTGACAGGTCTTCGATGCTACCCAACCAGCGTGATACGGCCCCGGCCATACCTGCCCGGCTCGTAAGCAAGCAATGCGCCCAGCGCCCAGCGCTCGCGGTTTGCGCCAAGCCCGTTCGTACCTGCCGCGCCCGCACGAAAAAGCGGCGCGCGCGCTCCAATTCAGGCAAGTTGCTTGGCTGCGGACCACAGGCCAGCGCCAGTTCTTGCCGGGCAAACGGGGTCAGCCCGATAGCTTCGACCAACGGCTCTTTCTGGTCGCGCAATACCCGAAAAAAATTGACCAGCTCCGAATCTATATCGTTGTAAGTTTCAACTGGGGCCGGCAGCCGGTTAATAAGCACCGCCGCCGAGCCACCAAACACGTCGCAGAAATGAGTAGTCGCGGGTAGCAGCGGCAAAAGCCAATCCAAGTGGCTGTATTTACCGCCATACCAACCGAAAGCAATGTGTTTTTTAGCCTGGGACATAGACTCAATAATTCAATAAGTTCAAGGGTAGGCTGGTAAAGGTAACGGCTCAGCCTACCGAATGAGCCGGGTCAGGTGGTCGGGCAGCTCGGGCAGCAATAAGTTAAACGACAAGAAAAACAGAAACGACGAGAGGCACATCAGTCAAAAGCCGCGCGAGTAGGAACCGGGCATACGTGCCGTAAAGGTCGGGGGCGGCGGGGCTACTACTACCGTAGAGCGCCTACTTTCGCCCTCCCATGCGCATCGACTTTTCCCTGGGCGTAGTGCTGCTGCTCGTTTGCCTGGCGCAGGGGCTGACGACGGCCGCCTGGCTGCTGCTGGCGCGGCCCCGGCGGCCGGGCCAAGCTTGGCTGGGGCTGCTCGTGGGGGCCCTCACGCTCCAGGTGCTGGATTATTTTCTGAGCTGGTCGGGGATTTATGCCCAGCACAAGGCGCTGTATTTCTCGCCCCTGTTTTATTCGCTCAGTTTCGGGCCGCTGCTGCTGAATTATCTGCGGGCGCGCTACGCGGCCGGGCCGCCGTTGCCGGGCCGGCACTGGCTGCCCGTGGCGGGGCAGGCGCTGTTTTTCGGGGTGCTTTGTTTACAGAGCTTCGACACCAAAACCTGGTTCTGGCTGCACGTCCACAAGCCCGTCACACGCTACGTAGAGTATTACGCGGCCCTGACTTCGGCCCTGCTCTACCTGAGCTGGGCGCGCCGACTCGCGCGCCCGGCCGCCGAAAGAGCTTCGGTTTCGGCCGTCGCTTCGGCAATCGGCCCGGCTACCAATCCGGCCCGGAACCCGGCCCGGAACCTGCCCACCCACCTGGCCCGGCCGCTGCGACTGCTGCAAGGGTTTTGCCTGGTGGCCGCCCTCGACCCGCTCGTCAATTACCTGTATTTGCCGGCCGGCGCGCCCAGGTTTTACCTGCTCAGCCTCGGCCTGCCGGCTTTGGCCTACGCCGTGGCGCTGGGCAGCTGGCTGAAAAGTCGCGCTCCGGCCGTAGTCGCCAAGGTCGCGGAAGTCGCGTCAGCCGTTGGCCCGGCCGCGCCTAAAGTCGCCCCGCCGCCCGACCTGGCCCAGCTCGCGCGGCTGGTCGAAGCGCTCGAAGCCGGGCACCTGTACCGCGACCCCGACCTGACCCTCGCCGCCCTGGGCCAGCGCCTGGGGCTGACTCCGAACGCCGTGTCGGCGCTCATCAACGCCGGGCTGGGGCTCTCGTTCACCGAGTGGGTCAATGGCTACCGCCTGGCCGAGGTCGAGCGCCGGTTGCGCAGCGCCGACGCGCAACGCTTTACGCTGCTGGCCCTGGCCTTCGACGCGGGCTTCAATTCGAAGACGACCTTCAACCGGGTTTTCAAAGACAAGCACGGCGTGGCCCCCAGCGCCTGGGCGAAAACGGCCGCCGCGCCCCCCGATTCGGCCGAAAATGCGTCCCAACGTGCCTTTCGGGACGACGCGGGCGGGGCCACCGGGTAGGTTTGCCCCCGGTTTCACCCTCGCCGCTCCCGTCCCATGCGTTACTATTTCTTGCCGCTGCTGGCCCTGCTGGCGCTTCGGCCCGTCCGCGCCGTCGCCCAAACGGTCACTGCTCCGGTCGCGGCTTCGGCCGTCGTTGCCCGCCCGGCCCCCGCCTATTCGCCCGCCGTGCTGGCCCGCATTCGGGCCGTCGAAACCGGGCTGCTGCCCAACGTGCCGGTGCTCGGCCAGCCGGGCTACGACCTGCTGGCTCGCATGAAATATCACCGGGTGCCGGGCTTGAGCATCGCCGTGGTGCATAATTATCAGGTGGAATGGGCCAAAGCCTACGGGCTGGCCGACACCGTGCGCCGCGTCCCGGCCACGCCGGAAACGCTATTTTCGGCCGGCTCCATTTCTAAGCTGGCCACGGCCGTGGCGGCGCTCAAGCTGGTCGAGGAGCGAAAGCTGACACTCGACGCGCCCATCAACACGTACCTGAAATCGTGGCGGCTGGCCGACAACAACTTCACGCGCCAGCAGCCCGTCACGCTGCGGCGGCTGCTGAGCCACACCGGCGGCACGAGCCAGTCGGCATATTTCGGATTCGTGCCTGGCAAGAAGCCGCTGCCTTCGGTGGTGGACATCCTCAGTGGGCAGCCCGCCGCCGAGTGCCGCCCGGTGGTGGTGAACCAGCTTCCCGGCCAGGGCTTCCAGTATTCGGGCGGCGGCTATCTGGTAACTCAACTCGCCATGACCGATACCACCGGTCAGGACTTCACCACCCTCATCGAGCGCCTGCTATTTAAGCCGTTGGGGATGCGCTCGGCCACTTTTGCCCAGCCCCTGCCGCCCGCCCTGGCCGCCCGCGCCGCCGGGGCCTACTCCGAAAACGCCTGGTTCAAAGGGATGCCCTACGTGTATCCGCAACAGGCCCCGGCCGGCCTCTACGCCACCCCCACCGACCTGGCCCGCCTGCTCATCGAAATTCAGCAAGCCTACCGGGGCCGGGGCCGGGTGCTGAGCCAAGCCAGCGCCCGCACGATGCTCACGCCCGTGGCCGACATCTCTACCGGCGACTACCGCGAGCAGATGGGCCTCGGTGCGTTCCTGCTGCAACGCGCCGACCAATTCCCGACCGATGACCAGACCCGCTATTTCGAGCACACGGGCGTGAACGCGGGCTTCGTGGCCTATCTGCTGGGCAGCGTCGCGGGCGGCGAAGGGGTGGTCGTGATGATGAACAACAACAACGGAGCCAGCGAGCTGGGCAAGGAAGTGCGCCGCGCCGTGGCCCAGGTATACGCCTGGCCGGGGGCGCTGCTGCCCGCCATCCGGCCCGCCGCCCGCCCCGCCACCCAGCTCGACCAGTACGCCGGCCGCTACCGCCGCGGCCCCGACGAGGTAGCCATTTTCCGCCGCGAGGGCGACCACCTGAGCCAGCGCATCGGCCAGGGCGCGGCCATCGGGGCCTTCCCCGTGGGCGCGACCGGCGACACGGTGGCTTTCACCGACTTCCCGCTGCGGGCCGTGTTCGAGCGCGATGCCCAGGGCCGGGTCAGCGGCTATCGCCTGCTGGGCGCGCCCGCCGCCAACCCCCGCCTCGCCCCCACCGACCTCATCCCCGGCGAGCTGCTCCGCCTCGGCCGCCTGCCCGAAGCCCGCGCCGCCTACCGCGACCTGAAGCTGAACGAGTCCCAGCTCACCTACCTCATCTACGACCTGCTCAACCCCCGCCAATACGGCGGCCCCCAACTGCCCGCCGCCCAAACCCTGCTCACCCTGGCCGAGGAAGTATTCCCCAAATCGGGCATCGTGCAAGCCCGCTGGGGCGACTACTACGCCGCCCTCGGCGACCCGGCCCGCGCCCGCGCCGCCTACGAAGCCGTGTTGCGACTGGACCCCACGGACGGGTACGCGAAGGAGCGGTTGGCGGAGATGAGGTAGGAGGATATAGCCTGCCGGGGTGGGAGGAGCAAGCAAGCGGTAGTTCGCTTTGTTGAACGGCTGTGGTCGTGATTTACAGCGAACTGTGACATGGAGAAGCCCCAGCCGCTGGCGGGGCTGGGGCCTCTTGGGATTTAATAGGAATGACATCAGTCTATCAGTTATGTATATTTGACTCGATGAATTTTGGACTTGCCTCATTTAAGGCGTGACTTTTTCATGAAATAGTGACTTTTTCTAAGAATAAATAGCTTTCGTAAATCTGATGGATGATTTTACTGCCTACTCTCCTTACTTGATTCAGCATTTGTATTCAACACCTCCAACACACTTATTCCATTATACTTCGCCAGATGCATTGATTGGTATAATTTCGAATAAGCAGTTATGGGCTACGAATACTATGTTTTTGAATGATTCAAAGGAAGTTCATTATGCAATAGATACCACAAAGTTCTTGGTTGATAGTGCAATTGAACGAGGTGTTTATGATGCCTCGCTATTTCCGTTTTTTAATCAACTCAAAGACCATTTAGCATCATTTCCGCCAAGGTCTTATGTGATTTCCTTTACAGAGCTACAAGACTCTTTATCGCAGTGGAGAGCATATTGTCCTTCGACTGGAGATTATGCAATAGGTTTCCCTGCCAAGCAGATAATTAGTGTGTCGCCAAATCAACAATTTAAACTAGTGAAATGTATTTATGATTGGCAGATACAGGTTACTATACTTAATGAATTTATCGACTGTTTTGTTAGACGCTACAAAGCAGAGGATATTCAAGCCAAAAATGATTCCGAAGTTCAATTATTCCTGTCGAGTTGTCGAGATGTTTTAGGGCAGGTAGCTTTGATAATGAAACACAATAGTTTTGCAGAAGAAAAAGAATGGCGGCTTATTTCTTTTGGGATGCTTGAAAGCAATAATTCAAGTATTTCTTTTCGAGCAAGTGCTATGGGAATAATACCGTATTATAAATTTAATTTAACCGACAGTACATTTCCTGATTTGCTTAATGCAGCAGATGTTATCCAAGGAGGTAATCTAGTAATTAGGACCGGGCCTTCGCCAGACCCAAACAATAGGGCTCGGGCAGCTCAGTATTTGGTGATGCATCACTTTGTAAGCTCCCCCGTTTTCTAGGCCAGTCAAAAGTAGAGGTCAGGCGGCTTGACGAAACTCGATGGGGGTCATAAAGTTAAGCGCCTCGTGGGGCCGCAGGTGATTGTAATCGTACTGCCAAAGTTG
>Ga0209511_1000644_pt1 | contig 34056 bp, 31 predicted proteins | sample SSSSmetaG_FD_184141 | JGI IMG/M metagenome (GOLD analysis project Ga0209511, IMG submission 184141) | Glacier valley bacterial and archeal communities from Borup Fiord, Nunavut, Canada, to study Microbial Dark Matter (Phase II) - ​SSSS... | ecosystem: Environmental > Aquatic > Freshwater > Ice >... | reverse complement strand
AAGTTTAATGTGCTATATTGCATTTGGAGAACCTTTCTGTTTTATGCTAGTGATTAGGCACCTTTAGCATATCTCAAAAGGTTCTCTTTTGCTTCTTTTTCCTTTTCTCTACCTTGCAATTGCCCTGCTACGCTGCTAGAGGATGTATCGAACCGTTTATCGCCTAGTAGACAGTTTGTCCACCAACTTGCTAACATCTTGCCAATTATAGGTCAGGAGAAGCTGATAGAAAATTAAAAAAATTACGAGGTGAATTATAAGGCTTACACCAAGTATTATTATAAAGTTTGTCTTGCGGGTCTTATGGTTGAAAAGAAACAATCCGGCAATCCCACCCGCCGCACCCCCTATTACGGCTAAATAGTGTAGTATCAATTCCGGCACTCGTCTGCCTTTTTTTATAGCCTGATTTTTGTCGTAGCCGTAAAAACCAGAGGTTACGATATTTATTGCAGCGATAAAAGCAAGATAGATTGGGAGTTTTAAAAGTAATAAAAAGGCCATCAAGGATAAAGTTATGGTCATTGAGACCCAAAAATACAATTGATAAGGTGAGGTGTACCCGCGAGACCTTCGGTTATTTCTATAGGTTGATTGTCGCTTCAATATGTTGCCTCTACTTCTACTTCTGAAATATGCTTCGACGATAAATGTGAATATGTCTTATTGCGAAGTAAAGCCCAAACTACTTCCCTGCCTAGTCCCAGGTAGCTTCGTAGATGGTTTCCTCTTTCCCTACCACCCGACTAACAACCTTTGTATTCTTCCCACCCGTTAACTCCAGGAGATAGGTAATAACCCCCTCGGTAAAGGCTGGCGGGACGGGCACATTGCTACGGTGATAGCGGAAATAACCGGGTCGCACTTCCTCTATCTGGTGAGAACCAAAGGGATAATTACTATTTTGGGTTTTAAGATATAAATCCGCCGATTTTTCGATGTTAAACATCCGAGCGGCGATTTTGTTAACTTTGCCTACAATCCCTTGAAAATGTCCCTCAAGTGAGGCAGTCCCTACCCCAAAAAAACCTTCTTCCGGGCTCTTTTCGGGAAAGTTCAGGCGGCGGACATAATCTATTATCAAAACATAATTTTCTACAGAAATTGGAAAATTCGGATTCTGGTGGTCGTAGCCGAATTCCTCTTTCAGGGTTTGCAAATAAAGCGGATTTCCAGCAAGTTGGTTTCCTACGATCAAATCTTTAACTAAAGAGTGGGGAACCAGACGTTTTTCAATGCCTACCATGTTCCAGCCCGTAGTAAACTTTTCATCAGGACTAAAATTTACCCTTTTGTGAAGATTTATAGATCTGCACGTTAACATCTAAATTTCTTGATTTGATTTTGAGGCTAAAAACCCTTCAAAATCTTTAGTTCTTTATACTCAGGTCTATAAGTTGCCAATTTTTCAAAGATAATCAAATACGAGATAAACCCCTCACTGTTATCGCTATATAATACTGCAAATTTGTGAATTAGGTAAGAGTAACGGGCTGAATTTTGTCGCCGAGATAGCGAGGAACGGGTAATGTTTGGATAAGGGTAGTGATTGGCGTGGGGAGTAGCAAGGGCAGACACACTGGTCTGCCCCTACGAAATTAGGTTGAATTAATTCCTGGTTATCGAGTCGGGAGTTGTTACTTTGGCAGTCTTGCCATCCACCTCCACCACCAACTCCTGGTTAATTTGCCGCACCCGTTTGCGATAGCTGGTCATTGCCGCTAACCCACTTAATATTGGTATCAGCAAGTAAATGCCTACAAAAACTGGCAGCGAATCAGGCACAAAGAGGGTCAGAACCGCCCAGGTACAAATCCAGACCAACCCCATCCACAGGGTAAAGAGGGCAATACCCATGGCGGGACGACGGCTAATCAGCCAGCCAACTCCCAGGAAGGCTAACCAACCCGCCACCGTTTCGAGAGCGAAAATCTTCCAGGGGTTAACATTCAGGATGTGCTGGATAGGCGTAATATAACCGTCGCCGCGCCCACTAACCACCATTGGCAATGAGCCGCTATCTGCCGCCCCCGCCGTGCTGGTAATAATTACATCATCCAGACTACCACCACTATCCGCCGCATCCCCGCCACTTTGCACCAACTTTTTCCGAGCTTGCTCCAGGGTGGCTCTTGGGATATTTATCGCCAACATATAGGTGAAATAACGACTCAGATTCTTGCCGACCCCCCCAAACATTATACTCAGACGTTCTTCGCCGATGGTGCGGAGCATATTGTAGCCATAGGTCAGGTAGCCAGTGCCGATGATGGCGTAGAGAGCCACGAAAATCCAGTCGTGTAAATCACCTGTAACCTGAGCGCGAGCTTGGGCAAAGGTTTTACCCTCGCGGATAATGTTGCCTTCGGTGACACCCAGGAAAATCAGCACCAGATACAGTAAACATACCCCCGTGATTATCATAATTATCGAGAATTTTGCCAGATTAAGACTGTAAATCCGGCGGTTCATAATGCGCTGGATGGCATAAAGGCTGCAACTTATCAGCGTTAGGGTCACTACCCCGATAATATTCATCTGAGCGTGTGACATGGGTGTGATAAGCTCGCCCGCCTCACGAGCCGAGTCTAGCCAGGTATTGAAGCTGGGAATAACCTGCAAAATCCCCTGACTGGTGCTAATAAACAGGGCGATACAGGTAAAGCCTAGCCCCAAAGCTATAAAACGTTCTTTGGATTTACCAAGACCCTGTCGCAGGGTCAACCCGACGTTGGCAACGAAAGTCCAGAAACCCAGTAACATAATCGAGGCAGCACTTGAGATTAACAGGGGATGCCAGAAACCGACGGCCTTTTTAGCGGCGATTGGGGTAATCCCTTGCGAAATAACTTTGTCCCCTTCGATAAAACCGAGAATAATCAGCACCAACCAGAAGGCAAAAACCCCAATAAACATTGCCCAAAAAGAGAAGTTTGCCAGCTTGATACTATAAACCGGGTGGCCCGTTATGCGCGGCAAAAAGAAATAGGTGAACCCGGCGAAAGCAAAAACGCAGCCCCCCACCAGATTCATATGGGCGTGTGACATCGGGTCAATCAGTTGTCCGGCAGCCCCCACCTTGTAGAGCCAGTCCAGCGACCAGGGCAATACCTGATAAACCCCTTGCAACGTCCCCAAAAGCAAGGCTACCACTGACACTACAAAAAACTTGGCGGCAAAAACCTGCTCCCGGTTAGACTCGCGGCGGGCCGACCAGATTGTCAGCACCACATTTGTCACAAATAGCCAGTAGCCTACCCCCATTGTGGCGGCAGTTACCGCTTCGGGAAACTTGTGCCAGAAACCAACTATATCTTTGGCTTGTTCGTAGGTGTAGCCCTGATGCACCAGATTGCCTTCGGCCAGACCAATCGGCAATAGAGCTGAATAGAAGCCAATAACCCCACAAAAGGTCAACCAGAAGGAGACATTACACAAAGTTTCGCTGTACAGTTTGCGCTTGAGCAAGCGCGGTAATACATAGTAGGTCAACCCGGCAATCGCAATCGTGCCGCCCAACACTACATTAATATGGGTCAAACCAAGATTGGTGAAAAGGTGTCCACCATAATCGGCCTCACGTAGCCACTCCGCCATAAAGGGCAGCCGTTGAAACACCCCGTGAATTGCCGCCAGCGACAGAGCAAACACCTGCGCCATAAAAAACTTGACCAGGATTTTGTCGTTGATATAGGGCTTGCCATCCGGCCCCATATTACCACTATTGAACTGGGTTGCCAGTGGATCGGTCTTTTTGGCGTTAGATTTAAGCATTACATCTGCCATTAGTTATTTTCCTCCCACTGTTACTGGCTCTTTGACTTCAATCACCAGTTCTTCCACCGGGACTCCAAATTGGTCTTTCTTCCGGCTAATAACAAACACTATCGTCAGAACCAGTAAAAACATGCCGGGCCAGATTAGCCAGTCCCAGCTAAAGCCACTGCCATCGCTCAAATCATAACCAACGGCCTGAGTATAGCGCAGTTTCTGACCATTGAGGCTGGCCCCACCGACCTCTAGTTGCCAGTGACCATCATGCCAAAAATTAGCGATGACGATATATTCACCGGGTGAACCTGCCGCCACAAAGGGGAAGGGGCCTACAATTGGGTCGTGGGGGCTGTTATGTTCCTTTTTGACCTGCCCACTATAATCACGAGTGGCAGTAAAGGTTAGTTGCAGGTTATCCTGGGGCTTACCCGCTAAGTCGGTCACTTTGAACCGGAAGCTGATATCAGTACCAGCGTGGGGACCATCATGGGTTGGCGACAAAATCTCAATCCGCAGGTTGCCGTTTTCTGCTACTCTCGGTAAATTTTCGCGAGACTCCTCGCTGGCGTAGGCTACCGGGAATAGTCCCAACAGCCACACTACGGCGAAAATTATCGCTATTACACTTCGTTTTCGTTTCATAACTCTATCTTTTTGTATCCTTTGAAAATCCAAAATCTAACATCCTGAATCGGGAACAATTGTAGGAGCAGGCTCTGTCCTGCGATAATTAACGGCTGACGGAGCAGCCTCCTACTTTGAGTCAGTAACATTAAGGTAGGCGAAAAGGGTTCCGCCAAACATTCCGGCATCGGGCCAGGTTATCAGGAAGCGTCCGGCAGGCCATTTTCCGTCTTTGGCGGTAACGGTAATCACGTCAAAAGAACCCTCTTTGTCGTGGTTGGCTTTGCGTTCTAATTGGGACTCAAGGGTTTTATTATCACCGGCTGCCGGGCCATCACGGTAGACCAGCCGATATTCTTCAGGGGCACTGGCTAACTTGGGAGTAAATATGAGCCTGAAATTTTTACCAACGGGAATTTGAGTAACCTCGCGGTCTTCGGGGTCGGCGGGGCGGTCACGGATAACCACAATTTCCCGAAAATAATTCTCACCCTCGATTTGAAGATAGGCCGCGTCCTGATGCAAACTCTGGTCAACCACATTTGGCACAAGATAAGGTTGATTAGAGGTGACAATTAGCTCCAGCACCGAGAAAATACACATTATGATAAACATCGCCCCCACTATCACAAAGACCGCCCGACCCAGGATAAGGGCTGGCAAGGACTTTTTGGGGTGGGGGAATTTATCATTTTTATCAGTTTTAGGAGGGTCGTTAGGGGGCGGCGGGGTTATCCCATTGTTGTTGTGACCCGGTTGCTCGTCATTTAGCGTATCAGGTTTATTTATTACTTCCATAAAGTTCAACTCAACTACTTTCTAGACCTAACCAACCACTTCGTAGACCGCCACATTAAGGGGCTCGGTATCGCTATTCAGGAGTTCTTCCATTTGCTTGATGGCAGGATGGTCGGCGTAGGTTTGCAGGTCCTCCAGCGTGTTCCATTCGTTAAACACCACAAACTTAACCCGCCCACCACTGATACTACTTTGCCAGACATTGCTCTGGATAAGCCCCTGCATACTTTGCGCCAAATACTTACGGGCTCCCACTATCGCGTTATAAGCGTCCGAGCCGGGTATAAGTTCGTTGGCCTCGTCTTTGGTAAGGGTAAAGGTCGTTGTTCGCACATAAGCCATTTCTAGCATTCTCCTCAAAATTAACGTTTCTGAAAATGAGTACCCAAAGTTATCTGAACAGTTTGGTTGCCTAATCCAAAATAGATGATAACGCACAGAGCACTAAGCACAAGTACCATCCCAATAACGAAAAATAACAAATAAGGTGTTAAATTCTCGTCTGTTTCCATGACTTCAGTGTTAGCCATATTTGCAAGTTCTTGCAAACGCTGGCTTTTTAATTTCTCCATTCAGGTTTCTCCATTTAATTTAGGACTTTCGCTTGAGGCCAATTTTCAGGCTCAGTTTTTAGCCGTTAACTCCAATTAGTGAGTTCCAAAGCGAAAGTCGTACAATTATTAATACTGAGTGCCAGTCAATATCGAAATAACGGCATAGGTTATGATAAAAATAACCACCGCCCCATACACTACTAGCAAAAACGTTGGTATCGCCCCATAACCAGCCTGTACTGTATTAGCGAAATTTTCAGCACCACGATGAAAGGGAGTGTTCTTTTCGCGCTTGGTACGTCCACTCCGAGCCCACAACCAGACCAACGCAATTATTACAAAATCCAGGGCTAAGGTTCCCAACCAATAAATTGGGGGTAACTCCCAGGGGGCTATTACATCGGTAGGTTTTGCTTGTAGAACAATCAGGTCATTTAACATTGCAAACTCTCCAACTTCGGAAGGATGAAGGATGAAGGGTGAACTAATTCCCTAACCCCGACCCCCAAACCCTATCCCCTAATTTTATTGAACCTCGATAGTGACGTACTTTTCCAAATCCTGCCCGTCGTCATCCACCAGGGCTGTATTTAACATATCGTATTTTGTGCCTTCGGGGTCGCGGAACTCGCCGTTACGCACTGCCCAGATGATACCCAGCCCCGTCAAGACAAAAAACACCATCGCCACCTGTAACATCGCATCGGCGGCGGCTAACTCATCGCCCCCTACGCCATCGTGGGCCAGGGCTGGCGTAGCAAAAACCACCAGCAAAAGCATTACGGTTGATATGACGATTAACATTTTGCGCTTCATAATTTACTACCTGTTTCCTCTTAAACGGGTGGGTTTAAAACCCACCCCTACGATAAATGCCTACCGTCCAGTGTTACGCTCTAGCGGTGCGACTGTTGGGAGCGGCACGGGTGGCTGTTTCGACCAATTTTCCTGATTAGCATCGAAAGGCGCGGGTTGTGGCCCAGCGTTTGGCCCGGTGACTTGCAAACTGGAGTTCAACTGCTCGTCCGCGACTTTCAAACCGCCGTTCGGGATAGTCCGCAAGAAGTTTATCAAGTCCCAAATGTCGTTAACGTTCAGAAAATCACCCCAGGCGGGCATTGCACTACCCGGCAACCCAAACAGCAGGAAGTGATAAAGCTGGCCTTCGCTGGTCTGTTTCTGAGCCTCAGCATCAGTCAAGTTGAAGGGGCGCGGCTGCAAATACTGACCGGACGGGCCATTTCCATCGCCATTATAGCCGTGACAACCGATACAGTTCGTCAGGTAGATGGACTTGCCGTGAAGCAGACTACGGTTGCTGGGCGGCATCGCACTACGGGTATTTTTCCAGGTAGCCGGAACCTGACTCTGCAAATAAGCCAGATGCTCAGTAGCGTAGGGTATTTTCGGGTCGGTGATACCAGTAGTACCCTGCTTGCCCTGTAAAGATTTAACCAGCGCGTCCTTTTCGCTTTTTTGCACCTGAGTACGGGCATCCGCCGCCTTGCCGCCTAAACTCTGGACGTAAGCCGTCACGTTGCTCAGTTCGTCCGGCGTAAAGTGGTTGAACTGTGGCATAATCGAGCTTGGGCTAGTGTAGCGCGGGTTTTGGAAGTGGGCCTTGTGCCAATCATCAGGATGAACCCCGCCTTCCTGCGACAAATCCGGCCCAGTGCGCTCCGAACCTAGCAACATTGTTTTATTGAAAACATAATCACCAGCCTGAGCCACCCGCACGGCCTTACCACCACCCGCCGCATTCCAATCTTGTGGCCTGACGTATTGGGTATGACAATAAACGCAGCCGTTACTCATATAAATCTGGCGGCCTGCCTCCTCCTTTTCGGTGAGAGGGCGAGCAATATCAGAGGGCGCGGGCTGGAAGCTAAGGGTTGATAAGCCCACCGACAAAAAAGCGGCAGACATTACTATCAACACTACTCCGGCAAAAAGAGTGCCGAAAGACATTCGTAAATGCACGTAATTCCTCCTCTGAGGCTTAGACTACCCGGCCACAACTATTTGGTGGTTGGTATCGCTGTCGGCATAAAACTACTAGCGGTGTCCGCCGACATGATTGTCGCGATTATCAGTGCCACAAATACCCCAATCATAAACAAAATTATCAGCAAAATCAAAGCTTGTTCTATCCGGCTAATTTCACGTTTTTTTCGCGGCGCGGCGTGTTCGTGCTCAGTTGCCATTTTTATCTCTTCTCCGTTAGGTTGACCTAACCCCCTAGCCCTTCCCTATCAAGGAAAGGGGAACTCGAATAACCAACAACTAACAACCAATAACCAACAACTACTTACGAACCGACTTCTGCCACTGTTTGGGGCGCAAGAGTCTCAATTCGTTGACCTTGCCTGACCGTTTTGTAGATATTATATAGCTGGATATAGCCGCCGATTACCACCATTGCCCCTCCCATCGCCCGCACTATAAAGTAGGGTTTGAGGGTCGGCACAGTCTTGTAGACGGTTTCGCCGTTCAGCCACATCGCCCCCTGAATAAGTCCAACGATTTGCAGACTAATCATAATCAGCAGGAAGCCGCCCGTCACTAGCCAGAACTGAATTTCGGCCAGACCGGGGCTATAGATACGCCGTTTCAGCGTGACCGGGATGATGTAGTAAATCGCGCCCATCACCCAGGTAGTCATTGTACCCAACAACGCCAGATGAGCATGACCCACAATCCAGTTGGTAAAATGTATCAGGCGGTTAAAGCTCTGGATAGCCTGAAAGGGCCCTTGAATACAGGTCACAAAGTAGAATACCGTTCCGACTATTACAAATTTCAGAGGCAAGCTGGCATATAAACGACCCCAGTTACCGCGCATCGTCATCCAGATATTGGTTAAGAAGGTTAGTACCGGGATGAATAGCCCAATTGAGGCGATAGTTGCGACCGTTTTGAGATAGCCAGGGGTTGGCGTAGAAAGCAGGTGATGTTGACCGACTAAAGAGTAGAACAAACCGATAGTCCAGAAGCCAATCAGCGACATAATATGGCTGTAAATCGGGGTGCGGGTAATAACCGGGACGAGGTAATAGACAATTGCTACCCCACCCGGCGTAAACCACAAACCTAGAATATTATGTCCGTAGAACCAGTTCCAGGTTGCGTCGTTGATGCCAGTCAGTGAGCCACTGAAGGGGTTGGAGCCTCCCGCCAGTGGCGACCAGATGACATTCCCGATGACATAGACTATCGGCAACCAGACCACCGCCGCCGTGATATACCACAGGCTCACGTAAATCTTTTTCTCGCGCCGTCGGGCAATTGTCATCAGCAGGTTAAAGGTGTTGAGCGAAACCAGCACTGCCACAAAAACGTCAATCGGCCAAATCATCTCGGCGTATTCCCGTGCCTGGGTTAGCCCCGCCATCAGGGTGATGACCATAAAGACTCCCAGGAAGTTCCAGGCCCACATCACGATTTTTGCCAGATTCTCGCTCCAGACCGGGCGACCACACAGCTTCGGCACAATATAATAGAATGCCCCGAAGTAGCCCATTGACAGCCAGAAAAAGGTTACACCGTTGACGTGGATAGGTCGCAACCGCCCGAAGGTCAGGAAGCTAACCCCACCCAGGAAGTCGGGAAAAACCATTTCAATAGCCGCAATCATCGCAAACGAGGTACCGATTGCCAGCCAGGTAGCCGCGCTGTAAATCCAGGCTCGCGCTGCCCCATATTCTTCGCTATACATTAATTATGGCCTCCAACCAGCTATGGCTAATTTGGAAATTTTGGTAGGGGTGGGTTTATAACCCACCCGATTTCGGTCAGGTTATAAACCTGACCCTACAGCTATATCTCTATCTTCCGGGTTATTGAGCAATTCTGGGCGGGCTATTAGCAACACCCCCACCAGCGCGAACAAATATTGATCTGAAATCTGAAAAGTATAACCGCCCGCAAAAAGTAATATCAAGCCCAGCCCTACCGCCCGATAACTTGGGCCGCGCCGCCACTCCCCCAGGCTGTAAAAAATCAGGTAGAGCAAAAAGAACAGCGAAATTACATACAACGGCAAAGGCCATTGCATCTCGTAGCCTAGCGCGTATAGACCCAGGATTGGCACGATTGAGGACTCAGCGACGGTGATAAAGGTTAGCCCCAGGAAAACCGCCACCACCACCAACGCCCCTATCAGACTCTTGGGGTGACTTAAAATGTCCCGAACTGGCCCGCGCTCTTTGGAAGTCTGGCGAGTAAAGGCCAGATACGCTACAAAACCATTAATAACTACCGCCAGTTCGCCAATCAGTAACATTGGTTGGTAAACCGTTTCCTGCCAGTCAACCCCTAACGCCGGAAATACCAGGTCGTGGAGCAGTTTGGCGGCCAGTTGGAACCAGTAGCCCGCCAGCATCAAAACCACAAACAGCCGCACCCGCCAATCGTTATCCCGTAGCCACAAATCCGCCGCCAGGGTGGTAAAGGCTATTAGCAGGGTCAGGCGGATAGTGGTTGTGACCACCATATTCTGAACCAGTGCCAGCAACACAAACGAGGCCACCATTGCCACTACTGTAGCAATCAGGGTTATGGACAGGTAAACACTCCGTCTGTTAGTTGTGCCAAAGGAGTTACTCCGCCCTAGCCTGACTAGCTCACCCCCCAGCCGGAAACGGTAAAACGATAACACTAACGCAATTACCCCCAGAATTACGGCAAAATTGAGCAAAATTATACCGACCTGGAGGCTTATATCATAAACCGTCTGCATTACCGAGGCTTTACCTTTAGGGATAAAAACCCCGACCCGGCTGAAAGTCCGCCAGATTAACAACTCGGCGATAGCGGCGATTGCCAAAGCGATTAACGTCCAACGCAAAGTACCCATTACCTGGATAATTTGGGCTGAATAAGCTCTGGTTTTGCTTTTACTTTGTTGCAAATTTGTCGCCAATTTAGTCAGTTTCTGTTATTTACCGGGCTTAACCTGCCGACAGTCAGGGTTTTGGGCATTGGTTGCCGGGTTGACATAGCAGGGAGCATTATCCAGCACTGAATCTGAACCGCTTGGCTGCGGGCCTGGATATTTACCCGGCGCGTCTCCACCATATCGTGGGTCATATTGCAGCATCAGGTCAGGTTTTAGCTGGTCGTCCGGCACTGCCAAACCGCCCTTTGGAATAGTCCGCAGGAAGTTAATCACGTCCCAAATGTCATTGACCGTCAGGAAGTCGCCCCAGGCTGGCATTGAAGTTCCGGGCAGACCAAACAGTAAATATTGGTAATACTGTCCGTCGCTGGCGGCAAGGTGCAATTTGGTATTGGTAAAGTCGCCTGGGTCGGGCTTCATATACTGGCTGGCGGGGCCGCGCCCGTTGCCATATTGTCCGTGACAACCGATACAGTTAGTCAGGAAAATTTGTTTACCGTGCAATAGACTTCGGGTGGTGGGAGTCATCGCGCTACGTAGGTCACGCCAGGTCGGGGGCACCATATCTTTAATCTGGGCCAAATGGGCATCGTAGCTGGTGTACCAGGCTTTCAGCACCTCGGTTTGAGTGTTCCGCACGTTTGCCACTCGTGCATCCGCCGCCTTGCCGCCTAAACTTTGGACATAGGCAATCAGGTCATCCAGTTCACGGTCTTTGATAAAGCTTAATTGCGGCATAATCGAGCCAGGGCTGGTATAACGGGCGTTGGCGAAGTGGGCGCGATGCCAGTCATCAGGGTGAACGCCACCTTCCTGCGACAAATCCGGCCCGGTGCGTTCTGTACCTAGCAGCATGGTTTTATTGAAAACATAATCGCCCGCCTGAGCCACCCGCACGGCCTTACCACCACCCGCCGCGTTCCAATCTTGCGGCCTGACATATTGGGTATGGCAATAAACGCAGCCGTTGCTCATGTAGACCTGCCGACCCCGTTCTTCTTCCACCGTTAAGGGACGGGCAGAATCAGAAGGCGCGGGCTGGAAACTGAGGGTTGATAGGCCCACCGACAAAAAGGCGGCTGACATTACGATTAGCACCACGCCCGAAAAGAGTGTGCCGAACGACATTCTAAGATGCACGTAATTCCTCCTAGTGAGGCTAGTAGGGAAAAACCTTCCCCAATACCTGAGCAGATAAAGATTTTACCTGTAATTCAGGTCAGTACGATTTCTTAAAGTAAACGGGGCGCATGGTAAAGCTTTGCTTGCGCTAGGCAGCAGGATAGCTCTAACTAATGTAACCATTATATTTGCCTTGAAGGATATTTTCAGTAGAAACAGGTTAAGAACAGGTTAAGTTAGGTTAAGAAAATTTACATTGACAGCCCACAAAAGGTTTGCTATACTCATATAATAGAACCAACTAAGCAATTATACTTGAGTAGGGTTTTGAGTTGATATTGACCTCTCGTAAGGAGAAGTGTAACAATGGAAAGCTAGGTCTTGATACTTGACCAGTGGTTGGGGGATAGGCACTCCTAAAGCTGTCACACCCCAAGCCAAATCAGAAATGATGCTTAACCAGCCACATTCTCTCGCGCTTGATTTCAACGAGTTTATCCAAACGCCAGAATAAGTTGTTAAAACTGCTAATAAATCAGGTTGGTTATTCCTGTGCCCTTTTTTGGGAAAATCCAGGATATAACATCGAACATCAAAAAGGAATCAGAAGTCAGGATCCAGAAGTAAAAGGAATTATTCCCCTTCCTGTGTCGGGAAGGGGACTAGGGGGTTAGGTCAACCGACCACCGTTCAGGAGGAAAAATGAGCGTAGTAATTGAAACTCAAAAGTTAACCCGTGTTTTCCGCACCTATAAAAAACAGGAAGGGGTAAAAGGTTCGCTGAGAGGACTTTTCAAACGCGACTATACCGAGAAAAAAGCCGCTTATGACCTGGATATCCAAATCGAAGAAGGCGAAGTAGTGGCCTTTCTAGGGCCGAACGGGGCGGGCAAAACTACCACTCTGAAAATGCTCAGTGGCTTGCTGCACGCCAGTAGCGGGGACGCACGGGTATTGGGCTATCAACCCTGGAAGCGCGAACATCCTTTTCTCAAACAAATTGCATTGGTAATGGGGCAACGCAATCAGCTCTGGTGGGATTTGCCCGCAATTGAAAGTTTTAACCTGCAACGTGACATATATGAAGTGCCAAACCAGCTTTATAAAGAACGTTTGGCTGAATTAATCGAAGTTCTGGACATGAGCAAAATTATCAACACTGCCGTACGAAAGTTAAGCCTGGGGGAGCGGATGAAATGCGAAATGGTAGCGGCTCTATTACATCAGCCTAAAGTTTTGTTGCTGGACGAGCCAACGATTGGCCTGGACGTAATTATGCAGAAAAAAATTCGCAGTTTTATCAAGGATTATAACCAGAAATACGGCGCGACTATCCTGTTGACCAGTCATTATATGGACGATGTAGCGGCCCTAGCTCAACGCACGCTGGTGATTAATCACGGGCGGATGGTCTATGAAGGTAGTCTGGCGGAGCTAACCGAACGCTTTGCCCCTAATAAAGTGCTGGCAGTAACATTTTCTAGCCCGGTGAGCACGGCTGACCTGGGGGTGTTGGGCCAGGTAGTCGAAAACCAGGAAGTACAGGCTCGTATTCAAGTGCCCCGTGCGGCGGTGGCAGAGCGGGCGGCGGCTCTCTTTCAAAAATTCCCGGTAGCGGATTTATCTATTGAGGAACCCCAACTTGACGATATTATTCATGACCTGTTTACCGAAACCAATAAGGCTGAAATTGGTAACGAGAACAAGGCAGTTGAGGGAGAAAAAGTAACTGAGTTGGCGGGGGTTAAACCATAATGTTGAGGCAGGAACAGCTAAGTTTGCCGTCCAGCAATAAGATAGGGCGGACAATAGGGCGATACTGGTCGTTGGTCAAAATCAGTTTCCAGGAACGAATGGTCTATCGCTGGAATATCTTGTTCTATACTTTTCTGAGCATTTTGCCAGCTTTGATAGCAATCTTTCTCTGGAATGCTATTTACAAAAATCAGAATAACCCGGAAGCCATTCGCTATATTACGACCTATTATGTTGTTGCTTCCTGGGTTAACTGGCGGGTGGCGCAGCATCAGTGGCCGATAATGTGGCAAATAAAAGAGGGCCAACTTGCTACCGACCTGTTACGCCCGATGTCATACCCGGCTAAAACTTTCTGGTATGAGGTGGGTGGGCGCACCTGGAGTACCCTGATTTCTTTCCCATTCTTTATAGTGCTGGCTCTGGCGATGGGTAGCAACTTTGTTACGCCGAATAATATCTTTCCCTGGCTGTTTGCATTGCTGGCTTTCGTTATTTCTTATGTGATGAGTTTTTTCCTGACCGCCAGCCTGGGCTTACTTACCATCTGGCAAAACCAGCCGGAAGGATTTTTCACTCTGTACGATGTAGCCTCAAAATGGTTAGGTGGGGCTCTTGTGCCGTTAGCCTTAATGCCCGGTTGGATTGGGGATTGGCTACAGTGGCTACCCTTCGCCTATCTCTACAGTTTGCCTGTCAAGATTTTTATGGGGATGCCCTTTGAACAAATTTTGCAGGGGTTTGCCGTGCAGCTTGGTTGGCTGACCCTGTCATGCATTTTCTTCAGCTGGGTGTGGCGCAAAGCCTTAGACCGTTATGAAGTATTTGAGGGAAAATAGGGAGTAACCCCTGCCCCGGACACGATGCATCGTGTCCCTACATCGGAAGGGGAAATTGAAGGGAAGTATTTAGTCATATGGCGCGTTATCTAAAATTATATTTGGCTTTTGTGCGTAACTGTGCAGTCCGAGAGATGGAGTCGCGGGGAAACTTTGTGGTGGGAGTGCTGGTGATTTTTTGCTTCCCACTTTTTCCCTTACTGCTGGTGGGGGCAATTTACCAGCAAACTAAAGTGCTGGGCGGCTGGACAATGTACGAATATTTTATGCTGGTTGGTAGTTTCCAGATTTTAAGTGCCCTGGTTTATACTTTCTTTACCCGGAATATTTTTAATATGCCAGAATATATCCGCAAAGGGGAGCTGGATTTCTATTTGCTCAAGCCTGTTAATAGCCAATTTTTACTTAGCACCCGCTACGTCTCGTTTACCGAGCTATCTCAAGCTTTGCCGGGGACAATTCTTGTGATTATTGGGGCGGTTAACTCCAATCTGGATATTGAGTGGTGGCGGTGGCCCTTATATGTGGTATTCCTTTTCTGCGGTTTGATTATCACCTACTCAATCTGGTTTATGCTGGTCTTGCCTTGCATCTGGATGGTGAAACTGGACTCGATTGAGTTCTTTTTTGGTCTGTTTGATACGGCTCGTTACCATCCTAATATGTTTGGCGGTATTGTTAAAATTCTGATGACTTATGTTTTGCCACTAGGGGTTGTGGCGGCTACTCCGGCGGACTTGCTAACAAAACGGCTGGATTGGACTGGAGCAATCTGGGCTTTTGTGGCGGCAATAGGGCTATTATATCTATCCAGTCGCTTCTGGCGTTTCGCCCAAAGCCGTTACTATGGGGCAAGTTCCTGACCAATTACTTCCTGCAAAATACGGGATAATTCTTCCACTCGGTAGGGCTTGGCGATGACTCCGGCGAAGCCCCAGGCGCGATAATTAGCCATAACCTGGTCGCTGGAATAGCCACTGGAGACCAGCACTTTAGCCTGGGGGTCAATATCCAACAGTTTCCCAATCGCTTCCCGACCACCCATCCCACCCGGCACAGTTAAATCCATAATTACGGCGGTTATGGGATTGCCGGAAGTTTGGGCTTTGCGATATTCCTCAAGGGCGACCATTCCATCGCTGGCTAGAACCACCGCGTAACCCAGCCGCTTTAAAATTCTTTCGATGGTTAGCTGTAATAAGTGGTCATCGTCCATAACCAGCACCCGCCCACTGCCACTTGTGGGTTTAGTAAGCTGATTTTCGACTTTTGCCGAAGTCACTTCCAGGTTGGCGGCGGGCAAATAAACCACAAAGGTAGTACCCGCGCCCCTATCCGTTTCTACCGCCAGATAGCCATCATGGCGGCGCACAATCGAGTAACAGGTGGCTAAGCCCAGGCCACTACCGTGTTCTTTAGTGGTAAAATAAGGGTCAAAAATACGGCTGATATTTTCAGGGTCAATGCCAGTACCATAATCACGGACTGCAAGTTTGATGTAGCGGCCTTGTGGCAGGGGGATAGCACTAAGGCTGGGCAGATTCAGGTTTTGACCCTCAATTTCAATCTTCCCACCGAAAGGCATCGCCTGAATCGCGTTTATAACCAGATTCTGGATAACCTGACTTAATTGCCCCCGGTCTACCTCTACCGGCCATAAATTTTCTGGTAAGCTAAATTCACACTGCACATTGGAGCCCCGCGCCGCAAAACGAGCCGACTCCTCCACCAATTGGGGTAGCAAGGCGGCTTTTCGGACGGGCGCACCCCCTTTAGCAAAAGTGAGAAGTTGCTGGGTTAAATCCCTGGCGCGCACCGAAGCCTGCTCCAAATCTGCCAGAACTGGGTAAAGTTCGTTATCTACTTCCACCGACATCCGGGCAAATGATAGATTGCCAATAATCGTGGTCAGGATATTATTAAAATCGTGGGCGATTCCCCCCGCCAACAAACCCAACGACTCAAGTTTTGAAGCTTTTTGTAGCTCATCGGAAGCCCGGATAATATCGGTAATATCCCGAAAAGCAGTTACCACCCCGATTACCTGCCCTTGTTCGTCACAAATTGGCGAACAGGTATCCATAATTATCCGCTCACTACCATCGCGTCGCAAAAGAACCAGATTGTTGGCCCGTTGCAGATTCTGGCGACTGGTAACTATTTGGGGTACAAAATCTTCGGAGGGTTGGCGATTTTTTCGGTCAAGGGTGCGGTAAACCTCAATCAAGGGTTTACCCATCACTTCACTCTGATTCCAGCCGACCAAATTTTCCGCCACCTGATTAATCAGGGTAATGTGACCCTCGGTATCAGTGGTAATCACGCCATCGCCAATATAACGCAAGGTAACACTCAGGCGTTCTTTTTCGTTGGTTAGTTGTTCCTGTGCCTGTTTATGCTCAATGGCAATGCCCGCCAGATTAGTAGCCAGCTCTATTAGCGCAAGGTTTTCTTTAGTGGGTGTGCGCGGCTCGTTATAATACATGGCTAAAGTACCCAGGACTTTGCCAGAATTGGAAAAGATGGGCACTGACCAACAAGCCCGCAGATTATGTTCCAGGGCTAATTCACAATAATCTTTCCAGAGCGGAGAAGTGGCTATATCAGAAACAATTACGGGTTTGCCCAGGTACGCGGCAGTACCACATGAGCCTACCTCTGGGCCAATTAAGACCCCATCTATCGCTTTTATATAACTTTCCGGCAAGCTAGGAGCTGCGCCGTGCCGCAAAGCTTTGCCATTTTTGTCGAGCAATAAAACTGAGCAGAGCAACCCGTCCGTTTGTGCCTCAATAATCTCAGCTAATTCTTCCAACACCTGATTAAGTGGATAGGGTTTAGCCAACATTTCAAGTACCCGGTTTTGACCAGCCAGTAAAGCATCGGCCCGCTTACGCTCGGTTATGTCCTGGGCTGTGCCTACCAATTGCTTGATCTTGCCATCAGGCCGGCGGCTAAACGCCAGATAACGAATATGCATCCAACGCCACTGTCCATTGATGTGGCGGGCGCGTGCCTCTCTTTCGATAATAGCCCCATCTCTTACAGTATTATAAAATTTCAGGCGATCTTCACTCGGCAATATGTCGGTATTATTCATCATTTTTGCTAACATAGTGCTGCCCATCGCCAGAACGTCATCAGGATTGTATCCAAGTATGTTGGCAAGTTGGGAATTGCAATAAACCATGCGGTCTTCTTCCAGGTCGTAAAGGAATAGGACATCCGGGGTAGCATCGGCGATTCGTTCAAATAGTTGCTGACTTTCCTGGAGTTTTTGCTCTGTCAGTTTAAAGTCATTTATATCCCGACTTATACATAACAAACTTTCAATAGCACCATCAGGAGCAAATTCAGGCACGACCCTGGTATGGAAGTAGCGTTGTCCTAGTAAAGTGTGGAAGATAAACTCAACATTAACTTCCTGCCTGGTTTCGATAACTTTAGCAGAAGCCTCCTTAAAAAGTTTAGTTAGTTGTGCCCCCATTCCTAATTCTTCATTGGTTTTGCCGATATAATCATTAACTTTTATCCCAGAAAATTGTTCGATAGCGGGGTTAATATAGAGGTGACGCATTTGTAGGTCGTAGCGGTCAATTATATGGGGAGCGTTTTCAACCAGTGCCCGGATTTCTTCTTCTCTCCGCCGAAACTCTTCGCTGGCTTTTTTCTGCTCAGTGACATTTTGGAAAGCCGCCAACAAACAAGACTCACCATCAAAATCTATTATTTCAGCGTAAATCAGAGCATAACGGATTTCGTTATGGTGGATTAGGCTTCGTACTTCCAGACCTTTTACTGAGCCAGTTTCCTGGAGAATTTTTAGAACTTTCTTATTATCATCTGGATCTATCAGAATACCTTTATCCTCGGCGTTGTTACCAACTAACTCTGTCCGGCTATAACCACTCTCTTTTACGAAAGCTTCATTTACATCAATAAAGGTATTATCTGCAAGGCGAATTATCGCCATTGGAAAAGGGGCGAGATGAAATACACTGGCAAAGCGTTTTTCGCTCCGACGTAAAGCTTCCTCGGCCTGCTCTTTTTCATGCAAAGCTTGAGCTAGTTCCAGGCTCAGATATTCTTTTTTGGTATTAATAATATCTTCGGTGTTTTTGGTGGCTTCAGATTGCTCAAGCATTGTTAACAATTACCCTAGATAACTTACTGGTAAACCAAACCAATATCTAATAAAAGTTTTTAATGTCTTTTCTTAGCTCAATTTTACCCTCTTATTGTTCTAATTGGAACTGTTTTTTATGACAGGAATGTTGCGAATTCATTATGGTAAAGGTAAGAGCAATCAGATTTTCAGCTTTTGACTTTCTAATTCTGACCAGCACCTGGCAAGTGACGCTCAGACCCATTGTAGTCCAAGATACAGCCAAAGGTAATTAGGCTGGCTAAACTTGTGCCAATAGCGTAGCATCGGGCATTTCAGATTTTCAGGTTGCTCAAATTATCATATTCTGGATTAACTTAAAAAAATGTCACAAAAAGAAATAGAACAATTATCGGCGGGGTTAATACAAGCTCTGGTTTCGCGGGTAGCAACCCAGGCTAGAGCTAATTGGCTGAATGGTAATGATACTCGCCAGTTTCATCATGAGGCAAAACTGCCTGATAGCTTAAATCCCACCCTTACTAATTTTCACCACAAGCTTTTGAACATGTTAGGTGCAGCTCTGGTCACTGGTAATTATACCGAAATTGTCCGGCTGGTAGAGGATGAGGGACGCGCCCTAGCCAATCGGCATGTGCCACTAGAGGCCGTAATGCAAAATATTTCAGCTTGTATGAATCGCTGGGTCACAATGATTCTGGACGAGGCCGAGCAAGAAACAGCTTTGCAACTTAACCACCGGGCCTTTCAATCGCTGGTGCGAAGATTAAACCAGTTACAAAGTCGCCTAATGATTGCTTCGGTTAGCGGTTATAACGACCAGGTGGAGAGTGGTGAGGTCTGGCTTCATCAGGAACGGAATAACGGACATTCTCATTCAAATCACTCAAAACAGGAGTTAGCCGATTACTTCTTTGAGCAACTAACCTCAATTACTGGGGAATACTCTATTAGCCGCTATCGGGCGGGCGTGCCTATTTTCAGCGATAGCCACGATTTGCAACGCAGTCGGTTTTATTTCATTCGCTCCGGCACTGTCCAAATTCAGGAGTATTTAGCGGACGGGAGGGCTTTGACTCTGACTATTCTGGGACGGGGAGATGTGTTCGCCCGCTTTACCACTACCGTCGGCGTTAATAGTCGCTACTTCCGCGATTTCCAGGTAGAAACTATGCGGGAATGCGAAGTGGTCTGGGTGGAAGAAACCGCCTTGCAACGGGCTATGGAACGCTCTCCAGCAGTAGCCGCCAGTATCATCAAGAGTTTTTCCACTCAGTTAGCGAACGTGCAGCAGTTAATTCAGGGTTTGCTAGGGCGAGATGTTTCGGCCCGCCTGGCTCACCTCTTGCTCAAATTAGCCGATGAATTTGGGGCAAATCAGCCTAATAATACTATTTTGATTGATTATCCCCTCAGTCACCAACGGCTGGCGGATATGATGGGCAGCAACCGGGTAACAGTCACGCGTCAGTTGAGCGAATTGCAAAAACAGGGCATTCTGGAAGTTCAACGCCGCTCTATTACCATTTATAACCGCCGCTTGCTTGAAAATTTTGGCACAAGCCGATATTCTCCTAACCTATCTGTCCCTTGCGTTATTTAATAGGCACAAAGTGCAATTATGTGGGATTAACCACCAGGAACATCAGGATTATTATAATTTTCTTTGTGCTCTGCGTTCCTCTGTAGTGAAAAATTAGCGCAACTGACCTTATCTTAAAGAACCCATTATCAGGAGGTTATATGGCCCTGCATATCCCGGAAAGCTGGCAACCCCAATTAGCCGCCGAAATTGAAAAGCCGTACTTTCAGGTATTAGAGAAATTTGTAGAGCAGGAGCGGCAGAAACATACTGTTTTCCCCCCTGAAGACAAAGTATTTTCGGCCCTGGAACTAACTCCCTATGAGAATGTGAATGTTTTATTGCTGGGCCAAGACCCCTACCACGATGATAATCAGGCGCATGGTTTGTGCTTTTCGGTATTGCCCGGTATCAAGCCGCCCCCTTCGCTAAAAAATATCTATAGCGAACTAAAAACCGATGTAGGTTTTACTATTCCAAATAACGGCTACCTGATTTCCTGGGCCAAGCAGGGAATATTAATGTTAAACGCGGTGTTGACGGTACGGGCCCACGAACCCAACTCCCACAAGGGCAAGGGTTGGGAAACCTTTACCGATGCAGTAATTCGCAAAGTTAATGATAAAAGCGACCCGGTGGTATTTGTGCTATGGGGCGGTTACGCTCAGAAAAAACTTGGCCTGATAGATACCAGCCGCCATACGGTTATCCAGTCGGCCCATCCGTCGCCCCTATCGGCCCATAACGGCTTTTTTGGCAGTAAAGCCTTTTCCAGTATTAACGCCGCTCTGAAAAAATCCGGCAAAGCCGAAATAGACTGGCAAATCCCGAATATTTAGTGGGGGCGGGATCTCCCCGCCCAAATCTCCTACAAATGGGCCTGTAGCCAATCAGCCAAATCGTGACGGCTGGCAGGGCTGGTAGCATGACCAATAGGATATTCTTTGTAAGTTACTTCTGCGCCAACCGCTTCCAATAGGCCCCGTGCTTCGCGTGCCCGCTCAAGACTTCCTGGATCATCTTGTGTGCCATGTGCAATAAAATAAGGCTTACCTTTGGTGTTAGGTAGGTTAGTGCGAAAGGCTGGATTTGGCGGCCAGTAACTGCTATGAGCCATTACTCCGGCGACAACTTCCGGGTACAATAGGGCCGCCACATGACTCAGAGCCGCCCCCTGACTAAACCCACCAAAGAAGATGCGTTTGCGGTCAATCGGGTATTCATCCGCCAGCTTTTCCAACAATTGCAAAATCAGCGTTAGAGGTTTTTCAACATCAGCCAGCGTTGCTTCGGGAGCGGGTCGGGTAAGCCACTGAAAAGAGCCACGCGGGTCTGCCGAATAAAGTTCAGGAGCACGGGGCGCAACCACCAGCACCTCGCGGCTGACATAGGGCACTAGCTCGAAAATATCCCCTTCGTTCGCCCCCCGCCCATGAAACATAAATAACAGGGGACATGGCCCGGTGACATTTTCCACCGGGCGTATACGATAGGGCATTATCCCTGCTCTGAGTTCAGTGCCGCTCAAATCCGGGCCGTTTTGTTCCTCACTCATATATTTGAAAACTCCTTTTAAAAGTAACTCTTAATTTACTTACGTGCCTTCAGCATTACCCAAAATCTCCTGTTCGATAATGGAATTAGGGGATATTGTCTGCAAATGACCTATTAGTTCCTGCCCTGCCGCCTGCAAGGTTTTGAGGGGATAGGGAGCTAATCTATCTAGTACAAAATAAGCGTTACGACTACTTTCGGTCAAACGGGTTCGCACACATTGTCGCCAGTTCCAGCCTCGGCAAGTCACCCCACTATTATCAGCCCAAATCACCTCACCCACTTCGGGATAGGTGGTAACTTCCTGCCCTTCCTGAAAAATCCCGAAAGGTTCGTTGCCAGTTGCAAAAGTCAAAGTCAGGTCGCTGGTAATAGTAGACCAATCCTCGCCGCCTACTGGTAGTACATATTTAATACTAACCGCGTTGTAAAGATCAACGATTTTATTAATAGTAGGCAAATCCTGACCTTTCAGGGTACGACTTAACAGAGCTTCGACTGAGCAAGGATATTTGCTTGGTTTGAGGCCAAATTCTTTGTAAGCCTCCCGCCAAGCCGCAATATGAGGGTGGGAGACTGGTTTTTCCTCTCCAAAAGCTTCCCGCTGTTGTCGCTCTGCCGCCCGTAAAATCTCGGTGCTGGCTTCCTCACTTGCGGTATTATTCAGGTTACGGGCGTAGATAATCAAAGCAGTATAATTTGGAAATTTTTCTATAATTTTGGGGTCTAATTTCAGGCGGAAATTCACTTTTAAGCTCCCATATTTTTGCTGTAGATTAGATAAAGAGGCCGACTCACCATGCGGCAAGGGTTGATCAGTTAGGATATTTCTTTTTGAGCATAGAGATAGTTCCGCCAGGGCTTATAACCGAGCTTGCCGTAAAAATCGGTTAGGTCTGTCCAATCTATAGTGGCGAAGGTTGCGCCCTCTTGCTGGAGATAGTTAGTAGCTGCCGCAACCAAACCCAGGCCAAGACCGCCGCCCCGCACGGTGCTATCCACTCCCAACGGCCCAAGACTGCCATGTATTTCGGTGGGAAGTTCGGCCCTAGCCCAATATAGCACGGTGCGGGGGCAACCCTCGAACCAACCCTGTGCAAAATTCCAGGTCTGGCAAAAGCCTGCTATTTCGCCGCTTGCCCGTTTGAGCAAAGTAACGTTGGTAGGGGCGTAACCCATCCCGAACCAGCGTTCCAGCAAAAAAGGCCAGCGTAGTGAAAAACCAGTCGAAGGTCGGCGGAGGAAGTCCACAATAGCCTCTTGCTCCCCGGCGTGCCCCTGCGTATAGAAATACTCGCCGCTTTGCACGGCGGGTGGGGTGGGTGGTAGTTGCCAGTCGTGCAAACTACGGGCCAAATCATGCACAGACTCAGGATTGAAGCTATAGCCACGATTCTCGAAAAAAGAGCGGGGTAATTCCAGAGGCAACCCAGGAAAGAAATTGCCCACCTCGCTCCCCAACTTTATAACATTCACCCCGGCTAACTGCTCATCCGCCCAAACTAAGAGACTTGCGCCAAGCCCTTGCCCTCGCCAGTTTTGCCCCACCAGAATAACACTTATCCAACCTGTATTGCCGATACGCTCAGCCATCAAGGGGTCTTTGGTTTCATGAAAGCGGCGGGTCAGCCCAAATCCGGCTAACTGATTTTCGGCAGTCCAGGCCGCCCTAAAATCTTCAGGCCGAAAGTTAGGCTCAAGCTCGGTATTCGCCCGCCACAAAGCTGGGTCAAGGGGATATTTTTGCCTCAACTCACTACTATTCCAGAGAGCTAGAATCGCCGGAAGTTGCGAAGTATCATATGAAGTGAAATGAAAAGTTTGCATTTAATCGCTCCTCGCCATCATTATAGAGGTTTGGAAGTGGGGGTTGCAAGCTAGATGGGCAAATTTATTAATCTTGAAAGGTTGTCTATGTGAGAATATCTTGTGATATAATTTCAACGGATTGATAACTAAAATTGCAATTCAACAACAGTTTAGCTTATAAGTTGGACAATTTAATAAGCTGGGTAACCACCAGAAAGGTAAAACCATGAGGCGAGTTGGCCTTTTCCTATCGGTAATTATGCTTCTGAGCTTTTTTACCGCCTTTATCCCCACTGACTCACAGGCAGTAACCTTACCTCCCCTCCCGGCTCCCGTTAAGAAAATTGTAGACCGCACCGATGTTCCAGTCTATGGCGGTCAGACCAAACGGAGTTGGACATGGGGCGAATATTTTGCCTCCCAGAACGAGCCTTATGCCGAGTCGCCGGGTGGCAACCGAGCGGTATATTATTTTGATAAAGGTCGCCTGGAAGTTACTAATCCGGGGAGTGACCAGAATAACGACTTTTACGCCACCAGCGGCCTTTTGTTAAAAGAACTTATCACCGGGCAAGCCCAGCTAGGCGATGCGACTTTTCAGGAGCGCGAACCTGCCGATGTAGTGCTGGCGGGTGATAATCCGCCTGTTATTGCCGATGCGCCGACCTACGCTTCCTTGCGAGAATTAGTAAGCTTTGACGGTAGCTGGAAATCCAACGATATGACCGGGAAACTGGTACAGACTACCCTGAAAAAGGGTGGGAAAGTTGATAACTTCTTTGCGGGTAGCACCGTAAAATATGCCTCCTATGATGCCGCTACCGGGCATAACGTGGTGGATGTATTCCAGAATTTTATGATTAGCACTGGCCCGGTGTTGGAAAACGGCAAGACTGTTAACGCGCCGCTGTATAATCCCCTCTATATTTTCGGTCATCCGATTAGCGAAGGTTATTGGGCCAGAGTTACGGTGGCGGGTAAAGACCAGTATGTGCTGGTACAAGCCTTTGAACGCCGTCTTTTGACCTACACCCCTGGCAATCCCGCAGCATTCCAGGTAGAAATGGGTAACCTGGGGCGGGCCTATCTACAGTGGCGCAACAACCAACCCGGCACCGTTCCTGCCGCCGACCCCCAACCGCCCGTACCAACCTCATATCCCGCCCTTGACCTTTATAACCAGACCGCGAACAACATGAACTCGGTCAAGTCGGTTAAAATTGATCAGTTTGTTAATGGGAAGTTATTCAAGACCATCGAGAATCAGGCTCCCAACGCGAAACGGGAAACCAATTACATTAAAACCAGCACTGGTAAGAATGCTACAGTTGTAGACATTTTTATCGAAAATCGTATTTTTGAAGGGGTATTTATTGAGGGCAAACAATTTGGCTCCTGGGTTTTCATTGACGTGCCTGCCCCCTTCCGTTTCCCGAACTACAAGGCAATTACGCCCAACGATGATAGTGTAAATCTCCAGTTTGCCCCAAATGGCTCAATCAAGGGCGAGGTTACCAAATCCTTGTTCACCGAATACACCGACCTGGATGGCTCCAAAGCGGGCGTAATTATTGCCGTTTCGGAAAAAACTGGCGTTCGTTTGCAACTGGTGACATTAAATGACTTTGGGAATGGTGCGGTCATCAACCAGACCTCTAACTATAATGAGTACAATAAGCCAATCAAGATTGATGCGCCTTCGGGGGCAGTCCCCTACACTGGCTTTAGCACTAGCCCCGGCGACCTTGTTGTACCTAGCCTAAAAAATAACAGGCTAAGTGATTCGGCGGATGCCCACCAGTTATTCCAGAAATATTCCAAACCATCGGCGGTTCCCGGTGAAATCGTGGTTAAATTCCGCGATAGTCAGACCAGTGTTCAGAGCCTAAACAGCAGCCTGAACGAGTTTGGGCTGCAAAGCGCGAAACTGGACGGAAATCTGGGGGTATTCAAAGTCAGCCCCGAAAGCGTTCAGGGCGCGATTGCCCGCCTGAGCCTTGACGCGCGGGTGGAGTACGCCGAGCCTAATTATTTATATCAGTTGCAGGATGTGGTCGAACCCAACGACCCCGGCTATCAGCAAGAATATCACCTTAAAGCGGTTAAAGCACCCCGCGCCTGGAGCATCAGCACTGGGTCGGATGTAACCGTAGCGGTGCTGGATAGCGGGATTGATGAGAATCACCCCGATTTGAAAGATAACCTTGCTGGAAACTTCGACATGCTAGACGGGGATAATCCGCCGGGCGATGTAGAAGGGCATGGCACGCTGGTTTCGGGAACGATTACCGGGGCGGGTAGTAACGGCCAATTCGGGAGTGGGGTAGCCTGGAAAAGCAAGCTACTGATGTACCGTGTCTGTGGTCTAGATGGTTGCGCCAACGCCCCTATAGCCAGAGGTATCCGGGCCGCGACGGATGCCGGGGCAAAAGTAATCAATATAAGCTTGGGTGGGCCTAGTGACTCCAAAACCGTTCGGGAGGCGGTAGCTTACGCCCGTTCTAAAGGGGTAGTTCTGGTGGTTTCTGCCGGAAACGCTGGGAACGATGTGCCAGAATATCCGGCGGCTTATCCGGGAGTAATTTCGGTGGCGGCTACTGGTAAAGCCGGAACGCCTTCATCGTTCACCAGCTTTGGCAACACTGTTACCCTTACTTCCCCCGGTGTTAGTATTTGCGGTACAATTCGTACCGGGAAGTTTGGTTGTGCCAATGGTACTTCCTTCAGCGCGCCAACCGTAACTGGGGCAGTAGTGTTGTTGCTTTCGGTCAATCCTAACCTTACACCTGACCAGGTTAAGGCTTACCTGACCACGACGGCAACCCCCGCTCCCGGCAAAAATCCCGGCGAATTCGACCCTAAATATGGCTACGGCACGCTGAATGTCTTTGCCGCATTACGGGCTGCCGCCACCAACCAGTTCCCAGCCTTACCCGCGGGTATTAGGGAATAACCCTTTTCGGAAGGATGAAGGAGGAGGGATGAAGGATGAAAAGGGAAACCCTAACCTTTATCCCTTCCCTTTATAGGTAGTAAGGGTAAAAGAATTTCGTAGGGGCGACCCGCAGGTCCATCTGCCCCAACAAAATACTTTTACTATAGATTCATTGGGGGGAAAGCTGATTTTTCAATCTTGACCTTTGACTTTTGACTTGAAAAGGAGCTGGAAATGCTACAACCTTCGATTTTTCGGGACGGGCTGTTTGAGGGTCAAGTAATTCTGGTTACGGGGGGCGGAAGCGGTATCGGGCGGGCCATCGCCCACGAACTGGCGGCGTTGGGGGCAACCCTGGTATTAGCCTCCCGCACAGTGGAGAAGTTGGAGAAGGTTCAGGCCGAAATTGAGGCGGCGGGTGGCAAGGCTATCGCGCTGGTCTGCAACATCCGCGACGAGGAACAGGTCAAAAATACCGTTCAGACCATCATCGAAAAATTAGGGCGACTGGACGGTCTGGTGAATAACGCGGGTGGTCAATTTTCCTCCCCCGCCGAGGCTATCAGTGCCAAAGGCTGGAACGCAGTGCTGGACACCAACCTGACCGGGACGTTTTACATGTCACGGGCAGCCCACCAAGCCTGGATGAGGGAACATGGTGGGGCGATTGTTAATATCGTGGCGGAGATGTGGCGGGGCTTCCCCAATATGGCCCACACCGGGGCGGCGCGGGCGGGCGTGGTGAACCTGACCCAATCGCTGGCGGTGGAGTGGTCGCAATATGGCATCCGGGTGAATTCCGTCGCGCCCGGCCTGATTGACTCCAGTGGCCTCAAAACCTACCCGCCCCAAGTTCAGGCGATGCTCCAATCGGTTGCCAACGACATTCCCGCCAAACGCATGGGCACGGAAAGCGAAATTGCTACCGCCGTTGCCTTCCTGCTCTCACCTGCCGCCGCCTTTATCTCTGGCGAAACCCTCAAGGTGGATGGAGCGGGTTCGCTCTATCGCTTGCAGGGCTACGTTGTGCCGGAACACGCTCCCTGGCCCACCTTTGAAAGGATGAAGGATGAAGGATGAGAAAATCAGGGGTTGGGGCCCACAGAAACACCAAGCCGCCGTCACCCTTTCCTTCGATAATCTGGGGGAAGCGGCAGACCTGGAGGCGGGCCGCTGGCCTCAAAATCAGGCACTCGGCGACCATCCCTCTATCACCCGCGTATTACCCAAACTTCTTAAACTCCTGGAGGAGCTAGGACTTAAAGCCACCTTCTTTGTGGAGGCCATCAACACCGAAATGTACCCGGCGGCTCTGGAAACTATTGCGGCGGCGGGTCACGAAATTGGCTTTCACGGCTGGCGGCACGAGAAATGGGTAAATTTGAGCCGTGACCAAGAAAGCCAGATATTCGAGCGGGGACTAGAAGCACTAGAGAAAATGGGAATCTATCCCAAGGGTTTCCGACCTCCCGGTGGTCAGATTACCCCGGCAACTATCGAGCTACTCCAGAAATTCGGTTTCAGCTATTGCTCTCCGGCGGGCTACTATCCCAGCATCGAGGGACAGCTAGTAATTTTGCCCTTTGAGTGGAAGTTGATAGATGCCTACTTCTACCACTGGCCCTTCAAAGTTCTGCGGGAAGTGAAGGGCGACCAACCTGAACCATTCTCCCCGCCAGAGTTGCATAAAGCCTTGCAAGCGGCTCTGGCTAATATTGTGGAAAAGGGTGCATTTACATCCTTGCTATTCCACCCTGGCATGGAAGACGACCAGGAACGCTTTGCCGTAATGCGAGAGATACTTTTTAACCTGAAGGGATTAGGGGACAGTGGGCAGGTTTGGGGCGTGCCCTGCTGCCAATTGGCGGAATGGATGCTGGCCTACCCCGCCCCTTTCAAGACCGCCCTGGTGCTTGATACCACCTCTTTTTGAGTCTGATTATAAGGAGATTTTGAAGATGAGCGAGAAATCATATCGGATAGAAAAGGACAGCATCGGGGAACTGGAAGTCCCTACCGAAGCTTATTACGGCGTGCAAACCATGCGCGCTATCCAGAATTTCCCGATTAGCGGTTGGCCGATGCCCCCGGCCTTTATTCGCAGCCATGTTATGCTGAAAAGGGCGGCGGCTGAGGTCAATTTTGAGATGGGGTTACTGGACGAACCACGCCTAAAGGCCATCAGTCAGGCGGCGCAAGAGGTAGAAGGAGGAGCTTTTGCCGACCAATTCCCGGTGGACATCTTTCAAACCGGGTCGGGCACTTCCACCAACATGAACGTCAACGAGGTGCTGGCAAGTCGGGCCAACGAGCTAATGGGCGGCAAATCCGGCGACAAGAGCCCGGTACACCCTAACGACCACATTAATATGAGCCAATCCTCCAACGATACTATCCCTACCAGCTTATACTTAGCGGCCCTGATAGCCATCGAGCATGATTTGCGTCCAGCCCTGCAAACCCTGGAAGACGCGCTCCGGGCGAAGTCGGCAGAATTGTGGTCGGTAATCAAGACGGGTCGCACCCATCTCCAGGATGCCACCCCCATCCGGCTAGGGCAGGAATTTCTGGGTTATGCTGGACAGATAGAACGGGCCCAACACCGCCTGAACGATGCCTGCCGCGAGCTAAGCGAACTGGCACTGGGTGGGACGGCGGTTGGCACGGGGGTCAATATGCCAAGTGGATTCGCCGAAAAAGTTATTGCAAAACTTTCGGGCTGGGTGGGGCTAGAACTGCGCGAAAGTGACAACCATTTCCAGTCGCAAAGTGCTATTGATGGGGCGGTGCATGCCAGTGGCGCGTTGAAAACTATCGCCGTAAGTATTATGAAGATTGCTAACGATATTCGCTGGCTGACCTCCGGGCCTAGAGCAGGGATTGGCGAAATCGTGGTTCCGGCGGTGCAGCCCGGTTCATCTATAATGCCGGGTAAGGTTAACCCGGTAATAGCTGAGTCAGCCACGATGGTCGCCGCCCAAATTATCGGCTACGATACCACTATCACCCTGGCGGGACAGTCTGGCAACTTTGAGCTAAACGTGATGCTGCCAGTGGTGGCCTACGACCTGTTGCATGGTATTGAGTTGCTGGCTCATACCGCCACTAATCTGGCCCAGCAATGCGTTAGCGGCATTGTCGCTACTGAGGTCGGGCCACAAATGCTGGAGCAGGGCTTGCTGCTGGCGACTCCCCTGGCCCCGGTTATCGGCTACGACAAAACCGCCGGGATAGTAAAAGCCGCCCTCAAAAGTAACCGCACCATTCGCGAAGTAAGCTACGAGATGAGCGGGCTATCACGTGATGAGGTTGATAAATTGCTCGACCCTGCCGCTATGACCGAACCCGGTGGCATTGGTGGCGCGGGCTAGAAGTAACGACTAACGAGTCAGACCAACCCCCCTAGCTCCCTTCCCTAAAGTGGAAGGGAAAACGAATTCGTAGAAGGCTGCTCCGTCAGCCGATTTATCACAGGACAGAGCCTGCTCTTACAATTATTCCCCCAATTTTGGATTTTTCTGTTCCCCCGAATCTAGGACTAAAGTAGTAGAAGTTAACAAGATTTCGTAAGGTTCATCGTAATGTTACTCGGATAGCATGAGGTATTAAATGATAATGTGGGGTAATCCAGGCTAAACATTTTTAGCCGTTTTTAGCGTAGATGAACCCACAGCGAAGAGAGACTAGCCATTGCAACAGGTTAAACTAAATTCAATTATGCTAGAAAGTCCTTTCAACGATAAAAAACTGGTTGAAAGTGTAGCTCCTGCTAAACCCCAGCAAGATGAGCTGGCTGAACTGCGCCGCCAATTAAGTCAAAGCCAGGAAGAATTAAAAGCTTCCAAACTTGAACAGGCGCAAATGCAGCTAACAATTCAGGCATTGCAGCGCACTTTCGAGCAGGGACGTAGCCTTAGCCTCAAAATTTTTGACGATTTACCTACCATGCTCCTGGTACTGGATGCCGAGGGCAAATGCACTCTTATCAACCAAACCTTTGCTAATTTCCTCAAAGTAGACCAAACGATTTTACTAGGGCGGGAGGCCGCTACCTTTTTCCTGCGCCCCGAACAGTTCCGCCACACCCTGAACAAGGTGCAAAAGCGCGGCACCGTGCAAAATTATTCGGTAGCGGTACTTAACCCCGAACTTTTACCAATTGAGTCTTACTGGAATATAAACCTGATTCATGAGGTGTCAGCCCTGAATACCGGGGAAAGGCATGGTTATGTTTGTATTGGAATATTGCCCGGCGCGCTCACCGATTTTAACCTGCAAGCTGCCAAAACCAACCGCCGTCTGGCTCTGCTAAACCGCCTGAACGAACGAATACACGGCTCCCATGACCTCCAGACCGTGCTGCAAAACGTGGTGGAAGAAGTAGGAGCAGCCATGCGGGTGAATTGTTGCTTGCTGGCCGAAATAACCACCACCGCCGATAAACAGCAAACCTTCACCAATTGTATTTTTTACGCTAAAAACGCTGAGTCCCAAAAAGAGCCTCAAAAACTAATCGAAATTCCTCAAATAAAAGAGATTCTGGAAAGCGGCAAGGCGGTAATTATTCCCGATACCAGTTTGTTGGCGCGGCTGGGTGTGAAAAATACCAAAAAAGGCGAGTCAAAATTACCCCGCGCTTTGTTAGGAATGCCCGTAAAAGATGGAACGCAGCAAATTGCCTTTCTGGGGGTAGGCTATTCCGAAATTACCCACGAATGGATGCAGGATGAAATTGAGCTTTTGCGGGAGGTTGCCGACCTGGTGGGGAAAGCAATTGTGGAGGCACGCCTGTTTAATCAGGTTGAGCAGGAACGGGCCAAGAGTGCTATCTTGCTGGCTAGTATGGCGGAAGGGGTTTTGGCCCTTGATAACTCCGGCTATTTAATCAACATTAACCCGGCAGCAATCCAACTGTTAGGGTTAAAAAATGAACAGATTTTGGGGCAACCTGCTACGGAGGTTTTACCCGCCATTTTAGAACCGCGCCGCAAAAACTACCGAATAGAAATAAATGAGCGAATTTTGGCGGTTATGAGCAGCGAAATTCGGGATGAGCAAGGCGGCAAGGTTATTTTAATTCGGGATATTACCGAAGAAGCCCGCGTGGAAAAGCTCAAGGAAGATTTTATTACGCTGGTCAGTCACGAGTTCCGCACCCCCGTCACCGCCATTACGGGCGCACTCGAAATTCTGACCGATGATGAAACTGGTTCGCTTAACGATATTCAACGGGATTTTCTGCGGGTGGCTTCCAGCAATACTGAGCGCATCCGCCAGATTATGAACGATGTTATAGATGTTTCGACCATTCAGGGTGGGCATCTGGTATTGGATTTAAGCCCGGTTTTGCTATCGGATGTATTGAACCGAACTATCACCGGGCAAATTGCCGATTTGCAGGAACGTAAGAAAATAATTTTGGAAACCGACCTCAGCGATGCCCCGCGCGTCTTTGGCGACCCCCGCCGGATTGTCCAGATTTTCGCTAACCTTGTTTCCAACGCCTATAAGTATACACCCGAAGGTGGTAAGGTAACTATTACCTCCAAACCGGAGCAGGAAAATATGGTGCGAATTTCGATTTCCGATAGCGGGATTGGGCTAAGTACCGCCGAACGCACCCACCTGGGCGAGAAATTCTATCGGGTGGATAACTCGCTGATTCGGGAAATCAGTGGCACCGGGCTAGGGCTGGCAATCACCAAAGCTCTGGTAGAGCTACACCATGGCAGACTAGAAGTTAGTAGCACACCGGGGGTCGGCAGTATTTTTAGCGTGTTGCTGCCCCACAAGGGTACAAATCTACCCCCCTATAACCTGACCGATTATCTAGCCCCCCACTTCGATATATGAAATAGAGCATAGTCGAAGGTCGAAGGTCAAAAGGAAATTCGTAGGGGTGGGGTTTCCCCGCCCTGAATCGGAAAAATATATAGAGGCGAAAAACCTGACCCTCGGACACGATGCATCGTGTCCCTACGAAGAAGGCTAGATCCAGAAGTCTAACCCTACAAAAATCCCCTCAACTTTAGACCCTGCCCTTTAGCGTTGAGTCAGGCTATGCCAGTTGCCACAGCCATCCTTGAACAAAGCCTCAGTTCCATAAAATTCCTGGGTAGGCAGTTTCGTAAATTCGACCCCCTTGCTTTTCAAATCCTCATAGGTGGCATAAATGTCTTTGGTTTCAAACACCCCTCCACCCATCATGTCTTTTTCCAACAATGCCCGCATATGCACCACGAATTCCTCAGCCATCATTCCATCCGACCCAACCCTAAATAGCACAATTTCCATGTCGGGCTGCTCTTTGGGCGAAACACTAAGCCAACGAAAGCCGTTGTCCATCTTCATATCATTTTTTACCTCAAAGCCGAGTTTGTTAACGTAAAAATCCAGGGCCTTATCCTGGTCAAGCACATAAAAGGTAGCATGAGATAGTCTGGTTATCATCTAACTCTCCTTTTTAAGGTTGTCGGTTGTCAGTTGTTGGTAGTCAGTTAAAAGCAAAATATCGAACAAATGTATTATAGTGGATGGTTTAATTTTTGGCTTCTTGAAAATTGCTTTTTTGATTAGAACTTTCCAAGCCAAACATAAAAGTGAAACAAGCGGGGATAGATTTTTTGGGTTCGGAGGTGCGCTCGACAATCCGGGCGCGATAGCTTTTAGGGGGATGGCCCACATATTTATAAAATAGGCTGCTGAACGAGCCCAGGCTCTGGAAACCCACCGCAAAACAGATTTCAGTGACCGAAAGTTCGCTGGTGCTTAGCAGGTTTTTAGCCTTCTCAATACGCCGATAAGTCAAATATTGGTGGGGGTCTGTCCGTAGGTTTTACGAAAAAGCCGGATGAAGTGGTAACGTGAAAAGTTAGCCTGACTGGAGATTTGGGTCAAATCCAGCGGCAAGTGATAGCAATCGTCCATAAAAGTACGGGCGCAGCGCAAATTTTGATAAAGTTCGATTTGGGAGGGATTTGGCATAATATTTAACCCTCGGTTTTGATACCCCGTTTCAGGCGGCGGCGGCTGGAAACGCCTTCTTCCAGCGTGCCCCGTACTATGATTTCATACAAAAAGGCTTTTGCCCCGCCCTGTCGCCGTAAAATCCGGCCCAGACGTTGGGTGTATTCGGTGGAAGAGCCACCCCCACCTACTATAATGGCAACTTTAGCGGATGGCAAATCCACCCCTTCGTTCAGAACGCGAGCCGTGACAATTGCCGGAAACTCCCCAGCCCGAAACCCATCCAGAATAGCCTTGCGCTCCACCGCGACGGTATGATGAGTGATGGCGGGTAGCATAAAAAGTTCAGCCAGTTCGTAGACTGCCCGGTTAGTTTCGGTGAAGATTATGGCACTTTGCCCCCGGTGTAGGGCTAGAATCCTCGCTAGAGCCAGCCGTTTGGCGCGGGCCATTTCGATAAGTTCCTCCATCCGGGCTTTATAAACCAGGGCTTTGCGATACTCAGGCTCACGATTTTGACCGCGCAAAAGCCGACTATACCAGTTCATACTGTAAGCCTTCCACATCTTCTGGGCGAAGGGGGCGTAAAAATCACGTAACTGGCGATATTCGGCTTCTTCTTCGGCGGTAAATTCTACCCGCACCCGCACCGTTTCGTATTCCGCCAGATAAGTTCCGGCTAATTCTTCGGGAGTTTTGTAATAACAGGGCGGGCCAATCA
>Ga0209511_1000643_pt1 | contig 34091 bp, 31 predicted proteins | sample SSSSmetaG_FD_184141 | JGI IMG/M metagenome (GOLD analysis project Ga0209511, IMG submission 184141) | Glacier valley bacterial and archeal communities from Borup Fiord, Nunavut, Canada, to study Microbial Dark Matter (Phase II) - ​SSSS... | ecosystem: Environmental > Aquatic > Freshwater > Ice >... | reverse complement strand
AAGAGGTTGAATTGTGCAAGAAAATTCCACTACGAGTTTAACATCCGGGCTTCTGCAAAATCGCGAAGAGTGGACCGCCCGCAACAATATCCTGAGCGATAATATCAGCACGCTCATCAACACCTATATCAAACCAGCAGCGACGCGTGCTCTGGACGTGGGCTGCCAGAAGGGGCGACCGGTAGATTTGCTATCACAGCGCACCAACCTGGAATGGGCAGGCGTTGATCCAGCCATTACCGACACGTTATTGTCTGCACGTGGCATTTCGCTTTATAATGGGACTGCCGATAAGATTTCGTTTCCCGATGAACATTTCGATTGCGTCGTGCTTGCCAACGTTTGGGAGCACATCTTTCCGAATCGGTACGTAGAATCGATAACCGAGATGAAGCGGGTATTGAAGCCAGGTGGTGTGCTGGTCGGGCAGCTTCCAAACCCGTATTTTCCGATCGAGTCACACAGTCGGCTGCCGTTCATGGGCTGGCTGCCAGTCCCTTTGCAGCATGTTTATTGGAAGTTAACGCCCGTTCCGTGGGTGCATGATTTTTATGTCGTGACGATCCGCCACCTGAGTCGGCTGCCGTTCATGGGCTGGCTGCCAGTCCCTTTGCAGCATGTTTATTGGAAGTTAACGCCCGTTCCGTGGGTGCATGATTTTTATGTCGTGACGATCCGCCACCTGAAGCGTCATGCACTGGCGGGCGGCCTCAAACCAGAACTGATCCGCAATTTCAACTATCCACGCGAGGTAATTCCAGCGTCCATTCGGCGCTTGTCCGACTTGGGCCGTCCGCTGATGCGCGTGATGCCCTGGGCATGGCACTTCGTATTTAGAAAACCAGAGAGCAGCTAACGATCGGTGGACAGCTTGCCGAAACAGGTGTTACCAGAAACGCAGATATCCGAAATACACATGCCAGAAGCGCATTCTGAGGCGCTGCGCGAGGTATCGGTAGGAGCCACGATCCAGGCGCAAGCCGAGCCGTACAGCGCGCCTGAGACGCCGAACGAACCGATTTCCAATCCAGTCACGGATTGGGGTTACCTGCCAGTGCTGACGCTGGTAGCATCTGTGGGCATCTCGCTCATGGCGGCTGCGGATACTGCCGGACGGCTCAATAAGTCATGGGCACCGCTCATTTTTTGGGAAGGTCTGCTGATCCTGTTCGCGCCTATCGCGCTGCGCCTGTTCCTGCCCGCGCCCGCTCGCCGCGAACGGATTGGGCTGTTAGTCGTGGTAGGTGTCGGGCTTTTTCTGGTCAAGATGATGCACAGCCCGACCTTCTACACCTTCACTGATGAGTTGATACATTGGCGAACCGCTACCAATATTTTCGATCAACAGCATCTGTTTGGTGGAAATCCGCTGCTGCCTGTTAGCTCGTATTATCCAGGTTTGGAGATCAGCACCGAAGCGATCGCCAAACTAACCGGGTTGTCGATCTTCGATGCGGGCACTATTATCGTTTTTATGGCGCGCATTGTGTTGGTGCTGGCACTGTATCTGACCTTCGAGCACATCAGTCGATCGGCGCGTATCGCCTCGTTAGGCGTACTCATTTACATGACTAACAACAACTTTGTCTTTTTCAGCGCGCAGTTCGCCTATGAGTCATTAGCCTTTCCACTGGCGGCTTCGATCTTGTTTATCGCTGTTTCGCGCGTGTACAGCCCTGCCAAAGATCGCCTCGGCTTGAACTTTCTGCTGCTGCTCAGCCTTGCCGCGCTGCTGATCACACATCATCTTACCAGCTATGTCCTTGTCGCGTTTCTAATAGTATGGATGGTGATCGTGTTCGCGCTGCCTTACATCAAGGTGCTTATCAACGCGCTGCTCGTGCGTGTGCATATGCTCACTCGCATTCCGCTGATGTCAGATATTCAAGCGTGGTTTGATGCACCGCGTGAAACTCAACTACCGACCACTACGCCGATCCTGATGCTGGTGGCGAGCCTTGGTTGGACTATTTCGGCGGCCAGCCTGACCGTTGCTTATCTGGCGCAGCCGCTCGTCAACGGTATCACCGACTTTGCCAAGATGCTCAACGGTGCCGGTACCGCGCGCGAGTTGTTTCACGATTTCACCGGATTATCTGCGCCAGCCTGGGAACGCGCAGTCGGCTTCGATGCCATCGGGTTGATCCTGCTGACGATCCCGATCGGACTGTGGATCATCTTACGCACACGCCGATCAGGATCGCTCATGCTGACAATGGTGTTGGCGGCGATTGCCTACCCTGCCGTTCAGGTGCTGCGGCTCAATCCGAGCGCCTGGGAGATCGCCAGCCGCTTGTCAGAGTTTTTGTTCATCGCAGTGGCGCTGGTGATTGCGATAGGGCTGGTGGGTCTGGGTAATTCGCGTTTGATGGTCGGCTTTTCCACATTTTGTGTGTCGATGATGCTGTTAGGCGGCCTGACAGCAGGTTGGCCGTTTTGGGCGCGACTGCCTGGCCCCTATCTGGTAGCAGCGGATACCCGGTCGTTGGATGACGGAGAGAGCTATAAGGCGGCGCAGTGGGTTGGCAAATACATCCCGCCAGAGAGCAAACTTGGATCGGATCGGATCAATCGGTTATTGATGGGCACTTATGGCAAACAAAGCATCCTCACCAATATCAGCGGTCAGGGCAACGTGGCGTTTGTTTTCATGTCGCTCAGTTTAGGTATTTCTGAACGCTCCTTCATTTATAATGCAGGGCTGCGTTACCTGGTGATAGATTATCGGTTGACAACCGGATTGCCGGTGATCGGTATTTACTTTGAGCGTGGTGAGCCGGATACTTATGTGCATCGAACGCCGCTTCAGCCGCAAGTGTTTGCCAAGTTCGAAGGCGACTCGAACGCTGCCCGGTTTTTCGATAGTGGAAACATTGTGATTTATGACATAGGGGCGATGACCGTTGAGCCTCCACAGTAATCGGGTCGATTTATATGCGGCGATCGTGATCGCGCTGTTGGCGATGGGCATGACGTTGGCTGGCATCAACAACGGCGCACTCAAAGCCTTAGTCTCGCTTCCGCTGGTGTTATGGCTGCCCGGCTATGCGCTTACTTCTGCGCTGCGCCTGAGCCTGGATGTGGCGCAGAAAATCCTGTTCAGCATTGGCTTGAGCATCGTTCTGACGATTGGCGTTGGGCTGGCCCTGAATTATTTGCCAGTAGGCCTCAGCAGCCTGGCCTGGGCGGTCGTGCTTGGCACTATCACGTTGATCTGTGCTTTGATCGCATTGTTCCGGCAGCGTAATATCCTGCAAAGCTACCCGTCTGCTGTCAACCTGAGTTTGCCACAAAGCGCGCTGCTGGCCTGTGCGGCACTGATCACACTGCTGGCGATTGTGATTGCCCGCGCTGGAGTGGGGATACAAGATACGCCATTCACCCAATTCTGGATGCTGCCTGATAAAAAGCCGCAGGTTATCATTTTGGGAATTCATAATTACGAGCGTACCCCGGTAAATTACAAGATCGATTTGATGATTGGCAGCGTATCTGTGTATGAATGGCCTTCGATCGCGCTGGCAGCGGACGGCGAATGGCAGGCTGCTTTTGATGTACCCGACAAGCTGTTGACCGCCGGGACGTTAGATGCACAGCTCTACCGTTCGGATCAACCGAACATCGTTTACCGCCATACCGCGCTGCGCTTACTCAGCCTGGCGCAGGGGTTACCACAGGGCGGAGGCACAAATTGACCCGTATCCTGTTGGTGACCGATCATTATCCGCCGTTCATTGGTGGGGCACATCGGCAATCATACGTATTGAGCCACCAACTGCACGAGCGCGGCTATGATGTGGCCGTGGCGACGATCTGGCACGGCGGATTGCCTCGCTACGAGAATGATGGCGTGGATGTTTATCGGATGCGGCAAATCGAAATGCTGCCACCCTGGACAGCACGCAACAAGAAACAGCGTCACCATCCACCGTTTCCCGATCCGTCGGTGGTCTGGCAGATGCGCCGCCTGATCGACCGTTTCAAGCCGGACATCGTTCATTCGCATGGCTGGATTACCTATTCGGCAGCGGTCGCCTTGATCGGCCATAAAACGCCTTTGTTGATCACGGCGCGCGATTACGGCTACAACTGCGCGACGCGCACCTTGCTTTACCATGATCAGACATGCAGCGGGCCGGCCTTCGCTAAATGTATGGAATGCGCTGCTGGCTTTTATGGCAGAGGCAAAGGCTATCTGTCGGTGATCGGCGTTTTCAGCGGAAGACCGCTGCTGCGGAGTCGAGTGAACGGCATTCACAGTATCAGTACATTCGTCCAGAAAGTAACTGAATCGGCGTTAGGGGATGATATTGTGCCGGATATTGTCATCCCTAGCTTTCTGGCGGCGGACGAGGCACTGGAGCTGTCCGAAAAACATTTGAGCCAACTACCAAAAACGCCGTTTATCCTGTTCGTGGGCGCTTTGCAAACCCGTAAAGGACTCATTCAACTGTTAGAGGCGTACCAGCGGCTGTCAGCGCCGCCGCCGCTCGTCTTGATCGGCACGATCGAGCGTGACACGCCGAGCGATTTTCCGGCAGGCGTCACAGTGTTACAGAGCTTTCCACATGGCAGCGTCATGGACGCCTGGTCACGCTGTCTGTTCGGCGTAGTGCCGTCATTGTGGCCGGAGCCGCTCGGCGCGGTCGTGTTCGAGGCCATGAGTCGTGGCAAGGCGGTGATCGGCACTACCCCTGGCGGCCACACCGATATGATCAGCGACGGCAAAACCGGCTTGCTCGTATCGCCCGGCAATGTTGATGAGTTGACAGCCGCCATGCAGCGCTTGATCGACGAACCGACCCTGCGCGAACAGATGGGGCGCGCTGGCAAAGAACGCATCCGCACGTTTACCGTTGACGCTGTGCTGCCGCGCTTTGAAGCGTTGTATCGCGAGCTGTTGGGTGGTGACGGTGCTGTAATTCAGACAGCCGCCCGATCCACGTCAAGTGACTGAATTGATCTGGTAAGATTAGGCAAAGGAAGCACGATGGTCACCTCAGAAAACACACAAAACAATCCACAAACACCATTGAGTACGCTTTTTGGCTTGATCAAGCGCGTGCGTGATGATTCGCTGCTGCGCAACAGCTTGTTCATTATGCTCACCTCAGGCATTGGCTCCGCGACCGGTTATTTGTATTGGGTGATCGCCGCCCGTACTTATTCGGCCAGTGATGTCGGGTTGGTCTCAGCGATCATCTCAGCAATGACGCTCACTTCGATTTTATCAATTTTGGGCTTTGGCTCAACCATCGTGCAAAATCTGCCACATCGGGCAGCCGGGCGCGATTGGTCGGCCACAGTCAATACGGCGCTGGTAGCAGCCAGCGTCACCAGTTTGCTAGGGGGTGTGGTCGCCGTTACGATTCTGATTAGCTCCCCACAATTCGGCACTATGGCGAACAATACCGCTTACCTCGCTGCGTTTTTGTTCAGCATCCCCTTGTGGACGGCCTCTACGCTGGTCGATGCGGTATTCACTGCCGAACGTGTGACTGGCAATATGTTGGTACGCAACCTGATTTTCTCGATACTCAAAATTGTTTTGCTGGTCGCCTTGATTCCTTTTCACATCGGCGGCCTGGGCATCTTTCTCTCGTGGATCATTTCAGCAGCGGTGGGCGTCGGCATTGCCTTCGTGCTGATCAGGCGTTTGGGGCGCAGCTACCGTTTCACGCTGCGAGGGGTCTGGCAGCAGCTTCGTGGGATTAACACCTCATTGATCGGCCACCACTTCATCAACATCAGCGGCGCAGCGCCAATGTATATGCTGCCACTGTTCGTCACAGTGCGGCTGTCAGCAGCCAACAACGCGTATTTTGCGACTACCTGGACGCTCGGTGCACAGTTTGCCCTGATCTCGGTCGCTGTGTCCGTATCCCTGTTCGCGGAAGGCTCTCACACGGTCGGCAATCTGCTCAAAAAGATGAGCAAATGCTTCTGGATTCTAGTCATTCTGATGACGCCGATCATGATCATCTTTTTCATCTTTGGACGCTCTATTTTAGGTATTTTCGGGCCAGCCTATGCAGAGAATGGGTGGGTCTTGCTGCTGCTGCTCACCTTTGGTGCCGTGCCGGACGCGACCACCAGCGTTTACGTCAGTATGCTGCGCGTCACGAAGCGGCTGCGCAGCGCGGCAATGCTCAATACCGGAATGGCCTTCCTGACAGTCGTGATCGCCTGGGTGCTGCTGCCCGTGTTTGGGATTAGCGGCGTGGGCGTGGCCTGGTTGGTTGCGCAGAGTGCGGGCAGTATCGCGGCCATCCTCGATTTTGCAGTGGTACGCCGCACAATGGCCGCATTGCCAGCGATCGTGCCAGTTGATTTAGCTTCAATGGATGGCGTGCCACTCGTAGAAAGTCGAGCGTTATGATAATGCCTGCAACTGTGCCTGATACTATCACTGCCAATACTATCACCCCTGAAACTGTTAAGCCTGCGTTTGTTTCGCCTGCCAACAATTCGCAATTTCGGCGGCTAAGCGTCGAAAACATCATGGCAGCTCTGCGTTATCTACGCTTGAAGGTGCGCTACCCAAGTTTGCAGGCTGATTTATTTTTCATCGGTCCTAACTGCGATATCCGGTTAAACCCGAACTCACAGGTGAGCATCGGGCGGGCCGTATGCTTTCGGCGCGATTTCACAGGCAGCTTTCGTGGCAATGTCACGATCGAGCATGATGTTTTTTTTAATCGCGGCTGCTATGTGGCCTCGCTGGAATCAGTAACGATTGGGCATGATACGATCTTTGGCGAATATGTGTCCATTCACGATGAAAATCACGTTTTCAGCGGCAGCGGTCCGATTCGGGCGCGTGGTTATACCACCAAACCGATCGTCATCGGCAGCAATGCCTGGATTGGCGCTAAAGCAACTATTTTAGCGGGTGTCACCATTGGCGATAACGCAGTGATTGGGGCGAATGCAGTAGTCACGCACGATGTTCCACCTTTCAGTATCGCACTTGGCATTCCGGCGCGCATCGTGAAGCATATCGACTCGTGATCATTTCGAGCGTCGCTGCGGCCTCAGCAGATCCAAACGATATTTTGCCACTGTTCGCGATTGGGCTGCTTATTGGGCTGCTGGCGATCCGTGAAATTGTCACGCATGTGCCGCGCAAATGGGCACAGGATTTGCGACACGCGCTGTTGATCGGTCTGGTGCCACTTTTGCTGACTTTCAGCTTTATTCTGGTGGCGCGCATCATTCAAATTCTGAAATGACGACAAAAGACCCTTTCAATTGGATTGTGCCTATTCCGTACAGCGTGCTCATCGTACTGGCTGAGGTGCTGATCGGGCTTGGACATCCTATTTTGGGCGTGATCGTCGATAGCCTGACTTTCATTACACTGCTCGTCGGCACTACACGCGAACAACAGCGTGAACTTCGTTTGACCATCGCCTTGATCGCGCTGCTGCGTATCCTGATTTTAACGCTGCCACTTACCAGCTTTCCTGGCTTTGCGCGCTATGCCGTGTTGGGCGTGCCGGTGCTGGCGGCGCTGTATTTTACCGTTCAATCGGCCAATTTGACGCTTGCTGATATTGGCATTACGCGTTATGGGCTGCCCCTGCAAATCGCCATCGGATTAATCGGGATTGGGCTAGGTTATGTGCAATATCGGCTGCTGCCAACCATCAAAATCGATGGTTCGCCATTCGTGCTCGCGCTGGATGCGTTCATCCTGATTTTGTTCGTTGGCTGCCTTGAAGAACTGCTGTTTCGCGGGGTGGTGCAAGGCGTCGCAGTGAGGAATTTTGGGGTAAGCGGGGTATTCTACCCAGCGCTGTTCAGCATATTGTTCAGCTCGCGCACGATTAACGACCTTGTGCTAACATTCGGCACGGCGCTTTTGTTTGGCATGATCGTGCTGCGTACCCGCTCGATCGTAGGCGTTTCACTGGCACGCAGCCTGATGAGCATCAGCGCCCTATTGGTATTTCCCCACTTGTTGGGTTGAGGATGATGTATGAACGTTCGTAGACTTATCACAGTGCTTGGCGTCGGAGCTATTCTGGCCTTCGCGCTGTTCGCCAACGCGTATTTGATCTTTAGCGGTGTCCCGGCAATCTCCAACAGTACACCAAAAGCAACTTCAACGAGTATTGCTGCTTTGACGGCGCAGCAGCTTACAGAGAACGCGTTGGTCAATCCGCGCATCTTGACCGCACAGTATCAGGGCACGCTTGGCGCAAAAGTCAACGACTTTTTGACAGGCACTGCTCAAAATCCTGTTTCTACACAGGCGACTCCATTGGATGCGACCGTGCAGCAGCAATCGCTGAACGACAGCATCAATCAACGCATGGGAACGGCGCTATTTCAGGCCACAGTCAACGCACAGGCCTATGCCAATCTGACCCAATCTGCTATCGCGCCCACAACCACCGGAACGCTCATGCCGTTGGATGCCACTGCACAGCAGCAGGCATTCAATGACAGCATTGCAATTCGTCTGGCAACGTCGATGTTTCAGTTGACGGTCAATGCACAATCGAACGCGATCCTGACGCAATCCGCTGTGCCACCGACGGTGACGGCGACCATTACACCGTTGAATGCAACTGCGCAGCAGCAGTCAATCAACGATAGCATCACCCAACAGCTTGCAACAGCGGCCATTCGCGCCACCGTCAATGCACAATCGAATGCGATCCTGACGCAATCCGCTGTGCCGCCGACCGCGACTGCTACAATTACACCACTGAACGCAACCGCGCAGCAGCAGTCAATCAACGACAGCATCACCCAACAGCTTGCAACGGCTGCTATTCGCGCCACCGTCAATGCACAATCGAATGCGATCCTGACGCAATCCGCTATGTCGCCAACGGTTACGCCTACCGCTACTCAATTGAATGCCACTGACCAGCAGCAAGCGATCAATGACAGCATCAATCAACGGTTGGCAACGGCGCTCATTCAAGCCACCGTGCAGGCACAGGCCAATGCTCGCTTGACGCAATCTGCCATAGCACCGACCGCGACTGCTACGCCTACGCTGTTGAATGCGACCGATCAGCAGCAAGCGATCAATGACGGCGTGAATCAACAGCTTGCAACGTCGGTCATTCGTGCGACGATCAATGCGCAAGTCGCCCAACTGCTCACCGCTACGGCTGTTGCGCCGTTTCTTGTGCAAAACAACCCGACTCAACAGCAGCAGTTCGTCAATACGGCGGTGAGTGCGCTGATCACGCAAACGGCGCAGTCCAACTATCAGATTCAGTTGACGCCCTTTCAAGCGACGGTTAATGCACAGCTCGGCCTGGTGTTGACCGCCACTGGCGTACCGGCGATCGCGGCTGGCAGCACCGCACGTATCACCGTGGACAATGCCGCGCAGCTTACCGCCGTGCAAACGCTGCAAGCCCATACCGCCGCTGTCACTGGTCTTGCGTACAATCGAACCGGCACGACGTTAGCGTCCTCAAGCCTGGATAATTCGGTGCGGCTGTGGGATACGCACGCGTACACACTGACCACCACGTTCATCGGATCGACCGATCGTACTTCGGTCGCGTTCAGCCCGGACGGTTTCCACGTTGCGGCGGGCAGCTCGGATTTGACCGTTCGGCTGTGGGATATACGCAATGCCGCTGCACCGCCGCGCACGCTGATCGGCCATTTTGAAAAGGTGGTCGGCGTGGCATTCAGCGCGGATGGAACGATCCTTGGATCGGCCAGCCACGATCGCGTGGTGCGTTTCTGGAATGTGGCGACGGGCGGACAGGGTATCGTCTTGCGCGGCCATACCAATCAGGTCACCGATGTGACTTTCAGCCCGGATGGAAAACTAGTCGCTTCATCGAGCACCGATGGAACAATCCGCTTATGGGAATACCCGACGGGCATTTCAATATCGATCATTCGCAATGCACTGGCAACGCGCATCATGTTCAGCCCGGACAGCACCTTGATCGCAGCCGTCAACGATGATGCCAGCGGACACGTGTACAATGTCCAGACGGGCGCATTGGTGCTTACTCTCAAGGGCAATACCGCAGTGCTGACGGACATCGCGTACAGCCCGGACGGCACACTTATCGTCACTTCATCGCGCGATTCGGCTTTGCGCGTCTGGAATGCCAGTACCGGCGCTTTGATTGCAACGCTCAAGGGACCTACTGCCGATTTGACGAGTGTTGCTTTCAATCCGAATGGCACGCAAATCGCGGCGGGCAGCAGCAACAACATTATCTGGTTGTGGGAACTGCCAAAGACGCCGTAAAACGCTTAAGGTATGACTGTTTGACCCCTATCCCCGCCCTTTCCCCGTGTACAGGGCAAGGGAGTCAGATAATGCGGCAGCTCCTTTTTTAAGCCCCGACCTGAAAATCGGGGCGCTGCTTTTTGTTCCTGATTTGCCAAACTATATTCGTGAACGTGCAAAAATATATGATAAAATTGATTATTTCAATATCAACATTGATTACTATGCTTGACAATCGGTGAAAACGGTGTTTTAATGAATATACATTTACAAATAAGGAAAGCAGTTCATGAATCAAGTGCTGAGTACCTGTCCAGTATGCAGCAGCAGCCTCACCATTACCGAGCTGCACTGTCGTACCTGCGATACGACGATTAAAGGGCAATTTCAGACCGGACGGCTGGCTCAGCTGACGCCTGAGCATCTGCAATTTGTCGAGACGTTTTTGCAGTGCGAAGGCAAGATCAAAGCGGTTGAAGCGCGACTCGGCATTTCATATCCGACCGTACGCGCTCGCCTGCGCGAAGTCATCGGGGCGATGGGTTTCGAGATGAGCGACGAGCCGATCGACGAGCCAGATACCGTGACGATTGAACAGGATCGGCGGCGCGTGCTGGATGATCTGGCTGCCGGGTTGATCACATCGGATCAAGCAATCGGCCTACTGCAACGCGAACCGATCTAGCGGTCAGGCAAACAATCAATACCTATTTTGATGTTAAGTAGCTAAAATAAAGAAAGGATGACAGCATGAGCAGCAAATTTTCAGCAGCCGCCGATGTGCGGATTACCCTTCAAATCGGATCGGACTTGCGAGTACGCGGTTGGTCAAAAAACGAGATCAAAGTGGGTGGCGATACACCGCATGTCCAGATCGACCCGGACGGCCAAAACGCGTTGATTCAGGTCAGCGGTGATTGTGATTTGTCCGTGCCTGATCATGCAAGCTTGATCATTGAGCATGTCGGATCGGACGCCAAAATTACCGAGGTGTACGGCGATATCAAGATTGGAGCAGTTGGATCGGATTTGAACTTGCGCGATGTGGGGCCAGTTACGATTAGCGCCATTGGTTCGGATGCGCGTATTCGGCAGGTGCATGGCGATGTGCAGATCGGCAGCATCGGCTCGGATGCGACCTTACACGAGATCAGCGGCAGCGTACAAATCGGCAGCATCGGTTCGGATGCCTACTTACGCGAGATTGAAGGTGGCTGTATCGTGAATAAGATCGGCTCTGAGCTGGTGCTCGATATTGATTTCAAACCCGGTCACGAGTACAGTTTTTCGGCGCTCTCGGATATTGTGTGCCGCGTAACGCCCGGCGCGAATGTGCAATTCAACATTCAAGCTGCTGATATTGCAGTCGATGCTGAGGACGCGCGCAGTGAAGCCAGTGATGGCGGCCAGCGCGTGGTGTTCGGAGCAGGTGAAGCGCTCGTCAAACTTGACTCACCGACGGAAGTACGGATCGTGAATGAAACCGATGTACGCCGTATTTTTGGCGGCGGCTTCGATGTGTCGTTTGATTTCGATATGGAGCGTGCCTTTGAAGAAACATCGCGCGTCACCGAGCGTGCCCGCCGTGAAGCTGAACGCGCTACCGCTCAAATTCAGCGCGAAGTTGAACGCGCCGCCGAACAGTTCCGCCGTCAGGCCGAGCGTACTCAGCGCGATTTTGAAAAGAAGCAGCGCAGCGGCGCTTTTGGTTGGTCGTGGGGATCGCCCGGACGCGGCTTCAATCCGCCTCGTCCGCCGATGCCGCCTAATCCACCCTTCGCCGGACGCAATGCACCACAAAATGCAACCCCTGCCAGCGAGCCGGTCACTGACAGCGAACGGCTCTTGATTTTGAAGATGGTCGAGTCCAAGCAAATTTCCGTGGCCGAAGCCGAGCGCTTATTGGCCGCCTTGGAAAGCCGCGCTTAATCAATGGCCGACCTGCTCGCCAGTCAGTCACCTGAATCGGAGTCGCCCGTCACGCCTTTTAGCGGGCTGCGGGCTATCAACCTGACAGGTGACTTGGCCGGGCTGGCCGATCTGCTCGAAATTGGTTTCGGCGCGACGATGGACGAGTCAGGCCGCGCTGCAATCCGCGAAATGCGCAGCTTGAGCCGCTCAGGTTGGTTGGCGGGTGCTGTTTATCGCCTGGATGGATTCTTCGGCGGGATGCAGCAAGGGTTCGTTTGGATTGATCAAGGGCGGCTAGTCGGTAATGTCAGCGTGACGCCTGCTCCGTATCCGCGCGATATGGGGCGCGGCGCGATTGTGGCGAACGTCGTGGTTCACCCGGACTATCGCGGGCGTGGGCTGGCGCGGGCTTTGATGGAAGCGGCACTTGCCTTGCTACGTCAGCAGGGGTATGCCTTCGCCATCTTGCAGGTTGATCCGGCGAATGAGACGGCGCACGGGTTATACGCGCGGCTCGGCTTTCACGACGAGCGCACTTTCATACGCTGGCAGCGGGCAGCGTCACAATATGCGCCCTACCGTGCTCCGAATACGCCGCCGATCACGCTGCGTCCGGCTAATGCGTGGCGCGCAGAATACGAGTTGGCACGCTTAGTACGGCCAAATCAGCGCGGCGGTTTGGGCTGGCTGCGCCCTACCCATGCTGATACCTTTCGCGTGTCACTGCTCAAAACGTTCATCGCAGGTTTTGGCGCGCCCGCTGTCGAACCGCTGATCATCTATCGCAATCCGGCAGTGCGTGAACAGGCCGGAATCATTGCGTCGGCGCGGCTGCACATGGCCTTTGGCAGCGCCGATCGGCTCGATCTGCTGGTGCATCCGTTCGAGCAGGGTCGCCTCGAAGATCCGCTGCTGAATTATGTTTTGCGGCGGCTTGAAGATCGTCGCCGTCCACTCATCGTTGAACATCCCGCCGATGATGAAGTGGCCTCGGCAGTGCTGCGCAAGTATCACTTTGAAGAGCGTCGTACTGACATCCACATGCGTATCGATTTTATCAAACAATTATCTGCTGAACCGAAAGGAACTTGAATGGTCACTGCTGAAGAACGTATGAAAATCCTGGAAATGATCCGCGAAGGTACCATCAGCGCTGAAGAAGGCGCGCGGCTGTTAGAAGCGTTGCAAACGCAGGATAAGCGCCAAACGCAAAGCGAAGGCCGCGAGTCACGCTGGATGCGCGTCAAAGTGACAGACCTCAAAACGAGCGCGGTCAAAGTAAGCGTCAATATCCCGATGGGGCTGGTGCGGGTTGGCATCAAAATGGGCGCGCGTTTCACCCCGCGTGACAGCGCGATCGATTACAACGGCGTGATGGATGCTTTGCGCAATGGCTCGACGGGAAAAATTGTCGATTTAGAAAATAAAGACGAAAACGAGCGCGTTGAAATCTGGATCGAGTGACGCTGGCTCTGTACATGGGTATGCATAATCTCTATGTTTTTGGCGTTTTGACCAATCGGCACATTCAGACATTGCGCAGAGTGCGAAGTGGGCGCTAAACTAAGCCGATCAAGTTAAGATTCGGTTAAAACCCCGCCAAATAAGGATATGCTGCTCATGGACTACGCGCAGAAAGCCGACCCATTGCCCAAAAACTACCCCGCCACTCCTATGCGGTCTTCGCTGCCTTTCTTTCGCGCGCAGCTAGATACCGCAGGTCGCTACTTATTTGAAGGCGAACTGAAAGAGGCGCTCGGCACAGCAGGCATTCCACTTGCGGTGCTCTCGACAGCACCGTACGATTTCCCGCTCACGGTTGCACATGTCGCAAATTTCATGCAGGAACTTAAGCAGATTATCGGGCCTGAAAAAGCGCTCAGTTTCGGTGGCGAATCGTTTTTGAAAGTTTCCACACTGCTTGTCAAGCCAGCGCTGCCGCCGCTACCACGCGGAGTGTCCTCTTCTGACAAATTATTTCTGCGGGTACGCGAATCGATCGCCATGCTGAATCGACAAAGCGCCAGCAATTTCATCGTTAAGTGGCATGGCGGCGCTGAGTCGGATATTTTTGAGGATACGGCGCAGCATTGCTACGGTTACAGCGCTCACAAAGTTTCGTGCGAGACGCTCACTGGCTTTTTGCAGGAAGCTATTCATAGTTTGGCGGGCGTCCAAATGATCATCACCGAAAGCGAATGTATGACGCTCGGCGCCCTTGCTTGTCGTTGGCACTGTCGGCTGGCCTGAGTGAGTCGGCTACCTGAATAGTGAGCGTGCTGGCACATTTGTTGCTCTTACAGAAAAGCATGTTTTGATATACAAAACTTTTCTCAAGGAGAGACTCATGGTTCAGCAAAGCACGACAACAGTACGTCCAGAGGATGCGCCCCTAACGACCGTCGATCGTGTACGGTGGGGTGCTGTCATTGCCGGTTTATTCGCCGCTGTCTCGGTTTTGATCGTTCTTGCGGTGGCTGGTATCGCGATTGGTTTTTCAACTTTCAAAGCAGGCGATAACGCAAGCGGGCTGCTGCTCGGTACGGGTATCTGGGGTGGTCTCAGCGTGCTGGTTGCCTTCTTTGTGGGTGGCGGCACTGCTGCGCGAACTGCTGCTGTTCATGGCCGTGGCAACGGTGCACTCAACGGCTTGATGGTTTATCTGGTTGCCTTGCCTTTGCTGTTGTATACGCTCATTGGCGGTGTTGGCTCACTGCTGAACACGGTTACCAGCGCGGCTGCGACAGGCGCACAAGTTGCAGCTCAGGCGGTTGCACCCGTCGTCCAGCAAGGCGCTCAGGCGGCTGCTACCACGGTTGCAGGCCCGGCAGGCACTCAATTAGTCGCGACTGCTCAAGCTGCCGCCGCTGCCATTGCGCCGAGTGTTCAAGCCGCTGTGCCAACTATTCAAGCCGCCGTAAACAATGTCCCCGCTGCTCAGGTTCAGCAAGCCGCTAATACAGTCACGCAAACTGCTTTGACGACGCTCTTATCACTCGGCCTCGGCGTACTGGCGGCTGTGTTGGGCGGAATGTTAGGCGCACGTTCGACGGATGCACTCGTCTCGACAACCACGCGCACCATTCGCTAATTACGCTGATGGGCATTTTCAAGCGCCAATTCTAACGTAAAACATATCGAGACTCGCTACAATGCTTGCTCATAACTGGGCAAGCATTTTTGTTGTCTGCGAGCCTCTGCGATTCGCCTCAGAATCGTTAGAATAGATCGAGTGGAGTTATGGGAAAGTGACGGATCAAGTAATGCCCCGCGATTTGTATGAAGTATTGGGCGTGGCTAAAAGCGCCACCTCTGACGAGATCAAGAAGGCGTACCGCAAACAAGCGCGCCAATTTCACCCCGATGTCAATAAAGACCCGGCAGCGACAGAAACTTTCAAAGAGATCAATGCCGCCTATGAAGTGCTCAGCGATGACGAGAAGCGCGCACGCTACGACCGTTTCGGGCTGGCAGGCGTCAACAATCAGGCGGGCGCGGCGGGTGGTTTCAACGGCGATCTGAACGATATTTTCGAGCAGTTCTTCAACGGCTTTGGTGGTGCCAGTGGGCGCGGCGGAAACAGCCGCCGTCAACCGCGTGCGGGTCGCGATTTGCGTTATGATCTGACGATCACATTCGAGGAGTCGATCTTCGGCGCGGACAAACAAGTCGATCTGACGCGCATGGAAACTTGCGAGAATTGCAGCGGATCGGGCGCAGAGCCGGGCACATCGCCCAAACGCTGCCCGGAATGCAGCGGCAGCGGCGAAATCCGCCAGGTGCGCCAGACATTTTTGGGCAGCATGGTAACTTCGACCGTGTGCCCACGCTGTCAGGGGCGCGGCGAAATTATCGAAACGCCTTGCAAAATATGTCGCGGCGTCGGACAGGTACGCAAGACCCGCCAGATTTCGGTCAACGTGCCGGGCGGCGTCGATGATGGCACCCGCATTCGCCAGGTGGGATTAGGCGAAAATGGCGAAAATGGTGGGCCTGCAGGCAATTTGCAGGTATTCATCAAAGTTGAGCCGCATGAGTTCTTCCGACGGCGCGACAACGACATCATCGTTGACATGCCGATCAACGTAGCACAGGCGGCACTCGGCGCAACGATCGACGTACCAACCGTAGACGGTAACGAAAGCGTCCCCATTCCGGCGGGCACGCAAACGGGCAAGGTGCTCCGGCTGCGCAATCACGGCGCTCCCAAAATCCGCTCAGACGGGACTTCAAATGGGCGTGGCGATCAGCTCGTCGTCGTTCAGGTGACGATCCCAACACGCCTCACGCCGGATCAAAAGCGGCTGTTTCAAGAACTCGGCCAAACGCTTGGCGTCGAAACGCAGCCCCAAAAAGCAGGCAAAGGCTTTTTTGATCGCGTCGTCGATTTCTTGAACGGTGAAAGCTAAACGCACCTTAGCTTCCACGCTAAACGCCAAGCGCCGAACTGCGTTTTATACACGCGATCCGGCGCTTAGACGATGGCAACAGAGCCTGAGATGAAGATGAAAGGCGACGTGTAGCGACAGTGAATGTGGGCGAAGTGCGCGATGAGTGATAGTGCAGCGACGATGATCAGGAATGAAGAACAATGGGTGTACGATGGATAAGTGCGATGAGTCAGAATGTAGTGTGATGGGTATCAGTGTGAGCGTTCAGCGATGTTTGCAGTGCTGCTTATTTGTGCGACGATGTTAGTGCTGTGCGGCTCTGTTGATTACAGAATACGCCCTGAACGTTACGAACTGCGTAACAAAAACCCCGCGTTTGTGAATCTTTTGTGAATTTTCTCTGAATCCTGAAAATCTGGCAAGTTGATCAAATCTATGAGGAGCATTTTATGCGTTGGATCGAAATTGCGCTCAATGTGGATGGCGAAGCGGGCGAAGCCGTTGCTGATATTTTGCAGCGCTACGGTCACCAGGGCGTCGCAATTGAGCAAGCAGGCTTTTATATCGAGACCTGGGAAGATGAAGTGCCACCCGCCGATAAGCTGATCGTGCGCGCATACATTCCCGATGACGAGCGCGCGCCTGCCGCCAAAATCCAGCTTGAAGAATCGCTGTATCAGTTAGGCAAGCTGTACACCATGCCCGCACCGACGTATACCGTGATCGATGAAGAAGATTGGGCGGAAGCCTGGAAAGTCAACTATCATCCCTTACGGATGGGACGGCATATCTTCATTCGCCCGCTGTGGATTCAAGAATTTGGCGAGCCTGGCGATGTGGTGATTGCGCTCGATCCCGGCATGGCGTTCGGCACCGGCACCCATCCGAGTACGCAGTTAGTTTTGGAAGCCGCTGAAGATTTGCTGGTGGAACATCCCGGCGCTAGTGTGCTTGATCTCGGATGCGGATCGGGCATTCTGAGCATCGGTGCGGCCAAGCTCGGCGCGTCAAGCGTTGTCGCACTGGATACCGACCCGATCGCCGTGACGGCCACTCATAATAACGCCGAGTCGAATGATGTGCTCAACCTGCTGGATATTCGCGAAGGCAGCCTCGAAACGCTGCTGGCAGAGGGTACACAGTTCGATATTGCGCTGGTCAACATCCTGGCAAAGGTCATTATCAGCATGTGCGGGCAAGGCTTAGGCAGCGTGATCAAATCAGGTGGGGTGGGTGTGTTCGGTGGGATCATCGAAACGCAAGCCGATGAAGTCGAAGCCGCATTGCGCACCACGGGTTTGACCCCTTACAAGCGTCGCATGATTACCGATTGGGTCGTCATTGAGGCACGGCGCGCCTGATCCACAAGCTCAGCTACAAAATCGTGAGCGCTTTACGGGTGAACGTCCCGCTGTGAACGCATATCTGCCCATATTGCGGGTGTTGCAGCCAGAACTTCCAATCATACAGACCCGCCTGTGGCAGCCGCAGCAGCGGAATCGGCAGCACCGTATCACCTGCGCCGCTGCCATTGATGCGCAGCGCGGGTTGATTACTGCCATGCAGTGTGATCGTCAAAACAGGCGTTGACCCTGCTGGAATGCCGCTCCAGATAAAGGTTGCGCTGGCGTCATAGTCAAGCTGCGCATTCACTGCCGGTGTTGTGATCAGGTGAAAAGCGCTGCACACGTCTTCGGCGCTGAGGGTTGCTGTCGGCGGCGCAGTCAGTGTAATGGTGGCTGTCGGCAAAGGCGTTTCAGTGGCGACGGGCGTCCAGGTGGGCGGCAGTGATGCTTGCGCGATCGGCGCTAAGGTGACCACAATTGGCGTCGGGTTGATCAATACGGTATGCGGCATACATGCGCTGAGCATACCTAGCATTGCGCTTGTCAACAACAGCCCAATTCGCCTGAAACGGGTTATCAAGGCGATCCTTTCAGCTTCCACGTTAAACGGCACATTAAACGTCAACCATACCCAACTTATCCCTGATGAAGCAAATCTATCATCTTATGATAAGTAATCAACTGTAAAAAGTGAGATCGCTTTTCGTCGAATAATAAAATAGTGATTAAAAATCGATCCGCTTTTTGATTTTTCATGATAAACTGCTGCGCATCAATTGAAATGCTCCTGGCCCATTCGGGGGACATTCAAAAGCTGCACCTGGAATTTACATGAATAGATAGGATTTAGAAATGGCAATCCGACTGCTGTTCGATCCGGCGATCTTTCGCTGGCAAGCTCGCCACGGCGAAAAAATGACGTATGCCGAACTCGCTAAACGTGCCGAAATTTCCGAACCGACGATTTATCGGCTCACTTCCGGTCAACCCACCAAACTCGATCTCAGCAAGCTCAATCGCATTTGCAAAGTTTTGGAATGCGGCCCCGGCGATCTGCTGGAACGGGTCGATACTGCCCATTTGAGCCTTGAGGACAGCGACTTTCGCCTTCAACAACGTGCGGAAGATATAGCGCTGTTGCAGAAGCATATGTCACCCGATGCGGAACTTCATAAGCCGCACGCTTAGCTCGCGCAGCTTCGTATCGACTCGATCGCTTGCCTATAGACCGAGCATTGCCGCTCGCAGCAGGAGTGTTTTGGATGAACGTCGTCACTCAAACGCAGCTCATGTCATTCTTGTCCGCAGTCGCACCGACACGCCCGGTATTCATCTGGGGGCCGCCCGGCATCGGCAAATCATCGTTGGTGGAAATCTTTGCACAGCAGCATGGCTTACCCTGCGTCTCGCTGCTCGGTTCGCAGCTGGCCCCGGAAGACTTGATCGGCGTGCCGCAGATTTTCGAGGGCAAAAGCCGCTTCTGCCCACCCGACTTGATCGCACGCGACGATCCATATGTGCTGTTTCTGGATGAACTGAACGCCAGCGCGCCAGAAGTTCAAAAAGCCTTTTACAGCTTGATCCACGAGCGGCGGCTCGCCAATTATCATTTGCCGAGCGGTTCAATGGTGATTGGGGCAGGCAACCGCGCACAAGATCACGCGATCACGCGCCCCATGGCGTCCGCGCTGATCAACCGGATGCTGCATGTCGAACTGCGCGCCAGCGTCGAGGATTGGCTGACGTGGGCAACGCAGAACGCGCTGCATTCGTATGTGGTCGATTACATCAGGATGCGCCCCGATCATTTAACCGATACGCCGCCCGAAGCTGAAGCGCCGTTCAGTACGCCGCGTGCCTGGCACATGCTCAGCGATGCCTTGTACGGCTTTGGCAACATGGTTGATGCCGACGCCGTCGCCACCCTGGCAACCGCCTGTCTATCGATGCCACACGCCAGCCAGTTTGTAGCGTTCGTCAAGCAAAAGTTGTTCGCCTTCCGCGCCGAAGCCTTGCTCAACGGCGAACAGGTCTTGCCGTTAGCCGATCGGCATTTGATGTATTTCGTCGTGATGTCGCTCCGCGCGTACTTGTTCGAGAAGCTGCCGCGCGAACGAATCCGTTTCACGCGCGATCAACGCACGCTGATCACGCAAGCCAACGGATTGATCCGTACGCTGACTGGCTACGATGCTGAACTGGTCAATATTCTACTCAATCAGAGTGAGCCGGAACGCGCGCTGCCAGGTTGGTTCGTAGCCGATCTGAACGCGACACTGCTCAGCCACTTGCTCGATAAGAACAGCGACGGCAAACTTGCGGAAAGGAAAGCCTCGTGAGCCTGTTTGGACGGGCAGTTCACAATGAGGACGATGAAGCCGACTTGTCAGCGCTCAGCGATCGATTACAACTGTCAAGCGCCTGGTCAGTATGGCCGTTACTGGCGAATGTGCCGCTGCTGGCACCATTGGCCGCACAGGTTCGGCTGAGCGCTGAGCCGCGTTATCCGCCCGATAGTTGGGCGGTGATCAGCACGGATGGCGTGATCTATGCCAACCCATTCATGCTGTCCAGCGTTGATAAATGGACGTTTGTGCTGGCGCATCTGCTGCTGCATCTGGGCTTGCGCCACCGCCCGACAGACGATCCGGCACGGTTGGCGGCGTATGAAGTGGCGGTTTATGCCCTGCTCAGACAACATCACATCGGCGGGTTGGCCGATGGCTTCATGCGCTTGATGGACGATCGCACGGATGCCGACGCGCTGTATCTGGATTGGCAGTGCGACAAGCTGCAATTTCCCTCTGAGTGGCAGAGCGCGGGAGGCACAAACGCGCCCGACATTATCGCAGGCAATGGTTCAGATCGTGGGTTATCCGCTGAGCGGTGGGCGATGCTGCTCACCGAAGGGCTGATCCGCTGCCAGTTGGATAAGGACAGTCACTATGACGCCTGGGCAACCGCCGGCGTAAATCAACCGCGTGAGGCGCTGCGCTGGTTCGTGGACAACTACCCGCTGCTGAGTGCGCTGGCCTCCAACTTCAAAATCACTGAAGATCGCGATGTGGCCGCAGCATTGAACATTGAAGTCGCCGCTGTCGCCGCCGAACGGATGGAGATGATCTTCAACCCGGACGCTCGCTTGACACCCTTGCAAACGCGCTTTGTAGTGGCGCACGAGATGCTGCATGTCGGTTTGCTGCATCACACGCGGCGTGAGGGGCGCGAGCCGTTCCTGTGGAATGTGGCTTGCGATTTTGTGATCAACGCCTGGCTAATTGATCTAGGCGTCGGTGAGATGCCTGCGGGTGGGTTGTTCAACGCGGCCTTTGCGGGCATGTCGTCGGAAGCGATCTATGCCGAATTGCTACAGAACCTGGATTACGCGCGGCAGTTGAGCAGCTTTCGCGGAGTGGGTGTTGGCGATATTTTGCCGGACGGTGCGCGTGGGCAAGCGCGCAAGATCAATGGGCAAGACATCAGCAATGAACTTTTGGACGGTATGCTGAAGGAAGGCATCGCCGCACATATGAGGGGCAATCGCGGATTGCTGCCCGCTGGAATGCTGGACACGGTCACGCCTCGCACGGCTGCTGCGCCACCCTGGAAAATTGATCTGGCGCATTGGTTCGATGCGCATTTCGATCAGAACCTGCCGACGCGCAGCTATGCCCGTCAGAGCCGCCGCCAACAATCGACGCCGGATATTCCGCGCCCACGATATGCCGCGCCACAATTGCCGGACGGCTCGGCTATTTTCGGTGTGCTGCTGGACACATCGGGCAGCATGGATGATCGGATACTTGGGCAAGGCTTAGGCGCGATCGCGGCATTCGCCAAAAAACATCAGATCAAGCAAATTCGGCTGGTCTTTTGCGATGCTGAACCACACGATGAAGGCTACGTCAACACCGAACGGCTCACCAAACCTATGCCGATCCGGGGACGCGGCGGCACCAAACTTCAACCCGCTATTGATTTGTTGAATGAGGCAGCTGACTTTCCGAAAGATGCACCCTTACTGGTGATCACTGACGGCGATTGTGACACGCTCACCATCGAACGCGACCACGCATTTTTGCTGCCTGCCAATAAGCGGCTGCCCTTTGTGCCGATCGGCCCGGTGTTCAAGCTAAGCTAAGGGGTGAGGGCCGCACAAAAGAAAAACGCCAGAGCGGGTGAACTCTGGCGTTACTGTGGAGGTGATGGTATTGAAACCATGTCCAAAAAATTCGAGCGATTGCATCTACAAGCATATTCCTCTAATTTATTTTCGCGTGGGCATCCCCAAAGGACAGGGTATCACCCTTGCTAGCCGCTGATCTTAAGCACCCTTTAGCAGCATCGGGGCGCAGCAGTCCGGTATTAGTTACGCCCGCTAACGCCGTCACCGAACCGGCAGCGCGCAGACGGGTTACCCCGTAGGATAACCGCTTCAGCTAACGCGTATTAGGCGGCGAGAGCGAAGCTTGTGCTGTTGTTGGCACTTGTGTTTTTGCTCATTTTTACGAGGTCCTGAGCGCCTCGGCTTGCCACAACCGTCCAGCCTTCCCTGTCGAACCCTTGCACCCCCATGACGCACACAGTATAGCACAACTTTCGCGCAAAAGCCAGATCGAAATACAAGAAATTGTAGGCGTAACCGATAGTCTGCCACACTGAATTTCGAGGGTTGCGGACAGGGCAGGCCGTGTCCCTACCCGGCGCGGTAGGGACGTGGTTTGCCACATCCGCAACCCTACCGCATCCTGAATATCTGCTGTGGCGGACTACCAGTCACAGATAACAGGCAGCGCTAATCGCTCTTGAGCGTCGCACGTAGTTCCATTACCACCGTATCCTGTGCACCCATCCGATACTTGTAATCTTCGTTGCCGCGTAAGAAATCGAATACCGTTTTGCCCTGCTCGATCGCGTGGCGAATGATGTACGTCAACAGCACAATGCCAGTGCTCAGGTGGCTATACGATTGTGGCAGCAAGCCAGAGTTATACAGGCCGATCCGGTTCTGATAATCGAAGCTGATGTAAGCTGCCGCCGCCTCGCCGTTGACCGTCAGAATAGCGAGTTGAAGCCACCCATGCGCCGCCAATTTAGGCATGACCGCACGAAAAAACGCGGCATTCTTAGCGTCTTGCAAGAATGCGGCTTTATCAGGGTGGCTTGACCCCATCAGGTAAATGAAGCATTCCAGTTCTTGCGTCAGATCGTGCTCAGCGCCGACAATGTACCAGGCTACCTTGTCATCTTCGGAGTCTTCACAGCGGCGCATTTTACGGCGCAGTTCGTGACGCTGCTTCTTGTCGAGTTGACCTAAATAGTCATCGAAGGTGGCGGGCAGCGTAATGATCGGGCACACCTCTTGCCGTTCAGTTTCGACAAAAAAGCCCCGCGCAGTGAGTTGGGCTGGCAGGGCTTGTAAGGTGGCTGAATTCGCTTGGATATTACACAAGCTGAGCGCCGTGACATCGCTGCTACAGGCAGTCAACAAATAATCAGCGAGCGCCCCACAAAACGCTTCGTGCTGTTCGGGAACAGCAATCACATCCAGATAATCGGTTACATCGACACAGCCAATAGTTCGCATCGTGCGTGACGGCTGCTCCACAAACCACGGCGCAATCCCGATCAGTTCACCGTCAGCGGCGCGCGCCATGATCAATCGCAGTTCGCCAGGATGATAGGCTTCCCACCAGGTAGTTTGCCAGTCATAAGTCAAGAAAATTTCGTTGACCGCACTTCGGCTCAGCAGCGCGTCCCATTCGCTTTGCAAGGTGCCGAAACAATTTGGATCTGTTTGAACTTCGAGTTTCACAGGCGTCCCCTGGTATTTTCCTAATTTGAGCCGATTGTAGATAACGTAGCGGACGTGTTTCTTACAGATTTCAGGGACGCTCGTCAGGCAGGGGTATTGAAGATCAGCTGTGCGCCCGCGTCGGATCGAGATGCTGATAATCGCCAGTGCGCAAATGACAGGCCGCGATATTGCTGCCACCCGTCGGCGCGGCGCGCAAAGTGGGCACTTCATGCTTGCACACATCTTGCGCGATCGGGCAGCGCGGGTGAAAACGGCAGCCTGACGGCGGCGCGATCGGGTTCGGGATTTCACCCCTAGGGATCGGCTTTTGGCGACGATGATCGGGATCAGGGACGGGCACGGCTTCCAACAGCGCTTCCGTGTATGGGTGCTGTGGGTTGGCGTACACGTCGCGAATATCGCCCATTTCGATGATCTGCCCCAGATACATGATCCCGATTCGGTTGCAGATGTATTTGGCAGTCGCCAGATCATGCGTGATGAACAGATAAGTCAGGTCGAACTCTTGTTTGAGCCGGATCATCAGATCGAGCAGCACCGACCGTACCGATACGTCTGCCATCGCGATCGGTTCATCGGCCATGATAAAATCGGGGTGCAGCACAAGCGCCCGCGCGATCACCGCACGCTGCCGCTGACCGCCCGAAATCTGGTGCGGATAGCGATCGAAATAGGCTTCGGCAGGGGTCAGGCCGACGCGATTCATCATATCCTTGACTCGCTGATCAACCGCCGCCTGTGACGTTTCGAGGTGCTGAATGCGCAAGCCGTGGCCGATGCCCGTGCCAAGCGTCATGCGCGGATTCATCGATGCGAACGGGTCTTGAAAGATCGCTTGCATCCGACGGCGCATGGTACGCATATCGGACGCTTCCAACTTCTCAAGGTTGATGCCGTCGAAAATAACTTCGCCGCTGGTCGGTTTGAGCAGTTGGATCGCCAGCCGTCCGGTCGTTGTCTTGCCCGATCCAGATTCGCCCGCCAGCCCGAACACTTCGCCGCGTCGAATTTGCAGCGATATATCATCGACGGCATGGACAACTTTGGGCGGTTGGCGCGTGAGGCTTTCCACAAAGCCGCGCGCGACCGGAAAATGTTTGGTCACATGGCGCAGTTCAATAAGCGTCTTAGGAGTCGGCGTGTCAGGGGTCTTATCGGTCATAATGAGTTGTTCCTGTGCATCATCCAATCACCAGATCACGCTCGAACACTTCGCCAAAAGCGACCGCGACCTGTTCAAGCACCACGTCAAAATCAAGCGCATGACCGAGCACTTGCGCCAAACTCGTGACCGGCTTATCCGCAATGCCGCACGGGATGATCCCGCCGAAGTAGCGCATATCCGTGTTGACGTTGAGCGCGAAACCGTGCAGCGTCACCGCTTTGGTGGTCACCTTGACGCCGATCGCTGCGATCTTGGCAGGTTCACCGTTCAGACTATCAGCGGCGGATTCGACCCACACGCCCGTCAGTCCGGGGTACGGAAACGCGCGCACCTCAAACGCTGCCAGCGCGCGAATCAACGTGGTTTCAAGCGCCCGAATGTAGCCGATCACATCGGCGTGCAAGCCGTTCACCGTGCGCGGCAGCTTGACGATCGGATAGCCCACAAGCTGCCCCGGCCCGTGGTAAGTCACATCGCCGCCCCGATCGACGCGATGCACGGAAACGCCACGTTCGGCGCGCTCGGCTTCCGTCCAGATCAGGTTTTCTAGCTTACCTGCCGAGCCAAGCGTGTACGTATGCGGATGCTCCAACAGCAGCAGCGTATCCGGGATCGCATCACGGCCACGCGCGTCAGCCAGTTCTTTTTGCAGCGCCCACGCCTCAAGATACGGCACAGTACCCGGCGTCAGGATACGGCATTCGGTCAATGATTCAGCTAGTGATTCAGGCATAATGCACAGCCTTAAGCGATTTCGCTCACTTTAACGTACTTCTGTTTGAGGTTGCTCACTTTGAGCTGACCGCAGCCCGCTTGAATGTCGATCCCGCGCCGTACCCGGATCGTGCTGCTGACGTGATGCGCGGACAGCTCCATTTGAAACTGCTCGACGCGTTCCGGGTCGGACGGGCCGCCGTTGTAACCGCCGGTCGGATTGAGCGGGATCAAGTTAACGTGGCATAACAGCCCGGCTAATAACAATCCCAAACGGCGCGCTTGCTCGACCGTATCGTTTTCGCCCCGGATCAATGCCCACTCAAAAGTGACGCGCCGTCCGGTCACGCCGATATAATCCTGCACAGCGGTCATGAGTTCGCTGATCGGCCAGCGATTATTAACGGGCAGCAGCTTGCTCCGCTCCTGATCAGTGGCGGCGTGTAAGCTGATCGCCAATCCGATTTGTAGGTCTTCCGTTGCCAACCTGCGAATGCCGGGGATCAAGCCGACAGTGCTCAGCGTGATATGTCGTTGGCCGATGTTAAAAGCGGTTGGATCGACCAGCTTGCGGATCGCCTTGAGTGTGTTGTCATAGTTGTGCAGCGGTTCGCCCATACCCATCAACACAATGTTGCTGAGCCTTCCGCCTTCCGCTTCCAACTGGCGCGCAAAGAACAAGGCTTGCTGAATAATCTCGCCGCTGGTCAGGTGGCGCACAAAGCCCATTTGCCCGGTGGCGCAGAATACACAGCCCATTGCGCAGCCCGCTTGCGTGCTGATACACGCCGTGCGTCGTCCGTCGTCGTATTCCATCAGCACCGACTCGATCAGTTGATTGTCGGGCAGCCGAAACAGCCGCTTGACCGTTTGACCGTCATTTGAAAATTGCTCATCGACTTGCTCAAGGTCACCGATTTGGGTTTCGGCGTCGAGCTTTTCACGTAAGGCGCGCGGCAGATTGCTCATCGCGTCGAACGTGCTCACTTTATGTTGATACAGCCATTCCCAGACTTGTTTGGCACGATAGGCGGGTTCTTCCCAACGCGCAAACCGTTCGTTCAATTCGGGGAGGCTCAAATCGTAGAGGTTGATCTTACTCATTAACAGGACACTCGCTTACCGTCTGATCGGACACATTACAGATTGTTTGAATTATTTGAGGCGATTTGGTGTCGTATTATATCAGCGCATGGCATCAATTGAGAGGGTGGCTTTTCCGGCGCAGCTTTTCGAGCAAAAATTCAACCTTTGGATAGTCAGCTTGTTAACACTTTATGCAGACTTTGCCTTCATTGCCTGAAAGCTGTAAAGGTTCTGTATAACTTTGCACTGCATCAACAAAAATTGCTCTACAATAGTACTGAGTGGCATAGATTGTGTTAGAGTACTTGTAAGAAACATTCTTAAAAAACTGTTCCGGTGGCGTGAAAACCCAAAAATCATATGCGCTTATAACCTGGCATTAACTTTCATCGTATACACTGGATCTATGTTTGTAGGTGTCATAAATTAGCGAACAGTAGCTGTAAAAGTTTTTAGGATAATGGAGTTCACGATGGTCGATCAATTTACATCCGCACAACTTACCGATAGCGATAGCAACGCTTATTACTGGTCATCACGCTCACAAGCCTACGCGCCCGCCGATGTCCTGGTGCGTCACCTGCAACATGGCTGGCGGCTCGATCCGCTGGCCGCTGTCGAGTCGTTCTGGCACGCGGGCGTTCGGCGCGTCGATGTGTATTATTTCACGCTCAACTGTGACGATCAACGAATTGAGATGCCGGTACTCGCAAATCCGACAGTCTTTCGATTGATCGAGCAATACAAGCTGACGGTGATTCGCGTAAACGCCACACCGATTGAGTAGTGGTTGAATAGCAACTACAGCGCGAACGGCTCAAAATGTTCCACGGTGGGCGCTGGTTCATAGAAATGGTGGAGCAACGCCTTCCACTCCTGATAAGCGGGCGAGCCTCGAAAGCCGACCGTATGCGCTTCCAAAGTTTGCCAGTGAACCAATAGCAAATAGCGATCGGGCGTTTCGATGCTGTGCTGCAACTCGTGCGAGAGATAACCTGCGCTGCCTGCAATCAGCGGTGAGGCCTGCCGAAATGCCGCCTCGAAAGCATCGCGCTGGCCTGACCGGATGTTGAGCATGACCGCTTCTAAAATCATGTTTCGATAACTCCTTTAATACGCGCCCGTTATTCGACTTTATCGGCGCTGCGAGCGTGCGCCCAGCCTTCCCAGGAGCGCGCTTGCCATGCCGCGTACAAGGCCACTGCGCCGACCGTCGCCACGTTCAAACTCTCGACGTGACCGCGCATAGGCAATGTAACCATCATATCGCAGGTATCACGCACCAGCCGCCGCACGCCTTCGCCTTCACTACCAAGCACCACGCCAAGCGGAATATTCAAATCAGCGCGATCGATCGGCACGATGTTCGGCCCGATATCCAGCCCGGCCAGCCAGATATTTTCTTCTTTGAGCCGCCGCATAGTCGTCACCAGATTCGTCACCTGAACGATCCGCAAATGCTCGACCGCGCCCGATGATGCATTCACCACCGCAGGCGTCACGCTCACGCCACGCCGATCCTGAATGATCACGCCGTGAATGCCAACGCTGTCTGCCACCCGTAACAGCGTCCCGACATTTTGCGGGTCTTGCAACAAATCAAGCAGCAGAATGAACGGCTTTTCATTGCGCTCTTTGGCGACTACGAACAATTCTTCCAGTTCCACATAGGGGTAGGGGCTGACGCGCAGCACAATTCCCTGATGGTTCGCGCCTTTCGCCAGATCGTCCATCATGCGCCGCTGAATGCGCTTGACGATCAAGCCGCGCTGTGTCGCTTCTGCCATGATGTCCAGCACAATGCCTTTTTCTTCAGCGCCTTCCGCGATCAGCACCTGCTGCACTTCACGCCGTGCCGAACGCAAAGTTTCAAGCGACGCCCACCGTCCGTAAACAACTTCAGACATAGCGTTAAGCCCCGACGTTTTCAGCGATATGCCAGGCCGTGCTCTCAGCGCGATCCTCAAGGACGACGCCTAACGCTGCAAGCTGTCCGCGAATTTGATCGGACAGCGCCCATTGCTTTTGATCGCGTGCCTGTTTGCGCAAGCTGATCAGCAGTTCGATCAAGCCCGTTTCGCGTTTGGCGTCACCGCTGGCCGCCACTTCTGCGGTCGGGATGATCCCCAGGATGGTACCGCCCAATTCGGTGTACAGCTTGTCGATCGCCTCCAGCGTGCTGCGCCCAACCGATTCGCCGCCGTTCAGCAGCGTATTGACTTCACGCGTGAGCGTTTGCAGCGCAGCTAATGCGGTTGGCGCGTTGAAATCATCGTCCAGCGCGTCGATCACTTTTTGGCGGGTGGCATCCAACGTATCGCTGAAACGGGCGCTGGCATCCGTATCCGGCGCATTGATCAGTTGTTCGCGCGTCAGCCGTACCGCAGTCATCAGCCGCTCCCAACCCTTTTGCGCTGACTCCAAGGCTTCTTCGCTATAATCGGTCGGATTGCTGTAATGCGCGCTGAAGGAAAACGCGCGGATCACTTCAGGGCGATACTTTTTGAGCGCGTCCGCAATCGTGACGAAATTGTTCAGGCTCTTGGACATTTTTTCGCCGTTGATGGTCAGGCTTCCAACGAGCAGCCAATAACGCGCGAAAGGGACACCGTTGGCCGCTTCACTTTGCGCGATCTCGCACTCGTTATGCGGAAAAATATTGTCGATCCCGCCGCCGTGAATGTCAAAGGTTTGCCCCAGATATTTGCGCGACATAGCCGAGCATTCGATGTGCCAGCCGGGATAACCCGCGCCCCACGGGCTATTCCATTGCAGCATGTGTTCCGGGTCGGCACGCTTCCACAAGGCGAAATCTTCGGGATTGTGCTTGCCAGTGCCCGCTAAGCGCCGCGTGCCCGTCTCGGACTCGTCGAGCTTGCGATTGGAGAGCTTGCCATAGTCCGGCCAGCTTTCAATATCGAAATAAACGCTGCCTTCCGACTCGTAAGCGTGTCCGTTGCCGATCAACGTCTGAATCATTTCAATCTGTTCGGGGATATGGGCACTGGCGCGCGGGCTGATGTCAGGCCGCCCCACATTGAGCGCGTCCATATCGTTGAAGTATAGGCGTGCATAACGCTCGACAATCTGCATTGGCAGCGCTGACGATTGACGCGCTTTCTTTTGAATGCGATCTTCGCCGCTGTCCAGCAAATGCCCTACATCGGTGATGTTCTGCACATACAGCACATCGTTACCGCGATAGCGCAGATAGCGCACGATCATATCGAACGATACGTAAGTGCGCGCGTGTCCCAGGTGTGAATAGTCGTACACCGTAGGCCCGCAGACATACATGCTGACCCTGCCATCGTTGATCGGGACAAAATCTTCTTTTTCGCGCGTCAGCACGTTATAAACACGGAGTGCCATCGTTCAATAATTCCTAATTTCAGAAAGCCTATTTCAGACCGTCACGTTAGTTGAGTAGCGACTAAGCATAACGCATTTTGAGCCGCTTGTCCGCTGGTGTTTATAAGGCGAGCAATGACTTTTGCCGCACACCCTTCACCACGCGAATCAAAAGGGGCAGCCGAAGCCACCCCTCTTATAGTCGTTTATAACCCGTTAAAGTTTAGCCGTCGTAACTGCTGGCCGGATGCTGCGTTGGCACAGGCGCTGCCGTCGCAGGCGTCTTCGTGGCGGGCGAACTGCCGGACACAATCACGCCATTCACGCCCCCATTTACGGACTGATAGGCCGAACCGCTGTCATTCCAGTGACCTGCTACCGGATTCACGATCGTTACAGGCAGTGTCGTTGAAATGGTGAGCGCGGTATCAGCGTAAGCGCTGTTCAGCCCATAGTGCAGGTAAAACACGCCGTTGCTTGGCCGCAATACACCGACGCTTGAGCGCCCTTGATGCAGCCAATCCCCGATCACGGGCAGGTCACCAGAGAGACCATAGCCAAAATAGTAATCGGCTAACGGAATGGCGCAGGTCGTGTTGACGCACTGTTGATCGGTCAACATGAACACGCCGTTGGAATAGATACCGACTGTATCGATGCCGTCGCCGTTCCAATCGCCAACCACCGGGATGCTGTTGGCCGGACCAAACACGATCAACTCGTCTGCGAAACCGCTGGTCAGGCTGTTGCGCAGATAGAATGCGCCCTGTGCCGGATTGTAAATGCCGATGCTCTTGTGGCCGGAGCCTGTCCAATCACCGACGACCGGAATACCATTCGGGAAGCCGTAGGTGAAAACGTGCGCGGCAGGTGCCAACGGCGCGTTGCTATCCTTCAAAATGAACTGGGTGGTGCGCGGACGGAAAACGCCGATACCGCTCGTGCCGTGGCCTGTCCAATCCCCGACGACGCCAATATCGGTTGGCTGCCCAATATCGGTGTTGATATCTGGATCGCCCGTGGTCAAGCTGTTGCGCAGCAAGAACTCGCCAGCGATATTGAAAGCATTAGCGTCAAACTCGCCCACCGTGTCGCCAATGCCCTGGCTCACATCCGTTTGCGGGATGGGCATGGCGAACACGCCGCGACTGTGCGTCGAAGCGAGAATCGTGCTGTGCGCAAAATCCATCGCCAGGTAATTGATCGGCGCGTTTGGCAGACCATTGCGGAGCGCTTGCCAGGTTGCGCCCTGATCGGCTGAAACGTATGCGCCCTGATCCATGCCCGCTACAATTGCGCTGCCGGTATCGGTCGCATAAGTGATCAGTGCGTTGGCATTGACGTTCGGCAGTGCGCTGGCACCCGTGCCGTCCATGCCCACCCAGCTTGCGCCGCCGTTACTGGTCTTGAAAGTGTGCGGGCCTGGGATCAACGCGTAACTATTACCGCCAAAGCTGGTGGATAGGTACGCTTGCTGTGGGTTAGTCTGATCAACCGCAATGGCCGTGACAAATGGCGCGCTGCTGACCGGAATACCACTGTCAACTTCTGTCCAGGTAGCGAGTGCCGGGCAGGTCGTCGCACCATGTGCAATGAAGCCCGTTGTCGTGACGTAAACGTGCCCATCCTTCAAGCCAGCGTAGATTGTTTCCGCACCTTGCGCACTGGTAGACGGCGCGATCGCCAAGGCAGAGACGGAAGTGCCTTTGCCTAATGCAGCGCCAGAGAATACCGGGCTGATCTGGCACCAGGTATTAGCGCCGTCGATCGTCTCGAATACTGCATCAGAGCCTGCTATCAGGTGCATATGATTAGCGGGATTCGGATCGATGATGAACGGCGCAATGAACAGCGCGCCCGGCACGTTTTCCTTCTCGCCTAAACGACTGAGATTTGCGTTCTGCGGTAATCCGTTGGTTGCACTTGACCAGGACGCGCCGCCGTCAGTGGATTTCGACATGACGAGACCGACGTATTCTTCATAAACGATGCGTTGATCAGTCGGATCGATTGCCGTATAGCCGCCGTCACCACCGAACAATTCGTCCCACACCGGATCGCCAGTATATTTGTTGGCGCCGTTATCTTGCATCCCGGACCAGGCCAGCCGCTGGTTTGCGAAGTTCGTGCCGCCGGTGGTCACGTACACTTCGAGCGTCGCCAGATTGCTGTTGAGGCTTGCCCAGGTGGTGCCCGTGTCACCTGACTTGTAAATGCCGCCGTCGTTGGCAATGTACAATGGTGAATAGGATTGTCCCGCCGCAGGTGGTGCAAACGTCATATAATGTTGATCGGGATGTACCGGGCTAGGAGTCGGATCATAGACAGTGGTAATGTCTGTCCAGGTTGCGCCGCTGTCGGTCGAGCGGGCAATGTTGACGCCTGCCATATACACGATACTTGGATTGATCGGGTCAGCGGTGATATAGATGTCATAACTGCACTGGCCGAAACCCGGTAAATGTGCAGCGTTGCACACATTCGGCGCAGCATATTGAACCCAACTTCCGCCGCCGTTGCTGGTCTTGTAGATCAAGCCGTTGGCGGATGGATAGCCATTGCTGTCAAAAGTCGTGCCGAGCAAGTCTTCAGTTGCACTGTTGACCATCATGTACACGACGCCCGGCGCAGCTTTGGACATGCCGAGCGCGGTACGCCCGATCTGCGTGCGATCGGTAATCAGCGATGGCGTGATGTCTGTCCAGCTATTACCGTTATCGGCAGTTTTGAAAACGCCCGAACCGGCATTGCCGCCGAATGGTGCGTTAACTGCCACGTAGACCGTACTTGGATTGGTGCTGGTGTCGATCACAATGTCCGACGCCTGAAAGTTGCTATTGTTGAACGGAAAATAGCTCGTCCCGACGCCATACCAGGTATTGCCGCCGTCGAATGAACGGTACAAGCCGTGGTTCGTGCCTGCCCAAACGTACTGATTCACCCGTGCATCGACTGCCAAAACGTTGAAGCGGAAAGCGTTACCGATCACAGTCGTGAAGGTGCTGCCGCCGACCATTTGCCAGCTAGCTGCGCCGTCCGTCGTTTTATAGATGCCCAGACCATAGCCGCAGTCGGCGCAGTGATCATTTTCGCCAGTGCCCGCATAGAGCACTTTTGGGTTGGTAGGATCGATTGCCAGCGCGCCCATTTCGAGCGTCGGCATGTTATCAGTGGTGGGCAACCAGCTTGCGCCGTCGTTGGTCGATTTCCAGACGCCACCACCGGATGCCGCTGTATATAAAGTGCCGGGCGCGGTTGGATCAGTCACAATAGTGACCATACGTCCGGCATTCGGGCCGGTCACGCCGATGTAGGCTGGATCGCCCAGGTTAGTATCGAGCGCTGCAGGTCCAATCGATGTCCAGCGGCCCGACGGGAGCTGGTTGGCCTGAACGCTTGCGCCGCCCGCGCTGGCACGATGTGTCGCTGGTAGATTCGCGGCGGCAGGCACCGCTTGTGCGTGCTGATAAGCTGCCAGATAAGCTGCCGGGGCATGAGTGCCACTGCGCAGCCGCTTGTATTCGCCTTCGGCCTTGTGATCGCTGGTCAAAGGTGCGATTTTGCTAGCCGCTTGTGCTTGCGTATTCTGCACATAGCCAATCACGATAAAAGCGATGGTGAGCGCTGCAACAGCGGCCACCCTTGATAAATAAGAATGCTTGATTTGCATTGCCTAACCCCAACGATAAGCGAACGAAATTTTTACGGCTCTTTAACAATCCGTGACAAGATTTTAACGAGGTCTTCACAGTTAATCATGAAGACTTAACAAAGCTAGCATAAAGAAAAAAGAGCCATCACAATACAACGGTTCTTTTGCCCTGCCCTAAAGGGACAGGGCTTATACAGAAGATATACGCCAAAAACACATAGCGCTTGTGTTTCTTCTGTATGAGTCCCGGTCTTTAGGTCGGGGTGCTGAAAATTGTGGCGGACTACTAGTGAGTCACTAGTACTACAACCGTACATTCACGAAATCAGCCCGATTTCGGCCCGCTTGAGACTTCTGCATCGAGTGAGGAATGGCGTCACGATGCGCTTTCAAAAGCGGCCTCATTCAAAGTGCGGTTGTAGTACTAGTGGG
>Ga0209511_1000641_pt1 | contig 34137 bp, 20 predicted proteins | sample SSSSmetaG_FD_184141 | JGI IMG/M metagenome (GOLD analysis project Ga0209511, IMG submission 184141) | Glacier valley bacterial and archeal communities from Borup Fiord, Nunavut, Canada, to study Microbial Dark Matter (Phase II) - ​SSSS... | ecosystem: Environmental > Aquatic > Freshwater > Ice >... | reverse complement strand
AGAAGTATTGGGCGAACGTTTGATTATCGTTTCCATTGATCGTGAAGACAAGCAGGAAAAGAATGGAATGCCATCGAGAGTATGTTGTAAAAACGAAAGGCTGTTCGTTTTTACTCAACCGTTATATTTCAAATATCTAACTTCTCAAATAAACCATCATCATATTTATTTTGAGGATAATAAAAATGGTCTTTTTCAAAAATTGAACTATTCTCGAAAACGCCTGATGCTATCGACCTTAATGAGGATGCACATCTTACTCCAATTCCTTCCATTGAAGGGTTATCCAATCTTTCAGCAATTCTGCTTGATGAGGATTATTATCACTTTACTATTGAGCATAGCTCATATAAAGACAATGTCCATTATGCCAACACTGAAGCACTTATTTGTTTAAAGGCTTTCGCTTACCTCGACAACAAAAAGCGAAAGGAAGAAGGCGAAGAAATAAGCACCAGAGATATCGTAAAACATAAATATGATATTTTCCGGATGGTTTTTATGCTTAACCCTGATGACCGTTACTCCTTGATTGAAAAGCTTAAATATGATTTACAATTGTTTGCAGACACCGTGAAGAACGATTTACCTCATCCCGAAATCTTTAACATCAACGGATTCGGCAGACAAAACATGCAATCAATCTTCGAACGGTTCATACTAATTTTCAACCTGAACGCATGACGAATGAAATATTATAAAACCCTTTTACAAAATGATCCTACCAAGTGATTGAGAAGTGAAGGCATTGGGCAAATTGGGAAATCTCTCAAAAGAGAAGGCATATTATATTAACAAGTTATTTCAAAAGGCTTACCTTGCATTCGTAATGACAAAATATACGCGATACACAATTTCATTATTAAATAGTTTAATTCGTTTATTATTGATGATGTTGCACGTTTGAAAGTGAAGAAATTAGAGAAGGAGATTTACTTTTTGCTGGTTGTAGATTCACTCTAAAAATAGACTTTCTGAATTGTCGAAACAGATTAATAATTACACTCCACTTCAATATTGACACTCGTCAGGCAATTAAATGGGAAAATGCTCGGGTAAAACGGAAAATCAAGTAAAATAAAGGGGATTATGTCATTGCATTCTAATATAGGATTACTTATTTTTAGGAAAATTAATTTTCCAACATGCCTAACGAAACTAAAACACACCGGATACTCCGGTTTATCCTTTTTTTATCGGGCAGTTATCCGAGAACGAAAGAAGAATGCATCACCTTTTTGGACATTAAAAGCTCTGCATTTTACACTTACTGCAATTTATTAAGAGATACAGGTTTCGAACTTCAACAAAAAGAAGGTAAATACCGGATTGAATACAAGGTGAATGAAAATCACATTCTTAGTGACTTACTTCATTTTTCAGAGGAAGAATCCTATATTCTTTCGTGCTGTATTGATGCATTGGATGAAAAGCCGGAACGTTCAGCTAAACTTAAACAAAAACTCGTTTCCTTTCTGAATCAGGACAAAGCCATCGAAGCATATATCCATAAAGAAAAGTCGGAAATTGTACAGGCGTTGCGGAAAGCACAGCAAGTAAAAAAACAAATTCTCTTAATTAATTATGCTTCGGGCAATAGCCAAACAATCAGAACCGCATGGTGGAGCCATTTGAATTTAAAGATGATTTTAACCTCGTGTGGGCTTTCGACACCCAATTAAAAAAGAACCGCCAGTTTAAAATCTGTCGCATTGAAGATATATCCGAAACACCGTTCCAGTGGGAACACGAACGTTTGCAACCACAATAACACTCACAAACGGTGTTCCAATTGAATCGGTAAGCAAAATGCCTGGAAACTCCAAAATCTCAACAACCCAGGTTTATGCAAAGGTGATAGAGAAAAAAGTTGGTGAAAACATGAGTCGGTTGAAAGAAAGGCTGAAAGTAAGATAAATTGTGCTTGAATTAGTATTAACCTTTAGATAACTTCATTGATGACTCCCTTACGTTCAGACGTCCGTTTAAAATCACTGTTTGCGGTACAAAGATTCCTTTGTTTTCAATCTGATCTAAAAGTAACCTCGCTGCTGTTCTGCCAATTTCGTGTGTGGGTTGTGCTACACTTGTTAATGGAGGATCTATTAATGGTGCTAATTGCGATTCTGTAAAGCCGACGAGGGCTACATCACCAGGAATTTTAAGCCCGTTTTTTTTAAGAACTTTCATTGCTCCGATAGCGGTTGGGTCGTTTACCGCAAATATGGCATCCGGAAGATTGTTGCATTTGATAAGCCTTTCCATTTCCCGTTCGCCATCACTAATCATCAATCCGGTTTCAATGATTGAACCGTTATCAATCAACAATTTATGCTTGTGGTGTGCATCAATGAAACCGTTTTTCCGATTTTTAGAAAACATTAATCCATCGGGACCCGAAAAATGAAATATCTTTTTATATCCCTGGTAAATAAGGTGTTCTGTTGCAAAAAAAGCCCATTTATAATCATCGATGAGTACTTTATGCGTTTCCAACTCGTTTGAAACACGGTTGAAAAGTACCAGCGGAAAACCTTGACTAATCATTTTTTTATAATACTCCACGTTTTTTGTTTCGAGCGACAGTGAAAGCATCATTCCGTCGACCATGTTGTTCTCCAAAACTTTCACATTTTCGAGTTCATGTATATACGATTCGTTCGATTGCATGATCAATACCTGGTATCCTGCTTTATGAAAAACCTCCTGCATGCCGATTATCACTTCTGGGAAGAAAGGATTGATGAATTCAGGCACTACCACACCGATTTGATTGGAGCATTGTTTCAACAAACTCTTAGCCATTGGATTGGGAGAGTAACCCATTTCGTGCGCAGCTGCCAATATCATCTCGCGAGTTTCTTTCCGGATATCATATTTATCATTGAAAGCTCGCGATATAGTAGAAACAGAGCAGTTTAGCTTTTTTGCAACATCTTTGATCGTGATATGCTTCATTTTGCAAAGTATTAGTTTTTTGTCGGAATAATTTTTGTCAAATGTAATTGCTTCTACTGACTTTCGGAAACGTTTCCGGGAAATAAAAACGTTTCCGGAAACGTTTCCGGGAAAAAATTCACCATTTTAATTTCAATTGCTTTAACATTGTGATAACATTGGCATCAATAAAACCATTCAACTAATATTTTTAGAATGACCATCCTTGATTATTTTGTAATTGCACTTTTCTCTCTCATGATCATATTTATCGGACTCTCATTTTCGAAAAAATCGGGAAGCGATATGCTCTCTTTTTTTGCGGCTGGAGGTGCTGTACCATGGTGGATCAACAGTTTGTCATTATTTATGGGTTTTGTATCAGCCAGCACATTCGTAGTTTGGGGTTCTATAGCATATTCTTCGGGTTGGGTTGCCATTACAATTCAATGGGCTATGTCAATTGCCGGTTTGGTGACCGGAATCTTTATTGCACCAAAATGGCACAAGACGAAATCCCTAACTGCCGCTGAATACATTTGTCACCGTCTTGGAATCCAGACCCAGAAGACATACTCCTATATTTATTTATCAATCATGGTATTTTTAAAGGGGGTCTGCCTGTATGCTGTTGCCATTGTTTTGCAGGTCACTACCGGAATATCATTGTATTGGTGGATTGGATTGCTTGGAGCAATAGTAATCCTTTATACAACATTTGGAGGTTTATGGGCAGTTGTTGTTACCGATGTATTGCAATTTATCATTCTTATTTCAGCAGGTCTTATATTACTTCCCTTATCATTCGATAAGATAGGCGGAATTTCAGGATTTGTTAATTCCATTCAATCGCAACACATTAATGATTTTTTTAATCTCAGCGACCATAAATATACAATCAGCTTCCTACTTGGATTTTTGTTCTACAACATCTTTTATTTAGGCGGACAATGGAGTTTTATTCAACGTTACACAAGTGTTGCTTCACCCAGGGAATCAAAAAAAGTGGGTATTTTATTTGGATTGTTCTACATCTTTGCCCCGGTAATCTGGATGTTGCCTCCGATGATTTACAGAGCCGTTAATCCAGGTTTAGTTGGGATTGAGAGTGAGCAGGCTTATATGCAAATGTGCAAAACTGTTCTGCCCTCAGGAATGCTGGGATTGATTACTATTAGCCTGATTTTTGCCACCAACAGTTCAGTACAGGGGTTTTTAAATATTTCTGCGGGGGTAATAACCAATGACTTATTTAAGGCACTTTATCCGCAGTCATCCGAAAAGTTATTAATGCGGGTTGCCCGGTTTGCCACCTTATTGATGGGATTGATTGTGATTTTAATGGGAATGCTGGTTCCATTAATGGGTGGCGCTACAAATGTGATACTTAGTGTCGCCTCAATCACTGGTGGTGCCATGTATTTCCCATTAATCTGGACCCTGTTTTCGAAAAGACAAAATAGCTATACGGTGCTTGGAACAACTATCATTGCATTGATCATATCGCTTGCATACAAATTTGTTATTCCGGCTATCACCGGCAATTCATTGTCAAGGGCAGCAGAAATGGTAATGGGAGTTGTTGTACCGATGTCGATTATTGCCTTCTTCGAAATAGCCTTGCGGTTAAAAAAGAGCCCGGCTACTGAATTCGAAAATTACCAGCGCTATCTATCAATAAATATTAATTCCAATGCTCAGCCATCAAATACACCTGTTGATTCAGAGGGTGAAAATAAATTTGGCAAACGGATGATATCGATCGGAATTATTGCTACAGGATTGATTATCGGAGGACTGGGAGCAATAGCTGATAACGGGAAAGGCTATGTGTTGGGGATGGCAGCTATATTACTCCTGATTGGATATAAAATATTACCTAAAACAGTAAAAATAAAATAATACCATGATAACACAACATTTATCCCCACTAAAACGGGGCAATACCATTGTTAAGCTCAATTCAGACCTTATTATTGTTGGCGGAGGTATGGCCGGCACGTGCGCTGCCATCACGGCAGCACGAAGTGGGATTAAGGTTGTCCTCGTGCAGGATCGACCCGTATTGGGCGGAAACGGATCAAGCGAAGTACGGCTTTGGGCCCTGGGAGCAACCTCACACATGGGTAACAATAACCGCTGGGCTCGCGAAGGTGGCGTGATTGATGAAATCCTTGTTGAAAATCTCTACCGCAACAAGGAAGGCAACGCCATTATTTTCGATACCATTTTACTTGAAAAAGTAATCAGCGAACCAAATATTACACTGTTGCTGAATACAATGGTATTTGATATTGAGAAAAAAGATGAAGCAAATATCTCGTCGCTGAACGCTTTTTGCAGCCAGAATTCCACCGAATATTTATTAAGCGCTCCGTTGTTTTGCGATGCCTCCGGCGATGGTATTGTCGCATTTAAAGCAGGCGCTTCGTTCCGCATGGGCGCTGAAAGCAAATCAGAATTTGGCGAAGGGTTTACACCGGCTGAAGAATATGGAGAACTATTGGGACACACGATCTATTTCTACAGCAAAAACACAGGCCGTCCCGTAAAGTATGTCGCTCCATCTTATGCACTAAAGGATATCAATAAAATTCCGAAATTCCGAAATATTAAAACGGGTGATCTTGGCTGCAATTTCTGGTGGTTCGAATATGGGGGTCGCAGGGATACCATCCACGAAACGGAAGAGATTAAATGGGAACTTTGGAGCGTCGTTTATGGTGTATGGGATTACATTAAAAATTCGGGGAAATTTCCTGATTCCGAAAATCTCTCACTCGAGTGGGTCGGAACAATTCCCGGCAAACGCGAAAGCCGGAGATTCGAAGGCCCATATATGCTTAAACAGCAGGACATTGTTGAGCAAAAGCATTTTTACGATGCGGTATCATTTGGTGGCTGGGCAATCGACCTGCATCCTGCCGATGGTGTATTTTCCGAACTTCCCGCCTGCAACCAGTATCATTCAAAGGGTATTTATGAAATCCCTTACCGTTGCTTTATCAGCAAAGAGATTAAAAACCTGTTTATTGCAGGAAGGCTGATCAGTGCTTCACATGTCGCTTTCGGTTCTTCAAGGGTGATGGCAACATCGGCCCATGGCGGTCAGGTAGTCGGAATGGCTGCTGCAATGTGCAGCCAACTCAAATTTAAACCTGCCGATCTTGCTGATTTTGAAACCATTAAAGTGCTTCAGCAAAAGCTGAACCTAAAAGGTCAAAGTATTCCGGGTGTACCGATAAATCAGAAAGATAATATTGCTGCAGTGGCACAAATTACCACTTCAAGCGAATTGCTTCTTGATCAGATTCCGTTTGATGGCAACTGGTTCGATCTGAACATTGCAGCCGGACAACTTTTGCCTCTTAGTAAAAATACACAATATCGGTTTGAGATATCAGCCAATGCTAAGGTTGCCACTAAACTTGTCGCAGAACTTCAGTGCAGTTCGAAAATTCAAAATTACACACCTGATTTACTGATCGAAACGCAAACCATTCAACTTAGCGAAGGTATTCAACAAGTAACTATTAGCTTTAAGAATACCCTGAAAAACGACCAATATGCTTTTATTATTTTCAGAGCAAATCCTGATGTAAAAATTCGTTGCAGCGAAAAACGGATCACGGGAATCCTCTCTGTCTTTAATAAAACCAATCCTGCGGTTAACAACTTTGGCAAACAACAACCACCCAAAGGCAGTGGTTTTGATTCATTTGAATTCTGGTGCCCCAACCGCAGACCCGAAGGTCAGAATATTGCCATGACCATAACACCAGGACTTAATTGTTATACAAAGCAAAATATCATCAACGGATTTACCCGACCCTACCTTCGGCCGAATGCTTGGGTAGCCGACTTTAAGGATGCAAATCCAACCCTTCACCTTACATGGGATAAACCGGAATCATTCAATTCGATAACGCTTCATTTTGACACCGATTTCGACCATCCGATGGAATCGTCACAGATGGGTCACCCGGAGGATATTATGCCGTTCTGTGTATCAAACTACCGCATTTATAACAACCAGGAACTGATCTACACGAATCAGGCCAATCATCAAACGATTAATTATATACAGTTCCCGAATCCTGTTGAAACTTCGGCGCTGCGTATTGAGATGGAACACCCGTCAGAACTGGTTCCTTCAGCTCTCTTTGAAATATATATCAATTAATAAATTTTACAGTTAAATTTTGAATTATGAAAAAAATCATTTTACTTTTTTGTCTAATCATCTCTTTTTCTGTGGCTTTCGCACAGCAAAAGAGTGTAACCGGGCGGGTCACCGATGATGCTAATGACCCCGTACCAGGGGCTACTGTCGTCGTAAAAGGGACCTCATCTGGCACTGTTACTGACGCGGATGGGAATTACAAAATAAAAATTCCGGAAACCAGTAAGATCCTGACTATTTCGTTTGTTGGTTTTGAACCACAGGATATTAACATTTCGGACAAATCGATTGCTGATGTAAAACTTAAACTGAGTTCAATTGGCTTAGAAGAGGTTGTTGCAGTAGGTTATGGCACCCAGAAAAAAGCGAATCTTACAGGTTCTGTTGAATCATTGAAGGGTGAGGCTTTGGCCAAGAGAAGCACGATTCAAACTTCGCAAGCTTTGCAAGGTATGGCAGCCGGTGTTACAGTTACTTCAAACAGTGGAAAGCCGGGCAAAGAATCGACATCGGTCCGTATCCGCGGTGTTGGAACATTGAATGACAACAATCCTCTGGTGTTGGTGGATGGGGTGGCTTCGTCACTTGATGCAGTTGATCCGAACGATATCGAAAATATGTCGATCTTAAAGGATGCTGCTTCGGCTTCTATTTATGGCTCACGTGCTGCAAACGGTGTGATTTTGATTACAACCAAACGTGGAAAAACAGATAAAGTGGTCGTAACTTACAAAGGTTCGGTCGGTATAACAACTCCAATAGCTATTCCTAAAAATGCATCAGCCTGGGACTATATGGCCTTGTATGATGAAGCAAATGGTAACGACTTGCGCAACGACCTTGGTGTTCCGGGAGGCTCCGTTTATGGGGCTGAAAAAATTAATACCTGGAAAAATGCAACAGATCGCGATGCCTATCCAAACACGGATATGATGAGAGAATCGTATCAAAAACAAGCTGCTGAAACACAACACTATATTGGTTTCTCGGTTGGTAATGAAAAGTTTAGCTCGAATACCTCTGTTAATTATACCTGGCAGGATTCCCATTTTCCAAACTCTGATTACAAACGCTATGGTATCCGCTCGAACAATAGTTATACAATGAACAAATACATTCAATTTGGTTTCGATTTATCTATCCGTAATACCTTTTCGAAGGATGCAGCCGGTAGTACACTGATTGAAGGACTCATGCGGCAACCAGCGATTTACCAGACCCGTTATTCGAATGGAGTGTGGGGATCGAGTTACGCAGGAACGCCTCATGCGATGCAATATATTTATGATGGACTGGTAACGCGAGACGAAGACTGGCAGGAAACAATCACCAAGATCAGTGCGACAATCAAGCCATTTACAGGCATGAAGATCGACTTATCATATGCTCCAAAATTTTCAACAGCAAGTTATAAAGATGTTCAGAAAACAACCTATATCTATGATTATAAGACTGGTTTACCTGTACTTGGGCCGGTTGGCGCTTATCAAAGCTTTGCGTTAATGACCGAGACAAGAGAAAAAACAAGGGAGGATGACATCAACATACTTGCTAATTACAATAAATCATTAGGTAACCATGATATAGCAGTCTTAGGTGGATTCCAATATTTAACCAACAACTTCAACAATCTGTACGCCTACAGACAAGGAAATAATTTTCAGCAATTTGAAGAGCTAAACGCATACGATCCTACAGGAATGACCAATAGCGGTTATTCGAGCGAATGGGCCTTAATGTCCTACTTTGGCCGTTTAAATTATGCTTATGCCAGTAAATACCTGTTTGAAGCCAACGTTCGTTATGATGGTTCTTCCCGTTTTGCCACTGGATATAAGTGGGGTATTTTCCCATCTTTCTCCGGCGCATGGCGTTTCTCGGAAGAAAATTTCATGAAACAGTTTAAATTGTTAAGCAGTGGTAAGTTGCGTGCATCATGGGGTGAATTAGGTAATCAAAGTAGTTTTGACAACAATGGTAAACCACTAAATTATCCTTTTGCCCTTACTGTGGCAACCAACCAATACGCTGTTTTTGGCGGCGCGTTGAACCCTGGTTATGCACCTGTTAATTATGCTTTGACTGATATTACCTGGGAATCAACCCGCATGATTGACATTGGAGCTGACTTATCTTTTTTCAGTGGAAAATTGGATGCTACCTTTGACTGGTATAAGAAAGATACCCGCGATATTCTCCTTAATATTGCGATCCCCGGTGTATTGGGTTATGCCAACTCACCCAAACAAAATGCAGGTTCTGTAGAAAACAAAGGTTGGGATTTATCCATCTCGCATAACAATACGATCGGCAAATTCTACTATAAGGTGACTGGTATTTTGTCGGATGTGCAAAACAAAATAACTAATTTAGGCGGTTTGGCCCCACAGGTAAGTGGTGTACATGTGAAACAGGTAGGTGATCCCATTGATGCTTTATATGGATATAAGGCAGACGGACTTTTTAGTTCATTCACTGAAGCACGGGCTTATCCGGTTGCTCAATTCGGCAAGTTGCAGGGTGGTGATATTCGTTATACCGATCAATTAACGATTGATACCAATGGTGATGGTATATTCGATGCTGCCGATAATAAAATCACTGGTAGTGACCGCGTTGTTCTTGGCAACCCTATTCCCCGCTATACTTATTCATTGGATATTTATACGACCTATAAAGGATTTGATTTTGCAATGTTCATGCAAGGCGTTGGTAAACGCGATGGTTATGTATCCGGTTGGTTGGCTTATCCATTCGCCAATGCTTCAACGCTATTGGAGCAACATTTGGATCGGTGGAATGAAACAAACCCAAATCAGAATGCTGCCTATCCTCGTTTATCGATCAACCAGCAGTCGAACAACACCCAGGCATCGTCTTTCTGGCAGGTTAGCGCCGCCTATTTCCGGTTGAAAAATATTCAGTTGGGTTATTCTTTACCAAGCCAATTGTTGAAAAACAAAGCTATTTCGAGCGTTCGTTTTTATGCCAACGGAACAAATCTTTTTACATCAAGTAAAATGCCACTTGGTATGGACCCGGAATCACCTGAGAGTGTTCAGAACAGCTATCCGTTGATCTCAACTTACACATTTGGCGTAGAGGTGAAATTTTAATGCTTTTTATTACAGGAAATAAATTGATAACAACATGAAGAAAAATTTAGTTTATATAGGCTTGATAGCGTTACTGCTGGTTACTGGTTGTGATTCAGCGCTTGAACGCTATCCGTTGGATGTCCCATCTGCAGAGACATTCTACACCAACGAAACCGAAATCCAGGGAGGAGTGAATGCTTGTTACTCATTCGTTGTGGCAAGTGGTAATGGATATTTGAATCCTGAATTTAGCTGGGATGCTTTAGCTGATGTTGTGTTTATACGTGGTGGTGGTTTTGCACAGAATTACCTGATGTCCACTTTAGACTATAAAGATGGCTATTTTAGAAGTTTGTGGCTCAATATGTACCAGGGAATTGGCCGATGCAACCTGATGCTCGAAAAGATTGAAGCGAATAAGGATAAAATAACTGCTGATAAAGTAAAACAATTTCAGGGCGAAGTTTACTTTCTGCGTGCCTACTATTATTTGCGTTTAACAAATATGTTTGGAGATGTTGTTTACCTGGATAAACCTGTTACCTCAGTCGCTGATGGGAAAGCAGTAACCCGTACTCCAAAAGCAGATGTGTTGAAGAAAATCTATGCTGACTTTGATCAATCTGCTACGTTATTGACTGGATCTGCAATCAAAACCTTGGGACGTGTTACAAGTGGTGCTGCCATGTCGTACAAAGCACGCGCTGCCCTGCAAAACAACGATTGGGCAACAGCAGCTGCAGCAGCAAAATCGGTAATCGATTCGAAAAAATACAGTATTATGCCAAGCTACGCGGTTTTATTTACCGAAAGTGTTCTTAATAGTGCAGCCAATACAGAGCAAATACTTACCCAGAATCACCTGGTGACTGCAAATAACGCTACCGCTTTTGCCCAATATACAAGTGCCCGTTCGGTAGCTGGTGGTTTCACAACCATTGTTCCTACTCAAAACATGTTAGATTCTTACCTTTGTACCGATGGTTTGGACATCAGCAAATCACCGCTGTACGACAAGACAAAACCGTATGATAAACGCGACCCGCGTATGCGTTATTCATTTGTCCTTCCCGGAGATATGTGGAATGGTTTTATTTACGACACACGTAAAGACAAACCTCAGACATTGAATGCTGCCGGAGTATTGGTGAAAAACTTAGATAGTTATAACTCCACTGAATTCACCTCCTTTACTGGTTATCTTGTCCGTAAATATTATGATTTTAAGTATATTACCAAGCTGACTCAGTGTGAAACCCCATTTATGCTTTGTCGTTATGCAGAAGTATTATTGACTTTTGCAGAAGCCAAGATTGAAATGAATCAAATAGACGCTGACTGTTTGAATGCCATCAATTTGGTCCGTGCCAGAGGTGATGTGAACATGCCTGCTGTATCGGCACTAAGTCAGGCCGAAATGAGAAGGATCGTACGCAATGAACGCAAAGTTGAGTTGTGGAACGAAAACCTGCGTTACCAGGACCTGCTCCGCTGGAAACGTGCCGAGGTTGTATTGACAAGGCCGATTTTTGGCAGACCGGTATTGGGGGATCCAAGCGGATATAAACCGGTTCAGTTCGACGAATATGGCGATCCGGTATACGATGAAGCTAATTATGTACCTCATCCTTCGGTAGATTATCGTGTGCTGATCAGAACCAGTTTCAACAAAAACCGCGATTATTTATGGCCTATTCCTGAAACTGAATTAAGCCTGAACCCGGGTTTGGGACAAAATCCAGGTTGGTAATTTCTTATATTGACGAAAAAGTTTGATTAGGTTAGTAATTTTAGAGCGCGAAAGGCTGGTTCATTTTGGCCAGCCTTTCCTTTTAAAAGTATTGGCTATAAAATAGTCAGATGACAACTGCTATTTAAAGTGAAAAAAGTTACCGACTATTTGGAACTTGTGGCTGGTAGTCAGCAGCAAGCAGATAATCAACGAAATATAGTTCGAAACAAATGAAGAAATTTGCATTATTGACAATATTGGGTATCGCTTTGACAGGCAATTTATTTGCACAAAAAACCCTACCTGTCCCTCCCGGCGAACTGAACCTTCAGCCGATGCTTCAGCCGATTCCGATGACCGCAAAATTTATCAATGACACCTCCTACATTTGGTGTGGAACACTGGTGAAATCGCATATCGATCAGAAATACCATCTATTTTATTCACGCTGGCCACGTAAATATGGAATGTCAGCCTGGGTAACCAGTTCAGAAGTGGCTCATGCCGTTTCCGATTCACCTTTTGGTCCATTTCAGTTTAAAGATGTTACCCTGCCACATCGCGGGGCTGAATACTGGGATGGAATGTACATGCACAATCCGACGGTTCATTTCTTCGACGGAAAATATTACCTCTATTATGCCGGTAATTTTGGCGATGGTAAAATTACCAGTCCACAACTCAACTGGACACATCGCAACAATCAGCGCATCGGGGTTGCCATTGCTGATGATCCCAACGGACCATGGAAAAGGTTCGACAAACCGCTAATCGCTATTTCTCAGGATACTACAGCCCACGATGCACAAATGGTGGCCAATCCATCGGTCACCCAAATGCCAGATGGACGCTATCTGATGGTTTATAAAGCGGTTGCGAAGAAAAAGCCACAACCTTTTGGTGGACCGGTAGTGCATCTTACTGCAATTTCAGACAAGCCGGAAGGTCCGTTTGTGAAACAAAACAAACCCATCTTTACCGCTGAGAATGTAGATTTTCCAGCGGAAGACCCATTTGTGTGGTATCAGGATAACTGCTATTACGCAATTGTGAAAGATATGAAAGGCGCATTTACCAATGCCGGTCGAAGCCTCGTGCTTTTTTATTCGCTCGACGGTCTGGATTGGAAACTGGCCAAACATCCGCTGGTTTCTACCTTGGATATCAAATGGGAAGATGGTACCACCAAAAAACTGGAAGCACTGGAAAGGCCGCAACTGTTTTTCGAAAATGGCAAACTGGTCGCCTTACTTTGTGCCGTTAACGAAACGCTGGGGCATTCGTACAATGTGCAGATTCCGCTGAAATAGATTCAAAAACAATAACTTATTAAAGTAATGAAACTACTTTCTATTTTAATTTTTGCTGTACTAATCAGTTGTCCCATTTTAAATCAGGCACAGAAATCGAATTTAAAACAGACAGATTTCCGACCTGCTCAAATTTGGTCAGACACCAACGGTGTTCCGATCAATGCGCATGGAGGCGGTGTACTCTATTATGAGGGAAAATATTTCTGGTATGGCGAACACAAACTGGAAGGCAAATCGGAGGCAACCTTTGCCGATGGAGGTATTCATTGTTATTCATCTGTTGATCTCGTTAACTGGAAAGACGAAGGAATTGTTTTGAGTGTTGATTATGAGGATCAAAAAAGTGATTTGGCTTATGGCTGCATCCTGGAAAGACCAAAAGTTGTTTACAATGAGAAGAACAAACAATTTGTTGCATACTTCAAACTCTACCTCAAAGGTGTTGGCTACGAGACCAGTAATGTTGGAGTTGCCGTGGCTGATAAACCCACCGGGCCCTTTAGGTATCATCATAAGTTTCATGGAGGTGGATCGTCTAACGGTTCGGGGGATTTTTCAATGTTTAAAGATGAAAATGGCGACCTTTACCATTTAACGGTTCGGAAACCAGACAAAGCCTTTGTAATTTGCAAGTTGGATAGCGACTATTATTATCCTGAAGGTAAATACCAGATTTGCAAAGGAATTGAATTGCATACAGAAGCACCCGTGGTTATTAAAAGAAAGGGGGTTTATCATTTGATCGGCTCTGGCTCAAGTGGCTGGAAACCCAATGCAGCCCGTTATTTCACAACGGATAATTTGTTGGGAAATTGGACTTATCACGGAAATCCTTGTCTCGGCTATAACAAAATGGATAGTGTTGGCGTTGAAAAAACGTACGGAGGTCAATCGTCATTTATTTTTCCTGTTGAAGGAATAAAGGACGCTTATATTGCCATGTTTGATATTTGGAAGCCAGAAAACCCGGTCACCGGAAGATTTGTTTGGCTGCCTATTGATTTTACAGATGGCAAAATGTCAGTTACATGGCATGATATCTGGGACTTAAGGGATTTTAAACCGCGTAAATAAAAAATCAAAAAGGAGTAAGAACTGGCATCAAATTGTATTATCAGTCATAATTCAGAATTCTATGAGGTATTATCTAATTTTTGTTTTACTCGCTGCATTTGTAACATTGAAAGCACAGGAAAAAAACAGAGCAACTCAAATACGTCCAGGGCAGGTGTGGAATGATTCAAATGGTAATCCAATTAATGCACACGGCGGAGGAATTCTTTACCACAGAGGTATTTATTATTGGTATGGAACGCACAAAATAGAAGGGCTTTCCGAGAAAACATTTGCAGATGGCGGCATCCATTGCTATGCTTCAAATGACCTGATCACCTGGTCTGATAAGGGATTGGTTCTATCGCTTGTTTACGACGATGATAGTCACGACTTAGCATACCAGTGCAATTTCGACCGACCCAAAGTGGTTTACAATGCCAAAACAAAAAAGTTTGTTGCCTTTTTCAAGCTTTATCTGAAGGGAAAAGGGGTCACTACAGGCTATATAGGCGTTGCCTTATCTGATAGTCCTTCGGGGCCATTCACTTACAGTCACAAATTCCTGGGTGCTGGCTCTCCAAATGGCTCCGGGGATTACGCTATGTTTCAGGAGGAGAACGGAGACCTGTATCATCTTACTGTCAGAAAGCCAGATAAAGCATTTGTGGTAGGCAAAATGAGCGATGATTACTTATTGCCGGAAGGTGAATATGTAGTATGTGAAGGTATAACAGAAAGAACAGAGGGACCAGCTATTGTTAAGCGAAATGGAATCTACCACTTATTGGGTTCCGGATCAACTGGTTGGGATCCGAATCCTGCGAGATACTTTACCAGTAAATCACGAACAGGACCCTGGATGTCGCAAGGCAATCCATGCGAAGGAGTGAATCTCGAAAATGGATTTGGTAAAGAGAAAACTTATGGAGGTCAATCTACATTTATCATTCCAGTTATTGGCAGGAAAGATGCTTATATCGCAGTTTTTGATATCAATAAACCTGAAAATCCATATGATAGCAGAACTATATGGCTTCCGGTAACTGTTAAAGATGATAAGTTTTTAATTACATGGCGGGATAATTGGGAAATGAGTGTCTTTAAATAATTTACTTGTTATCAAATTGAAAATATGATAAATTTTAATCGCTTATCTTTTTATGGTGCAATCCTTCTTATTGTTCTGTTTTTTGAAGTAAACGGTCAAAACAGAACCGTAGAAAAAAGTACTGAAAATCTTATCGCAGCCAGTCAGGCTGGTGCCAGTCCTTTGTTTTTTGATCCGGCAAGCTACACAGTTCCAATTATCGAGGCACAAAATTTTTCTCATCCGGAAGAATTTAACGTTCGTGCGGGTCTCCCAAATTTTTTCAATAAAGTTAAAAATGGGAATGCAGTTACGATTGGTTATCTGGGCGGAAGTATTACACGGGCAGATAATCAGTACCGTTTGCAGTCGGCAAAGTTTATCCAAAATATGTTTCCTGAAATTAAGATTACCGGTATCAATGCCGGAGTTTCAGGAACCGGAACAGACCTGGGAGCTTGTCGGCTATACGATCAGGTATTGAGATATCATCCCGATTTGATTTTTGTTGAATTTGCGGTAAACGGAGCTTTCACCGATGGAATGGAAGGTATTATCCGTCAAATTTGGAAATACAATCCCAAAATTGATATCTGCATGATCTATACTATTTCTGCAGGTCAATCTAAAAGTTATGCAGATGGGAAAGTTCCTGAAAATATCCGGAATCTGGAAAAAATAGCTGATCATTACGCCATTCCATCTGTTCACATGGGGCTTCAAGCAGCAATTCTTGAATATAAGGGAAAGCTGATATGGAAAGCAGATCCGGCAACGTTGACTGATAAAATTGTGTTTTCTGCCGATGGCACTCATCCACTTGAAGCTGGCGGCAATCTGTATGCCGAAGCTATTGCACGAACCATGTTGAAGATGAAAAACTGTGCCGAAGATCGAATTCATCAGCTCAAAGATCCGCTGATTGCCGATAATTGGGAAGATGCCAAAATGCTTGATCCGAAATCATTTGCTACTTTCAGCCCTGAATGGGAGGCTGTTGATCCAAAAACGATTGAGTCTTTAAATCAATTCTCGGGATGGTTCCCTTATGTGATGAAAGCTGAAAAGCCAGGTGCGTCGGTCAGGTTTCAGTTCAATGGAACGATGCTTGGAATCTTTGATATTGGAGGCCCGGAGGTTGGCCAGATCGAATTGGAACTGGACGGATTTAAAATGAATCTTGAAGAAAAAAGTTCCATCAACTATACAGCAACCAAAAATAAATCTGATCCCAAAGCCATCAACAGGTTTAACAGGTTTTGCAACAATCGTTACAGAGGCCAATGTGTTTTTATAAAAACAGATCCGGGTATTCATACAGTCATCCTGAAAATCGCAGTTGAAATTCCTGATAAAAGTAAAATATTGGGCAATACACAGTTATCAGACATTACCCTGAATCCGGAGAAATACAACCGTTCAGTTATTTATCTGGGGAAGATCTTGTTGCGTGGTGAGGTTATAGGCTCTGAATAATTAATTAATCTAAGATCATGAGAAAAACATTATCAATCATTTTTTGCTTTGCCTGCTTGCTACTCTATACTGAAAGTATGGCTTTCGGCCAAAATGCTGAATTGAATCATTACAACTTGATATGGAATGCTCAAAGCAAGAATTCCAGTGAGTCCATGCCCTGTGGTGGCGGCGATATCGGCCTGAATGTGTGGGTTGAAAAAGGTGAAATCCTCTTTTACCTTTCGCGAAGTGGAGCATTCGATGAAAACAATGTCTTTCCCAAATTCGGCAGGGTGAGGCTGAAACTGACTCCCAATCCGTTGGAGGGAGGAGAATTTCGGCAGGAACTTAAGTTGAAAGAGGGAAATATTGAAATAAATGGAAATGAGGGCGGAAATAAATGTACCGTCAAGATCTGGGTGGATGTTTTCAGGCCAGTGGTCCATGTGGATACCGAAAGCAGTCAGCCGGTAAGCGTTGAGGCCATTTACGAAAACTGGCGGATCAGTGACCTGGAGTGGACCAATCAGCGCATGACCAATGCCAGTTTGGGTTTTCGCGATGCCCCGATGAACGCGGTGATCCGCAAAGATTCAATTGGATTTGAAGGGAATGAGGTCCTCTTTTATCACCGTAACCGGGATGAATCCCTTTTCGATATTACCGTTCACCAGCAGGGACTAGATCCGGTAAAGGAACAGCTCTGGAATCCGCTCAAAAACCTGACTTTCGGGGGAATAATGGTTGGCGAAAACATGAAACCTGCAGGAATAATTTCGGGAAAATATGCCGATACCGAATTTAAAGGCTGGAAGTTGCAAAGTGCCAAACCTTCCAAACAAAGTCACCTGAAGGTATATTTACACATCGAAAATGCGCCTTCAATAGAAGCATGGAGAATTGGATTGGCTGCAATTGAAAAAGAGGCTTCGACAATTCAAAAGACGGCACGCTCCAAAACCCTTCAGTGGTGGAACGAATTCTGGAACAGAAGTTACATTGCCATTAATCCGGACAAACCAAACACAAAATCCCCTGAATGGCAGGTTGGCCGAAATTATCAGCTTTTCCGCTACCAGCTGGGCTGCAATGCGTACGGCAAATATCCGACTAAATTTAACGGTGGACTGTTTACATTTGACCCAGGTTATGTTGATAAAAATCTCCCTTTTACACCTGATCACAGGAATTGGGGTGGCGGGACACACACCCAACAAAACCAAAGGCTCGTCTATTTCCCAATGTTTAAAAGCGGTGATTTCGACATGTTGCCATCGCAGCTCAACTTTTACCTGCGGGCACTGCGGAATGCCGAAATCCGTACAGAATTTTACTGGGGCCACAAGGGTCCTTCCTTCAGCGAGCAGCTCGAGCAGTTTGGCCTGCCGTTGGCCACCTCTTATGGATGGAACCGTCCCGACTACTTTCCGAAGGGGATGGAGTATAATTACTGGCTCGAATACCATTGGGACAGCCAGATGGAGTTCTGTTTGATGATGCTGGATGTGGAGCGGTTTACAGGTGAAGATATTTCGAAATACATCCCATTCATCGAAAGTTGCCTTACCTTCTTCGATGAGCATTACCGCATGGAAGCAAAGATTCGTGGCCGCCAAATGCTGGATGGAGAGGGGCACCTGGTTCTTTATCCGGGTACCGGGGCCGAAACTTACAAGATGGCCTATAACTCCACATCAACGATTGCCGGTTTGCAAACCGTGCTTACCAGGATACTTGAACTTCCTGATAAATATCTTTCGTCTGAAAAACGTAAGCAATGGGAAGCGATGCTAAAGAGTATTCCTCCGATTGCTTTCCGCGAAAAAGAGGGGCATAAAACCATTTCGCCGGCCTGGACATGGGCACGCATCAACAATCAAGAGTTTCCGCAACTCTACCCGGTTTATCCTTGGGGAATCTATGGCATTGGAAAACCCGATTTGGAGGTGGCCATCAACACCTGGAAATACGGAACAGACGTGCCCATACAGAAAAACCACATCAGCTGGCACCAGGATGCCATCTTCTGTGCCCGGTTGGGTTTAACAGACGAAGCGGCTGCAATTACCATCAAAAAACTTCAGGATTCGGAACGGCGCTATCCAACCTTCTGGGGGCCTGGCCATGATTGGGTTCCCGATCACAACTGGGGCGGCAGCGGAATGATTGGACTTCAGGAGATGCTGATGCAAACCGTTGACAATAAAATTTACCTGTTTCCGGCGTGGCCAAAAAACTGGGATGTTAATTTCAAACTTCATGCACCTTACAATACTACCCTTGAAGGTGTTTTGAAGAATGGGAAGGTGGTTTCGCTTAAAGTGATGCCTGAATCGAGAAAGTCAGATATTAAAGTGATGATCAAATAATTTAAACACTTATGATCTGATGGAATTGCATATTACCGTGCGTTTGGAATATTGAAAGACGATAGTAATATAGACAAAGATTAGCCAGCTTTAGTCAATGTTTATTAAGGTTGTGAAAATGGTTTTTTAAATCTCAAATATTGTTTTTTGCTTTGTTGAGAAAGCAAATCTTTGAAGGAAAAATAAATAAAATTCATAAAAAACATCAAAACTTAAATATCAAATTTATATGTCAAAGTTACAAATGGTTCTTCTGGTGCTTTTATTATTTTTTGGCACTGTTCAGGCAGATCCTGTTGAAAATTTAGGCGAAACAAGAATTTCACTGAATGGAATCTGGAATTTCAAAGCTGATTATTACAATAACGGCGAAGATCAAGCTTGGTTTGAAAGTAGTTTCAACTATTCAGGCTGGGATAAAATGAATGTACCAGGCAACTGGGACATCCGGAACGAATATGCCAATTATATCGGAAAGGGCTGGTACCAAACTATATTTGAAACGCCTTCGGGAATTGATGGCAAAGTTGTACGTCTGAACTTTGAAGCTGTAGGAATCGACTACAAAGTTTGGCTCAACGGTGAGAAAATTGCCAATGTTACCGGTGGATATTTTTCAAAATACTTGAATATTAGTGATAAATTAAAAAGCGGTGATAAAAATACGTTGGTGGTTTGTGCCGATAACACCTTCCGGAGTGGTGCTTACTGGAGTTGGGGTGGCATTCGCCGTCCGGTTACCTTGGTAGTTAACAATCAGGTATTTGTAGAGTCAGCACATATTGTAGCCATTCCTAATTTGAAAAAAGGAATTGCCATTGTTTCTGTAAGAACAAAACTATTCAACGGAAGCAAAACAAAAGAGAATGTTTCGCTTGAGTATGAACTGAGTTTCGATGGCAAAATTATAAAAAAAGGCAATACAACTATCTATTTAACAGGTGATTCCAGTCAAAAAGCAGAATTGGAATTCCCCTTGTCGAAGAAAGAAGTAAAACTCTGGCATTTCGATTTTCCGAATCTCTATACACTGAAATTGCAGTTGAAAAAAGGCAATGAAGTGGTTCATGTCATTCAGGAGCGATTTGGAATCCGGAAAGCCGAAATCGCAAACGGGGAATTTTTACTCAACGGAGAGTCTGTGAGAGCGATGGGGCTTAACTGGGTTGCCGATGACAGACTTACCGGAAATACTTTGCCTGAAGAGGTTTACAAACGCGACATTGATAATATGAAATCGCTTGGCGTTAACATCGCACGAATTTCGCATTTACCTTTACCCAAAGAGGTGTATGACTATTTAGATGAAAAAGGAATATTGATTATCGCTGAAATTCCACTTTGGGGCACCACAAATTTAACTGATCCTGAAAATCCAATTGCCAAATCATGGATCAGTCAATTGATAAACAATCATTTTAATCATCCTTCCATTGTAGGTTGGTGCGTTGGAAACGAAATTGGAGATAAAAATCGAAACACCAAAGTGATGGAGTACGCCGAAAAGGCCATCAAGTATGTCAAAGACAGTCTTGATAACTCCCGTCTGGTCGTTCTGGTTTCACATACAGCCAATTATCAAAAAGAAGACCCATCACAATTTGGTGATTTTGTTCCCTACAATACGTATAATTCCTGGGGTATAAATGCAGATAAAGTTCATGAATATCAACCGGGTAAAATGATTTTTGTTTCTGAATGCGGCTCAAATCTTATCGGTGAAGATCTGAATACTTCAACGGGAAATTTTTCGAAGATGATGAACGAATTTCGTGGCCGGAAATACTTGTTTGGCGCATCGCTCTGGACATACAACGATTACCGAAGCAACCATCGTTCTTCCGATCCGACCTGGGATAGCAAGGTTTCACAAAACCGCGACTGGGGTGTGGTAGATGGATACGGCAATAAAAAACGTGCGTATCAGATTATCCGTAAAGAGTTTGCGCCATTAAAATCGTTGGTGGTTAAGGATAATGGAACCAACCTGGTAGTGAGTCTGAAACCACGGGCGAAACTCGATCTGCCGGCCTACAGTTTACGTGATTATAAATTGGTTTGTGAGGAGTTCGGAAAAAACAATGAGCTGCTTAATAAAACAGAGATTATCCTTCCGCTGATAAAACCAGGCGATTCGTTGCTGGTGAAGACTTTTGCTGTAAAAGGAAATCCATTAGCCCGCAAAATTTCAGTGATCAGTCCGACCAATTACAACCTGATGGATACCACTATCTGCTATCAGACACCAGAAAAACCAGTGATTAAAGCAGTGTTCAATACCGGCGACAAAATACGGGTGCTTTTCGATCAAGTCAATCGGACAACAGAATACAAACTGCTTTATGACGATCAGGATTTGAATGAAGAAACAGTTCCAACCATCGACAATTTTATAGAAATTCAAAAGCTGGCAAGTGGTAAAAAAGATGGACGAAAGATTAAATTTCAGTTGGTTGCGATCAACGGTTTTGGCGAAAGTAAATCAGATATTCATACGGAAACCCTCGTTGAGTTCGCTGTTTTTCCTCCGGTGTTAAAAGCCGTTCGTGCCTTTCAAAACGGAATAAGTATTGGTTACAGCAGTGATAAATCAGAATATTTATACAAGGTTCAGTATTCTACTTCACCTGATTTTTCAACGGATACCCATATTATCCAGACGACCAGCAAAGCCGCCTGCTATATTCCTGATTTAAAATCAGGCGTGACTTACTATGTCAGGATGTGTGCTATTCAGCAATACGATTTGCAAAGTCCGTGGAGCGAAACTTGGACCGTAAAACTTTAAGTATATGACAACTTTGCTTCATCTTACAGTTCTTTTCTCAATAATGACATTCAACACCTTGAGAACTAGTGGTCAGGTACCGATAGACTCTTTGTTGGTTCCTGGTGGTGATAAATGGAAATTAGTTTGGAACGATGAGTTCGACGAACCGAATTCGGAGCTTGACCAGAAATGGGAATCTCAAAACGGGCCAAGCGGGCATATTTTGTGCAGCCGCTGGCGCGAAAACGCAGTGGTGAGCAATGGCACACTGAAACTCGTTAACCGCAAGGAAAACCGTGGTGGGCAGGAATGGACTTCCGGAAACATCTGGACGAAAGAGCAGTTTAGGTATGGGTATTATGAGTGCCGCTATCGGTACGCCGCTGCCGAAGGAACTAACAATTCGTTCTGGCTTATGATGAAAGGCATTCAGCCTGCAGAAGGTAAATTTTTCGAATTGGATATCAACGAAGGGCATTACCCCAATTCGGTAAATACCAATATCCACAACTGGAGCGATGTGACGGAAGTCAACGGCAAAAAGACTCATCCATCGGCATCTAAAGGTTTCAAATTTGAAAATGTAGACCTTGCTAAAGATTTTCACACCTACGGATTGGATTGGAGCAAAGAGGAGCTGGTTTTCTATTTCGATGGAAAGGAAATCCGGAGAGAAAAAAACCAGTTTTGCTATTCATCAGCGCCGGTTTGGTTAAGTCTGGCCATTATTCCCTGGGCCGGAAAAATAACCGATGCCATCAACGGAACACAGATGGAGGTGGATTACGTGAGGATTTATAAGAGAAGATAACGAAGTGTTTTACGATAACTGAATATCGTATTTGTGCAACGAATTAACTGAATTGTTCATTCAAGTCAATTATAGAAAAACTAATTTTATAATCAAAATGAAATCCCTGCCTGATCCTGCCATCATAAGGGTTCCAAAATGTGAATCAAATCCGACCGATATGAAAAAGATATTCATATTCCTTGTTTTTCTGATTTTGAATATTGGTCCGCTTTGGAGCCAAAGCATCTACGTATCCCCGTTTGGGAATGATCACAATCCCGGTTCAAAGGATAAACCTGTTGCATCTTTTGCCAAAGCTCAGATTTTGGCTCGTAAGGTTGCCCGGACAAAATCAGTAGTGGTGATTTTTGCCAAAGGTGTTTACTATTTGCCACAGACAGTGGTTTTTACTTCTGAATATAGCAGAAACTCCGGAGCAAAAGTTACCTACCGATCTGAAGTTGAAGGGGAAGCAATTTTAAGCGGAGGAAGTCTGCTTGATCTAAAATGGAAACCTTACAAAAATGACATTTTTGTAGCGGATATAACAGGGAATCCGCTCATTGACCAACTGTATATCAATGGAAAACGACAGCGAATGGCCCGGTTTCCAAACGCTGTTTTAGGCAAAAATGTGTTTGACACCTGGGATTTAAGCCACGAGGCAAAAGTCGATTCAGCAAACAATCCACTTTCTATTGAACGAGTTACTCGATGGAAAAATCCGGAAGGAGGTTATATCCACGCAATGCACTCGGCATTATGGGGTGATATGCACTGGATCATCAAAGGTAAAAATGCAGATGGGACATTGAATTACGAAGGCGGCTGGCAAAATAACCGCCCCTCCCCTATGCATCCTGTCTACCGGATGGTTGAAAATATTTTTGAAGAATTAGATGCTCCCAGTGAGTGGTTTTTTAATGCCAATGAGCAGAAACTTTACTATATGCCAGAACAAACAACCGATCTTAAAACAGCAAAAGTTGAGATTGTCAGGTTGAGGCATCTGATTGAGTTTTCAGGTTCAAAAGAAAATCCTGTGAAATCTGTCCACCTCAAAGGTTTTATATTTCGTCATGCCGCCCGTACATTTATGGACAACAAAGAGCCACTACCTCGTTCGGATTGGACGGTTTACCGCGGTGGTGCAGTTGTATTCAACGGCGCAGAAGATTGTTCTATAACCGATTGCGAATTCGATCAGTTGGGTGGGAACACCATCTTTGTCAACAACTACAACAGGAGAATCACGATTCGGGGATGCTACATTCACCATAGCGGAGCAAATGGTTTTGCTTTTGTCGGCGACCCGGCCACCGTGCGAAGCCCGTTATTCCGGTATGGTAAGCAGGACTTCCAAAATATCGACCGCACACCAGGTCCCAAAGGCGACAATTATCCTGAAGATTGCCTTGTTGAGGAATGCCTGATTACAATGACCGGACGCGACGAGAAACAAACTGCTCCCGTACACATCTCCATGTCGCACAAAATCAGGATTAACCATTGCTCAATTTATGATGTGCCACGCGCCGGAATCAATATCAACGAAGGTACTTTTGGTGGTCACATCATCGAAAATTGTGATATTTTTAATACCGTGTTGGAAACCGGCGATCATGGAAGTTTTAACTCGTGGGGACGCGACCGTTTCTGGACACCCGATGTCAATGAAACAGTTCCTGAAGTCGTGAAAGAACCTGGATTGCCTTTTCTCGACATGCTCCAACCCAATATTATACGAAACAGTCGCTGGCGTTGCGATCATGGTTGGGACATTGACCTTGACGATGGCTCAACGAACTATCAGATTTACAACAACCTGCTGCTCAATGGCGGTCTGAAAATGAGAGAAGGTTATAACCGTATCGCCACAAATAATATCATCATCAACAATGGTTTGCATCCGCATGTTTGGTATCAGAATAGTGGTGATGTATTTAAAAACAACATCGTATTCAAAGCGTATCAGCCAACTATCATGGACAAATCGATCCCGCGTGATGGCAAATGGGGCAAAGAGCTGGACTATAATTTCTTTGTGGCAAATAAAGAGGTGATGAACCGCTTTCCAGGTAACGCTTGCGACAAAAACTCTGTAAATGGTGATCCGCTTTTTATGGATCCTGCAAAAGGAAATTTCAGTGTAAAAGAGGGTTCTCCAGCATTGAAATCGGGATTTATCAATTTCCCGATGGATCAGTTTGGCGTAACCAAACCTTCGCTGAAAGCCATTGCCAAAACACCTGTAATCCCGGTTTTCACGATCAAAATCGAGGAAGAAAAGCCACAGTCTTCAAAATCAACATTCACCTGGATGGGTATCCTGCTAAAGGAACCGGCTGGCAATGAATTATCTGCTTACGGCGTCAGTTTCGATTCCGGAGGCGTTGCATTACCAATTGTTCCGGAGAATTCGGTTGCTGCAAAACTTGGCTTTCGCAGTGGCGACCTGATTCTGCAGATCAATGGATTCAAAATAAAAAACATTCAGGATTTAAAAGCGATTATCGGAACCAATATTTCGGCTGCAAAAAAGCATGTTTTTCTGATTATCAGGAATCAAAGTCAAACAAAAACATCTATTAATCAGCTTTTACCGGAAGTTATACCTACAGAAAATTAAATTATCGACGAATGAAAACGATTTCAATTTGCTTCGTTTATATTCTCCTGTTGACGTTCATCTGTCAAGGGCAAACGTTACGGATAAACTAACAGAAAAAATAAATTAAGATGATCAGAAAAATCGTTGGCCTTGTATTAATGGTACTTTTCATGATCGGGGAAGTTCAATCTAAAGATCTCTATCTTTTGGTAGGTACTTATTCACCGACCATGTATGTTTACCGTTTTAATCCTCAAAACGGTAAATTGACACCGGCAAGTTCCATAAATATTCAAGGATCACAATTCCTTACCGTTTCTAAAAATCAGAAGTTTGTCTATGTTTCAAATGATCAGAGCGATGCGAAAGGTGGCGAAATAACAGCGCTGTCTTTCGACAAAGGGAAGGGCATTCTTAACCGCATCAACTCAACCACTACAGGTTTAGAACCTTGTAGCTATATTGACATCAGTTCTGATGGCAAATGGGTTGTGGCAGGAAATTACAGACTCGGAAATTTGTGCATTTTTAAAACGAATTCGGATGGTCGCCTACAGCCATACAAACAAATAATTGACCACAAGACGATTGCGCAAGCAGGCATTGTAGCTCATGTGCATTGCACACTTTTTTCACCTGATAGCAAATATGTATTTGCGACTGACCTGGGATTGGACAAGTTATTTTGTTACCTTTTTTCACCACTATCAGATCCGCCATTACCAGAAAATAAAGTCTTGATTTCCGATACTCCCAAAGGCTATGGACCACGGCACCTCGCTTTTCATCCCAATGGAAAATATCTTTACATGATTGCTGAAAAGTCGGGGCATATAGTTTGTTATCAATACAAAACAGGGAAATTGATACAAATACAGGACCTGCTTTCCGATTCAACAAACAATGATGGAAAAGGAGGAAGTGCAGATATCCATATCACACCAAATGGGAAATTCTTATATGCGACGCATCGTCTGAAAGCAAATGATATCGTTGGTTATAAAATCGCACCCTCCGGGAAATTAACCGAATTGTTTCATCAGTCATCCAAGGGAATTCAACCCCGGAATTTTGTGATAGATCCAACAGGTTCATTTCTTTTGGTTGCAAATGTCGACTCGGGCAATATTGTAGTCTTTAAAATCAATCAGGAATCGGGACAACTCTCCGCCACCGGCAATGAAATAATTGTAGAGAAACCATTTTGTCTGAAAATGATTGAGTAGACTTCAAATTAAAAAGAATATAAATCTCAACTTTAGGATTAAGAAAAATATACTCATGACAAAGATTACTTATTGCTTTTTTATTTTTATGCTTCTTCACCAATGCCTGAATGCACAAAATGGTCAATTGTTTTTATTGGCCGGGCAAAGCAATGCCGTGGGACAGGGCGATTCGCTGAAAAGTCCGATCTGCAAGCCCAACACGGCTTACGAGTTTGATGACACAGCCAATCAATTTATTGCGTTGAAAGATCCGGCCGGAAAACCATGGAAATTGTTTCAAAAAGCGGGAACCGGAAGTGTGGCTCCTCCATTTGCTAAAAGATTTAATGAGCTTTCCAATCAGCCGGTGTATATGGTAACCGCAGCAAGGGGCGGTGCATCATGCCACCGAAAAGCCGAAATGGCTGATTACAATACCTGGGATACAAACGGCAAGCTCTTTGCTGATGCAGTTGAAAATACAAAAATTGGAGAGGCCAAATCAGGAATTTTTCTTTCAGGAGTTATCTGGATGCAAGGCGAACGCGATGCCAATGCCATTCTGAACGGACAGATGACTGGCGATGAATATGAGACCGCTCTTGAAAGTGTTATTCAGCGCTTTAGAAAATATTTCGGTAAAAGACTTCCGTTTTTTATCATTCAAACGGCTTATCAGCAGGACAAAGCGCCCGATGGTTGCGATGCTGTAAGAAATGCACAGGCTGCAGTGGCTAAAAAGATGAAGGGTGTTTACATCGCTTACGGAGAAACCGGCGAATTTGCAAAGCGGAAGTGGTTCAAAGACATTGTGCATTACAATCAGGAAGCATTGAACGATATCGGCACAAAAACTGCAGAATTTGTATATTCAAAACTTAAAAAATAAAAACAATGAAGAAATTATTCCATGTAGCTTCAATCTTTCTTTGTGTCTGTTTGATGTTAATTGAGCAGACTCCAGGTTTTTCACAATCAAAAGATTGGGCTGATAATTTAGATATCAGTGCAATGGTGCAACCTGTACCCGTAGCCAACAAATTCATCGATATAGACCACTACGTTTGGTGCGGATCAGTGACTAAAGGCGACGACGGGAAGTTTTACATGCTCTATTCACGTTGGCCGCTAAAAGATGGATTTTATTCATGGCCTGTTACTTCAGAAATTGCTGTAGCTGTTTCAGATAGCCCGGAAGGTCCGTTTAAATATCTTAAAGTGGCGCTACCTGCCCGTGGAACCCAGTTCTGGGATGGCTCGGCCACACACAATCCGGCAGTCATAAAGCACAAAGGGAAATATTACCTCTATTATATGGGAACCAGTTCTAATGCCAAGATAAAGCAACCTGTTCCGGCAAGTGGAAACTGGTGGCATTACCGAAACAGTCAGCGCATTGGAGTTGCTGTTGCCGATACCCCTGATGGCGAATGGAAACGTCTGGATCATCCGGTTTTGAGTGTCGGCCCGGATTCAACAGCTTACGATGCACAAATGGTTTCGAATCCGGCGGCAGCTTTCGACGATAAAGGACGTGTGATTCTCCTGTACAAACAAGTGTGCAAAAACGGAAAAATCAATGGCGGACAGGTTCGGTTTGGCGTGGCCTTCGCCGATTCGCCTTTTGGCCCGTTTGTGAAACACGATAAGCCCATTTTTGAAGCCAACGACGGCGCCAAAGAGTGGATGGTGGCCGAAGATCCGTTTGTCTGGTTTCAGCAAGGAACTTACCTGGCCATTGTACGCGATGTGGTTGGAAAATTTACAGGCGACAATGGCGCTTTTGCCCTGATGATATCGAAAAACGGCTACGACTGGCAGCCTGCCAAACACCCGAAAGTTGTTGGGAGTACTTTCTATTGGGCGAACAATGAAAAGAGCGTTTCGAAACTCGAACGACCTTGCCTTTATCTTGAAGATGGTGTACCAAAATATTTATACGGAGCTACCCGGGCCGACAAAACCGAATCGATGAGTTTTAATGTTGCGGTACCTTTGGCCGAAGTAAATAATAAATTGGTGAGCCTTGATTTTACCAAACTTATCCCTAAAAATCCTGAAAAGCGTATTTTTTCGATGGAAGGATACAATGTTTGGTGCAATGGTGTGGTAAAGGGTGATGATGGAAAATACCACCTATTCTTTTCAAGATGGCCTAAATCCAGAGGGCATGAAGCCTGGGCAACACATTCCGAGATTGCACATGCGGTTTCCGATAGCTTGTTCGGACCTTATCATTTCTCAGATGTTTGTTTGCCTGCAAGGGGGAATCAATACTGGGATGGTGAAATGACACACAATCCGCATATTATCAGGTATAAAGACAAATACTATCTGTATTATACTGCAAACAAAGGTAGTGGATATTGGAAAACCACTGCCGACACTGTAAAACCAAAAATGAGCCATCCGGAATGGTGGGTCAACCGGAATTTTCAGCGGATTGGCGTTGCGGTGGCTTATAGTCCTTATGGTCCGTGGAAACGATTGGATAAACCACTAATTGACATTACACCGGGTCGAAGAACAACCGGAGTTCCAACTGTATTTCAGAGACCTGACGGAAAATTCTCACTGGCGTACAAATCGGTAATGGAAAAAGAGGGCTTCAAGGGAGGGGCAGTTAAGCATTATATCTCACTTTCCGATTCTCCATTAGGGCCATTCAAGGATTACGAGAAACCATTTATCACCTCTCCCAAATCCGATTTCCCGATTGATGATCATGTGGAGTGGTTTCAGGATGGAAAATATTACTGCATCGCCAAAGATCATGGTGATATGATTACCGAACATGGCATTGCACTTTTACTTTTCGAATCGCCAAACGGACTCGACTGGACACTATCGTCCAACTCGTTGGTTCATAAGTTCAGTATTACCTTCAAGGATGGCGAACACATGGATTTCGATCGGTTTGAAATGCCTAAGGTTTATCTGGAGAACGGGAAAGTCATTGCCCTGTTTCTGGCAGCAAAACCAAAAGGCAAAGAGGATTCATTTTCGGTTGTCTTGCCAGTTAATTACAAATAATTTTTAGAAAATGAGGAAGAAATTGTTTTTTGCAGGTATGCTTTTAGGATGTGTCACATTTCTATCCGGAAAACCTGCTGATACCAATCTTCGGCTTTGGTACACCCAACCGGCCTCTAAATGGCTGGAATCATTGCCAATTGGTAATGGTAGCCTCGGTGGAATGATTTTTGGGGGAGTAGAACAGGAGCACATCCAGTTTAACGAAGAAAGCCTGATTACCGGAACCACACAAACCGTTGGAAACTACCAGCCTTTTGGCGATGTTTACCTGGATTTCCCAGGATTACAAGCAGAAGATTATGCCCGTGAACTGAATTTGGATGAAGCAGTTCATCAGGTCAGGTTCACATCCAATCACGTAAAATATCAACGCGACTACTTTGCCAGTTATCCGGATAAAATAATGGTTTTGCATCTGAATGCCAGTAAAAGAGGCTTGATCTCAGGAAAAATTAAATTGACAGATGCACACAAAGCTATCATTAAAATTTCGGGAAACAAAATAGCTGCAAGTGGCAAACTGGCCGAAAACCAGATGGAATACGAGTCGCAATTGCTCGTTCTTAACCAAGGAGGAACTTTTATTTCAGATACATCCGGAATCACAATAAAAGATGCTAATCAGGTAACGATCTTACTTGCTGCCGGAACCTCATTTCTGAACGATTATAACAAGGATTTTAAAGGAGAACATCCTCATAACAAATTGGATAAAATTCTGACAGATGCTTCCAAAAAATCGTATGCGCAACTTCGGCAAAGACATGTAGCAGACTATCAGAAATTATTTAAACGCGTCCGCCTGAACCTGGGAAAGGCACCCAAACAGCCAACCTTTGACCGGTTGAACGCCCACAAACAAGGGAAAAAAGATCCGGCCCTGGAAGCTTTACTGTTTCAGTACGGACGCTATTTGCTGATCAGTTCATCGCGCCCCGGAAGCTTGCCTGCCAACCTGCAGGGAATATGGAACAACGAATACAAACCGGCCTGGTACTCGCAATATACCACTAACATCAACATCGAAATGAACTACTGGCCGGCTGAGCCAACTGCTTTGTCGGAGTGCCACCTGCCCTTGTTCGACTGGATCGAGAATTTTGCGGCGGTTCAGAAAAAATCGACAGATCCAAAACTTCAGACGAAGCGTGGCTGGATTTGCTACAGCACCAACAATATCTTGGGAGGCCCTTCAACGTGGGGAATTCACCGGCCGGGAAGTGCCTGGCTGAGCCAGCATTTCTGGGAACATTACGCTTTTACCGGTGATAAACAGTTCCTGAAAACCCGCGCCTATCCGATGCTGAAAGATGTTTCCGGTTATTGGGAAGATCATTTGGTCGATAGCAAAGATGGCAAACTAATTACTCCTGATGGCTGGTCACCGGAACACGGACCCGGAAATGTGGAAGGCGACCGCACTCCTTATCCTGGTGTTTCGTACGATCAGCAAATCGTGTTTGATTTATTCAGCAATTGCATCGAAGCTGCTGAAGAACTGGGCGAAGATGCTTCATACAGCAAGGAACGGACCACCAAACGGAACCGCTTGCTCGGGCCACAAATCGGAAAATGGGGACAATTGCAGGAATGGATGGAAGATGTGGATCTTCAGGATGATCATCATCGTCATAATTCCCATCTGTTTGCGGTACATCCCGGAAGGCAGATCAGTCCGTTGACCACTCCTGATTGGGCCAAAGCCGCCCTTGTGTCGCTCAATGCACGTGGCGATGTGAGTACCGGATGGAGCACCGCCTGGAAAATCAACCTGTTTGCACGATTGGGCCAGGGGAACCGCTCATACGATCTGATCAGGCAACTGTTCCGGCAGTGCATTGTCGAAAATTTATTCGATACGCACCCTCCCTTTCAGATGGACGGCAATTTTGGTTATACTGCGGGCGTGGCCGAAATGCTTTTGCAAAGCCATATTAAAGAAGAAAATCATTATATTCTACAGCTTTTGCCTGCTTTACCGAATGCATGGACCAATGGCGAAGTAAAAGGTTTGCGGGCACGAGGAGGATTTGTGGTTGATATGAAATGGAAAGATGGTAGACTGGAATCATGTCTTATAAAATCACTTTTGGGAAATGATTTGCAATTGTATTACGAAGGAAATACCAAGCAGATGAAAACTACCACAGGAAAATCATATCGGTTAAATAGTAATTTCTTATAAGATAATTAAAAACAACCCACCAATAAAAACCATATCAATGAAGCTGAAATTAACTACTTTAATACTGTTCGTCGCCATCCAACTTTTGGGACAATCAACGAACCCAGTGGAAAAATACCGCCCTTTTGTAAATCAGGCCGGTTATAACCTGGGCGAGTCGAAGCGATTTGTTTGCTATGGTGCAAAGGATGGCACCCCGTTTAAAATTACGGACACGAAAACCGATCAAATTGTATTTGAGGGAAAAATGTTGAATAACCAAGGCTGGTTTACTGAATTAAATCCAGTCACCGCAGGAGATGAGTATGTGATAGAGGTAGAAGACCGGGGCAAGTCAGTACCATTCTGGATTGCAGATCATTTGATTGAGAAGGTATCGTCGAAACTGGCCTACGATTTTTTTGCTGATGTCCGGGGTTATGATGACCTGGACAAGTATGATATGTCGAAAGTTTACGGTGGTGGCCCTTCCCGCGACGGCGGTGCTTACGGGCTGGAAGCGGTGTTTGAAGTGCTTCAGTATGCCAGTAATCCAGCATTGTTCGACAACTGGAAATCAGAGTTGGGCAATAAAAAGATACCCGACCTTATAGCCCTGATCCTGTGGCATGCAGAATTCGCTTACAAATACGTCAAATACAATGGTCCAACCGGATACCGTCATGGCACACTTGGCTACGAAGGCCAACCCCGTATGAATTACGATTACTGGAATTCGCTCGACCAGTTGGCAGCAGTTTGTGCGGCTTATCATTCATTTCTGAAACCCTACCTTTCGGAAGAAAAATACAGGAAATACCGGAAAGTATGCCTCGATAACTGGGAGAAATACGATCGCCATAAAGTGGTTCGGTACTGGACTTACAGCATTAAATGGGTTGATCCCGGATTCCAGGAATTCAACGAGATGGGAAATGCCTTCGGTCAATCCGTATTCAGTAACCTGTTTATGTATTTGAGTGAGAAGAATGAAAAGGACGGTCAGCCTGATAAATTTCTGAAGTATGCACAGGAGAGTGCTAAAGATATCATAGCAAACTGGGATTTTAACAATCCACGTCACATGTGGTGGATCCGTAATGCAGAACATATCACGCCACAAGCTTTGGCCTGGTTTTTATTGGTTGCTCCCGATAAAGCGCCGCATGGAACGAAAGAGAAACTGGCTGCCTGGGCTTTTCACATGAAACAAAAAACAAATAATTTCTGGAAATACCGTATGCACAGCGAGACTGAATGGGCCCATACAAAAACCAAAGAACTTGGCGGGGCTCCGGCATTAGGCGGCTCAATGTTTGCTGTAGCCTACCTACTGAATGATACCGAATTACGTAATCTGGGTTGGGCTCAGGTCGATTTCGTTTTTGGAGTAAATCCTGTAGGAGCACACCTGAGTAATAAAAGTGAGGAGCGGGTTAAAATTGGTGGTTATTGGGATGGAGTAGAAGAAGGATGGCCACAAGCGCACCCTGATGGCTATGGCAGGTTAGGACTTGTTCGCGGAACCCTCGATGGCACTCCGCTGGATAGTCAATTTCCTATTGCCAAAAAAGTTGAAAAGATTATTGGGGAGAACAACGGACAAATATTTGGCAAAAATGCCTATGCTACCGAAGGATGGTGCGTTTCAAACCGCGGTTGGGAGGCAACCATGACTTTCTGTACACTTGGAAGTCAGCAAGTCAGACTGTTTGATGCAGATTACAAGAGCGAAATCACACAAGCCAAACCGGGTCAGACCATTACCCTTGAATTGAAAGCTGCGTTGAATCAGGATTGGAACAACGCCGATAAAGGGTGGGTGGAAATCCGCAATGGGAAAGGACCTGTAACGAAACTTGAAGTGATTGAAACAGGACCCAATACGGGAATTTTTACAGCAAAATACCAGCTTCCGAAAGGGAAAAATGGTGGCAAAACTGAAGTATCTTATGGTTACCTGGGATTTGAAAAGAAAGTAATTATTACGTACAATAACTAAAGGTGATACCGGTCATGCAGCCGGACGCCTTGGCTCCTATTACGGAAAACACAATTTCAGTGCTGAATGGCGGCAAGGCGACCGGATCTGGGATATTCCCTGAGTGGGAAGCAGTTTCAACAATGTTGACTTTGATAACTTTGAAATATCCGGTAATTGACTTAGTTAATTTCCAAATTTTTAAACCACCAATAACCATGAAACGCATAAAATATTCAATCCTGTTTCTGCTTCTTTTCAGTTTTTCTATTTTAAATGCTCAAAATCAAACGCCTAAAAAGCCTGCATTACCTTCACCACAACAGGTACAGTGGCAAAAT